>Ga0209579_10002724_pt1 | contig 13223 bp, 14 predicted proteins | sample Coa_R1_2_FD_187152 | JGI IMG/M metagenome (GOLD analysis project Ga0209579, IMG submission 187152) | Surface soil microbial communities from Centralia Pennsylvania, which are recovering from an underground coalmine fire - Coalmine... | ecosystem: Environmental > Terrestrial > Soil >... | reverse complement strand
GTTGAAAAGATAGAATAACTGGCTCTGATCGCCCGTCTGCCGACCCATCATGGCAAACCTCCGCCGCTGATAGTCTCAAGCAGACGGAATCACTGTTCGCCGATAATCGCGAGGCCTTTTTCAACAGAATCGACCCACAAGCGACATTTACCGTCGAACAGAAAAGAAAACCCGGCTCAAGGGCCGGGCCTCTTAAACTATTAGCCTGAAAGCTAGGCTTTCTTATCGACGGCCACGCCAGTTCCGGGCGCAGGTGTTGATTGCGCAGCCGGTGCGGCCGCTCCCGCGTCGTCTGCATCACCATCGTGGTCAGGGCCAGGCCCTTCGGCCTTTTCCCCGCCGGTCGGCGTTACGTGCGCCGAGCTAATGGCAGCTATACTCATGTACTTACCCCTCTTGCTGAGAGATGTTCAGCCATACCTGCCAAACATGAACAGTGACCTAACAGGCATTACCGGCCCGTGTCACCGTTTGGCCGGCGTTTCCTTCACCACCGTGTGCCCTTTAAACAGGTTTTCGTCTTCCGCCGCGACGCGCTTTCGCCCGGTGATCATGGCGACCACCAGATTCTCGCGATGCCGAAGGCTCGCAAGGACGACGCCGCCGAGATGGATAAAGACCAGCAGGAGCATGCCATGGGCGACTGTTTCATGCAGCTCGCCGATCCATTTGACGCCGAAATATGCGTCCGTCGTCATCATCCAGCCCGTGAAAGCAGTCGCGGCCACGGCCGCCATGAGCATCAGGATCATCGCGCCGCCAGCGGGATTGTGCCCGATGTAGCGCGCTTCGCGGCCTTTGACGATATCTTGCAGATAACGAAACACCGTCTCCGGATCACGGACGAACTGCGAGAACCGTGCAAAGGGCGTGCCTATGAGTCCCCACAGCAGCCGCGCCACGATGAGCGCGGCAGCGACATAACCGGCCCACTGGTGAACGATTTCGAAGTGATGCCTGGTGACCCAGGCAATTACAAAACTCAGCACGAGGCTCCAGTGGAAAACGCGCACGACCGGATCCCAGACGCGCGCCATCGCCGGAGCGTGACGCGCGTCCGCGGATGAGGTGAAGCGGGGATCAGCGTTCACCGGCTTCAGCATTGGCGAGCTTCTGGAAGGTTTCGGCATTGTATGCCGCGTTCACGCGCCTGCCGTGCTTGTCGAGCGCGTAGACTTCATAACAGCCGCTCTCGACTTTGATCTGACGAACCGTCAGGCCCTCGGCTTTGAGTTTTGCCGCGAGCGAGGCCGTGGGCTTGAACTTGGACGCCGGCGCGCTGCTGCAGCCGCCGGCGGCGAACACCGGCCCGGCGAAGAGAACGGCTAGAGCGGCAATGGCAAATTTGCGGTACATTGATGAACTCCGTTGTTGAGAGGGATTTGCTTTATGTGGCGGTGCCCGTTTCGGCCGGCATTTGCTTTGACGATCGATCCGAGAAGCGATGTCCCACTATTTCATGGGCAAGCTGACAGCCGGCTGACAAATCGCGCTTAACGAACGCGCCGGTACTTGTTGCCTATCTGTTGCACTCGTATCGTGCGGCCAACGCCGGAGGTAGCGTCGCGCATGGCCAATGCCGCCGCGGTTAATGCCGAACAATCAATTTCTCCGCGACATGGGCGGCTACACCTGGTGTCTGCCGTACGCCACAGTTTGATCCATGTCAGCGATCTGTCAGGTCATAACCATCATTGTGACAAGATCAAACAGGCCGATCATTTCATCCGCATGCATTTTCGAGCCACCCTGCTCTGCCTCGCGCTTGCCGCGATGATTGCGCCGCTCCAGGGCGCCAAAGCGGATTCCGACGATCACGACTCCGTCCGCGAAGCGGTAGAGCGCGGCGAAATTCACTCGCTTGCAGATATTCTCGCGGCGGTCCGGGGCAAGCTCCCTGGCAAAATCGCCGGTGTGGAGATCGAACGCGAAGGCGGGCGCTGGGTCTATGAGTTTCGTGTCGTGAACGGCAAAGGGCGACTGTTCGACGTTTCTGTCGACGCGCGCACCGCGATAATCGAGGGCATCAAGGAAAAGTAATGCGCATTCTTCTGGTGGAAGATGACAGAAAAATCGCGGCGGATATTACGCAGGCGCTCAACGGCGCCGGCTACCTTGTCGAGACCGTGAGCAACGGCGAGGAGGCGTGGTTCCGTGGTGACACCGAGGATTACGGCGCCGTAGTCCTCGATCTCGGACTACCGAAGCTGGACGGGCTCTCGGTGCTTAAACGCTGGCGCGTCAACGGTCGGCGCATTCCGGTGTTGGTCCTGACCGCACGCGGCAGCTGGGCCGAGCGGGTCGATGGAATTGACGCCGGCGCCGACGATTATTTGCCGAAGCCGGTCCACGTTGAAGAATTACTTGCGCGCCTGCGCTCGATCGTTCGGCGCTCGGCAGGCCATGCCTCATCGGTCGTCAGCATATCCGACGTTACCCTTGACGAGCGGCAGATGAAAATATGCATGCACGGCGTTCCCGTCGCCTTGTCCCCGCTCGAATATCGGGTTGCCGCCTATCTGATGCTACACCGCGGCCGCGTCGTGTCGCAGCAGGAGCTGAGTGAAAACATCTATGGTCAGGATGACGCGCGCGATTCCAACGCTATCGAGGTTCTCATCGGCCGCGTGCGCAAGAAACTCGGCGCCGAACTGATCGAGACACGACGTGGCTTCGGCTATTTGGTTCCAGAGCAAAGCGGATGACGCGCAACTCGCTGCGGCTGCGTCTCGTTGCCGGCGGTGCGGTGACTATCGTCATTGCGATCGCGATCGCCGGCGTGGTCTTAACGCTGCTTTTCGAACGCCACGTCGAGCGCACGGTCGCCGCCGATCTCGATGTCTATCTGAATCAGCTTCTCGCCGGCGTCGACATAAATTTCGAAAATCGAATTATCGTGACGCGGCCGCCGGCCGATCCACGCTTCGCCGACCCCTTGTCGGGTCTCTACTGGCAGATCAGTGACGGTCACGATCATCTGTTGCGTTCGCGCTCATTATGGGACGCCGCTCTTTCGCTGCCGGCCGCCGACGCATCGCAAACGGATGTGCATTCCTATGAGATTGGCGGTCCGGCTGGAACGCGCCTGCTGGTCGCCGAACGGCGCGTCACGCTGACGATCGGCGGGAAACCGGTGCCGATCCGCGTCGCGGTGGCGGAAAATCTCGCACGCGTATCGGCGGCGCGGGCGGCATTTGCAAACGACCTTGTGTTAGCGCTCGGACTTCTCGGGATCGTCCTTGCGTTGGCGACCTCGATTCAGGTCAGTATCAGTCTGCGTCCGCTCGATGCGCTGCGCCGGGGCGTCTCCGATATCCGCTCAGGACGGGACAAACATCTGAGCGCTCGGGTTCCCGACGAGGTGCAGCCGCTCGTCGACGAGGTTAACGCTCTGCTCGATGCCCGCGAGCAGGATATTGTCCGTTCGCGCAATCGCGCCGCCGATCTCGCGCACGGCATGAAGACGCCGCTCGCGGCGCTGGCAGCTGACGGCGACCGCCTGCGGCAGAAGGGCGAAACATCGATCGCGGACGAAATTTCATCGGTGATTGATTCCATGCGCCGCCATGTGGACCGCGAACTGGCGCGCGCGCGCCTACGCGGCGGCGCTCATCTCGGCAATGAAGGCGCTACTCCGGTTGGGCCGCTTGCGCTCTCGTTGATAGCCGCTCTGTCGCGGACGGCACCTGGCACGCGTGTGAATTACGAGATGCTGGTTACCGAGGGTGTTTCCGCGCCTTTTGACCGCACCGATCTGGCGGAAGTCATGGGCAATCTTCTGGAGAATGCGACCCGGTATGCAAAGTCGCAGGTGCGGATCGCCACAACGACATCGCCGCAGGGCATGACAATCGCCATCGAGGACGATGGGCCAGGGATTGCGAAAGATCAACGTTCGGCTGCTCTCGCCCGCGGCGGTCGGCTCGATGAGCGCGCCGAAGGCACCGGGCTTGGTCTCGCCATAGTGCAGGACGTGCTTGACGCCTACGGCTGGGTCCTGCAGCTGAATGACTCGGACCTCGGCGGGCTCAAGGTTTCCTGTTTCGGAAAGATGCAGGCAACCGGTGAGCCTTTGCCGGGATCGGGGTAATTTTGACGCGCAACTCGCGATGGTAATGCGTAGGTCGCGATTGGCACCAAGCGGACATGGAGCAATTTGGTCGCTTTTGGACAAGAGCGGACATTTAGTCGGCACGGGCGCCCGGTCGTTCGGACGCGAATGACCCTAAGCAGACGTCGGCGTGGCGGTTTTCATTCGCGGCGCCTAATATAACTCGATGAAACACGCGTATGCTTTGGACTAATTGTCGCGATAATTGCGATCGTGGCTCTTAGTATTGGGTTGTGCTCTACTCACCCGATGTGAGCCGCATTGAACGTCGTCTACCATTTTCGCCTCGGCACTGTCATTTTGACCGCAGGCTTCCATCGGTACACTCGCTTAAATTTGGGTCACAATCCTTTCGCCATCCATATGAAGTCGTTATCGCCACGTAGCGCAATAACGAGCGCGAACATGAAGCACATACACGAGCACGCCGCTGCGGCCATCGTTTTGATGCTGGGCTTTGCTGGACCGGTGACGGCGGGGCCGTACGACGACGGCATTGCCGCGTATAATAGCGGTGACTACGCGACCGCACTGCGGTTTTTAGGTCCACTTGCTGAGCAGGGAGACGGCGCTGCGCAGTACAAACTCGGGTTCATGTACGAGCGAGGGCAAGGAGTCACTCAAGACCTCGTGTTCGCTCACATGTGGTACGATATATCGGCGAGGCAGAGCACGCCAAATGCCGCAAAGGCTCGCGACTACGTCGCGACGTTAATGGCCACCGACGAAATAGCCAAGGCGCAAACCCTCGCAGGTGGGTGGAAGCCCACTAAGTAGAGGCCTCGATTGCCCGCGTTAGGGTAGCCCGGCCGACGGAACGAAGCTGAAGCCCACTGCACTCGGGCGCGCGGGCCTTTCTGTTTGCGCCGGCGCCGCGGTTTTTCGTTTTACAGTCAAGTACCTGGAGGTGACGATGGGCTGACGTCGCCTTTTGGCACTGGTCTCTTCAAGCCCGAATGGTAAGCGCGCCGCTCAATACCGAAGCGACGCCGTTTTTGCGTCAAACTGGTGAGTATCGTTCAGCGACACCCAAACATTGGGGTCTGCTTGCGACTGCCGCTTGACGTAGAGATAGGGCGTCTCTGACCAGAGCAATATTTTCTGGCTTAGATTATCGAGTATGAACTCGCCCTTGTCGGTCTTGACAGTGAGCACGGCATGACCCTCGCCATTTGCTTCGCGTACGACGGTCATCAAAAGCGCAGAGCGCGGCCAGCCGGCCTGCATTAGCATCGACCGCTTAAGCAAAGCGTAGCTGTGACAGGCTCCAGCACCGTCATCGGGATAGCGCCACCACTGAATCACACCATAATGAGCCATGTCGGTCATGGGCTTAATATTGTCGTTGGCCCATTTATTGATGCGGACTAAATCCTTCCAAGCCTTGTCGTTTAGCGCAACATCACGCCGTTCAGTGGGCTTCGTCGCGCATTCCGACACGTACGTGGCGCAGAACTGGACCCATCCACTGGGCATCCGCGTTTCGTTTCCAGCCTGGATGAAGCGCGGATAATCGTTCGCTTGGCCGTGAGCCGCACTGAGGTAAGTGAAAACCGCCAACGTCGAAATCAACGACAGCGTGCACGCTGTCAAGTAACGCAGACATTGTTTCATCGCCATGACCCCACGCGGTGAGGTCATCTGTGCCATAAAGTTTTTGCGTCGCCGCTAAATCAGCGCCGCGCTATTGAAGCAAAGTCGCGTAAAGTCCGCATTGTATTCGTCGAAAAATTAGATCAAATGCAATCAATTATTTTAATAGAAAGCACCGCAGCGTGGCACGCTAACTGTGCGAGCTTCGGCCGTCGGCCACGAAAGCTCTAGTGTCAGCGGCGCGGCCTCATTTCCGATCAAAGTCTGGCGGAGGTGGCGGTGGCGGCAGCATGTCGCGCATAAGTTTGTCAATGTCCGCATTCGACACTGGCGCCGAAGGCATGCGACTGTTTTCGGCGGCGTTCTCACCGAAATGTACGAGTTTGGGCATCATCAGCACAAGGATGAGCAGCATCCATTGCGCCAGCAGGAATGGAATAAGCGCGCGCACGAAGGGACGGAACGGTGCAGGATTCTTCGCTGCGCCGCGCACCATCATCAGGGCGTAACCGAACGGCGGCAAGAGGAAGCTTGATTGCAACGTGAGCAGCACCAGCACCGACACCCAGCGAGCGTCGGCGACCCGGATCAAGAGCGGCGGAATAACGATCGGGATGATGACGAAAATGATCTCAAAGGCGTCAAGCACGAAGGCGCAGAGCCCGATCACGGCAAGCACGACTGCCGTCGCTGGAACATCCCCGCCGGGTATGCCGGCGACCAGATTGTTCACCAGCCGGTCAGTGCCGAGCAGACGCAGGACCAATGTGAATGTGGTGGCAGCGATCAGCAGCGAAAACAACGCGCCGGTAATAGCGATGGCATCGTGTAATAGCTCACGCAAGACTTTGCCATGCGATCGGCGCGTGATGAAGCCAGCGCATAACAATGTGAAGGCTCCCATTGCAGCCGCTTCTACCGCATAGAAATATCCGATAGCGACGCCACCGAGCAGGGCGAGCAGCGTCACGAGTGAAAACCCAGCGAGCAGCCCTTCTTCGCGTGTGAGCCTTTCGCGTGGGGGAAGCTTCGTGGCGGCCCGTCCCGCAACCCAGGAGAGCACGAGGCTAAGCAACAGAAAAATCCCTGCCGGCAGTAACGCGGCGTGGAAAATGTCCTGCGTATTGACGACGCGGTCAGTTCGTCCGGTCGTCGTCACCGCAAGAGTGTGCGCGTTGAGCATAGCGTCGCTAAGCAGAATGAGCACGAGTGATGGCGGCACCAGGACGCCGAGCGTACTGGCAACAGCGACCACGGCATCGCGCGTCGCCGGCGGAATGCCTTCGGCAGTGAGCCGCGGTGCCACAACCCGCGACAAGCCGAGCACGCTAGCGCCGACCGAACCGTTCATCGGCCCGAGCAAAGCGCCAAGCAGCATGCCGGAGACGAGTGGAGCTGATGGACGCCTGGGAAGGATGGCATTGCTGGCGCGATAAAGCGCGTCGGCAACCGGCAGGCGACCGAGCAGCAGGCCCATGGTCACGTAGAGCGGCAACGCCTGCAAAAGATCGATCTCGAAAAGATTAACCAGCCGATTGGGCAAAGCTGACAGCAGCGAAACCGGGATCGTGTCAGTGGTAACGCCGACGATCGCGCCGAACACTGCAACCGTAATGAGGATGAATGCGGCCGGTAGCCCGGTTGAAATGATTCCGATGCCGACCAGAATCAATAGTACAAGCCCGGTCCACTCCATCACGCGTCATCTCCGGACAAGGGGCGGAAGATTTCAACCAGTCCCTGCGCAATGATCAGGAGAGCCATGATCCATAGCGCCAATTTGATGAGGAAATAACCTGGGTTGTCAGTTTCGGAAAATGATTCCAGCCCGAACACAGACGCCAGTACGAAATTCTTGCTGGCGTAGAGGACAAACAGCGACCACGGCACTAGGCCAATGATGGTGCAGAGTTTTCGTAGCCGTTGTCGTGTTCGCGATGAATAGTGTTGAGCGAGGGTATCAGCGGCGAGGTGAGCGCCGGCGCGCGTTGAGGCGGTAACACTGACCGCCACCAAAAGAGCAAAAAAGATCTGACCGATGTCGTTTGCTTGCAGCGAGCAGCAGTGCACGATGTCGCGCAAGGGCCACTGCAGGAATAGCAACAGGATCAACGGCAAGACCAGCCATTGCGCGGTGGCAACGACTTGGCCGATCAACCGATCGAGCCACCGCAGCCAATCCATGGCTGCTCCCCCGCCAGACGGTTCTAAAAGTGGTGTCGCCCCCAATCGTTATTGTTATCCACGCCTAGCAGCCTTGGCAAACCGGGCGACCCTGCGCCACCGGGAGTTTATGCCAAAGAGGGAACTGAATGCCGCCTTCTGGCACTGAGCGGACATAGCAACAACGGCAATCGATGTCGGCTTTTGGGGCATGAGCGTACGTGGTGCGGACACGCCCGATGTCGCGTTTGACCCGTTGCGGACGTCGCGTCTTATTGCGTTTTTGGCGCCGGAACCTCAATAAATTTTCTGACGCTGAAGCCTGCTAACAAACGACGACTTGAATGCCTGAACCTCTAACCGAACGCACAGTGGTTATTGGGAACAATGTCTCCGGAAAGGGCACCTTGGTCGAAGCCATGGCCAATCTGGCCCATATTCCCGCTCCACTGGGAAGGGGACTCAAAGCGAAATGAACACGTAGCTCGAAGGATGGTTCTCGAAGTTTCAAACCAGTCGCGGGCCGCCGCTTTAAAGCTTTGCACGCGTGGGGAATGGATGAATTGAAAATTGGCTGAACGGTTCGGAGTGAATGCCAAAATCCGAACGCCAGGCCATTGCACAAGCGCCCTTCTCCCGATGATAATCGCTTTTCGTCTTCTGAGCTCGGGAGGGAAGGGGTCGCGTATTCATGTTGCGTTATAGTGCCTTGTTATGAGCGCAGCTTCTGACCAAGCTAAGCCGGTCATTGAGCCTAAGCCCGGTCATCAAGCTGATGACCCCGTTAGCCGCGCATTGAGACAGCGCATTCGTCAGCAGGAGCTGCTGGCAGAACTAGGTGTCTTGGCGCTGCAAGGCACCAGCTTCGCCGGTATGCTCGATCATGCCGCCCGAATCACCTCCGAGGGGCTTAGCGCGGAATATTGCAAGGTCTTGGAATACCTTCCCTCGGAAGGGAGGCTGTTGGTGCGCGCCGGCGTCGGCTGGGGGGAAGGCGTGATCGGTACGGCTAGTGTCGGCGCGGATCTGGAATCACCCGCTGGTTATGCGCTGCATACGGGCAAGCCGGTCATTTCCAATCACCTCGAAAATGAGCAGCGCTTCAGAACGCCGGAGTTGCTTGTCGAGCACGGCATCCGGCGCGCCATGAACGTGATCTTGCAAGGTGACGGTTCGCCCTTTGGCGTGCTGGAAGTCGATAGCAAGTCTGAAGGCGAGTTCGCTGAACATGATCTGTCATTTTTGCAGGGCGCCGCGAATATCCTGGGTATGGCGATCGAACAGCAGCGGTATCAACGAAAGCTGCAAACCGCCCTTGAGCGCCATAAAGTCCTGCTCAAGGAAGTAAACCATCGTGTGAAGAACAGTCTCCAAGTGGTGTCCAGTATGCTGCAGCTGCAAGCCAATGCGGTGGATGACAAGATCTTAACCGAGCGCCTTATGGAGGCATCGAGTCGCGTCAATGCTGTTGGCCGGGCCTATAATCGACTGGCGTACAACGCCGATTATGAAAACGTTGATCTTGTGGAATATCTCCGCGATGTAATCGATGATTTGGCCACCACCGTCGCGCCGTTTACAATCAATTACGAAGCGCCTGAGAAAATCGACTTTGCCGCAGATCGTGCCATTCTTGTCGGACTCATAGTCAATGAGCTCGTTTCAAACTCCGGCAAATATGCATATCCAAATTGCTCCGAAGGCTTGATCTGGGTGCGAGTGACGAAATCTGACAACAACATTATTTTGTTATCGGTCCGCGATAACGGCGTCGGTCTCCCGCAGGGCTTTGACCCGACGACTAGCAAGAAGCTTGGCAGTCGGCTGGTGGCCGCATTAGCAAAGCAGTTGCAAGCAGACTTGACGCGGCCGGTGTCGCATGTCGGAGCCAATTTTATGTTGCTTATCCCGCTCGCAGGCAAGTAGTCGCGGAACGTGCGTCCGGCATGCTCCATTTTTATGTATTTTGACACGTTCGAAATATTCCGCATTGTTGCGGAACCGTATGGTGCCGACCGACATTGGCTCTTTGAACCCGTAAGGCCCGGCGAGCCTACGTAGCTCAAGCGACAAATTTCTTTGTCTGCCAGCCAGCCGTGCGGCTGTTGCCGGAAAGCCATGGGCGATCATGAATGACGCAGCGAAAAGAGATACTAAGCGGACCATCCTTGTAGTCGAAGACGATTATTTGCAGCGCCTGTATGCGACGGGATTGATCAACCATGCTGGCTACGATGTTATCGAGGCCAGTAGCGCTGACGAAGCAATCGCGCTTCTTGAGGCCCGTAACGACATCTGCATTGTTTTCACTGACATCGAGATGCCGGGTTCAATGGACGGGCTCAGGCTTGCTCGCGCTATTCGCGATCGTTGGCCGCCGGTTGAACTTATTATTACCTCCGGCAAGCATCGTCTTGAGGCCGATCAAATTCCTGAGCGGGGGAAGTTTTTGCTGAAGCCCTATGATGCTGATGCGCTCCTTAGAGCTATCAAGACGCTGGCCCATGTATAGCGGGCTCATTCTTGACGGGTTGTAAGAGGCCTGACGATGTCGGTGACTGGCACTTAGCGGACATTCACGAACCGCGCGTCGATGTCCGCTTTGACCCATACCGGACATTGCGGCGTGAGGCTTTGGCCTGTAAATCGGCGTCGAACGCGGGAGGTGGACGATGCACTCTCATTCAATCGACGATTTCCGGCATTCGCACGTCTTTTTGGGTGATGCGCACGAACGGAACGAACGAAAGACTTGGGCCGTGATCTCGATCTGCGCCGCCATGATGGTCGCGGAGATTGGCGGTGGGCTTTGGTTCGGCTCGGTCGCGCTCATCGCGGATGGTCTGCATATGTCGACGCATGCTGGCGCGTTACTTATCGCCGCGCTGGCTTACACCTATTCGCGGCGATATGCGCTGGACGACCGTTTGGCTTTCGGTACCGGCAAGCTTGGCGACCTCGCTGCATTCAGCAGTGCAATCGTGCTTGCCATTATCGCGCTATTGATCGGCTACGAAGGTATCGAACGGCTTATCGAGCCAGTGCCAATTTCCTTCAATCAAGCGATCCCAATCGCGGTGGTCGGCCTCTGCGTCAATCTGCTGAGCGCGTATCTTTTGCGCGACGAGCACGATCATCATCACGGTCATGGTCTCCACCACACGGACGACCACAGTCATGAGCATGCCCATGAACACGACCAACACGAACACGAGCGCGAGCACGAGGGCCATGCGGCCTCTGTTCACACCGATCACAATCTGCGCGCGGCCTTCGTGCATGTCATGGCGGACGCTGCCGTTTCGGTGTTGGTCATTCTTGGACTCGTCGCCGGCCGTCAATTTGGATGGGTCTGGATGGACCCAATCATGGCCTTGGTCGCAACCGTCGTGATTTTAAGCTGGTCGTGGACGCTTATTCGCTCGGCGGGCGCGATCCTGCTCGATGCCTGCCCAGACCCTGCCATGGCACGCAAGATCGCCACACGGATTGAACAGAAGGGCGACCGCATTTCAGATCTGCATCTTTGGCGCGTCGGCCCCGGCCACCTCGCCGCGGTCATCTCAGTGGTGTCGGACGACCCGCGTACACCCGGTCAGTACAAGAGGCAGCTTGCAGACCTGCCGGGCCTTTCTCATGTGACTATCGAGGTAGAGCGCTGCCCGGGAGAGCACCGGCACTGATTTAGGGCCCATGGCCGTTATTGGCACTCAACGGACAAACAAACTCGACCAGGGGAAAAATTGGCGCTGATGTTTCTCGGTCGCGAATGATGCTGTGGACGGCGCCCGCTCTGCGGCATCAGAGTGCCAAAGGGTGGTTGCGCTGAAGCAAACCACGTTGAGGGGAGCCGTCCATGGGCGAGGTTAGCACGATTGGTCTCGATATTGCGAAGTCGGTTTTTCAAGTGCACGGGGTTGATGGCGCGGGTGCGGTGATGATCCGCAAGCGCATCAGTCGCGCCAAGTTAGTGGAGTACTTCAGCGAGCTGCCGCCGTGCCTAGTCGGGATCGAAGCATGCCCGTCAGCCCATCACTGGGGTCGCGAACTGCAGAGGCTCGGGCACACCGTCAAGCTGATGCCGCCGAGCTATGTGAAGGCCTATCTGAAGCGCAGCAAGAACGATGCGAATGATGCGGCCGCAATCTGTGAGGCGGTCACGCGGCCGTCAATGCGGTTCGTCCCGATCAAGACGAAGGAACAGCAGACCGCCTTGATGCTGCACCGGGCCCGGCAATTGCTAGTGCGTCAGCGCACGATGTTGAGCAACGCGCTACGCGGGCACCTGGCCGAACTCGGTATTGTGTCAGCCAAGGGCCGCAACGGAACGGGAGAGTTGCTCAAGATCATCGCGGATGGTGCGGATAACCGGATCGCCCCGGAGACCCGCGCTATTCTTGATGTGATGGCGCGGCAATACAGCGCCATCGGAACCGAGATCTTGTCCATCGACAAGAACATCCTGGCCTTGCATCGCTCGTGCGAGGCGAGCCGGCGGCTGGCAGAGATTCCAGGCATCGGCCCAATTGGCGCCACCGCCCTGGTTGCCGAGATCGGCGACTGGAAGACGTTCTCATCGGGGCGCAGTCTGGCTGCCTGGATCGGGTTGGTGCCGAAGCAGCACACGACTGGCGGCAAGGACAGGCTCGGCAGCATCACCAAACAAGGCAATCGATACTTGCGATGGCTGCTCGTCGTCGGCGCCATGGCCGTCATCCGCTACGCGCAGAAGCACGGCACCCAGAAGCGACCATGGCTAGGCCGGCTGATGGAGCGTCGACCCACGAAAGTGGCTGCAGTCGCGCTGGCCAACAAGATCGCACGGATGGCGTGGGCCATCATGGTCCGCGGCGAGAGATATAAGGAGCCGAAGCTGTTGCTGGCGGCCTGAGACACGCCAGCGGATAGATCGGCAACACCAATTGGCGAGGACATGACGACGTAATGCAGATACGGTCGTTCCGGGGATTGGGAGAGCCCGTATGGGTCATCGCACTTTCAAGTGCGGGTGAACGATTGGGACCCGATCCGCGCAGAGCATTAGGGCCAGCGGCCACACCCGCCGCATCAACAGGCCGGACACGTGACCGCACCCGACCAATGCTGCAGAAACGTCAAAAAAGCTCTTGCCATGGCGCCGTCCACACGTGACCGATAGTGTTGATAAAGTCGACGATGAGACAACCGGTGCTCTTGTTTTGCACTTTTGCCGGTCGTTTGCTCGCCGTCCCCGTTGGGAGGCGACGACATTGCTCTCACGATTGACGTTGACGCCACTAACGCTCAGGCGAGATAGGCAGTCAGCAAGTTCGGCGGTGGCTGCCAGACATGATTTGCCAGCGTCTTGAGGTTCTGC
>Ga0209579_10002723_pt1 | contig 13228 bp, 12 predicted proteins | sample Coa_R1_2_FD_187152 | JGI IMG/M metagenome (GOLD analysis project Ga0209579, IMG submission 187152) | Surface soil microbial communities from Centralia Pennsylvania, which are recovering from an underground coalmine fire - Coalmine... | ecosystem: Environmental > Terrestrial > Soil >... | reverse complement strand
TGGAATCTACCGACCACTCGCTGGTCCTGCGCGAGGGCATTGTGACCGAAGAAGAACAGCACGATCTCGACAAGCTGGGCATTGCCAAGAACTCGCGCGAAGAAAAGATGCGGGCGCGGGATGCGAAGCTAAAAGCTGGTGAAGCTCGTGGGCCGAAGAAGGATGATGCAGCCTACAATGCACGCATGGCAGCGCTGTACCGCGAAGTCGTGTTGAAGGAAAAACAGCCGGTGTCGGAAAACGGGTTTATTCCGCTGGGCGCGTTGGCAAAACCGAATGGCAACGGTAATGGACATCAAGCGTCGAAACCGGAGGTGGAAGTGGGAGAGCCGGTCGCCGGAGATTAAGGTAACCAGTTCTCGGTTCTCAGATGTCAGTTCTCAGAAGGCCGCCGCGAGGCGGCCTCTCTTATTTGTTGGTGGCAGCTGATATCATCGCTAGATCCGGAGAGTTGGCCGAGTGGTTGATGGCACCGGTCTTGAAAACCGGCATACCCGGAAGGGTATCGGGGGTTCGAATCCCTCACTCTCCGCCATGCAGTCTGGACAGCGGCGAACTCGAGCTGCCCATCCCGATAAAATCACGGAATTATGCCCATTTTTCGCGATTTCTCCTTGCGAAATCGGACTGCGGAGAATGGACTTATTGACTACGCGTGCCACTGATACCCGGTTGTTCTCTGGACACACTAAAACCAGTCCCATTTCGAAAACCGCCAGGGCGAAGGCTCAGCGATCAGATGCCGAATGCATGGCGAATCCGGACTTGACTTTCCCGAACCCTCTTGCGATGTGACGACCGACAGTGTCCGGGTTGCCTGTCTGCCCGACCGAGGCCTCGCATCCGCGAAGTTGGAGTGTAGTTTGTGATGTGCTGATTGTGCATTCGGACGTGTTCCTTCGTGCCTGGCTCTAGGCGGCTCGAATCCTTGTCGTAAAACCGCCCACTCGCGTACGCTCAGCGCAATAGAGCTGATCTCCGGACTATCCGTGTCATGTACGTCGGTCACTTGGGCATTGCCATTTGGCTGTCTAGTATTTTCAGATGGGCTTACAGTGCCTGGTCGTAACCAGCGATTACAAACTGATAGGTCAGATCAAACCAACTCTGAATGAGCACGGAGTCTCACTCGATCTCCGGCAAGACTCTGCCAGTGCAATAGAACTGGTTTCGCGCCGGCATTGGGATGGAGTTGTAATCGACTGCGACAATGTATCTGGAGCCACGGAAGCCATCGCCGACATAAGAAAGAGCCGTTCCAATAAACAGACATTGATTTTTGCGATAGTCAACGGCTTTACAAGTGTGGAGACCGCCCTTGATCAGGGAGCAAACTTCGTTCTCAGCAAGCCATTGCAAGAAACTCGCTGGCGCAGTGTCGTCGAGGCTGTCATTCCGAAGATGCGGAGCGAACACCGGCGATATTTTCGCCATGAGGTTGATTTGCCTGTGCGGCTCAGGGATCATGATGGGCAACCTCTCCTTGCCAATCTGAAGAACATTAGCGAAGGTGGAATGGCTGTCAAGCTGGCGTGTCCGCTGCGGCTAGAAGGTGTTATGAACGTAGAGTTTGATATCCCAAGCGTCGAGCCAAAAACTTTTCGCGCAAAGGCCGATGTGGTGTGGAGTGACGCTTTCGCATCCGGCGTGCGTTTCTTATACGTTGAAAAAGACTCCGCAAGCGCACTTGGGGAATGGTTGAGCTTTTTAGAGGCGCAACTTCAGTTCCGTGAATCGTGAGCAGAGACCAAACAGGTCGGGGACCGAACTACTTCGCAGGCTTCCTTTTCGCGCGCCAGATCGTTATCAGCCCCTGAGTATTCGCATGAATCATTCCCCGATCTTCCAGTGCTTTGATCGTGCTCTGATTCGCCGAAGCCGCGCGTACCACCAGGTTGTCTTTCAGATTGCGCAGCAGCAAGCCGCCGCCGAGGGGATCGGTTTCCAACTGATATCCGTGCTCAAGACGCCACAGCAAATTTTCCTCGGTCTTCGTCAGTCGTGGCGCGGCTTTAACAACGGGTCGTTTCCTGGGCATTTCGCTCGACAATGAGTTGCTCCCACATTCTACCCTCGTTGCAGCTGACGCAGTGAAGGTGAGAGCAGTCCACCGAGCCCGGCGAAGATACAGGCAACGCCGGAGACAGCAATGACCAGGGGCGGCGAGAGATGTTGCAACAGCAAGCCACCGAACGCGGCTCCCAGCGGCGACGCCGCTCCCACCAGCGAATGCCGTGCGCCGAAGACCTGCCCGCGTATCTCGGCCGGGACGAGTCGCTGCAGCAGAGTGGTTTCCATCGGCGTATAAGGCGCCCAAGATGCTCCAGCCAGGCCGAGGAAGAACATCGCGAGCGGGAGCCGTCTGATGAAAAACAGAGGGCACAGCAGCACTCCCCAGAACACCGCGATCATCGGTAAGGCGATGTTGGGCCGCCACCGCAGTGAGAGCCTGGTCAGCGTCAGGACACCTGCGAAGGCTCCGATCCCGAAGCCGGTCCACAACAACCCATAGCCACTAGCATTGGCCTGTAATGTCTGGCGACTGTAGACGGGCAGGGCCGCCTCCAGCGGCCCGTAAGAGAAAAAGAACACGAGCGCAAGGAGCGTAAGCGCGGGTACGGAGCGCACGGTGAACAGTGCGCCGATGCCTAGCCAGCGATTGGCTGCCGCATGCTGTGCGACGCGTGGTTCGCGTGTGATGGCAGGCAAGGTTAGCACCAGCAGGCCCATCAGTAAGAAGCTGGCCGCATCGATGAACAGTGCCAACGGACCACCCAACTTGGCCACGGCAAAACCTGCTGTTACCGGGCCACCGAGATATGAAAATTGCAGGCTGGCCGCGGTGAGCGCATTGGCGCGATCGAGGGTGGCGTCGTCCACCAAGTGCGGCATAAACGCCCGTACTCCGGCCGTGGTTGCGGGCGAAAGCGCTCCCGCCAGCAGTGCAAGTACGAAGATGTGCCAAAGCTGCAACGATCCCCGGGCGTAGAGCGTCGGAATCGCCGCAATGAGTGCCGCTCGGGCGAGGTTGTCAAAGCCCATGACCAGCCGCGGCTGGTAGCGGTCGAGCAGACGGCCGAGGATCGCGCCAGTGACGACGCCCGGCAGGTCGAAGCAGAGGATGACGAGTCCTACCGCCGCTCCAGAGCCGGTCAACTGCAGCACGAACCAGAGCAAGGCGATGGTGGTGAACTGGTCTCCGAGATACGAGATACTCAGACCCACCCAAAGCCGCCGGAACGAGGCATGGCGCAATGGAGTGTCAGCGACAACCGCTGGCGACATGATCCATGATCCTCCAGTCTGCATTTGTGCTCAAACGAAGCGCCATCGGCGATTGGTTAGACGGGAGAAGGGCCGAACTGCTTGGCGTACTCCGCCACCAATCTCTGCCACCCGGCGAACTTCATGGGATCGGGGCCAGCAATGCGCCCAATCGGCTGACCCGCGAGGTGCCGCTCCAGCACGTCGAAGCTGATGTGCCGGCCGGCGGCGCCCATGAGATGAAGCGGCGATCAATCTTATGGCGCGCGTCACTTCTGTTTCCTGCGGCGTCGGATTTCCCACCCAGGCGAGATTTATCTTGGCTCCAGCCTATATTGGAATCTAGGGGGGATCATAGGTTTTATCGAATCATCGGGCACTCGCGTCTAATTCGTGATCCAGTTCACTTCCTAATCGGATGCGTGTTGCCGGTGTGTTCGCTGACCCGCACTAAATCTACGATCCTGACTGGCTCCCACGTCCGCCCGCCGTCGCTCGACCAGGACTCCTCAAAGTGAGGAGAGCTTGACACTATTTGCGACCAGACATACCGGTTCAGCAGCGACTTGCCGTTCAGCGCGTCCTGCACGATGAACTCGCCCTGCCCATTCCTAAATTCGCCCACATTTGGCAGCCCTACCTTGCCATCCTTGCGGCTTGCGAAATAGACATACCATTGGTGACTCTGCGGATTGTATGTGTACAACATCAGGCCGACGGGTCCGTTGGTGTTGGCGCCTTCGGACAACTCGAGCATGGCGCCGTCCCAGATTTTTTGAAAACTTTCAGTGCCATCAGACTCGAACCACGGATCAGACCCGGCGAAGGGGTGAGCACGGTACTTTGTATGCGCTTTCCAGGTGCCAGCGAGCGGATCGAAATCGTGCCGGCCGTCGTGATCGGCGGTCGTGGTTGGCGATCCGAGTTTGGCAACTTCTGAGCTCGTCTGGGCGAAGACGTGAGTGGAGCAGAGAATGACGACCAGAGCTCTGAACAACAACGCGAGAAGACGTTCCCTGAGAGTCATGTGTTCTCCTTCTGAAGAGCCGTTGTGAACCCTGGCTCAAACGTGAATCTCTCCAGCGCTTTTTCTAATAGATGCCGATATATACGAAACTCAGAACGTAGCTCAGCAGAACTGGAATCACCGGCTTCAAGGCCGAAAGGCTCGTCCCATTCGGTGATTTCATTCTAAAACCATGACCGTGATGATGACAGCTAGAACGCCGTCACTGAATGCTTCCAATCGGCCTTTGTTCATTTCCAGTCGTCCTTCCAAAAACATAGAGAACTTTTTCTTTGTTGCGTAATAATACAGAGTCTGGTGTGGTGCATCGAGCGCGCCGATCGTAGCTAAATGTGGTGTCCTGTTTTTAGACACGACTCCCGCATTTGCTGGTCTGGCACTTGTGCATTCGGGTGGCGTCCGCTGGAGAAGGTGTCGCCCTGCGCAAGCTTCGTTAAATTTAGATGGAACTGCGCTGACTTCGCTACGTATCCTTTAGCATGGTGAAGAGCCGTGAGGAGATTGCACCACTGTCTGCGCCGGTCACTTCCACTGCATCACCGCCTCTGCATGTTGACTCGCTGGTCAAGCGCTACGGCCAAGTCACCGCCGTAGACACAATCACGCTCGAACTGCGCCGCGGAGAATGCTTTGGACTGCTCGGACCAAACGGCGCCGGCAAAAGCACTCTGATTCGCAGCATTGTTGGCCGCGTCGTTCCCGACGCCGGCACGATCCTAGTTTTCGGCGCGCCCGCAGATTCTGCAGCCGCACGCCAAGCATTGGGGTGGGTCCCCCAAGAATTGGCGCTCTATCCGAGACTCACGTGTCGTGAAAACCTACAATCGTTCGGTCGTTATCACGGGCTCAGCGGCGGGCGAGTAGAGCAGGCAGTGGCTCGATGCCTCGATTGGGCAACTCTGGCCGACCGAGGCGGGGAACTCGTGAAAAATCTCTCGGGAGGAATGAGGCGTCGCCTCAACATGGCGGCAGGGCTCATTCATCAGCCCAAGCTGATGCTCATGGATGAGCCAACCGTGGGCGTCGACCCACAATCGCGTATCCATATCTTTGAGATGATCGAGAAGGTGCGCAGCGAGGGCATGTCGCTGATCTACACCACGCATTACATGGAAGAGGCAGAGCGTCTGTGCGACCGGATTGCCATCGTAGACCACGGTCGCATTATCGCACTCGGCACCAATGCCGACCTCGTCCAGAACGCTTTCGGCACACGTAGCCAGGTGCTGGTGCGTTTTGCGGGAGCAGAGGATCGCGTTCGTGTCTGGGTCACGGAGCACGGCGGCCAAGCCGTCGATGGAGCTGCCCAGTTCACAATTGAGCATCCGACAGAGATCGCAGCTCTCCTTGAAGACTCCGCAAAGGCCGGTCTGGAATTACTCGATGTGTCGCTTCGCAAGCCGAACCTCGAATCGGTCTTCTTGCATTTGACCGGAAGGGAGTTGCGCGATTGATCTCCGCCATTATTCGCACCAGTATGGTTTCTCTGCGTCGTGACCGTGGCGCGCTCGCGCTGAGTTTCATACTGCCGATCGTCTTCTTCAGCATCTTCGCGGTCATCTTCGGCGGACACCGTGACTCGACACCCAAAGTCAAAGTGATCGTCGTGGATGCAGACCACAGCAGCGCCTCGGACCGGCTGGTTCAAGGCCTGAAGCGAGAAGGTGCACTAGTAGTTATGACTCGGCCAGAACCCGTCAAGGGCAAGCAACAGCCCGACTACATCGCGGCAACTGCGGAAACCGCCGTCAAAGAGGGAAAGGCATCGGTTGCGGTGATCATTCCCCAAGCCTTCGGCGACAATCCGATTACGTTCGGCCCGCCGGACGCCAGTCGTCCGACCATTCAGCTGCTCGAAGACAGCAGTGACATGGTTGCGCCGCAGATGCTTGCCGGGCTGCTTCAGAAAGTTGCAATGACCTCGATGCCCGACCTGATGGCCGAGCAGGGGTCAAAATACTTCGATCAGTTTGCCGGCGGACTTACGCGCCAGCAACGGGACCGGCTGAACGAAGGGATCCGCTACTTGCGTGAGCGGCAAGACTATGGCGCCACTGCCTCCGATTTGGGCAACGGAGGTATCGTTGCGGTTAAGGCTCGTGCCGTCGTCGGCGAAAATAAGAACAATCCCATGGTGTCTTTCTACGCGGCCGCGATTGGCGTGATGTTTCTGCTCTTTACCGCGAGTGGTGCGGCTGGCGCGTTGCTCGACGAAGCCGAGAGCGGTACGCTCGACCGCGTTCTGAGTTCGCGGGTCACTATGACCTCATTGCTGCTGGGCAAGCTCACTTACAATTCGCTCCTGGCCTTCACGCAACTGGTGGTGATGTTTCTTTGGGGCTGGGCCGTGTTCAAGCTTGATTTCTGGTCGCACGTCCCGGGCTTTCTGGTGATGGGGATCTGTACGGCTGTTGCAGTGGCTGCGTTCGGCTTGTTGCTGGCTAGCATTTGCCACACGCGCGCACAACTGGGAGCTCTCTCCACGCTGGTCATTTTGATCATGTCATCGATCGGCGGAAGCATGTTTCCGCGCTACCTCATGTCGGAATCATTGCAGAAAGCGGGCTTGCTGACGATCAATGCCTGGGCGATTGATGGATTCACGAAGGTGTTCTGGCGCGATGAACCGCTCGTCCACCTCTGGCCACAAATTTTGGTTTTGATTGCGACTGGCGTAGCACTGTTCGTGATCGCCCGCATACTGGCGCGCCGCTGGGAATACGCCTAACAACGATGCCAACTTACACCTGGAGGACATCACCATCTCTGGCCACCATCTCGTACAACACCGGATTCACAAAGAAGCCGAGGAATAGGCGCGAAACCAGACCGGCCACGATGACGATGGCAAATGGCTTTTGAGTGGACGAGCCAATCCCCGTAGACAGGGCTGCCGGCAACAGACCGAGACAGGCCACCAGTGCCGTCATCATGATCGGACGCAAGCGCAGCAGAGAGGCCTCGTGGGTCGCAGTGCGAATGTCCTTGCCCTCTATACGCAGTTTGTTGATATACGAAACGAGAATGACCGCGGTCTCGACCGATACCCCAAGCAGCGCCAGCAAACCCAGCACCGAAGATACGCTGAACGGCGTGTGCGTCAGCTTGAGAGCTATGAGCGCCCCGACGGGTTCGGTCATGATTACGCCGATGGCGATGGTGACCGGGAACTTGAAATTTCCGTAAAGCGCAAACAGGATCATGAAAATCAGCAGAATCGCGATCGGACCGATGATCATGAGTTGCTGCTTGGCTTCGAGGAACAAACTGTACTCACCACCCCAGCTCATCCAGTATCCCTCGGGGAGTCGCACCACTTTGTTGACAGCTTCTTGCCCATCGTGGACAGCCCGCTCCAGATCACGGTGTTCAATACTGTATTGAACTCCGATATAACGCGAGTTGTTTTCCCGATAGATAAATGAGGCGCCGTTGTTCTCTTGAATGCTGGCCAATTCTTTCAGTGGGATCTGCTCGCCGTCGGGCGCTCCGACCAGTAGATTGCCGATCTGATCGGGAGTGCTGCGGAATTGTGGCTGCATGCGCACCACCAGATCGAAAAGCTTCTCGCCCTGGATGACTTGCGTGGCCGCCTGGCCCCCAACCGCAGCCTGAATCACCGCTTCCACGTCGGAGACATTAATGCCATAGCGGGCGATCTTCTCGCGGTCAGCATCGATGACCAACGTTGGCTGTCCCAGTTCGCGGACTACCGTAAGTTCAGTAAAGCCCGGGACACCCTCCAATATCTTCTTAATCTGCAGAGCCTTGTCTTGTAGGACGGTCAGGTCCGGGCCGTAGACTTTCACGGCCAGAGAACTCTTGAGCCCGGTCAGCGCCTCGTCGACGGCATCCTCGGCGGGCTGCGTGTAATTAAAAATAATTCCCGGAAAAGTTGTCAGACGCTTGTTGATCGACTCGATCAGTTCTTCCTTGGTGTGAGTTTCGCCGTGCCACGATTTATCGCGATAGGGTTTGAGGCCGACATAGAATTCGCAGTTGAAAAAACCGGTAGGATCGGTACCGTCGTCCGGCCGGCCTAATTCTGAGCCGACAATCGTCACTTGCGGGTAGGACATCAGGATGTCGCGAATTTGTGGAGCAATCTTGGCGGCTTCTTCCCAGGAGATGGTGTAGGGCATGGTGGCGCGAACCCAGAGTGCGCCTTCGTCCAGGTGGGGCATGAATTCACCGCCAATGAATGGAATAAGGATGAGCGTTGCGCCGAAGATCACAGCCGCGGCGATCATCGTGGTCCAGGGGCGATTCAAACACCATTCCAGCTTTATCGCATACCATCTCTTAATGGCTTCGAAGGGACGATTGACTTTTTCCTTCACACCCTTCTTGAACCAGTACGATGCCAGCACCGGCACCAGCGTTAAGGTGAGAATCAAGGCTCCGAGCAGAGCGAAGGACATCGTATCGGCCATGGGGTGAAACAGCTTGCCCGATGGGCCGCTCAAAGCGTAGATCGGCAGATATCCAGCGATGATCACAGCCACTGAATAGAAGATGGGGCGGTCGACATCGCGGGCGGCGTGCAGGATCACTTCATGCAGCTTGTATTCCTGACCAGTCCTTTCCGCCAATTCGCGATAGATGTTCTCCATCATCACGACCGTGCCGTCGATGATGATTCCAAAATCAATGGCGCCGATTGAAAGCAGATTGGCCGACAGGTTCTGCGCGTGCAGCAGGATGAAACTGAAGAGCAGGCCGAGCGGGATAGTCAGGGCAACGATAATTGCTGCGCGAATGCTGACCAGGAAAAAGATCAGCACAATGAACACGAGAATCATCCCACGGAGCAGATTGTCTTCTACGGTGCGGGTGGTAAGGTCAACCAGGTCGCTGCGGTCATAAAAAGGACGCACTTTCACGTCCTTGGGCAGGATCAGGTTATTAAGTTGTTGGGTCTTTTCTTCGACCCCTTTCAAGACGTTCTCGGTCTGCTCGCCGCGCCGCATCAGGATGACACCTTCGACAGCGTCGTCGTTCTTCTGGAAACCGAACTCGCCCAACCGGGGAGCATTCCCGATCTCAACTCGGCCGATGTCGCCCACCCGAACCGGTGTTCCGTGGTTGCTGCCGACAACAATGTTGGCGATATCCTTGGTGTCCCGCACCAGTCCAACCCCGCGCACGTAGTAGAACTGTCCACCTTGCGAATAAAATCCCCCACCCGTGTTGGAGTTGTTGTTGGCGAGCGCCTGAATCACCTGCGGAACAGTCATGTGATACCCATAAATGCTCGCCGGATCGAGCAGCACCTGGTATTGCATGACCGTCCCGCCGAAACCGGAGTCATCGGCGACGCCGGGAACGGATCTATAGGCGCGCTCCAGGACCCAATCCTCGATGGTCTTCAATTCCTGAGGACTGCGATCGGGGCTTTCGATGACATAGCGGTAAACCAGTCCACTCGGGCTGAAGAGCGGTGCCAAACTTGGCGTAACGCCGGTGGGAAGAGTTACGTCGGCGAGCCGCTCGAACACGACCTGGCGCGCGAAGTAATCGTCGGTGTCCTCCTCGAAAGTCAGCCGAACATCGGAAAGGCCGTACAGCGAAATGGAACGCATCACCACGAGGTGCGGCACGCCGTTCATTTCCACTTCCAGGGGCAGCGTGACCAACCGTTCCATCTCTTCGGCGGCGTGACCTGGCCATTGTGTGATCAACTCCACCATTGGCGGAGAGAGGTCTGGATAAGCATCCACTGGCATGCGTTGGAAGGAAATCGCTCCCCAGACCGCGATGGCTGCGACAAATATCAGCACTAGGAAGCGTTGCCGCAGAGCGGCGTGAACCACGCGATGGATCATGCGCAGTCCTCAGCCAGTTGCGGTCGGGCCCGGCACGTTGACGGTAGATGCGGTGCGAGTTTCATTTTTGTAGTGAATTTGCAAATTGCAAGAACAAGCTTCCGTTGGCAACGACGCGGTCACCCGGAGTGAGTCCGCTGGTGATCTCGGTCGTCTGCTCGGAAGTTTGTCCAAGGGTCACGCTGCGCATGGAAAACTGATTCTGTCCCGCGAGGGCGTAAACAAAAGGTTCGTTTTCGGCGTCACGCAGTACGGCGGCATTGGGGACAGAAATCGCGTTCGCAACTTTTCCCGCCTGAACCTGCGCGATGACGTACATATTGTTTTTCAATTGTTCGTGGGGATTCTTCACATCGATGCGAGCTTGCAGAGTGCGCGTCGTGGGATCGAGCGCAGCTGCGATATAAGAAATTTTCCCGTGAAAGTCGGTTCCCGGATAGGAATCGGCCAGAATTGTGACCGGATCGCCCACCCGCACGTACGGCAGGTCTTGCTGGTAGACGTTGGCGAGAACCCATACGGTGCTCATGTCGGAAATGGTGAACGTTTGCGTCGCACCCGCTTGAATGACCTGTCCGGGAGCGACAAGCCGTTCGACCACTTCTCCCGCAATGGGGGCCAATACGGGCAATTCAGGAGAACTGCGCATCTGCACCGCCTGGTCGGGGCTTGCGAATCCCAGCACATGCAATGCCTGCTCGCTGGCTTGCAAGTCGGCTTCCGCCTGATTTCGAGCTGATTCCGCGGCAATCAAGTCTCTTTCAGCGATGGCGTGGTGATCGTAAAGATCTTTGGCGCGGGCGTATTCCCGGTCCGCCAGTTTGAAGGCATCATTGGCCTTAATGTAAGTCGCGCGCAGCTGGGAAAAATCCGGGCTCGCGACGTATAACAATGGTTGGCTTGCCCGCACGATCTCCCCCGGCGACACCACAATCCGGCTGACTGGTCCGCTGACCTGCGTAATCACCGGAGTGGTGGCGAATCCGTTGTACGCAACCGCACCGGTCAAACGCAGAGTGCGGGTCAAGGTTGATGGCGTTACCGTGACAATCTGGATGTGGTTCATCTGATCGTCGGGTATGGAGAATAACGCTGCCTTGTTCGTGCCGCTGCGACCGGAAATGCCGGGGTCACCGGCTGCACTCTGGTTGTCGTCACAGGCAATGGCGCTCGCGAGAACGGCCAGCGCAATTAAGAAAAGGAGGCGCCGCGTCTTCTTGCCCGGAGCTTGGCCGCGTTGAATTTGGTCTTCGCGCATGATGGGAGAATTGTGCATCGTCTTACTCACAACGAGATCTCCGAAGAGTTCGTACCGAAGAGTAACCCCGAAAAATTTGATCATGGTAGTGTTCTGCTTCCTACCGCTTCCTTGAGCTGTTCGACCGCGATCAGATAATTTGCGAGCGCCTGGCGATAGGCCAGTTGAGTAGCGCGGTAACTCCGCTCGGCATCCAGGAAATCCAGGAGGCTGGCTGCGCCCCGGCGATAGGCATACTCGCTGATATCGCGCGAATCCTGCGCTTGCTTCAAGTAACCGCCCGTGTACAGGTTGATAACCTCCTGGTTGCCACTGAAAGCCTCATAAGCACTGTTCACATCCGTAAGCACGGTATCGCTTGCGGCGGAGGCAGTCTCCTGGGCCCCAGTCTCGGCGTACCGCGTGCGCGCAATTTCGCCCTGATTTCGGTCGAAGATCGGCAATGGGAAGCTGACGGTTACACCCATCGCGTTCTGATCGGCCACGTGGGTATAGGTGAGTGCGCCGGTGATATCCACCTTGCCATTGGCTTTCGCGAGGGCGTATTGGCTGTCGGCGGCACGTACACCCGCGCGGGCAGCCAGTAAGTCGGGTCGGTTCTTGAGAGCTTTCATCAGAAGATCGTCACGGTTGAGTTGCAATGGTTGGTAAGTCAAATCGCCCTCCACGTCATAATTAGCGCGAACGGCGTTATAACCGAGAAAGTCCCGCAAGCTGGCCAGAGCCTGCGCCTTGGCTACCTTTGCAGCGGATACATCCGTTTGGAATTGCAGCAGCTGCACGGTAATCTTCAACAGATCGCTTTCACTAATCGCACCCGCCTTGTATTGGGCTTCGCCGATGTTCACCGTCTGTTGAAAGCTCGCCAGGTCTTGATTGGCTAGATCGAGATTCGATTCCGCCAGCTGCACGGTGATGAATTGCTGGGCTGTGTTGAAGATCAGCCCGCGCTCAGCATCGGAGACCTGATAGCGGGTTTCGCCGGTCACGTCGCGAGCGGCATCGATGCGGCGATGCCGTTTGCCGCCACGCTCGAACAGATAGCTGACACTCGCATCGAATTCAGTCACGTTCGAGATAATGTTGGAGTTGAAGTTCTGCGGTTCCACTGGAATGAATAAAGAGTCCACGGTCAGGTTCGGGTTCGGCCTCAGGGCCGCTGTGATCTCTTGTGCCTGGCTCTGCTGGATCTGCATTTCAGTCGCCTTGAGCGCGTGATTATGCGCGATAGCCAAATCAACGGCCTGGTCAAGCGTAATACGTACGGGGGCTTGAGCGTGCGCGACGCCGAACAGCGCAAAAGAAAACAGGAAAACTGATACAGCTCGTTTGTGTCGCATATTCCTTTTGAAATAGTGCCTGGCTTCTGTCGGCAAAGCCGGGCAATCTGCGCGGCCCAACAGCCACATCCAGTTTGGAGGGCCTGCCGGGATCAGGTGTTCGCCGAGTCCGCCTTGCGCTGCGGAAAACCAGGCACGGCTCAACTCAGCACGGACACACAGAGGCTTACCGGCTGGGAGGTGGCCGAACCTGTAGAGCGAATATCTTCAGGGAGGGATAGAAAGAGTGACCGATAGTACTGCAGATGTTTGAAATATGTGCTGGTGCCGAGACCGATGCCACGGCCGGTATCAATGACGGGGAGTGAGCGGAGGCGCAGATTAGACAAACGGTCGGGACTGATTGTGGGGGGGTGGAACTTTTCCCGCACGAATGATGCGATGTATGCAGTGGTAGAGATTCACAGGAGTCAAAGGCCTGCGCCATTGTCGACATCAACAGCACGCCGACGCACAGGCATGCACCCCATACCTGCGTTCTCCGGGATGCCGCTGATCGCGATGAGCAGCCAGT
>Ga0209579_10002720_pt1 | contig 13238 bp, 11 predicted proteins | sample Coa_R1_2_FD_187152 | JGI IMG/M metagenome (GOLD analysis project Ga0209579, IMG submission 187152) | Surface soil microbial communities from Centralia Pennsylvania, which are recovering from an underground coalmine fire - Coalmine... | ecosystem: Environmental > Terrestrial > Soil >... | reverse complement strand
TGCCGAGCCGGCAAATGCCGCTACCGGTCGGATGGATGCGGATCTCGGCGGAATCGAACATGGCGATGCCGAGGATGTCGCAGGCGCGCGACGGCCCGGCGCCGACGATCTCGGTGAAGAAGGCGACGCCGATGCCCATCACCTCACGGGTCTCGCCGCGCTTGAAGGCTTCGCGCTTGGTCTTCTGCTCGGCGCGCAGCTTCTTGTAGTCGACCCTCTCCATCGCCTTGTTCATGGCGGTGTGATAGTCGCCGGAATCGTATTGCCAGCCGAATGCCGAGGTGTACGGGAACTGCTCGCGCCGGATCAGGTTCTTGATGCGAAACTCCGCCGGGTCCATGCCGAGCTTTTGCGCCATAATGTCCATGGCGCGCTCGATGCAGTACGCGGCTTCGGTGACACGGAACGAGCAGCGATAGGCGACGCCGCCCGGCGCCTTGTTGGTATAGACGCCGTCGACCAGGCAATACGCCGTCGGGAAATCGTAGGAGCCGCTGATGATGCTGAAGAGGCCAGCCGGCCATTTGGTGGCGTTGGCGCAGGCGTCGAACGCGCCGTGGTCGGCGATGGTGTAGCAGCGCATCGCCGTCACCTTACCGTCCTTGGTCGCGGCGATCTCCATGTCCATGTGGAAGTCACGCGCAAAAGCGGTGGTCGACAGATTCTCGATGCGGTCTTCGACCCATTTCACCGGACGGCCGGTGACAATCGAGGCGACGATCGAGCAGATATAGCCCGGATAGGCGCCGACCTTGTTGCCAAAACCGCCGCCGATGTCGGGAGCGATGACGTGGATCTTGTGTTCGGGAATTTTTGAGATCAGCGAGCCCACGGTGCGAATAACATGCGGCGCCTGGAACGTGCCCCACAGCGTCAATTCGCCCCTGATTTTGTCGAACGAGGCGACGCATTGGCAGGTCTCAAGCGGGCACGGATGCACGCGCGGATAGACGATGAATTCCCTAATCGTGACGTCGGCTTTGGCAAAGGCCGCGTCGGTCGCGACCTTGTCGCCGGCCTGCCAGGCGAAGACATGATTGTAGTGCTTGCGCTTGCCGTGGGCGCCGTCGGTCTTGTCCTTCAAATCCTCGCGGATCATCGGCGCGCCGTCGGTCATCGCTTTCAGCGGATCGACGTTGACCGGCAGCGCTTCGTATTCGACTTCGACCAGTTCGACGGCGTCGGCCGCAGCCTCACGGCTTTCGGCGACCACGAAGGCGACTTCCTGGTTCTGGAACAGCACTTTTCCATCCGCCAGCACCATCTGCACGTCGCCGGCCAATGTCGGCATCCAGGCGAGGTTGACGGTTTTCAACACCTCGGCGGTCAGCACCGCGACCACGCCGGGCACCGCCGCGGCCTTGGTGGTGTCGATCTTTTTGATGCGGGCGTGGCCGTGCGGCGAGCGCACCAGGTCGCCGTAGAGCATGCCGGGCAATTTCAGATCGTCGACGTAATTGCCCTTGCCCTGGGTGAAGCGAACGTCCTCGACGCGCTTGCGCTTGCAGCCCATGCCTTCGAGTTTTTCGGCGCGTTCGGCGGAGGTGGGGGTCATGTCGTTCATTCTGCGGCCTCCTGGAACGGCACGCCGGCAAGTTTTGCGGCGGCATATTGAATGGCTTTGACGATGTTCTGATAGCCGGTGCAGCGGCACAGATTGCCCGAGATGCCGTAACGGATTTCCTCCTCGGAGGGATTCTTGTTTTCCTGCAGCAGCCGATAAGCGCGTAAAATCATTCCCGGCGTGCAGAAGCCGCATTGCAGCCCGTGCATCTCGCGAAAGCCCTCCTGCAGCGCATGCAAGGTGCCGTCGGCATTCGCCATGCCCTCGATGGTGCGGATATCGGCGCCGTCGGCCTGCACCGCGAACATGGTGCAGCTCTTCACCGACTTGCCGTCGAGATCGACGGTGCAGGCGCCGCAATGGCTGGTCTCGCAGCCGATATGCGGGCCGGTGAGGCTGAGCTGCTCGCGCAGGAAATGAATGAGCAAGGTGCGCGGCTCGACCAATTCTTCGACAGCCTTGCCGTTCACCGTCATCTTGATGTGGGATTTGGCCATGGTTTGCTTTCTCCCCTAGCCGCGGGCTTTTGCTTTGGCGCGAGCAAGAGCGCGCGTGAGCATCACGCCGGCCATCTTGGTGCGGTAATGCGCCGGCCCGCGCGCATCGCTCGCCGGCGCAGTGATGGCTTCGGCGGCAGCCACGGCTTTTTTCACCGTCGCCGCATCGAGCGTCGAGCCGGTGAGAATCTTTGCCGCCTCCTCCGCCCATAGCGGCGTCTCGGCGACATTGGTCAGCCCGATCGAGCAAGTCGCGACCTTGCCGCCGCTCATGGTCAGCACCACGGCCGCGGCGGCGGTGGCGTAATCGCCGATCTTGCGCTTGAGCTTTTCGTAAGCGGAACCGTGCCCCGCAGGCGGCACCGGAATGCGTACCGCGGTGAGCACGTCGCCCGCTTCCAGCGCGGTGAAATAGGCGCCTTGATAGAACTCGCGCGCCGGCACCCGGCGTTCGCCGCCTTTGCCGGTGACGTGATAGGTGGCGCCGAGACAGAGCATCACCGCCGGCATGTCGTTGCCGGGGTCGCCGTTGGCGACATTGCCGCCGAGCGTGCCGACATAGCGGACCTGCGGGTCGGCGATTTGGAGCGAGGTCTCGCGCAGGAGCGGGATTTTGGTGCCGAGAAGATCGGAGCCGATCAGGTCGTGTTGCGTCGTCATGGCGCCGATGACGATGTCATTGCCATCCGAGCGGATGCCTTTGAGGTCGGCGATGCCGGCGAGATCGACCAGATGCGCCGGCTCCGCTAGCCGCAGCTTCATCATCGGGATGAGGCTGTGGCCGCCGGCCAGCGCGCGGCCATCGTCGCCCAGTTTGGCGAGCAGGCCGACGGCTTCCTGGACGGATGACGGGCGATGATAGCTAAAGGACCCAGGTATCACGGGCATCCTCCCTTGCGCTTTTGTCCGGCCGATGTCGTCACGACGGCCGCCTGTGCGCCAATACCGATTGCGTCTTCAGGCCGGCGATGGTCGCGCCTTGTGCGCCGCAGCAGCAAGCGCCAGTGCACCGGCGCATGTCGCGGCGCACGAAACGTCGGGCTTTTGCACCAATGGCGGCGCGCTTGCACGAATTGCGTCAGAGCCGCTGACCCGATTGAGTTGCGCCGTTCCCGGAGCTAGGCGCCGGGATTCGTGGTTTTTTGCTGGAAGCCCGCCAAAACCCACCCCAACCCTGCCAAGACGACCGCAAGACCGAGGGGCGGTGCGAGGAAAATCCACAGCAGCGACCACCAATCCCGGACCTCGCTCGTTACTCCATTATTAAACAGGACGTTCGCGACGTAGAGGATCGTCAGCAAGATCCACGTCCGCACCAAACCCTTCTTGACGTTCATGACGGCATTTCCCACAAACCCCTGGTGTGCCGCCTATCGTGACGCCAAATGGTGACGTCGATGCAGCGCCGTGCCGGGTTCAGCGCCCGTCAAGGCGGCAACTCTTGACTTGAGCCAGCCGACACGGCTCCGGCTGACCGGCACCGTGTAATCGTGGCCGGCTGCCATCTCGACCATTTCGTTGTCACCGGAGCGCTTGTAGCCGACCACTCGCTCGATATTGACGATGTGGCTGCGATGGATGCGCACGAAGCGGTCCTTGTCGAGGCGGGATTCGACGTCGCCGATCGCCAACGGACAGAACAGCTTGTCGTTGCCGTTGAAGATAGTGGTGTAATGCGCATTGGCGTGGATGGCGACGACGTCGTCCACGGCGACGAAATGGGTGCCGCCGTCGCGCTCGATCGGAAGATGGCGGGCGAAGCGCCGCGGCGCGCCGGCGCCGCCGAGCGGCCCATAGCTGCCGCGGCCGAATTCAGGACTGGTGTCGTGGCCGTTGGCGCCAGAATTTTGCGCCGCGGCCGGCGCTGGCGCCGTAGTCGCAATCGGGAGGCTGCCCACGGCCGGAAGCGGGTTCGCTGCCGCACGCGCCGGATCGGGCACCAGGATCAACAAAAATATTCCCGACAGGCAAAACGCCACGACGGCGACGATGATGGCCAGAAGATCGGTCGACAGCGCCGGCGCGCCCGCCGAAGCCGCCGCGAAAGGCAGCAAACTCAGGCCCTCCATCGCCGTGTAATGCATGCCGGACACGGCGATGCCGAAGGCGATCGCGGAGAGGATCAGCGGCGGCCGGCCGCCGCGGCCGGTGGCGAGCCACAGCGCCAGACCGGACGCCGCGATGGCGATCGCCATGCTGGCGGCGACGAAAGCGCGGTCGTGGACCATGTAGGCGCTGGCGCTGAGCGCGCTCATGCCGATGTAGTGCATGGTGAAAATGCCGCCGCCCATCAGGCACGCCGACAAGGTCAGGCGCAGCAAGGTCAGCGGCCCGGAACTGGTGGCGTAGACGGCAGCTCCCACCACGATGACGCAGACCAGAAACGACAGCAGCGTCGGGAACACCAGATAGTCGACCTGGAACGGCATGCGCGCCGCCAGCATGCCGACGAAATGCATGGTCCAGATCGCCACCGCCAATGAGAACGCCGCGCCGGCCAGCAGCAAACGCCGCCGCATGCCGCTCGCCTGCCCGATCTGCACCGCGAGACTCAAGCCCACATAGGCGCCCTGGATCGCCATCACGATCGAGAGCAGGACAAGCCAGGTCTCATAGCTGACTGGCATTGCCGTCCTTCCTTCGCCAGGAGACGACGCGCAACCCATTCGTCAATGGGTTCTTTCAACCATTATAGATGAGTTTGCGCCCGCCGCGACACCGGCCCTTTCGGCGCCTTGATCGCACCGTGACCGATATTTCGAAGTTTGCCGTCACCGCTCGCCACGCAGGGGGCGGCGGTCGGCCGGGCATTTGTGACAGTCAGTTTCCGCTCGACCGTGGCCGAAGGGTGACAGCCAGGGCGGCTCCACCGTGTTAGATTGCAGTCAATTCAGCCCCGCTCCTCCCGCGGGGACCAAATGGGCCGCTCTCACGAGCGGCCCTTTTTTGTGCGCATGCGTGCTCGATGGCTGCCCTATCGGAGCAGCCAAAGAGCCGTTCGGGCCGAATGAGCGGCGCGACCTGCCGCTCAGGGCGTCACGATCCTTGGATCGGGCGGGGGTGGTGGCGGTGGCGCCGCGGCGGCGGTGGCGGGGGTGGCGGCGGCGGCGGGACATAACGCAGCCACACGGCGCCATTGTCGAACTGGATGCGCAGCCCATCCGGAGTGAAAATGGCGCCTTCGTTATAGTAGTCTGCCCAAAAGTGACCGGGATAATCGATCCAGGCGCGGGACGCTGCGCCGACCTCATTGACGACGTTGAGGTCGTACCCATTCTGGGTGATGTTTGCCAAACCCGGACCTTGGCAGTTTTGCACGCACTGATATGGACCCGTGAGGAAAGCCTGGGCCGACGCGCCGGTCGCCCCCAGGACGCTGAAGACAAACACAGCACCTAATATCTTCTTCATGTCACACACCTCTTTGACGCCTACGCGATGGTCGCTCTTCTATGCCGAAACTTCCCGGATTTTATGGCCTCGGCAAGACATGGCAATATTGGCCTTAGGTCCAAGGTTAACAGCCTTTGGGACCGCGGCGATGTGACGGCAAGCACAGGTCGCGGCCCGGTCTCATGGCGGCCATGCAAGATCGCCGCGCCCCGGCACCACCTCTTCGCCGGGGCCGTATTTCGCGGTATTGTCACGCCCGAAAGCCTCAAGGGAGAAGCCCGATGGACATGAGCATTGGCGTGCTCGATCACTACAATGTGTCGACCCGCAAGCTGAAAGAAACGGTGCAGTTCTACGAGGACGTGTTGGGCTTCAAGAACGGTCCGCGCCCGCAATTCGATTTCCCCGGCGCCTGGCTCTATAGCGGCAGCCAGCCGGTGCTGCACCTCAACGATATTGCGCACACCGACCGGCAGCAGCCCGCCGATTCCGGCGTCATCGACCACGTCGCCTTCGGCAGCCGCGGTTTTGAGGCCATGAAAAAGCATCTTGGCGGCAAGGGTGTGCCCTACCGCGTCAACCAGGTGCCCAATAGCACGCGCTGGCAGATCTTTTTTCGCGATCCCAACAATGTGGAAATCGAGCTCAATTTCGAGACCAAGAACGAAGTTGCCGCCGGGCAATAGTCACGGCGGCCCTATTCCATCACCTCGTCGGCCCGGCCGAGCAGCGTGATCGGCAAAGTCAGGCCCAGCGCCTTGGCGGCCTTCAGGTTGACGATGAATCCGATCTGGCTCTGCTGCACGACCGGGAGATCACCGACGTTCTCGCCCTTCAGAACGCGAGCCACATAGGCGCCGGCTTGACGATGGATGGCATCGATGTCGCTGCCGTAGCTCATGAGCCCACCCTCGGCGACGAAGGTGCGCCATTCGTACAGCATCGGCACCATCGCGCGCGCCGCCAGCGCGACGAGACGTTGGCGATTGTCGTAAAACACCGGGCCGGCCTCGAGCATGACGCCGGCGCCCTGATCAACGAGCGACGTAAAGGCGGCTTCGAGCTCGCTGTCCTTTGCCACGCGCGCGACGACGAGCTTCAGCCCCAATGCCCGCGTGGCGTTTTGCATGTCTTGGGATTGCGTGTCGTAGTCGAGGATGTTGGCGTCGGCGAGCCAGCCGACGGTCGCGGCCTTCGGCATCGCTTCGTGCAGGATTTCCACGCGCTTTGCCACCAGCGCGTTATCGCTGGATGTGAATAGGCTCACCACGGTCATGTTGCCGCCCGGGTGATTGATGCTGGCGACCAGGCCGCGCTTGACCGGATCGCCGGCGGCAACGGTGACGATCGGGATCGTCCCGGTCGCGGCCTTGGCGGCGCGGGCCACCTTCTCGCTGCCGACGGTCGCAATCGCCGAGACTTGCCGATGGACCAGATCGTCGGCGAGCGACGGCAGCAAATCGTAGTCGTGGCTCGCAAAGCGCGACTCAATGGCGACGTTGCGACCCTCGCTATAGCCGCCCTCGGCAAGTCCGCGTTTGAAGGCGGCGAGCCGCGGCGCGAAACCCTCAGGCGTGCCGTCGGCCAGAAAGCCGACCGTCGGCATCACCGGCTGCTGCGCCTGCGCCGCCAGCGGCCATGTGGCCGCGGCACCGCCGAAAAGCGCGATGAATTCCCGCCGTCTCATAGTTCAACCCCTCGCGAGGACTACGCCGGACATGGCGAGGTATATCACGAATTGGGCGGAGAACCGTGACATGCGGCACAGCAGCTACGTCACAAGGTCCAGATCGCGCTAGCTCGCCTCGGTAATAACCGGCAGCAGCAGATGTGAGGGATGCTTGCGGTCGTGAAAGACCTTGTGCAGCACCGTCTTGCTCGAGCAGATATGATACGGCACGTATTCGGCGTTGGTGGCACCGGCGACGCCGGTCGGCAAGTCCAGGCACGTGATGTCGAGGCAGATGCGGTGGCCTCGGCGAAATAGGTTGGCGGTGGCCATCACCTCGATCTGATATTCCTCGATGGCGCCCGGCGTCACCGGTTTTTGCGCTTCGCGCGTGAGCGGATGCCATGGCCACCACGGCTTTGAGCGCTTGGCGTCGAGCGCGCGGTGCGAGGCTTTCAGCCAGCCGCGGGTGATCTCGCGCTCGTGCAGATTTTTCGGCACTTCGCGCTCGCCTTCGCGCACGCTCATGACCGAGACATCGGGGCCGACGTCTTTCAAAATCACGATCCAGTTGGTGTCATCCTGGTCGATGGATGCGTGGAGCGTGACGACGATGGGACCCGCGACCAGCACGTCGTGCGGCAGCGGATCGGTCATGTAGCGCAGCCGCTGGATCGTCGTGGTCTGCGATGGCGGCATCTGCACGAAGGAATCCGGCAGTTGCGTCTCGGTCGCGCTCGACGGCTCGGGCAGATCGGGCGTCAGCCGCTCCCAGCTGGAGAGATAAAGTTTTGTCCATTTGGCGTCGGGCGGCGGCCAATTGTTGGCGCTGCGCCATTCATTGGCGCCCATCACCCAATAGCGCACCGGCTTTTCGTCCATGATGCCGGTGTTCATGCCCTTGAGCCAAAAATCGTGCCAGCGCAGCACCTCGTTGTGGAAGCTGTGATAGGGCCGCTCCAGGTGCGCCGGGCCGGCGAGCAAGAGCTTCTTCGGCGCCCTGATGTTGCGGAACCAATGCTGGCAGCCGTTCAGATGCGTCTTGTAGGTGTAGCCGTACCAGCCGGAGCCGGTATAGGTCGGCACTCTGATGTCGTTGAATTCCGCTTCGCTCTTCTGCACCGCAGCTTCGGAGTCGTAGGGATCGACCAGCACATTGTAATACGGCGGCATGTGCTGGCCCTTTTGCGCGATCAGATTGTAGACGTGCGGATACATCTTGTAGTCGGGATTGTTCATGGCCGCGCGCCACATCGCCTCGCGCTCCGGCGGCAACGGGCCGGGCGGGCCCTTGTGCTGATGCATCGCCGAAAAATGTCCGACCAGATAGCGGAACAGATGGACGACGCCACCGGGATATTCGTCGCGAAAGCCGCCGAGCTCGCCATAGGCGCCGCGCGAATCGAACGGAAAGATGGCGCGCAGATGCGGCGGCTGCTTCTTGGCGACGGCAAGCTGCTCGGCGCCAAAACCGGAAATTCCGACCATGCCGACCTTGCCGTCGCACCACGGCTGCGCCGCGATCCACTCGATCAAATCGTAGCAGTCCCACTCGCGCGAGCCGCCGCCTTCGGATTTGCCGACGCCGCGCGGCGAGCCGATGACATGGACATAGCCGCGGGAGACGAAGAATTTGGTATCGCCGGCCTCCATCGGCCCGGTCCATAGCGGCGACCAGGCCGGCTGCGGCGGCAGAGCTGCCGCCATGTCGGGGCCCTGAAAGTCTTTGTTGTAGATGGCGAAGGCGAGCAGCGCCGGGAATTTTCCCGGCGCCTCGGGGCGGTAGACATCGACGCAGATTTTGACGCCGTCGCGCATCGGCACCATGACGTCCATGTCGCGTGCGATCTCGGCGATCGTCGGCTCGCGGTTGTAATCCGATCCGGAATTTTCCGCCGATTGCAGCAACGGCCGCGACGTGCCATTCGCCATTTTTCCTCCCCGCGCGGCCATTGTACCGCGCCGAAAGCTTTAGTGCGACGAAGTTCGATGATCAAGCGACGGGGGGCAAACTTCAACCTGAGCGCAGGCGCGGCCTTGATCGCTTGGATGCTGATTTGTTCGTGTTGATGATCTTGTCAAGGGCGGCGCGTAGCGCCGCCGCCCATAGCGCGTCAAAGACGCGCGTAAACGCGCTAATGGGCGGTCTGCGACCCTTGACAAGATCATCAACACGAACAGAGTGCTATCCAAGGGATCAAGGCCGCTTTCTCGGCGGCTGTAATATCTTTGCGCAAGGGAGGAGTTGAGTAATGGAATTGAGGTCAACCCGCCGGATCGTCACCGGCCACGACAAGGACGGCAAGGCCGTTGCGCTCTACGACGCGCCGCTGCAGGCGATCCAGCGCAGCGCCGGCGGCAACGGCATGACGCTATGCTGGGTGACAACCGAATTTCCCGTCGACATGGCGAGTGCGGCCGACCGGGCGCAAACCAAGGTCGGCGTGCCGCCGCCCGCCAACGGCACCATCTTTCGCATCGTCGACTTTGCGCCGACGCCGACCGGCGGCTACGGCGCCGTCGATCATCACCAGATCCTGCTCAACATGGGCATCGATCCGGCGACGCAGGGCTATGCGCGGCACGAGAATACCCACCGCACCCGCACCATCGACTACGCCATCGTGCTCGAAGGCGAGATCGACATGCTGCTTGACGACACCGAGGTCCATGTGAAGGCCGGCGACATTTTGGTGCAGCAGGGCACCAACCACGCCTGGGTCAACAACTCAGGCAAACCGTGCCGCATCGCCTTCATTTTGATCGACGGCAAGACGCCGCCGGCGTGGTCGCAGGGGTGGAAAAAGTAAGAGCCGCGACGCTGCGTCCCTTCTCCCCATCAGCGCGGTTACGCGCGTCTTTGACGCGCTATTGGGGGAGAAGGACAGTTTGAGGGGGTTCGGACAGCGGAGTTCGGTTCTGAAACTTCCGAACCCCCTCACCCCGCCCTCTCCCCTACGGGGAGAGGGAGTCCCAGCGTCATTCCGAGGAACGCGGCGAGGAAGTGCTGAATCGAATTATTCCGCCGCCACCTGGTGCCGGTGAAGCAGCGGCACGACGCTCGCCCGCTCGCCCGAGGGCGCGATCAGCGCGTGGTTCTCCGGCACCGCGATCCAGTTTTCGCCCTGGTCGATCGGCTCGGACACGATCAGCAGGCCGGTATCCGATTCACGGTAGTACAGCGTGTTGGCCTTGTCGTTCACCGCATAGCGGAAGGCGTAGAGGTCGCGCCCATTCGACAGCGCCGCGGTGACGCGCAGCCGGTCGGCCGGCTTGGTCTGGTTGACGAAGTCGGTGAGCTTTTGCAGCACGCTTTCCGTCGCCGCCAGCGGATGCTCGATGCCGGCGCCCATGATGGCGAGGAAGATCGCTTCGGTGTCGGTGGTGCCGATGCGCTGTGGATAAAGCTGGTCCGGGATCAATGCCTCGACCTTGCGGCGCAGCCGGCTCCAATTGCCGACAAAACCGTTGTGCATGAACAGCCACTGCCCGCAGGCAAAGGGGTGGCAATTGACCCTGGTGATCGCCGTGCCGGTCGCGGCACGGACATGGGCGAAATACAGGTGCGACTGCAGGTGCCGGCACAGGTAGCGCAGGTTCTCGTCCGACCACGCCGGCCTGATCTCGCGGTAGAGCCCCGGCTCCGGGTGGGTGCCGTACCAGCCCAGGCCGAAACCGTCGCCGTTGACGCTCGCGGTCGCTTCGAGCGCGTGGATGCTCTGGGAAATCAACGAATGATCCGGCTCGGTGACATAATGTTCGAGCGCGGTCGTTTCTCCGCGATATGCGATCCAGCGGCACATAAGGCCCTTACCTAGCCGTCAAGCCACCAATGTGGTGTCACGAATCCATCGCGCCACCTTATGGAGGGCAATATCGGCCCCTTCGTGTTCATTTTCAGTAAAAATCTTCACCTGGGCCTCGGCCGAGGTGCCCTCGGCGGCAATCTTTCGGCAATGCTCGACCTCGCCGGCGCAGCCCAGCGCCGCGGCGTCGGCGGCGACCAGGTCCAGCACCCGGTCCAGCATCTCGCCGACCGCGACCGCGCCCGAGCGGCTGGCAAAGGTGCCGCTGACGCCATAGCGCTGGGCCCGCCATTTGTTCTCGACCGCGATGGAGCGGTCGACCACGTCGAGGGCCGCGTTGTGCGCGGTATCGACATAGAGGTGGCGTGCCAGCACCCGGTAGAGCGCGGCGAGCGCGATGGCGTCGTCGAGCCGGGTGCAGCAGTCCGGGGCGCGCAGCTCCAAGGTTGGATATTTCAGCGACGGCCGGATCGCCCACCACAAATGGCTGGCGTCCTTGATGGCGCCGGAGCGCATCATCGCCGCGACGTATTCGTCGTAGTCGCCGTTGCCGCGGAACAGCTCCGGCAGCCCGGTGCGCGGCAATTCATCGTAGGCCGCCAGCCGATAGCCTTTCAGCCCGGTGGCGCGGCCCTGCCAGAACGGCGACGAGGTCGACAGCGCGATGAACAGCGGCAAATACGGCATCATCCGCGTCATCACGTCGACCCGGCGCGACGGATCGGGAAACTCGACATGCACGTGCATGCCGCACAGCATGTTGCGCTGGCCGATCATCTGCAGCACGTCCATGACGTGGGTGTAGCGGTCCTTGGGCGACTGCACCGCGTCCGGCCAGCGCGCCGACGGGTGGGTGCCGCAGGCGAGGATGGTCAGGCCGTGCGCCGCGGCGGCCGCCGCCACGTTCTGGCGCAGCCGCTTGAGCTCGGTGCGCGCGGCGCCGATCTCGCTATGCGGCTCGGTCGCGACCTCGATCTGGGCCTGGAGAAACTCGCGGCCGATGCGTCCCGCGTTGCCGCAATCGGCAAGCTGGAACAGCGCTTCCGGTGTCTCGTTGGGCACCTGCAGCGTGTGCGCATCGGACAGAAAATATTCTTCCTCGATGCCGAACTGGAACAGATCGTCCGGCGCGAAGATGCGGGCATGCTCCGGCGGCACCAGGGTGCGGATGCGGAAGCGATACTCGTGGGGATCGAATCTGAATTCCATCTTGGTCAAATCCCATTTTCGATTCGTTGGGTTTGCAGCCAGCACTCGAGAACTGCGATTTGCCAGAGTTTGGAGTGGCCCTTGGGCGTCAGCTCGCCCTCGGGATCGGCCAACAGCCGGTCGACATAGGCGCGGTTGAACACGCCGCGCTGCCGCGCCACGGGTGCGTCGAGCACGTCGCGGACGAAATCGTAGAACGGCCCGCGCAGATATTTCAGCGCCGGCACCGGGAAATAGCCTTTCGGCCGATCGATCACCGCGTCGGGCACGAGGCCGCGCGAGGCTTCCTTGAGAATGTATTTGCCGCCGTCGCGCACCTTCAGCGCGGCCGGAATCCGCGCCGCCAGCTCCACCACCTCGTGGTCGAGGAACGGCACGCGGGTTTCCAGGCCCCAGGCCATGGCCATGTTGTCGACGCGCTTGACCGGATCGTCGACCATCATGATTTGGGCATCGAGCTGCAGCGTTTTGTCGATCGCGCTTCCGCTACGGCAGGAATCGAAAAATTTCTCGATGAAGTCGCGGCTATAGTCGCCGTTCATTAGCGCCGGCGCCAAAACCTCGCCCATCTCGTCATGGTCGCGATCGAAATAGACCCGCGCGTAATCGGCGGCCGGATCGTTGGATTGCATCAGCGTCGGATACCAGTGGTAGCCGCCAAAGATCTCGTCGGCGCCCTGGCCGCTTTGCGCGACTTTCACATGCTTGGCGACCTGCTGCGACAGCAGATAGAAGCCGACCGCGTCGTGGCTCATCATCGGCTCGGACATCGCCGCGATCGTCCCCGGCAGCGCGTCGATGGCCCGCGACGAGTCGACGGCGATGCGCTCGTGCCGGGTGGCGAAGCGCTGCGCGATCAGATCGGAATAGTGAAACTCGTCGCCTTGCAGCTCGCCGATGGTTTCGAAGCCGACCGAGAAAGTCCGCAGGTCATTCTGGCCCTGCGCCGCGAGCAAAGCGACGATCAGCGAGGAGTCGAGCCCGCCCGACAACAGCACGCCGACCGGCACATCGGCAACGCGCCGCCGTTCGACCGCCCGGCCGAAGGTGAAGCGGATGGCGTCCTGCCAATCCGCTTCCGTCAAGCCGCGATCTTCCGC
>Ga0209579_10002717_pt1 | contig 13246 bp, 12 predicted proteins | sample Coa_R1_2_FD_187152 | JGI IMG/M metagenome (GOLD analysis project Ga0209579, IMG submission 187152) | Surface soil microbial communities from Centralia Pennsylvania, which are recovering from an underground coalmine fire - Coalmine... | ecosystem: Environmental > Terrestrial > Soil >... | reverse complement strand
GAGATGGTTTTTGCTGCCGGTCGTGGTCCTTTGTGGCTGCTCCGCTACTCAACCTCCGCAGAAATTCCTCCGGTCTTTCCTGCCGCCCACGCCGCGAGCGGTCCCGGTCGATGTGAGTGCGATTGAACAGCCCACCGTAGAGCCCAGCCCCCTGGCCAATAGCGTTCCCGGCTTGGACAACGTGGCAACGGGTGCTGCTGGGGTCAAGCGCTCGGATAGCCTGCTCGACCGGGCGCAACGGCATTTTGAGCAAGGGCGTAAGTTCATCCAGACCAATGAAACCGAACAGGCTCGCAGCGAATTCGATACCGCTATCGACCTGATGCTGGAGGCCTCCCAGAATCCGTCTGACCGGCAGCGCTACGAATCCAAGCTGGAAGAAATGGTGGATGCAATCCATCGCTATGATCTGGAAGGTTTGGGAATCGCCGCGCCGGCTGACGAGCCCCAGTTTGAAAAGGCGCCGCTCGAAGACATTCTGACTCTGACCTTCCCGGTCGATCCCAGCATCAAGAACAAGGTGCTGGAGGAAGTGCAGGCCACCGTCTCGCAGCTTCCGCTTTCCACCAACGATTCCGTCCTGGGCTATATCCATTACTTCTCCGGACGCGGGCGGAACACTCTGATTGCCGGCCTGCAAAGGGCAGGACGCTACAGGCCGATGATCCAGCGCATTCTGGACGAGGAAGGGCTGCCTCCGGAATTGATCCACCTGGCCCAGGCGGAATCCGGCTTCCTGCCGCGTGCCGTTTCGCGCAAAGCAGCGGCCGGGATGTGGCAATTCGTCGCCTGGCGAGGCAATGAATATGGCCTCGCGCAGAGCCGGTACGCAGACGACCGCCTGGATCCGGAAAAAGCCACCCGTGCCGCTGCCCGCCATTTGCGCGATCTCTACCAGAGATTTGGCGACTGGTATCTGGCCATTGCCGCTTACAATTGCGGGCCGGGTAACGTGGAGAGAGCCGTCGAGCGCACCGGGTTTGCGGACTTTTGGGAATTGCGCAGCCGGCGGGTTCTGCCCATAGAAACCACCAACTATGTTCCCATTATTCTGGCTATGACCATCATGGCCAAGAATGCCACCGCATACGGCCTGGAAGGCGTCCTGCCGGAGACGCCGGTTGATTACGATACCGTGCCGATTACCCATCCCACCCAGTTGGCCCTCATTTCCGATCTCACCGATATACCCCTTTCGCAGTTGGCAGCCCTGAACCCGGCGCTGCTGCGCAGCCCCATTCAGACAGGCTATACGCTGCGCGTGCCCAAGGGCATGGCGGGATCGCTGGTGGCCTCGCTGGACCTGGTTCCACCTGAGCGGCGGGCCTCCTGGCGGCTGCATAAGGTGGAAGCTGGTGAAACGGTGGCTACCATCGGTAAGCGCTATCACACGGCGCCAGCCACGATTCTGGCCGCTAACCACCTGAATCAGGAGTCACCTGTGGCAGGCGACCGGCTGCTAATCCCGGTGGCTTACCAGGAGCCAGCCCCGGCCAAGAGCGCTGCCAAACGTCCGGCAGCCAAGCGGGCATCCAATCATCGGGCCAGCCACACCACTACTCCTGCCCGCCGGGTAAGCAGCACGGTCCGCAAGTCGCCGGACCAGGTTACTCTGGCAGCCCGCTAGATCGCGTCCTCCCTTTTCTCGTTTTTCCCTATTGCCACGCCAACAAAACGGGTTATGCTATCTGTTAAACTGTGACCCTAGCAGGAGGCATGCGGAATGTTGGAACAGTATCAACTCGCTCCCAAGGATGAAGACGAGATGGAAGACTTTCGCGATTTCGACGACGAACATTCAGACCTAGGCTCCAAACTCGACGAGTTTGCCGACGAGGAGGAGGACGAAGAAGAAATAGATGTTCTCGTTGTGCAAACGGTTGTGAAGGCACCCGAGGATCCCTTGAGTCTGGCGGTTCCGCCGGCTCCCGCCGTTCCACCACCCCCCGCCAAGAAGCCGGTGGAAAAAGCTACCGCTCCGGCGGCCCCCAAAGCCCCAGCCAAGGCTGCTGCGGCCAAGGCTCCTGTGAAGGCTGCTATCAAGAAAGCCGCGCCGAAGCCGGCTGCTAAAAAGGCTGCGGTGAAAAAGGCTGCTCCCAAGGCCGCAAAGAAAAAGGCTCCGGTAAAGAAGGCGAAGAAAGCCGCTCCGAAAAAGGCCGCCAAGAAAGCGCCGTCGCGCAAAGCTGCGAAGAAGGCGCCCAAAGCAGCCCCCAAAAAAGCTTCTTCCAAGAAGAAGGGCGGGAAAAAGAAGAAGGGCTCGAAAAAGAAGAAGTAGCGCGCCCGGACGTCAACGCTACCATTCGGCCAACAGAGGACCGGCGATTCAGCCGGTCCGCTCCTTTACTTGGCGAGAATTCCCCGGCACCGTTCGAACAACTGCAGCAACGCGTCGGCATACTCCTCTGACGATCGCGAGGCCTTTCCCATGAACCCTGTATCGGAGGCCGCCACTTTGCCATAACCGGTGGTCACCGCGATGAATTTCATCAATTCCAGAGCCACTTCATCTTTGCTGCGCGCGTGATCCGCACCGGTAGTCTCCGCTTTTTCCTCGGCCATATCTGCTGTTTCTCCTCGAACGTGTGTTAAAACTCTAGATTACTTCATTTCCGATGCCGCTCACCGCCCGCCGGCACATCCGCAAGATGCGTGGAGGCGCCCAGGCACATCTCGTCGAAGCCGATGACGGCGCGTTCTACGTCGTCAAGTTTCAGGATAACCCGCAGCACCGCCGCATCCTGGTCAATGAACTGGTGAGTTCGGTGCTGCTGCAATACCTGCAACTTGCCACTCCGGCAACGGCCGTTATCCACATCACAGAAGAATTTCTCCGCGATAATCCGGATGCCTCGATGGACATGGGCACTAGGCGGCAGGCCCACGAGCCCGGCTGGCAGTTCGGATCTAAATATCCCGGCGACCCGGCGCGCCTTGCGGTGTATGATTTTCTGCCCGATGCGTTGCTCGATCAGGTAACCAATCACACCGACTTTCTGGGCGCGCTGGTTTTCGACAAATGGGTGGCCAATTCCGACGCGCGCCAGGCGGTATTCTTCCGCGCTCGAGTGCGCGACTGGCTGCCGCGCGAAACCACAGCGCCGCTCAAGATGGGATTTGTTGCGTATCTGATCGACAACGGCTATGCGTTCAACGGGCCGTACTGGGATTTTCCGGAATCGCCGGTGCAAGGCCTCTATACGCGCAAGCGTGTGTACGGACGGGTGGCGTCTCTCGATGATTTTCAGCCCTGGCTGGACCGCGTGGTGCATTTTCCGGACGACACAATCGACCGGGCGATGAAGCAGATTCCGCCGGAATGGATTGCCGGAGACAAAGACGCTTTCGAGCGCATGATGGAACGCCTGATGCACAAGCGCAAAGGCGTGCCGGCGCTGATCAGCGATGTGCGGAAGGCAAAGTCCGAGCCGTTTCCGAATTGGAAATGATTTCCTGGCTCACGATGCGCGACGTAATCGGAGCGAGCAGAATGCCGTTGCGGTAATGCCCGTAAGCCAGCCACAGGCGAGTGCCGGGAACACGCCGGATTTCAGGCAGCATGTCGGGAGTGGCGGGGCGAAAGCCGTTCCAGGAAATATAAGGGCCGGCGTCCGCGAGCGTAGGCAGCAGCGCGATAGCGCGGCGGGCAATCTCTTCGCAAATCGCGGAATCGACTGGCCGCTCGAAGCCCACAGTCTCCGACGACGTGCCAGTGATGGTGAAGCCGTTTCTGCGCTGAAGCAGGTACGTGTGGCCGCTGCGCACGATGAGCGGGATCGAACCGGCCTCGAGGTTGTAGCCGATCAAATGGCCGCGCACCGGCAAAGTGGGCGGAAGGCTTGGCGGCATGTGTTCGCCGGCCACGGCGATTTCTCCACTCCATGCCCCGGCGGCGACGACGGCGGCGCCTGCTGCGATCGTTTCTTGTCCATTGCTGATGACCATGGAATCAGCTTGAGCCTGCACGGAGCGGACGCGCCAGCCTTCGCGGATTTCGACGCCGGCGGCAGTACACGCAATTTTCAGCGCCCGCGTGACATCGCGCGGATCGACCAAAGCGTCCTGCGGGTAGAACAGCACCCCGGCAGGCTCACCGGCCAGGCCCGCGACGCGCCCGCGCAGTTTGCTGATGGCTAGTGGGACGGACGGAATTCCCATCGTCCGCTGAGCCGCGGCCCGGCGCTCGACGGCCGGCCAATCCTGCTCGGAGAACACGATTTCCGCAGCGCCACGCTGTTGAAAGTCGATCGAAGTGCCGCTCAGGTGTTCGAGTTCATCGACAAAAGCCGGATACAAGGCGAGGCTTTGGACGCCCAGATCCGACCAGATGTCGCGGGTTTCCATCTCCCCGCCGGGAGCGAGCATGCCTGCCCCTGCCCAACTGGCTTCGCCGCCCATCGGGCCTGCATCGACCATCGTGACGCGCAGCCCGGATTGCGCGAGGCGCCATGCGATCGAGCCGCCAATAATTCCTGCGCCAATAACGACAACATCCGGGGACGAGGTGGGCATTCGACTACCATCCTACACAACCACCAACACCAAGATTTCTCGCAGAGACGCAGAGTACGCAGAGAACATCAACCCCTTATGTTTTCTCTGTGTACTCTGCGTCTCTGCGAGAAATTCTTGTTGTTCGTTACAATGTACCCGTGATTCATCGCTCGATCCTTCACAACGACGAAATCCACGGCGCCTCCGACAAAGTGCTCGCCCCTGGACAGGTCGGCCTGCTGGCCGGCTGGGGTGTCTTCACCACGCTGCGCGTGAAGGACGGCGTGCTGTTCGCGTTCGAGCGCCACTGGGCGCGGATGTCTCGCGACGCCGCTCTGCTGCGCGTGGCTCTGCCCACGGATTCGGAGGCCGTGCATCGCGATCTCCTGAAACTGGTCGAAGCCAATCACGCCCATAACTCGACGATGCGCCTGGTGGTGGTTCGCAATGTCGGCGGAATGTGGGAAGCCGCGGGCAACCATCCGAGCGACGTGATCGCACTCACCGCCGATCTCAAGGAGTGGTCCGCCAGCGTGCGCCTGACTTATGTGCCGCAGGGCCGGCATGCGGCGTCGCGCTTCGCCGGAGTCAAAATGACCTCCTGGGCGATGAACCTGACCTGTCTGGAAGAGGCGCAAGGCAAGGGCTTCGACGAAGTGATTCTGCTCAATGAGCGCGGCGAGATTGCCGAATGCACCTCTGCCAACGTATTTGCCGCGCAGGGCAATCAGATTTGGACCCCGCCGCTGAGCGCAGGCTGCCTGCCCGGCGTCACTCGCGACCTGCTGCTGCACGAAGTGCGAGTCCCGGGGTTCGAAATCCGCGAAAAAACGCTCCTGCCTGCCGATCTCGCAGCCGCCGACGAAGTGTTCATCACCTCAACCACGCGCGGCCTGCTACCGGTTTTCGAGATCGATCAGACGCGCTTGCGCCATGAAGGGCAAGCACAGGAAGCACTGCAAAAGGAGTTCACCGCTTACGTGGAAAAATATGTGGCGGAACATCGCGCGCCAGTAAGGGCGTAAACAAAAAAAGGTTCCAAGTGACTCATTTTCCAGTTTGACTCCCGCCGGCATGCACGGCATGAGCCAGGCAGCTAGGATTGCTGGGCGGTCCTCTTCTTCGCTCCCCGCCCCTCTGCTTTTCAGAAGTGCGGTTCAATGCTCCGAAGCCCGTCTGCTAGCTTCTCCTACCCGGAGCCGGCTTCTCGGAACGGCTTTTCACTTCCTCCCAACGACTGCCCTGTTACAGGCCACCATTGAAAGATCAATGTTCCCAGCCTATCCCTTCGATGCCTTGCCAGCCCTGATCACGCCCGTTCGGCCTGTGGCTCCCCCACCTGATCCCGGTTTGCCCCGGCCCAGGCAGTTTCCACGCCACACACCCGTTGCGTAATTTCGGGTCAGCACCCGCTAGCGTCCTTCGTGCCTCCACTCCCCTTTGGGGTTCTTTCGTTCCCCTTTGGATCGAAGCGTTCAGCCCGAATCCCGCCCGCGAAGCTCATCTTTGCAAATGGCCCGTTTTCCCTTCGCTCCCCGCCAACGCCCTACTCGAAATAGTTTTGCTCGCGGATCAACGTTCCAGGTTCGCTACCACTCACCAGATTTACTGTTCCATGAACCTCTTGGAACCTTCTACATAATGCTCCCGATGCTAACTTTCGTCAACGTAATTTTAAGGTTTGATGACGCTTTTCCTCAAGATTTATTTCGCTTGTTTTCAGCATGATATACAACATGCTCCGTGAATTGCGCGTGGATAAAACGGAGGCGGCGCAAAGTGTTTCGGCGATTAGTGCTGGGGATACTCGAAGTCGGTTTTTGGGAGGTTTGGGTCGATGCACATTCCATTTTGCCAATTGTTGGCAAACACCGATGGCGTAAGAATCGCAATGTAGTCAACCTGCTTCGCCACGGAGTCGATGACTTGGGCAACCTCAGCAAACGGAAGGCTGGGGTCAGCCGCCAGGAAAATGAAATGTCTCGGTGCGCGAGTCCTGAAGATCTCGGCCAAGGTGCTTGCCAAATCTTCTCGCTTCAGGTCATGGGAGTTGATTCGAAGACCGCCGTGCGAAAGTACCTGCACAACCTCAAAGCGGCGATCATCGTAGCCGCACGGTGTGGCCAGGGCGATTCGAACGACCAAGCCAGTTGGGTTGTGGAAACCCGCAGTGATTGCAATCAGCGTCAGAAACAAGGCCGCGAATGGCGCCGTGCTCACTAACAGAATAGACACCAGCGCCGCGGACGCTGTTCCGCTCTATTGGCGAGAGCGGTCGAGCTTGAGAATCATGCCGGTATCGGTGGCGACCCAGGCGTTGTCGGCGTCGAGCGCGGCCAAAATAGCGCGGTGGGCGGTCGCGCGGTAGTCGACGTCCATATCCTGCCAGTCGTCCAAATCGCTGCTAGCGACGATTTTCAGCTTGCCGGGAATCGGGCTGTTCGGAACCTTGTCGGACTTTTCGATGCCTGCCAGATAACCGCCACCACCGGGCAGCGCTGCGAGATCGGTGATCAGCCGGTTCTTCTCCCGGTAGACGCGGTGGCTCCGGCCGCCGGCTTTCCAATCCAGGCGGAACACTTCCGAGGGCCACTCGAACATATCGGTGAATTCAATCAGCGCCAGTCCATAGCCCTTGGGTGACATGCGGACGCGCGCCAGACGGCCGAAGATCGAGGTTGTCGAAGGCGTCCAGGTGGCTCCGCCATCGCGCGTATCGAGCATGATGGAAAGCCGAGGCCGCTCGCGCCGCGCTACAGAAGTCTCCGGAATCATCCATTCGGGCAACTCTGAGCCGCCGCGTGGAGGCAGACTCCAGCCGGTGATCATGCCGTTGCGGCCGTCAGCGAAAGCGATCGAACCGTAGGTGGTGTAATCCGGATTGGTTTCCGGTTGGGCGGCGGCAGGAAGGTCAGTCCAGTGCTCCCCGCCATCGCGGGTTTCGAAGATTTGCTTCTGCTCGCCGGCGGCCCAGCCGCGCTGTGCGTCCAGAAAATACACGGTCTGGATATCCGGAAGCTTCGGCAATTGTCGCCAAACGTGTCCACCATCCTCGGTCTTCCAGATTCTCTTGGAGCCCGCCATCCAGCCCAGCTTGTCATCCAGCAGGAACAAGGAGATGCCGGCTTCCTTTACCGGCTGCAGCGACCAGTTTGCCCCGCCATCCTCAGTGAGCAGAACCACAGGTTTGTCGTTGCTTTTGCGCGTGAGATAGCCGGTGGCCACGCCGTGCTGGGTGGAAGAGAATTTGAGATCGAGCAGCGTGAGCGTCGAATCGTTCTGATCGTAAAAATATTGTATCCGCCAGCGTTGCGCGTGAGCCGGTACACACAGCGCGGCTAGAAGAAACGGATAGACCCGCCAGAAGCGCGCGAGCACGGTCAGCGCCCGGCCGGCGCGGGACCCAAGGCGGTTACCAGGTCAGGATGGTCCGCCAAAGCGGGCGCGGCCGGCTCCATGCGCGCCAACGCCAGCACGCAGCCTACCTGTTCGCCGACGGTGGCGATCACTTCCAATTCGCTTCCGGTGTGCTGATGCGGCGCGCGATACTGCACGTTGATCACGCCCACCACCTTATTGCGGGCGATCAGCGGCGCTGAAAGAAACGCCTCAAACGTATCTTCCGGCAGCTCGCCGAAATATTTGAAGCGCGGGTCTTTGTAGGCTTCGCGCGAAATAGCCAGCAGCCTGCGCTCCTGCGCGACCCAGCCGGTGAGGCCTTCGCCCAATTTCAATTTTAGTTTGCCGATGGTCGACGGCGCCGGGTTGTTGGATGCGCACAGTACCAGCTCATCGCCATGCGAGAGGTAGACCAGGCAGGAATCGCACTCGGTGAACTCGACGATCAAGGCCACGATGCCATGCAGCACCTCCTGCAGGCTCATTTCGCGAACCATGAACCGGCTGATCTTCTGGAACAGGAGTAACTGCTGCTCAGTGCGTTGTAAGCGCTGCTCAAGCTCCCTGGTTTTTGCCACGACTACATTATAAGCGCGTGCATTCGCCGACGGAGGCAAGCAGCGTTTCCAGACGCACCGGCTTCGAGAGGATGCACTCCACGCGGGATCGTTCGGGGCACTCGGCGAGATCCGCGGTCCAACCGGAAATGACGATGACGCGGGTTGTCAGTTTCGCGACCGCGCGCAGAAGCCGCAGGCCGTCTTCCAATTCCGGCAGTCGCAAATCCATCACCAGAACTTCCGGCGCTTCAGCTTCCAACTCGCCCAGCGCTTCGGCGACGCAACTGGCGGCGCGCACGTGATGGCCGCCTTCTTCCAGCAACTCCCGGTACAGGCGCAACAGCAGGGCGTTATCTTCGACTAGAAGCAAACGGGGCACTGTCGCGGCCTAGAAGTGCAGGCCGCCGCCGCAAATCAGAACTTCGCCAGTGACGTAGTCGGAAAGCGGCGAGCAGAAAAACAGCACGGCGCCGGCAGCTTCTTCCGGTGTTCCGGAGCGCCCCAACGGGCACACCGCTTTCACCGATTCCAAAACTTTGGGCTGCACGCCAACGGCGATATTGCGGCCTTCCACTTCGATGGTTGCGCCCGCACCGGTGAGCGCCTGCGTGAGGCGCGTTTCGATCAAGCCGAAACCCACCGCATTCACATTCACGTTGTAGCGGCCCCACTCCTTTGCCATGGTCTTGGTTAGGCCGATGACGCCCGCCTTCCCCGAAGAATAGCCAGCCTGTCCAGGATTGCCGTCGGTTCCCGCGATCGATGTAATGTTGACCACTTTGCGCATGACGCGGCGGCCCTCGGCGGTCTCCTTCTTGGCGTTCTCGCGAATGTGCGTGGAAGCGGCGCGCAGCACTCGAAAGGGCGCCATCAAATGCACCTTGAGCATGGCTTCAAACTGCTCATCGGTAGTTTTCTGGATCACGTTGTCCCAGGTGTAGCCGGCGTTGTTCACGATAATGTCGAGGCCGCCGAACGCGGCCAGCGTGGCATCCACCAACTGCTGCGGAAATTCCGGCTTGGTGATGTCGCCCGCCAGGAACTGCGCGGCTCCGCCCTCGCCCTGAATGACGGCGCATGCTTCGGCGGCCGGAGCGCTGTCCAGATCGTTGATCATCACGCGCGCGCCGGAAGCCGCAAGTTGGCGCGCGATGGCCCGCCCGATGCCGCGGCCAGAGCCAGTAACTAGTGCGACTTTGGATTTCAGTGTGAAAGGCACGGTCTTAATTGTGGCTGCTATCGTAGCAGGTCTTCAAGCTGGATCTTGGCGTCGGTTTTCTCATCGCGGTATTTTACGATGACCGGCGTGTAGAGCGATATCCCCCAGTCTTTTCCGGGGCCGCTCGAGATCGCGCGCGCGCCTGCCACCACCACAGCCTCGGCGGGAATTATCAGCGGCGTGTCGTCAGTGGCCTTGTGCACAGTGTTGCGCACCAGATCGTAAACCGGGGTTGAGCGATTGAGAATCGTGCCTGTGCCCAGCACGGCGCGGTGTTGCACCACGGTCCCTTCATACACGCCACAGTTTCCGCCTACCAGCACATCGTCTTCGATGATCACCGGCAGCGCGCCCACCGGCTCGAGCACGCCGCCAATCTGCGAAGCCGCCGAGATGTGGCAATTCTTACCAACCTGCGCACAACTGCCGACGAGCGCATGAGAATCGACCATAGTGCCGTCGCCCACCCACGCGCCCACATTGATATACATGGGCGGCATGCAGGTAACGCCTTTGCCGATAAAGCAGCCATCGCGAATGCTGGAGCCGCCGGGGACGACGCGCACGCCGCTCTCCGCCGTGAGCGCCTTCACTGGGTAAGTCGCTTTGTCGAAGAAGGGCTGGCGCGCGGTGGAAACCGACATGTCCACCACCGTGCCCATGCGAAATCCCAGCAGGATGCCTTTCTTGACCCAGGCATTCACGCGCCAGCCGCTAAGCGAATTCGCATCGGGCTCGGCGGCGCGAATAGTGCCGGCGTTCAGCGCCGTTTTGAAGCGGGTGAACAGGCCGAAGTCGGCTTCGCTATAGCTTGCGGGACGCGCATCAAAGAGCTGTTCGATCTCAGACTGCAATGCGCTGCCTCCGGCCGGGAAGCAGGCCCGCTTCGGCCAGCACCGTTTCAATGCGCGCCAGATTTTCGGGTTTGGGCGGCGTCATCGGCAGGCGGTATACCGGATCGAGCAGACCCATGATCCCCATCGCGGCTTTCACGGGAATCGGATTGGACTCGACGAAATTAATTTCCATCAGCGGCAGATATTTGCGCTGGATTTGCCGGGCGCGTGCAAAATCGCCATCGAGCGACGCGCGCGTCAGGGCGGTCATCTCAGCGGGAATCTGGTTCGAGACGACAGAGATCACCCCGCGTCCTCCCAGCGCGATGAGCGGCAACGCGATTGCGTCATCACCGCAAAGCACGTCGAAGCTGGCAGGGACCTGTTGAATTACCGCCGCCATTTGCGCCATATTTCCCGAAGCTTCTTTGACGGCGACGATGTTGGGAATCGCGGCGAGACGGGCCAGCGTTCCCGGTTCAACGTTCACGCCGGTGCGGCCCTGCACGCTGTAGACGATGATCGGCAGCCGCGTCGATTGCGCAATGGCTTTGAAGTGCTGGTACAGGCCTTCCTGCGTGGGCTTGTTGTAATACGGCGTGACGGAGAGCAGGCCGTCCACGCCCATCGATTCCAATTCGTGAGCCAGCTCGATGACCTCGTGCGTGTTGTATCCACCCGCGCCCGCCACTACCTGCACTTTGCCCTTGGCTTCTTCGAGTGTGATCTCGACCACGCGCAAATGTTCGGCGCGAGTGAGCGTGGGACTTTCGCCGGTTGTGCCGCAAGGCACCAGAAAGTCGATGCCGGCTTCGATCTGCCGTGTGACTAAGTGGCGCAGAGTAGCTTCATCCAGCGATTGATCCGCCCGAAACGGAGTGACCAGCGCGGTTCCGCAGCCTGTAAACATGTTCCCCTCCTATCGAAACAGTATTTCACTAAATTCGTAAAAACCACGTTTGCCGGCGATCCATTGCGCGGCCTTGAGCGCGCCGCGAGCAAAACCTTCGCGGCTGCGCGCGGTGTGGCGCAGGGCGATGGTGTCGGCGGCGGAATCAAAACCTACTTCATGCGTGCCTGGATGCGCTCCGGCGCGGTTGGAGCTGATATCGATCGGGCGCGTGTAGCCGGCTTGCTTCATGGCATCCACGGCCTTGATGAGTGTGCCCGAAGGCGCGTCTTTCTTGGTCACGTGATGAATTTCCCACGCCCACGCGCCGTACTCGGCCTCGTTTGCCAGCAGCCGCGCCGTCTCCGCCGCGACACGAAAAAACACATTCACGCCAATTGAATAATTCGGGCTCCACACGGCGCCGGTGCCGTGTTTTTCGACTGCCGCTTTCACGCGATCGATGTGATCGAGCCATCCCGTGGTTCCGATGACCAGGTTGACGCCCAGTGCCGACAGCCGTTCCACGTTCTCGACTACCGCGCCGGGGATCGAGAAATCCGCCGCCGCATCCACGCCGCGAAAATTCTCCGCAGTGACGCCTTCATAGTTCGCGTTGTTGAACTCGTCGAGCTTGAGGCTGACCGTGAACCCGTACGCGGGCGCCAGCTGCTCAATCAGCCTGCCCATCTTTCCGTAACCGACGATGGCGAGATTCATGCGGCGACTCCGTTAGTCTCGAAAACGGCGGGATCCAGTTCCCGGAAAAACTCTTCGTGCAGCGCGGCTACAGCCAGTTTCAGGTCCGCCTCCGCCACTACGAAGCTCAGGTTCAGCAGCGACGCTCCCTGCGAAATCATGCGCACGTTGACCGGCTCGACGGCGCGGAATACGCGCGCGGCAACGCCCGGCGTAAAGCGAAGATTATCGCCCACCAGGCACACGATCGCCTGACTCTCTTCGATCGCCACTTCGGAAAATGCGCGCAGCTCGTGGCAAATCGCAGCGAGCCGGTCTGGATTATCGATGGTCAGCGAAACGCTCACCTCCGAAGTCGCCACCATATCCACGGACGTTTCGTGGCGGTCGAATACTTCGAAAATGCGCTTGAGAAATCCATGCGCCATCAGCATGCGTGTCGAGTGAATATTCACCAGCGCGATCCGCCGTTTGCACGCAATCGATTTCACCGGATTAGAGCAGGCAACTGCTTCCGCCACGATGCGCGTGCCCGCCACCTGCGGCCGCCGCGAGTTCAGAATCAGCACCGGAATGTTGCGTTCCATGGCCGGCACCACGGTCGCCGGGTGCAGAACTTTCGCGCCGAAGTAGGCGAGTTCCGCAGCCTCAGCAAACGAAATCGCTTTCACGCGGTGGCCGCCCGGCAGGATGGTCGGATCGGCGGTCAGCATGCCGTCCACGTCGGTCCAGATTTGAATTTCTTTGGCACCGATTCCCGCGCCCACGATAGATGCCGTGAAATCCGAGCCGCCGCGCCCCAGCGTAGTGGTAACGCCGTGAGCGGTAGCCGCGATGAATCCACCCATCACGACGATTCTCTCGGCGGCGAGCGGCGGAATGGCATCGTGCAGCTTCGCATACGTTTCCGGATAAAGCGGTGCGGCCTGCGTGTGGCGGTCGTCGGTGACGATCACGCGGCGCGCATCCACATGCGCCGTCTCCATGCCGAAATGGCGAAACGCCAGCGACACGATGTAACTGGAAAGCCGCTCGCCATAGCTCGAAATGGCGTCGATCGAGCGTGGCGTCAGCTCGCCCAGCACGGCCAAGCCCTTCACCAGCTCGGTCAATTCCTGAAAATGTTCATCGAGTGCGCGATCGAGTTCGGCGC
>Ga0209579_10002714_pt1 | contig 13256 bp, 10 predicted proteins | sample Coa_R1_2_FD_187152 | JGI IMG/M metagenome (GOLD analysis project Ga0209579, IMG submission 187152) | Surface soil microbial communities from Centralia Pennsylvania, which are recovering from an underground coalmine fire - Coalmine... | ecosystem: Environmental > Terrestrial > Soil >... | reverse complement strand
CGCTCCTCTTCCCAGCGATCAGCACAGCGGGCTAACGGTTTCGGTGGATCCGTATACTGAAGCGGCACGCACGAAGGAGAAATTCGGAAAGGCGAACCCTCATGATGTGGGCGTTCTCCCCATCGAAGTATTCCTGCGCAACGACTCCGATCAGCCGATGCGTGTGAACTTGGAGACGGTTCAGCTCGAGGTGACGCTCAAAAATGGGGTGCGCCAGGAAGTTGACTGGCTCCGGGCTGAAGAGGTGGCGAAACTGATAGCGCATCCTGCCGGTGCGGCCAACCCGCAGCAAAAACGTCTACCTCTGCCAATTAATATCGGCGACAAAAAGGCGGAAAAGCTGGCGGAAGTGCTGCGCCCGCTCACGCTGGATGCAGACGTGATTCCTCCGAAAGCGACGATTCACGGATTCCTATACTTCGATGTGAGCCACGAATTTGCCATCGTGAAAAGGTCCAGCCTCTACGTGCCCGACGTGTCGATTGCACCTTCGAACGAGCCCCTTGTGTTTTTTGAAGTGCCGCTTCGCAACGCGTCCGCCGAATAGACATTCACCTTTCATCCCGCCTGCGACCTCAAGGCTTACTTTGTTGACGAAAAGTGGGATTCCTGCTACAAAAGTTGTTTTGGAGTTGTAGGTTTCTCGCGACCCTTAGACTCCCGCTCGTGGAGTCCTATTCCGGAGGAAGAATGTCGGCAGATGCAGGGGCATGTTGTCTCACAGGTGTGAGCGCTCGATTGAGCGGGCGGATTCGGCGTGAGGGTTGGCGCGCGCGGTTCGGCCGGATTGCGAAAACGCTTGGCGGCGGCGCCAGCCTTGTACTGCTTGGCGCATTTTCGGCGTTCGGGCAGGAGGAGGGAGCGGCTCCTGGTGGTGAAGCGAACCTGAAACTGCCTGATCTATCGCAAGTGAAATTTCTTGGCGTGGATGGTCATACGCTGCTTCTTTTCGGCATTGCGTTCTGTATTTTGGGGCTGATTTTCGGGCTGACGATTTACACGCGGCTGAAGAATTTGCCGGTGCATCGCGCGATGCGCGAGATTTCCGAGCTGATTTACGAGACCTGCAAAACGTATCTGGTGACCCAGGGCAAATTCCTGCTCCTTCTCGAGAGTTTCATCGCCGTGGTGATCGTGCTGTATTTCGGATTGCTTCTCAAATACGAGGCGATTCGCGTGATCATCATTCTGCTTTTTAGCGTGGTGGGAATCGCGGGGAGTTACGGGGTAGCCTGGTTTGGAATCCGCGTGAATACGTTTGCCAACTCGCGGACCGCGTTCGCGGGCTTGCGTGGCAAGCCTTATCCGATCTACCGGATTCCGCTCGAAGCGGGGATGAGCATCGGGATGATGTTGATCAGCGTCGAGCTGCTGATGATGCTGATTATTCTGCTCTTCATTCCGCGCGATTATGCCGGGCCTTGTTTCATCGGTTTCGCGATTGGCGAATCACTGGGCGCAGCAGCTTTGCGTATTGCGGGCGGCATTTTCACGAAGATTGCGGACATTGGCTCGGACTTGATGAAGATTGTTTTCAAAATCAAGGAAGACGATGCGCGCAATCCCGGGGTGATCGCAGATTGCACCGGCGACAACGCTGGGGATTCGGTGGGGCCAAGCGCTGACGGGTTTGAGACCTACGGCGTAACCGGCGTAGCGCTGATCACGTTCATTTTGCTGGGCGTGAAGGATCCTGTAGTGCAGGTTCAGCTACTTGTGTGGATCTTCGTGATGCGCATTGCGATGCTTGTTTCCAGCGCAGGCGCATATTTTATCAACAGCGTGATTGCCAAAGCGAAGTATGCGAATGCGGACAAAATGAATTTCGAAGCGCCGCTGACGTCGCTGGTGTGGATTACCTCCGTGGTTTCGATTGCGCTCACATACGCCATTTCTTACCTGATTGTGCCGATGCTCGGAGATGACAGCACGCAGTGGTGGAAGCTGGCGACGATTATTTCCTGCGGCACGCTGGCCGGCGCGGTGATTCCGGAGTTGGTGAAGGTGTTCACGTCCACTGAATCGCGGCATGTGCGCGAAGTGGTCAGCTCGGCGGAAGAAGGCGGCGCGTCGCTTGGAATTCTTTCGGGCTTCGTGGCCGGCAATTTTTCCGGCTATTACCTGGGGCTCGCTATGGTCGCGCTGATGAGCATTGCGTATTTCTTCAGCCAGATGGGGCTACATGCATTGATGATCGCTGAGCCGGTGTTTGCGTTTGGGTTGGTGGCGTTCGGTTTTCTGGGCATGGGACCTGTGACGATTGCAGTGGACTCGTACGGGCCCGTTACGGACAACGCGCAGTCTGTTTATGAGCTTTCGTTAATCGAGCAAATCCCGGGAATCGAGGGCGAGCTCAAGAGGGATTTCAACGTCGACGTACATTTTGAGCGCGCGAAGGAGCTCCTAGAGGAAAACGACGGCGCGGGCAATACGTTCAAGGCTACTGCGAAGCCGGTGCTGATCGGAACAGCTGTGGTTGGTGCGACTACCATGATTTTCTCGATCATCATGGCGCTCACCAACGGCATCACGGTGAATGTTGACAAGCTTTCGTTGCTCCACGCGCCCTTTTTTCTCGGGCTCATTACCGGCGGGGCGATGATTTATTGGTTCACCGGCGCTTCGACGCAGGCGGTAACGACCGGAGCCTATCGGGCCGTCGAGTTCATCAAGGCTAACATTCGGCTCGACGGGGTGGAGAAGGCATCTGTCGAAGACAGCAAGAAAGTGGTGGCGATCTGTACGAAATATGCGCAGAAAGGCATGCTGAATATTTTCATTGCGGTGTTTTTTGCGACGCTCGCCTTCGCGTTTGTGGATCCATTCTTTTTTGTCGGTTACCTAATTTCGATTGCGATTTTTGGGCTCTATCAGGCGATTTTTATGGCGAACGCTGGCGCAGCCTGGGATAACGCGAAAAAGATTGTTGAGACTGAGATGAAGCAGAAAGGCACCGAACTGCACGCGGCGACTGTGGTTGGTGACACGGTTGGCGATCCGTTCAAGGATACTTCTTCTGTGGCGCTGAATCCGGTGATCAAGTTCACCACGCTTTTCGGGTTGCTGGCGGTGGAACTGGCCGTTGAGCTTACGGCGCAGAACGCGCTGCTTACTGAGATTCTTGCCGCCGCTTTCTTTCTTGTTTCGTTCTTTTACGTGTACCGTTCCTTCTTCGGCATGCGTATTAAGGCGTAGTCCGTGATGATGTGAGCTGATGGCTGAGACTCAGCTTCCAGAGCCCTGGCTGCGCGGAACCCTCAGTGATGTTCCGGCTGTGCAGAGAGCGGTGCTGCACGCATTTGAGCTTGCCAAGGAAGACCTTGCAAAGTGGTGCGGCAATTTAAGTGATGCCGAGCTGAACGCCCGCCCTGGAAACCTCGCGCCCGTCGCATTTCATATCCGTCATATTGCTCGCAGTATCGACCGCTTGCTCACCTACGCGGAAGGCAAAGAACTGAGCGAGGCGCAGATGGAGGCGCTTCGTAGCGAGCTTGATCCCGGTGCACGGCGCGAGGAATTATTCGCAGAACTAGCGGGCGCGCTGGAGCAACGCGTTTCGCGCGTGCGAGCCTTCGATGCGACTCAGCTTGAAGAATCGCGAGCGGTGGGAAAAAAGCGGCTACCTGCGTCAGTAGGGGGCCTTCTCGTTCATATTGCTGAGCACACACAGCGGCATGTGGGTCAAGCTATTACCACCGCGAAAATCGTGGTGGCATCTCGCAAGTGATCGCGGAGGCAGTACGGCTTTAGCTGTTCACGACTCCCAGGAACTGCCTTGAATCGTTGGCGAATCCAGGAAAAACTGTTTTCAGGTTGTCGTCGCGCATGTGCGTTGAAAGAATTTCGCCGAGCACGCTGCGATAGTCGGTGGTAACCGCGAGGTCGCGTCCATCGTGCAGTTGGCCTTCGCTGAGGCCTGGCCAGCGCGAATAGATTCGCCCGCCCTTGATGTCCCCGCCCATCACGAACATACAATTGGCGTGGCCGTGGTCGGTGCCGCGATTTCCGTTTTCGCGGGCCGTGCGGCCGAATTCTGACATGCTGACAAAAACCACGTCGCTCATGCGGTCGCCCATGTCCTGGTGAAACGCGGCGATTCCCTGCCCCAGATCTCGCAGCAGATTCGCGAGCTGGCCTTGCACGCCGCCTTCGTTGACGTGGTGGTCCCATCCGCCGCTATCGAGGAAAGCAACTTCGAGGCCAACGTCAGCTTTGAAAAGCTCCGCGATTTCCATCAGGCTTTGGCCGAAGCGATTTTTGGGGTAGTCGGCACCATTTTCCGGCTGGTATTTGTCCGGATTGATTTTCTTGAGCTGATCGACAGCTTCGAATGTTTCGTGGCCAACACCGCGCAGGGCCTGATCGACCGTCTGGGCGTACATGGCTTCGAAGCCGCCTTCGACGGTTTGCTGCGGGCCGTACATTTTGAATTGCTTGAGATCCGGAATAGCGACGGCCGGGGCTGTTCCTTGTAGTGTGCGCGGCAGGTAGGGGCCAAATGCTATGGCGCGAAACGGAGTTGCTTTTTCGTCAGGCATTGATTGCATGGCGCGATTTAACCAGCCGTCATCTGTTGCTTTTCTGCCGGGCGTTCCTGATTCCATGAAATCCTGGGCGTCAAAATGCGAGCGGGTGGGATCGGGCGAGCCTACTGCGTGCACGATCGCGAGCTCGCGGTTCTGATAGATTGGCATCAGCGGAGCAAGGCTTGGATGCAAGCCGAAAAAACCGTCCAGATCAATCACTGTGCCGCTGTTGCTCCTGCGCGGCTCGGGAATTGCGATGGTGGGTCGTAAGTTGTAATAGTTGCGCTCGCCGAAGGGGATGACTACGTTGAGGCCGTCCATGGCGCCGCGCTGAAATAGGACGACCATTTTCTTTTTGTTCGGCGTTGTGCTGGCTGCCACGGCGCGTTGCAAGAAGGCCGGTAGGGCGGCCATCCCCAGCATGGCGAGACCGCCGTTCTTGATGAAATATCGACGCGAAATACTCATAGCACTTTCTCCTGGGCCCTTAACGCCGCTGAAACTCCGGCGCTCCTAGAACCAAGCCTGCGATCAAGCCTTCATTAACTTGCTTTACGGGATCGTCGAGACGCGCTTGTAAAATCTGCGGGTCGCTCAGGCGCGATTCGAGGGTCTTTCTTGTGGAGTCGGCGATGTCGCCGGCCAGGAAAATCTGTATCGATTGATCGAGCGCGGTGTTCGGGTCGGAGGATGAAGGCTGTCCGAGCAGGGTTTTCAGGTCGACCGAGGTGCCCGCCATTTTGTCGCCTGCGAACGTCAGGGCAAAATTCAATCGGTTGAGGAGGGCCCCGGTGTTGACCCAAGTCTCGGACTTATCGGAGTAGCCCGTTGGCGGCTGACACAGGAATAGCGGCTCGCCCATGCGTGCCACCCATTGCGCGAGTGGCAAGGAAACCGGCACGTCCGCGCCCAATGCGCGCGCGGTGCTTGCCACAAGCTCAAGGGGAGTCTTCACCTTAGCGCGATAAGCATCCCTGGACCAGAATTCCGGCGAATAGATCATCGTTTTCAGCAAACTTCGGATGTCGCCTCCGGTTGATTCGTAATTTTTTGTCATGCGGTTGATTAACGACTCGGGTGGATTGTCGGACACGAAGTGGCGCGCTAATTCCGTGGAGATGAATCGCGCGGTACTCGGATGGTTGGCCAAGAACTTCAGCGCTTCTTCGCCATCCTTCTCTCCGCTGTAGTTAAAGGTATGGCCCATCACAACTTTCTTGCCCTGGGCGTGGATGCGCTCGTCGAAAAAGAATTCTGGGTCTTTGCGCGGCTCGTGGACGGTCCAGCCGGTGAGCGTCTCGGCCACTGCGATTACGTCTTGTTGCGTATAGCCGGCATCGACACCTACGGTATGTAGCTCCATTACTTCGCGACCGTAATTCTCGTTGAGGCCGCGGTCTTCTTTTTTCTTTGGTGATGCGCCGTTGCCCCCGGGTACGGAGGACTTTCCGGGAAATGTTCCTGGCGGTGGCGGCTGCGCTCCCGTGAAAATTCCTTGATAGCGCTGGCGCCGAGCCTGGATTTCCGCCTGCATGCGCTTGAAGGCAGCCGGGTCAGCGCTCATCCAGTTGTCGAGATAGAAAAGCATCGCCGGGCTTTTGGCCGTGGCTACGAGTAAATCCTGAAACTTGCCCATCGTGCGAGGGCGGATTGTGTCGCGGACGTACGCGGTGACGAACCATTTGTCCGCGCCCTTGTTTGCAAAGACATTGAAATGGTTAAACCAGAAATCTTCCATCACCGCTTCGAGCTGCCTTTGGCTGTAGACCGCGCGGTCCACTTTCGCCATGGAGAGTTCGGCGACAATGCGATTCGGGCCTTGAATTTTGGCGAGTTGATCATTGGCGCGGTCGAAATTTTCGTTGCCGGTCGGAAGCATCTGCGCCAGCGCGTCCTGGCGCTTTTGCTCCATTTTTTCCTTATACTCGTCTTTCGTCACTCCTTCGCGCTTTACGGCCTGTCCCGGGGGCGGAAATTCGTCGAGGAGCTTCGTTAATGACTGGTTCAACGTGGAATACTGGTCAAGGCGCCGGTCGAGCGCTGCGTCATCGATTCGTTCGGGATGCAACTGCTGGTCAATCCACTTTTCGAGGCCCATTTGACGGATCCGTTCGACGTCGCCGGGACGGGGGCCGTATCCCAGCCGGTTGAGCGCGTGTAGAGTCGCTTGGTCTGCCGTGAGCTCGGTGATTGGCAAGCCGCCCTTGAATTTCTTATCGAGTCGTATAGGGGTGGGTGTGGCTGATTTCTTTACCTTGTCGGCGCTGGATTGAGGTGCGCTTGCTGTGAAAATCATTGCAGCAGCGAGACATAGGGTGCGCGCCGCCACGCTTTCGATGCGCGGACGCGAATGCCGCAATCTGTCAGGCCGTCGGCTTACCATCGTTAATCCAAGTGCTCCCGGGGAAACAAACCTCTCAGCTAGGTTCCTTAGTACGAACCCCGTCGCGACGCAAAAGTTGCATTAAAAGTGGGAACTGAGGTTGATTATATCGGCGCGTCGCGACGTAGATGGCGAGTGAAAGCCCTCTTGTGGCTTAGGTTACAACTGGCCGCCACCACTCGGCGGAGATGCAGGAAGTCAGGACGATTTGCTAGTTTTGAATCAGAGCCCACCTGGCATCAGGGCTGGGATGAATCAGAATTGTCCCGAGCGGCGCGGAAGCCGCCGAGCGTCCACGAATCCTGTCCAATATCGTGGCGGAGGACATAGTAGTTCCCATCCTGGGCGCGCACTCGGAAGTAGGTCGCGTCCGGCGAGTGCCACTGGCCATCCAAATCCTGGACTTCGTATTCGTGGCCGTGGAAAACAAATCGAAGCGGGCGCTCATCGGCGCGATAGCCCGAATAGCACTCGACTCGCATTTCAGTCATCGCGTTTTGCGCCTTGGAGGATCGGGCTCAGCGCAGATCGATTGGGCGATCGCAGCAGAAGATTTCAAGTTGCGCGCTCCCAGATCCTCAATCCCTTATGATGCACTCGGAACGATTCTCGTGCCTCCGCGTTATACGCTGCTCCCACCAACACAACGATCGCGGTCAAGTACATCCATAGAAGCAGGCCAATCGCAGCGGCCAAGCCGCCGTAGACAGCATCGTACGGCATCTTTCGCACGTAAAAGCCGAAAGAAATGTCGGCAGCCCACCAGAGCACCGTGGCTACGAGCGCGCCAGGAAGCACCTCTCTATAGCTTCGCTCCCCCGGCCGCCCGAAGCGATACACCACTACCAGGACGCACATGGCCAAAAGAAAAACGATCGACACATAGGCCGCGAAACCGAGGGCATGAATCAGAGTGGACAGCCCGATGCGTTTGATAAGCCATCCCCGGGCTTGTTTGCCGAAGACCGTGAGGACCACCACGGCCAGAAATGGAGCGGACGTCAAGCTCAGCAAAATTGTGGCGCGAGCATAAAGCCGCCAGTACGAGAGGCGGAGAAGATCACCTTCAATCAGGCGAAACCCCTCGATAAAACCGACCATCACTTGGGAGCCAGCAAGCAACGCGCCAGTCAGCCCGAGCGCCATCCACTTCGCCGGATGGACCCCTCTACGAATGAAATACTGAACGACGATCTGATCGCTGCCCGGCGGCAGGATTGTTGTAAGTCTTTGAGGAATTTCGCGAACTGCAGTGTGAAAATAAGCGGTGCTGCTCAGAACGCCGAGAAGAAACAGCAAAACCGGGAAAAAGGCGAGGAACATATTAAAAGCGATGGCCTGGCTCAACGTGATGCAATCGGGAAAGATACGTCCCAATCCACGTAATGTGTTTTGCAGAATTCGCACCACTCTTCCGCCCGCCGGATTATACGGGAAGCGGGAGACGGCGCGATGTTTTTTAGCGGCTGGCATCTGGCGGGCTAGCTTCTGCGTGGCTCGGGAGAAATGCCGTGCTGTTGCTTGCCGCGTTGCACACCACGGGGTAAACTTGCTCTTCGAATTTCATTTTGGCTTTTGTGAAGCACACTGGCGGGAGGTGCTGATGGCTCGACTCGTGCGCTGTGGACTCATTCAGACTCACTGCGAGTGGTCGCCCGAGAAATGCGCGATCAAGGACATCAGCAAGAAGATGTTGGACAAGACGGAGAAGCTGATCGAAGCCGCCGCCAAGAAGAAAGCTCAAATTCTTTGCCTGCAGGAACTTTTCAACGGCCCGTACTTTTGCGCCGAACAGCAAATCAGGTGGCACGAGCTCACCGAGCCGATTCCCGACGGTCCAACCACCGAGCGCATGAAGAAGCTGGCCAAGAAACACGGGATGGTGATGGTTGTACCGATTTACGAGCGCGAGATGACCGGCTTCTTCTTCAACACCGCCGCCGTAATCGATGCGGACGGCAAATATCTGGGGAAATATCGCAAGCATCACATTCCGCAGGTTGCTCCCGGGTTCTGGGAGAAGTTTTATTTCACGCCCGGGAATACTGGATACGTTGTCTTCGATACGAAATTCGCGCGGGTCGGAGTTTATATTTGCTACGACCGTCACTTCCCTGAAGGTGCCCGGATTCTCGGACTGAATGGAGCGGAGATTGTATTCAATCCCTCGGCAACAGTGGCCGGCCTGAGCGAGTACCTTTGGGAGCTCGAACAGCCAGCGCACGCCGCTGCCAACGGTTATTTCGTGGGCGCAATCAACCGCGTGGGGAAAGAGGCTCCTTGGAATATCGGGGAATTCTACGGGAAAAGCTATTTCTGCAATCCGCGAGGCAAGATTGTTGCTCAGGCGAGCCGCGATAAGGACGAGCTACTCACGCACGACATTGACCTGGATGAAATCGCGCAGGTGCGCGCTACCTGGCAATTTTTTCGAGATCGTCGGCCCGAGTCGTATGGCGAGATTTCCCGCACGCAAGCGCAGGCGCGAGCAGATGCAGCCAATTGAGGAACGTTCGAGAGAGTTGCACCTGGAGAATGGACAAACTGAATGACAACCACGCCCAAGATGACTGAAACGCGATCTGACGAAATCGTCCGCAAGCACAAAGAATTCATTTGGCCGGCGGTCACAAACTATTACCAGAAGCCGCTCGTTGCCGATCACGCTTCGATGCAATATCTCTGGGACATCGAAGGCAACAAGTACCTAGACTTTTTTGGCGGCATCGTGACCATAGGGGTGGGCCACTGCAATCCGAAGGTCACGTCGAAAATCAAAGAGCAAGTAGACAAGCTCCAGCACACCTCTACGCTATTTCCCAACGAGCACATGGTTGCGCTCGCGGAAAAGCTGGCGCAGATCACACCGGGGAAATTGCAGAAGAGCTTTTTCACCAGCTCCGGCACCGAAGCGAACGAAGCGGCGCTTCTTCTTTCGCGCATGATTAGCCCCAGCTACGACGTTGTGTCGCTACGCCACGCCTATTCCGGAGGCTCGGCGCTGGCGAAGTCCGTGACGGCCCAGGCGCCCTGGCGCAAATCGGGCGTGATAAGCGTCGGTGTGTCGCACGCTGTGAATCCCTACTGCTATCGTTGCCCGCTGCACTTGAAGTATCCGGAATGCGGCGTGGCATGCGCGAACGACGTTGAAAGCACCATTCAGACCACGACGGGCGGGTCGATTGCAGCGTTTATCGCTGAACCGATTCAAGGCGTCGGCGGCTTTATCACGCCACCGCCGGAATACTTCAAGATCGTGTATCGCATTGTGAAGAATTATGGCGGGCTATTTATCGCTGACGAAGTGCAGACCGGGTGGGGCCGGACAGGCAAGAAATGGTGGGGCATCGAGCAGTGGGAAGTGACGCCGGACATCATCACGTCGGCGAAAAGCATGGGGAATGGCGTGCCAGTTGGCTTGACGATCACCACGGCCGAGCTAGCCGACAAGTTTCAGGGCCTCACGATTTCGACTTTTGGCGGGAACCCGGTAACGTCGGTGGCGGTTCGCGCTGTAATTGAAGTGATCGAGGAAGAGAATCTACGTGAGAATACTTTTGTGGTGGGTGGCTATTTCCGCAAAAAGCTAGAGGAGCTACAGGAAAAATATCCCTTGATTGGCGATGTTCGAGGAATGGGCATGATGCAGGCTCTGGAATTGGTGAAGGACCGGCAGACGAAAGAGCCGGCCGCGCAGGAAGCTACACAGGTGATGGAGGCGGCGAGGAAGAATGGTCTTCTTATCGGCAAGGGAGGCCTGCTAGGTAACACGATTCGCATGGCTCCGCCGATGAACATTTCAAAAGCCGACGTGGATGAGGGGATTCGACTTCTCGACAAGAGTTTTGGTGAAGTGCGCATATAATATTTTCAGGGGTTATTTTTTAAGGACGGGCGATCATGGCGACTGCCACAGAAGTAACGACGCTTTGCAGAAATTATATTAACGGCGAATGGGTGGAATCGAAGTCGCCAAAGATTGTCGAGCGGCGCAATCCGGCAAACACTGACGAAGTGGTTGCGCGTATTCCGCTTTCGACGCGCCAGGAGATGAAGGAAGCGATCGCGGCAGCGAAGATGGCGTTTCCCGCGTGGAGAGATACGCCCGCTCCGACGCGCGGGAAAATCCTGTTCAAAGCAGTGCGAATCATGGAGGAACAAAAGGAGGAATTGGCCCGGCTGCTCACGCGCGAAGAGGGCAAGGCACTTAAAGATTCGCTTGGGGAAGTGCAACGCTCCATCAATATCACCGAATTCATGGCGGGAGAGGCGCGTCGCCTGAACGGCGAAACGCTGCCAAGCGAATTGCCTAAGAATTTCTCGTATACGATTCGCCAGCCGCTTGGTGTGGTGGGCGCGATTACGCCGTGGAATTTTCCGGTGGCGATTCCTGTATGGAAAATTGCGCCTGCGCTGGTATGCGGCAATGCAGTGGTATTCAAACCGGCGACGTTGACTCCTCTTACTGCGATGAAAGTTGTAGAGATTTTCGAGCAGGCGGGGCTTCCACCTGGCGTTTTGAATCTGGTGATGGGTTCAGGCCGCGATACGGGCGACGAGCTCGTTCAGAATCCCCATGTACACGGGCTTTCATTTACGGGTTCAAACGAGGTGGGCAGCCAGCTCTATGCCACCGGCGCGCTTCAGCTCAAGAAGTGCCAGTGCGAGATGGGCGGGAAGAATCCCATCGTGGTTCTTTCGGACGCTGATCTACATCTCGCGATGGAATCGACGCTTTTTGGCGCGTTTGCCTCTACCGGCCAACGCTGCACGGCTACGAGCCGCGTGGTGATCGAAGAGAAGGTCGCGGATCAGTTCGTCTCCATGCTGGTCGAGCGCGCCAAGAAATTCTCGGTGGGCGATGGTCTCGAACCGGGGGTCGAGATGGGGCCATCGGTCGACGAATCGCAAATGAACACGGTTCTTCGCTACATCGAAATCGGGAAGACCGAAGGCAAGTTGCTATGCGGTGGTGAGCGATTGAGGGGGCCAAAGTACGACAAGGGGTGGTTCGTCGCGCCTACTGTTTTTGATCATGTACGGTCCGACAGCGCTATCGCGCAAGATGAAATCTTTGGGCCAGTGTTGAGCGTGATTCGCGTGAAGAATTTCGATGAGGCTGTGGACGTGGCCAATTCCGTTCGGTATGGACTGACGAGCGCCATCTACTCGACTGACTCGAACAAGATCTTCGAGTTCGTAGACAAGATTCAAACGGGCATGACCCACGTGAATTCGCCGACCGTTGGCGGCGAGGCGCATGTTCCTTTTGGCGGCACTAAGGCGACAAGCGTTGGTCCGAAAGAGGTGGGCAACACTGCGCTCGACTTTTACACCGACCTCAAAATCGTATATATCGACTACACCGGACGCAAACGCGAATCGAGCATCTACTGACCGGCGGGCAAGTGTGGCGCACGTATAGTTTCGTTTGCCTGATCTTCTGTATCGCGTTTTCTGCAGCCGCTAAAGATGACGGGCGCATTCACTGGAAGCCGATTGATCGAGGCCAGGTGCACCTCGACGATAAACAACCGCTAAAGACAGCCGTCTACCAACCAGACAAATCGCAAAAAAAACCGAATCTCGTCCTAATCCTTCTGGGGCATCGGTGGCTTGCGCTGGATATCAAGGCTAAGACCGTGTATCAAGTGCTGCCGAGCGATTTGCAAGCACAGGGAGCCGATTTGGAAAGCGGGGATCTTTTTACCAGCGACCGATTAATTCCGACGAAGGACTGGATCGCGCGCGACGTCGGTCCCGCCGAGCGCATTAAGCTGACGCTCAACGACTACGGACGCGAACTCGAAATAATGCTGCCGCATCCGTCGGACCTTCGGGCTTTTTACTGACGCTTCAGGCATGTGGCATAGCAGGGCCCGCTGCGCCCGCCATCTTCTGCTTCCAAGACATCGGCGGGAGGTTGTTATCAATCTGTAGCATCGTGATGCAGCCGTCCACCGGGCACACGAGCGCACACAAGTTGCAACCGACGCATTCCTCTTCGATGATCCGCGGAACGTGAACCTCCATTCCGTTCACATTGTGTTTGCCGTTGCCATTTTTGGCGAATGCGGGTTCGATGCACTGGTGCGCGCCATCTTCGCAGGCCACGTAGCAAAGCTGGCAGCCGATGCAAAGGTTGGTGTGAATCTTGGCAACGATTTTATAGTTCAGATCCAGGTCGCCCCAGTCCATTACGTTGGCGACAGCGCGGCCGCGAAAATCTTCGATTGAACGATAGCCGTGATCGTCCATGTAAGCACTGAGTCCATCAGCCATGTCCTCAACGATGCGAAAGCCGTAGTGCATCGCAGCGGTGCACACCTGCACGGTCGAGGCTCCCA
>Ga0209579_10002713_pt1 | contig 13256 bp, 6 predicted proteins | sample Coa_R1_2_FD_187152 | JGI IMG/M metagenome (GOLD analysis project Ga0209579, IMG submission 187152) | Surface soil microbial communities from Centralia Pennsylvania, which are recovering from an underground coalmine fire - Coalmine... | ecosystem: Environmental > Terrestrial > Soil > Unclassified... | reverse complement strand
GATTTGGGAGATGTATCGGATAGCCGGCCATCGCGGATAGCAATTGTTTGTGTCCCGCCCGCGCGCGCTGCATTGAAGAGAACGCCTGGCGCCCCCATCAATGCGAACGCCATCGCAATAATCCCCCGTCATGGCTCCTGCTCGCGCAGATTGATGACCCGGTTCACGCCGGGGCCGGCCTGTTCCGAGAGATCCGCGAACCCCGCGCCCCAGCCGACGAACTGACGCCGCGGATACATCCGTGAAGGTTCCATCGCCATTCTTCCGATAAAGGATGTTGCGGTCGAAGCGGAGACCGCGGGGTCCGCAACTAACCGGTAACCGGCCCGGTCCGGCGGAGAACGTCTCGCGCTGACGGAGACCCGATGCCGTGGGGGCACTGCCGGCGCCTCTATGGATTTGGTGTGAAATTCACCACCTGGTCCTCCAGCGAATCTCGTTCTTGTGGACTTTGGCGGGTTCTAAGATCTTCCCGGGCCCGGACCTTGTTCCCCGGCTGGCTACCGTTTTCCACCCTGTCTCGTCATACGCTGTAGTCGTCGACGATATAGCGGATGGCGACATAGCCGTCCCGGAGGGGAAATGGCAAAGATCGCGATTGTTGCACTGTTCGGCATTACTGTGGCGATCGGCGTGGCCGCGCAGACGCCAAAGACCGCTGCACTTGAGGGACTCGACCCCGTGTTGCTCACCGAAGGGCAAGAGGTGCCGGGCAAGGATTCGATCAGCCTGGCGCATGGACGCTTTCTTTACCACTTTTCGACCGAGGAGACCCGCACCCGCTTCCAAAGTGACCCGGACCGGTACAGCATCCAGCTCGACGCTGCCTGTGCGCGCATGGGAGCGCCGGTAGTCGGGTCAGCCGACGCCTATTTCGTGTACAACCATCGCATCTACGTGTTTGGCAGCAGCGAATGTTACAAACGATTTTCCGCCAACCCGAAGAAATACCTCGAATCGGAGCAGCCCAAGCCTGCCTGGAACCCAACCGCCGAGTCGCGCGCCAAAGGCAAAGAGCTGCTAAAGAAAACTTTAGAAGCGATGGGTGGGTCGACGAGGTGGGACGGCGTCGCAAGCTACGCCGAAACGCGCCACGCGCAGGGTCCTGCGGGCCCTTTGACGATCAGGTTCGCCGCGAAGCCGCCCGATTCGCTCATTAGCGAGACTATCGCGGGCGACCGCGCCTTTGGCACATTGGTAACGCCCCAGCAGGTGTTGGCGTTCTTCCAGGGTGTGGGACGTCGCTTGCCCGCCAGTTTTGGGCGGGCGATCCTGGCGAATTCACAGCGGGATGTTCTGCCGCTTCTGCTGAACGGTCGCGCGCCCGGATTCGAGGTCTATTACGCGGGTCGCGCGGGTAAGACCGATCGGCTCCAAGTCAACGACCAGGGCCGCATCTCGACTCTGTGGCGCGATCCGGAATCCGGTAAGATCACAGCGATCGAGTGGCGGGGGACCAGTCCCGGGGGCTATGTCACCTACCATGTTGCATACTCTGATTATCGAGCGGCGGGCGGTCTGCAACTTCCTTTCCGTGCCGAGGGGTCGGCGGAGGGAAGCGACGAGCCTCTTCCACCCGGCCGATCCTGGACCGTGGAGTCCTACGAGTTAAATCCTACGGATATCGAGGCCCGCTTACGGCCGCTGGTCAAGATCGCCGAACAATAGAGATGCGCGCGTTCCTGATTCTTCTGGCGATCCCGGTGTGCGCGGCGGATTGGCCTCAATTCGGCGGTCCCACCGGTGATTTCCAGGTCAAGCCTGCCGATTTGCCCTTGCGATGGCCGGAAGGCGGGCCGCGGACACTGTGGCGTCGCGAATTGGGCGACGGGTATTCCAGCATCCTGGTGGAGGCCGGCGCTCTGTATACCATGTACCGGCGCGGCGAGCGGGAAGTCATCACCAGCCTGAGCGCCGACGATGGCCATACGCTTTGGGAATACACTTACGATGCCCCACTGCCGGCGGACTTCGATCGGATCAACGCCGGCATCGGTCCGCGCGCTACTCCCCTGATCGCCAGCGATATGGTGTTTGCCGTGGGAGCGGGCGGCAAGATGCATGCTTTGAACCGCAAGACTGGCGAGGTGGTTTGGAAGCGCGATTTCACCGGCGATTTCAACGGAAAGATCCGCATTAACGGATATGCTCCCAGCCCCATCGCCTGGAGGGATAGCGTGATCGTGTTTCCCAGCGCGCCCAATGCCGCCATCGCCGCATTGCGCCAATCAACCGGCGAGGTGGTCTGGAAGAAACACTCGTTACTGGTTTCATATGCCACGCCGCTAACGATCAAAGTCAATGGGCGTGAACAACTGGTCGTCCATTTCTCCGATGAAGTGACGGGCATCAATCCGGAGTCGGGCGAGCTATTGTGGTCGCATCCGCATGCGAACGATCAGCAGGTCAACGCCGCGAACGCAGTGTGGCGAGAGGATGGTCTGCTGTTTCTCAGCAGCGCATACAGCGGTGGAAGCCTGATGTTGCGTCTGGTGCCGGACGGGAGCACTACCCGGGTCGAGGAGATCTGGGCGCAGCGTCTGGTGCGCGTGCATCACTCCAATCCGGTGCGAATCGGCGATATCATCTATGCCGCGACGGGCGATCTTGGACCATGCCCCCTGGCGGCGACGGACATGCTGACAGGCCGCGTTTTGTGGCGCGACCGCAGCTTGCAACGGGCATCGCTCATCGCGATTGGCAATCAGATTTTGATCCTGGATGAAGACGGCACGCTGGCGCTGGCCACGCCCGGTGAAAAGGGCCTCAATGTTGAAGGGAAGGCGCCTGTGTTGCATTCCAACGCGTGGACCCCACCCACGCTGGTGGGAAAGCGGGTGTATCTGCGGGACCGCCGTGTGATCGCGGCACTAGCATTTGAATAAGTACAGGGAGACAAATGTTCGATAGCAGGGCAGGTTCGGCCGGCATACGGTCGACCCGCCCCGCGTCTCCTCAACCTCCACTCAAGTGCGATGTCTCGATTGAGCTGAGATGTGAAGAGTACATTAAAGCACTTGAACTTTTTACGAAAATAGTCTACGATTTAACTGCGTGACACATATATTCCAATTCGCGGCCGAACTCAAAGGTACGCAGTGGTGCGTCAGTAATGATGCGCGCGAGGTGACCTGACCGTTTTGGAATAAACATTCCGATTTCAGAAAGCGGGCGGCCACCAAAAAGGGCCGCCCGTTTTTTTTGGTTTTGTCGGTTAGTTTGAGCCATTTCGTCTAACTCGTTTCCACTCGGAAACGATCCAGTAGAAGTGTGCCTCAATGCTGGTCTTTGACAATTGAAGAACATCACGGAAGTGTGGACGAGCGGGCGTGGTATATAGGGTGTGCCCTGGGCCTCCAACCCAGAGAAGAGATTTCGATTATCTCCGTCCGCTCCAAGGTTTCTGCGGGTGTGGCCTATTGGTTGGGCATCGGATCGCCAGTCCGGTCAACGGAGTTCGATTCTCCGCACTCGCTCCACGCCGGAGTAGCTCAAGTGGAAGAGCACCGCACTCGTAACGCGGAGGTCCGGGTTTCGAATACCCCCTCTGGCTCCAGCCGATGTAGCTCAGTGGGAGAGCAGTTGCACGGTAAGCAACCGATGAGCGTTCGATTCGCTCCATTGGCTCCAGGATCATGGGCGGCCCTGTAAGCATAGATGGAGATGCGCCGGATCTGTACTCCGGAAAAGTCAGTTCGAATCTGACACGGGGCTCCATCCGGGAAAAGCTCAGCGTGGTTTGAGCACTCGATCGATAATCGAGAGGCCGCTGGTTCGACCCCAGCTTCCCGGACCAAGTTTTGTGCGGGCAAGTGAACCGGTGTCATGCTGGCCTCATAAGCCATGCGAGTGGCGTTCAACTCGCCAGCCCGCAACCAGGTTGGGGGGAGTCGTTCAACGGGAGGACCGCTGGCCTGCAACCAGCAAATGAGGGTTCAATTCCCTCCTCTTCCACCAATTCGCCAGGGAGGCCGTTGCGGTCAAGGCGCCGGTCTGAAAAGCCGGACAAGCGCGTTCGACTCGTGCCCCTGGCACCAAGTGGTGACCGTGGCCGAGTGGCTTAGGCGGCAGACTGTGGATCTGTCTACGCGGGTTCAATTCCCTCCGGTCACCCCAAATTGGCGGGCCTCCTTCATGAGATAAGAGCGCGGGTTTCCGAAGCCCGAGGCCGCTGGTTCGCTTCCAGCCGCTCACTCCAGATCTTTGATATTCGGGGACTAGGGAAACGGAATCAACCCGCTTGGCCTGGGACCAAGAGAATCTCGGTTCAAATCCGAGGTCCCCGACTAGTTTTTGTGGGGTAGCCAAGCGGTAAGGCGACTGGCCGTTAACCAGTTCATGCGCAGGTTCGAATCCTGCCCCCACAGCCAAAATGCCGAGGTCGCTTTCTGGTTGAGAGCCCCTCTCCTACAAAGAGGTGCAGTAGAGTTCGATCCTCTACCTCGGCACCAGAATCTCGAAGTGACTGTGCGCCTGTGGCCGAGTGGACTCAGGCATCGCTCTTCTAAAGCGGTACACCATGGTTCGAGTCCAGCCAGGCGTTCCATGCCGAGGTCGTTCAGTGGCAGGACGAAGGTCTTTGAAGCCTTCTACGTTGGTTCGATTCCAGCCCTCGGTGCCAAGATCGCGCTGGCGAGGTGTACGGTGCACCGGCGGGCTTATAAACCGCTTCGCTCCAGATTAGAGCATGGACTGGGTTCGACTCCCAGCGCCAGCACCATGCGTTCGAAGCTCATGAGGATGAGCAGGCGATTCTTAATCGTCAGGTAGTTGGTTCGATTCCAACCGGACGCACCAAGTTTGGAACTGTGGCCGAATGGTGAGGCGCTCGACCTTTAATCGAGATGGCGAGAGTTCAATTCTCTCCAGTTCCACCAGCGAAACGATTTCGCCGGCGTCGTCTAGTGGCTAGGATCGCTGACCTTCAATTAGCGGACGGGAGTTCAATTCTCCTCGCCGGCGCCATGTGTCCCGTTCGTCCAATGGATCAGGGCAGAACGCTACGAACGTTCAGATTCGGGTTCGAGTCCCGAGCGGGATACCAGAGTTTGCGGAGTGGTGGCCGGGCGGCAAAGGCGCCTCACTGTCTATAGGACCAGGTGGGTTCGACTCCCATCCACTTCGCTAAGAGTTTGACGATGTAGGCAAGTTGGCTCAAGCCGCCTGATTCTCAGTCAGGAGATCGCGGGTTCAAATCCCGCCATCGTCGCCAACATGGAGGGGAGTAGCTAAGTCTGGCTTAAAGCGCTCGGCTCTGACCCGAGAGACCGAAAGTTCAAATCTTTCCTCCCCTGCCAATTATAATTTGGTGCTATATTTCAGTTGTGAATCGCGCACCGTCATTATCCTTCCCATTGCGCCACTGCTGGTCGTTCCGACTCAGTAGTGATTGTTCCCTCTAACACAGTTTTCTTTTGGCACTGAATGCCGAAGCGGTCGAGGCGACGGCTTGCAAAACCCGTTCTTAGCCTGGCCTACCAACAATTTGCACGCGGAGGGTATGGGCAATTGGGAGCCCAGCAGTCCCGAAAACTGCCGCACCGCAAGGGCACAGGAGGTCGAATCTCCTACCCTCCGCCAAACTACATCGGGATGCTCCTGGGAGAGCAGCTTGATTCCAAACCAAGCCCATGGGGTTCGAATCCTCATCCCGGTGCCAACGGAGAGCGAGGCAGATGGTAAGCCAGCACATTGCTAACGTGCCGAGCGCTCGCGCGCGACTGGGTTCGATTCCCAGGCTCTCCGCCACAGGTTTTCACGAAGTTCGGGTGTCAGGCGGATAAGGTTGGCCGCGCCTGCCTGTAGAGCAGAGCGCTCCTTCGGAGCGTCCCGGTTCGAATCCCAGCGGGGCCACCAACGAAGGCGACGGTCGGGACAGCACGCCGTGATGGCCGTTGACTGTTTGACACTTGCCGCCTTTGTGGCCGATCACCCCTGGCGCTATGCGGCGCGTTACCAATCGCAACCACGCCGTCTCAAATCACAGCTTGCAGGAGGGCTACGCGCGGCCCATCGGCGGCCGCGTGAGGCCGCCCGGTCCGGCGACTAACGTCCAGCGCTTGCGATGGCGGTTATGGGGTGCCGGCACGCTACGCGTTCCCGGGCACGACAGTGAACATGGGACAGCGACGCATCGCGAACCTGCTGGGGACGCACACCGAGACTGTGAACCTGGCGCTGCACGAACTGGAGGAGCGCAAGCACATCTGTATCCGGGGAGCCGGCAAAGCGCGCCGCATCTACCATCTGTGCTCTTCCGTTTTCGGCCCAAAGCAGCGTGCTGGCGTTGACGAGTGATCGGCAGTCCTCGCCGCACGCCGCGGCTGGGCAGCGTTAGGAGGGATTAATGCGTCTGCTGGACAGACGACTTCATCGGCTTGAAATAGCGCTGCTGCCTCCGGTGGAAACGGAAGAGCCGCGGCGGCTGCACCAAATAGCTCTCGACATCCGGTGTAGCCGAGCAGCAAGGCTCGACTTACCGATGGAGGAGGCCGACAGCCCTGAACACCATCCGGTTCTGCGAAGAGCATCTACGAGAAGCTCCATGTCCATTCCAAATCCGAAGCCGTAGCTAAAGGGCTTCGCCAGCGCATCGTCCGGTAAGCCAAATCCAAAAACCTACATACTTGGGTGGCGACAGCCAGGCCAGGCGCGCTGTAGAGTTGACTGCAAGGGGTATCACAAAGTGAGATCGCCGCGCGAAACAGCTCGCGCGAGCGAGACTTATAACAATGGCCTCTTCCGCTCGGCTAGTCAATACGCTCCCCGAGCAGCCCGGGGAAAAACCGCCGAGGGAAGTAATATGACGATGACCAACTGTTTATGGGAGAAGAAGCGCCTGCTTTGGCAAAGCCGAAGCGTTGCCGCAGCGGGTATGGTGCTCCTGATGGCGGCAGCCACGGCCTCCGGCCAATTTAAGAGGGTACCGGGCACGGCACAAAGTAACATGGTCCCCTGTCCCGTGGCCGGATACACCTGCTACCCGCAGTCCATTGCGGTGGGTCCGAATGCAAATGGGTCTACACTTGGCACCGCTTGGGTCCTGGGAACCGGCAAGACGAGCGCAGGCGATTATTACGTCTACCGGCGGCAAGGCTCGAGCTGGGTGCGGACAGATGGCGCGGGACTGCAGATCGCTGTGGGGATGGATGGATATCCGTGGGTAATCACCCATACTGGGTCGATCTACTACTGGAATGGGAGCACTTTTGTGCTGGCTCCCGGCAATGGCTGTGCGACTTCAATTGGCGTGGGTCCATATGGCGGGAACGGTTTCCAGTACGGCAACCCTTGGATCATTGGTTGCAATGGTTCCAGCACCACTAATGGCACCGTCTTCCAATTTTGGGATTCGCAATGGTTGCCGTTGGGAGGAGGCGCCGCGAATCGGATCGCGGTGTCGGCCGCTGGCGCCGTATGGGTAATCGCGGTAAACGGAACCATATGGTATTTGGATTCGATCTACGGCTGGACACAGATTTCGGGCTGCGCCACCAGTATTGGCGCAGGGCCACCGCGGACTCAGTGGACGGATGTGTGGATCACCGGCTGCGGTGACGTGAACAACCAGGGGGCGAAGATTTTCCAATTGCAAGACCCTTCAGGTTCGTGGGTGCGGATACCCGGGGTAGCCTCCCAGGTCGCGGTGTCGCCCGACCAGGGCGTTGCTTGGGTGGTCACTCTGACCGGCGAAATCTTCGCATACGAATAGCGCTCGGTTGAAGGTGCCGGTGGCAATTTTCGCGAGATGGATGTCAATCTCGGCCGCTTTCATGCGGGCCGGGAGCTTCATCTGCAGCTCCATCGTCTTGACGAGGTTGGTTGAGACGCCGGCCACGCCGATGAGCCGGGTGCGCCGCCCACGATGCTCACCGGTGCGCCCACCGTGCCGCGGACGCGGGCAGCGCAGCGAACAACCGGAGGCTCGAGCATCAGGCGAGAACCTGCAGGTCCATTCCAAATCCGAAGCCGCCGCTAAGGGGCTTCGCCAACGCATCATCCGTTAAGCGGCACCCACAAACCTACATACCCGGGTGGTGACAGCCCCACCCGGACCGTTGTTGAATTGACCAAGAGGGAAAGCAAGACTCTGTATTGGTGGCGTGTTCCGCTCCGCAGTCACTAGGGACACGGTCCAGCTCAACTCGCGGAAGAAGCCGCAGATGGGGAATAACTTGATAGATTTCCGGCAGATTCTGCGCCTAATTGGAGTAGAGGAACCCTCCCCGGATCGACAGGAGACTTATGTCAATTAACAAACCCTCGGAAGCAGTCGCCTTCGGAAACGCTTCCACAGGGGGATGTTTTGCTCGAAGGGAGACAAAATGAAATGCCGAAATCTCAAGACCGGCCTTAAGTTGGTGGCAATCGTGTCCGGATTGACCGCGTCGGGCTTCGCCCAACAGGCCAGCTCGAACAGCGCAATACCGCAACTGGTGAATTACGGCGGAGTACTCACCGACATCCATGGCAAGCCGTTGAGCGGCGTGGCCGGTGTGACCTTCAGCCTGTATTCGGAAGAATCGGGCGGTGCGCCGCTGTGGAGTGAAATCCAAAACGTGCAGATGGGCAAGGGCGGCTATTACGCCGTCATGCTGGGTTCGGCCAGCAGCACAGGATTGCCGCGGGATGTGTTCGTAAGCGGCGAAGCGCGCTGGCTGGGAGTGCGAGCCGAAGGGCAAGCGGAGCAGCCGCGCGTACTTCTGGTGGCTGTGCCTTATGCCCTGAAGGCGGGCGATGCGCAGACCATTGGCGGGCTGCCGGCGTCGGCGTTCGTGCTGGCGAATGGGTCGCAAGCAACGGCAGTGCCACCGGCGAATCCGGCAGCCGGCTCAAATGCCGTGCCATCCAATCCGCGGCCGGATTCAGTGGCCGCCGCTCAGCCCGCCGCGGCCGGCATCGGCACCCAGGATTACCTTCCGATCTGGACCGACAGCGTGGGCGACCTGGGCAATTCGGTACTCTATCAGTCGGGCACCGGAAGCAGCGCCAAGATTGGCGTGAACACGGCCACGCCGGCGGCCACGCTCGACGTGAAGGGGGCCGGCATCGTACGCGGCACGCTGACTCTGCCGGCTACGGGTGTGGCCACGGCCACCGCGGGCAAAGACTCACAGCCCCTGAGCTTGGCGGCTTCGGCGTTCAACAGTGGCCTAAGCACATCGGTGTCACAGACGTTTCAACTGAAGGCGGAACCTGTGGGCAATGACACCGCGGCGGCCAGCGGGGTCTTGAGCCTGCTATACGGATCGGGCGCCAACGCGCCCGTCGAGACCGGTCTGCAGATCGCCGGCAACGGCCTGGTCACCTTCGCCAGTGGTCAGACCTTTCCGGGCGCGGGTACAGTCACCAGCGTCGGTGCCGGTGCCGGGCTGACGGGCGGCCCGATCACCACGAGCGGAACGCTGAGCATCGCTGCCGGCGGGGTGAGCAACGCCATGCTCGCCCATCCGTCGCTGACGGTGGCGGCGGGCGGCGGCATGACCGGCGGCGGATCAGTCTCTCTTGGAGGCAGCACAACTCTCGGACTGAAGACCTGCTCCGCGAATCAAGTGCTGGAGTACATCAGCAGCGTATGGACCTGCACCACGATCAGCGGCGGAGGCACCATCACGGGGGTTACGGCTGGCACCGACCTCACCGGCGGCGGCGCCAGCGGCACGGTTACGCTCAACCTCGACACCACCAAGGTGCCGCAACTCGGCACCGCCAACACTTTTGCCGGTACCCAGACGATCGGCAGCGGCGACGTGTCCGTCGGCAGCGGCAACCTTGACCTGCCCGACACCACGGCCGCGTCGGCGGGGGTCATTAATCTGGGCGGAAGCGCTTTCCTCCACCAGTGCTGCAATACCAGCTCCGGCTACACCAATACGTTCCTAGGTCGCGATGCGGGGAATTTTAGCACTACGGGGGGATACAACACGGCCAGCGGCTACGGGGCGCTCTTCTTGAACGGCACGGGGACCGACAACACGGCCAGCGGCTATGTGGCGCTCGATTCGAACGGCACGGGAAACTACAACACGGCCAACGGCGACCATGCGTTGTATTCGAACACGACGGGGAGCAACAACACGGCCAGCGGAGCCGGCGCGCTCTACGTGAACATTGGCGGAAGCGGGAACACCGCGGTGGGCTTCAACGCCGGCAGTGATGTGCATCGATCTGTCCCCGCTTCCGGCGCGAACAGCACCTTCGTCGGCGCCAATGCCAACGCCACGGTGGACAATCTGACCAATGCCACCGCGATTGGATATAACGCCCAGGTGGGCGAGAGCAATGCCCTGGTGCTGGGCAGCGGGGCTATGGTGGGAATCGGCACGCCGACACCGCAATACGCCCTGGATGTGCATGGTAGCGGGAACTTCACGGGTGCCGTGACGGTGGCGGGTCTGACTGCCGGCAACTGCGTTCAGGCGGGGACCGGCGGCTTGCTGACGACCACGGCTTCGCCATGCGGCGGTGGTGGTGGCGGTGGCGGCACCGTGACCAGCGTCGGAACCGGCTTGGGTCTGACCGGGGGCCCGATTACGGCCAGCGGCACCTTGAGTATCGATACCACCAAAGTGCCGCAACTGGCGGCGGCGAACACCTTCAACGCCAGTCAGACGATCAACGGAAATCTGACCGCGACGGGGGCAGTGTCGGCCAGCACCTTCCAGACTGGAGGATACATCCTTGCCTTGGGATCCCACCCGGCCCAGAACGTATTCTTTGGCTTCGCAGGCAACACCACGATGACCGGCCTCGATAACACCGCCAGCGGTGCCTCTGCGCTCCAAGACAACACCTCGGGCTCCTACAACACCGCCAGCGGCGACATGGCGCTCCTCTACAACACCACGGGCTCCTACAACACCGCCGTCGGCCTTTCGGCGCTCCAATCCAACTCCTCGGGCGCATTCAACACCGCGATAGGCAACGGAGCTGGCATAACGGCGGATTACAGTTACATCACCGGCGACGGTAACACCCTTGTGGGCACCCAGACCATGCTCGGTACCGGGACCCTCACGAATGCCACGGCGATCGGCGCTTTCGCCGAGGTAACGGAGAGCAATGCTCTGGTTCTGGGCCAAATCTCGACCCCGGCTCACCCCAGCAACACCAGCGTCGGCATCGGCACCACGGCTCCGCTGGCGGCGTTGGATGTTGCCGGGTACCAACTCGAAACTTTCATTGGAAATCCGGAGTGCGGGGCTCACGCCTTCGCGGGGATTGCCTTCGGAAGTTTCGGATTCCAAAGTTGCGGGAACTACTCCATGGTGGGGGACGGCGTGAACACCTACATCGGAGCTCCAACCGGCGATATCTATTTCCGCACCCAGAATAACACCGTCACCGCCATGACGATCGATCAATACGGCGACGTCAATATCGCCGGCAACCTCAGCAAGGGCGGAGGCTCCTTCAAGATCGACCACCCGCGCGATCCCGCGAACAAGTACCTCTACCACTCCTTCGTCGAATCACCCGACATGATGAACATTTACAACGGAGTGATTATCGTGGACGCGAACGGCGAAGCGTCAGTGGCTCTGCCCGATTGGTTCGAGGCGCTGAATCGCGACTTTCGCTATCAGCTTACACCGATCGGCGCGCCCGGGCCGAATCTCTATATTGCAGAGGAAGTAGCCAACAACCAGTTCAAGATTGCCGGCGGAAAGCCTGGAAGTAAAGTTTCCTGGCAAGTGACGGGCATCCGTCATGACGCCTATGCCAACGCACACCGCATTCCGACCGAAGTGGAAAAGCCGCCGCAGGAGCAGGGGCGCTACCTGCACCCGGAACTGTTCGGAGCAGGGCCCGAGCTGGCGGTCGAATCCAACGAGCGGTTGAGCTCGACGCGGACGTTGGCTGCCGTGCACTAAGTTTGATGACGACTGGGGGGAGCACATGCTTGCCGGTAAAACAGGAATCTCTGGAGCGGTACTACGATTGAGGGTGCCCCTGGCCTTGCCATCCGCGCCGTTTTGGAGAAGATCGCCACATACTTGGGTGGTAGAATCCCGGCTGCTTCGGCGTATGAGGAAATACCGCGGTTGAAGGCGAAACCGGCTTGTCCCGCCATGCCTGGCGTTGTTGCGCTCAAAGTCGCGATCGTGGAAGACCAGCCCACTGGCAGTGAGGCCGTACGGCTCTCCCTGCTTCCGGGCTGGAAACTGACACCCAGCGGCGGCCCCGCGGGACGAATTGGAGAACGAACTCTTTGCCTGGCACTGTGCGCCCGAGATAGACTACCCGGTGCTTGACTCACGGCGTCCGAAGGAAGCCGTGATTGACATTGCTCGCGTCGGTGTAATACCCCGCGATAGCTCCTGCGTTGTTGATGCTAAAGGGCCATGTTCCCTGATAAGCGCCGCCACCGGCGCCAGGAGCATGGAAGGTGGCTATCGTACCACTGGGGCTTCGCAGGAAGCCGTGATTCACATTGCTCACGTCAGTGTAATACCCCGCGATAACCCCCGCCTTGTTAATGCTATAGCCGATGGTGCCCTGGTAGGCGCCTGTGCCGGCACGGGTAGCGTCGAATGTGGTTATGGCGCCACCGGCAGCGCGCACAAAGCCATGATTTGCATTGCTCGCGTCAGTGTAATACCCCGCGATGACACCTCCCGCGTTGACACTCTGGGCGCTGGTCCCCTGGTAGGCGCCTGAGCCAGCACCCGAGACATCGAAGGAGGCTATGGTGCCACCGGCAGCGCGCACGAAGCCGTGATTGACGTTGTTCGCATCAATGTAAAACCCTGCTATAACCCCTGCGCCGTTGATGCTCCATGGAAAGGTTCCCTGGTTGGCGCCTGTCCCTGCGCCCGGCGCATCGAACGTGGTCATCGCGCCACTGGCGGCGCGCACGAAGCCATGATTCACGCTGCTCGCGTCAGTGTAATACCCCGCGATAACCCCCGTGCCGTTGATGGAAAGGGGTTGGGTGCCCCCGCCAGCGCCGGTGCCCGCGCCCGGAGCATCGAACCCTGTTATCGTTCCATCCACAGCGCGGACGAAACCGTGCCCCACAACGCCGCCCACAACATCGTCACCGTATGACCCCGCGATAACTCCCGCCGGGTTGATAGAAGCGGGGACGGTGCTATGTGCACCCGGAACATCGATCGTCGTCATTGTGCCGCTGGCAGCGCGCACGAAGCCATGAAGCAGACCACTGCTATCTCGGTAGTATCCCGCGATAACCCCCGTCGTATTAATGGACGCGGCGATGGTGCCCTCGTAAGTGCCTGTACCTGCACCTGGCG
>Ga0209579_10002712_pt1 | contig 13257 bp, 9 predicted proteins | sample Coa_R1_2_FD_187152 | JGI IMG/M metagenome (GOLD analysis project Ga0209579, IMG submission 187152) | Surface soil microbial communities from Centralia Pennsylvania, which are recovering from an underground coalmine fire - Coalmine... | ecosystem: Environmental > Terrestrial > Soil > Unclassified... | reverse complement strand
TGCCGATCCGGAAGCCAATAAAGCAGTGCCGAGAAAGTCGCGCCGGTAATGCTGGTCTCCAAACCCAGTGCTGCATCCCCACTGAAAGAACTCCTGGCGTGATGAATGCGTGACATTCTTGCGTGCCCTCCTGTTGGTTCCCGAGTTTATACCGAGCCCAGGTTTTACAGATCGACCTGAATGTGCTCAAAACCCGATTCTGGATAGTTTTCGGGTTGCCGACCGCCTGAGTTTGGAGACGATAACGTTATTATTTTTTAGTTTCTGATAATAATCCGCGCGAACCTGCCCTCAAGAACAATTCCGCGATTCTGCCCTATCTTTGGCGACTCGGGGTGCCCCCTTTTCACCAATTTCCACTGATTGAGGAAAATCGACAGGCCACCTGTTCTTGGTTTGTCGCGAGACGAACTCGGGGCAGTAAGGTTCAGGCTGTGCCAGCGCAGCTTCGGGACTTAGGTTTGAGGCGCGAATAAAAAACCCTCTCCCCATGGTCGGGGAGAGGGCGTCGCAGTCAGAATGTGTTTAGTCGTCGTCGTCAGACTTGGTTGGTGCCGGGTTGTTGAATTCGCTCGCGGGGCGAACTGTCTTCTCCCCAGGATAGGGCCGCGTAAACCCAGTGGACATGTACCAGTTCAGATGGTTCACGGTGTCCGGGTCTTCGGAGTCCGGCTTGGTCAGTTTGCCGGCGAAGATCTGCGCCTTCTTCTGGACCCAGCCCTGCTTCAGGGCTTTCACCGCGGGGCTGCCGGTTATGTCGGCAGCGCTCGCTGTAACGCCCTGGTTCAGCGGAATATCGTTCGCCACGTGCGTCCACGGCAGGAAGTTCTCCGGGGGCGGGTTGTTGGTGAAGTCCGTCGTCATCGGCGTCGCCGTGAGGTCGAACTGGTTCATGGGCGTGAGACCGAGGATTTGCTCGATCGTCCGCGTCATGTTGACTTGTGTGTAGTAGACGCTGTCCGTGGGTCCGTTTTGCACGGCATACGGACTGACGATATAACCGGGGCTGCGATGACCGTCAACGTGGTCGACGCCGTTTTGCGCATCGTCTTCCTCGATGAAGATCGCCGAGGTGGACCACACGCTGCTATGGCTGATGTAGTCGATAATGCGTCCAACCGCTAAGTCGTTATCAGCCTGTTCCGCCTGGGAAGTCGGCGGCCCGCCGGTGTGGTCACACATGATCCACAACATTTCTAACGCAGGCACGGTACCAGCGTTGACGTCATTGTTGAAGTCCTGCACCCATAAATCGACCCGGAACTGATCGGGAATGCCCAGATCGAACTGCGGGAAGTTCTTGATCAGGTGTTGATAAACGGCCGGGATCGAAGACTCCGCCTGGACCGTGTTTTGGTAGTAAAGAGTCGTCTCGCCCGGGGTTCCAGGGGGTCCGCAATCAGGCCCACCTTCGAAGCATTGCGAGTCGGCGTAAAAGTCGCTCCAGCTCGGTTCGCTGGTCGACCCGTTCGGCTGCAGGAAGGTATCGTTCTCGACGTATTCGCCATAGAGCTTCACTGGTAAACCTGCGGCGGAAGCTTCGGAGAACAGGAAGCCCTTTTTCTGGTAGGCAAGTGCATCGCCGGCGTTTCCGCCAGGGTAGCTGCGAACCCAGTCCGGCGACTGGATGTCGTCGGCGTAGGGGGCCATACCTTCGGTGATCCACTGGTGACCGTCAGCCGATTGGCGGCTTGGGTCATAGAAGTTGTCCAGCAGAGGGAAACGTGTCACCAGGTTGTGTACGTTCGGTGTGATCGGGGTGCCTCCGGCTGCGGAGCCGTCGCCGAACACTGCGAGCGAGGCGTCGCCATTGCCGGCGGTCACGTCGCCCAGGATCTGATCGTAGGTGCGGTTTTCACGGACGATCACAAACACATGCTTGATCAGCGATGGAGAGCCGATCTTCGCCGGGATTGCGACTGGCTTCGCATGTGGGTTTCCACCGGAGGCGGACTGGATATTTGCGGTCCGATTCCAGTGGTTGTACTCGTAAACATCGGCCGTCATCGTCGCCAAGGTGGCGCTGTTCGGAATGGGAACGATGCTGACGGTGCCATCGTCCTGGTGGGTGTTGTAGCCGCAGACGCCGTGGTCGCACTCAAACGAATTACGTGTGCCGATGCCCTTGTCGTTGGCAACGATGAGCACTTTTTGAGCCGCGTCCAGTACGACCGAAGCCGGTGCATAAGCGACTGGAATCATGCCCTCTACGGGATTCTTCACACCGTTGGCTAAGTTCACCACGGCAACCGCGTTGGCGTGGTAAAGCGCGACATAGGCAATGCCGTTCTTAGCATCGACGGCGATCGAGTTTGGCGCGGCGCCATAAGCCGACCCTTGGCCCGCCACTCCAATCGGCAACCCGAGGTTGATTGTCCGCTGCAGCGTGTTGCTGGCTGTGTTGATCACCGAGATGGTGTCGCTGTAGGTATTGGCGACCAACAGGTTTCCTTCGAAGAATGCCATCCCGGTCGGGTGCAGACCACCCGTCGAGATGTTAGCGGTGACCGTCATCGAGGCCAGATCGACCACAGAAACGGTACCGGTGACGGCGGCGCCAACCACCGGGTCAGCGACGATTTCCGTGCCGGCGGACCAGATCTGGAAATCAGCTTCTGTAGCGGCCCGGCCACCCTCGTTGCTCACATAGGCAGTCGTGCCGGTATTGTTGATCACGACGCTGTGCGGCGCGTTGCCAACTCGAATCTGCGTACCTTGTTGGTTTGTGATCAGGTTGATCTGGGTCAGCGTGTCGTTCTGATTCAGCAGAGCGTAAGCGCTCTGACCATTGCTTGCGACTGCGACGCCGCCGGGATAAGAAGTGCTCGGGCTATAGAACGTGCCGCACGGTACGGCATAAGAGCCCGGAGGGCTGTTCGGAAAGCAGGCGATGAAGGAATTATTCGGTGGCACGCTGATCTGGGCATCGTCCGACAGAAATCCCTGCGCATTGACGTTGGCCACGGTGACATAGCTGTCATCTTGGCTGAACACCAAATGCGAGCCATCCGCGGAATAGGCTATGCCGCTATAGCTACCGCTCGGATCGTTTCCTCCGTCCGGGATGTAGTTTTGCAGGACCACGCCGGTGTTGGTGTCGAAAATCTCGACGGCACCGTTGCCGTTGTAAGTGTATGTACCCATGGTGAGCACGGCGGCGGTGTGAGTCTTAGTGTTTGGGTTTAGCGCAATGGCCTTCGCGCGCACCTCGATGCCGAGATTCACTTGCGTACCGGCCGGGTTGATGATCTGGCCAGAACTCACTACCCACGAGCCGTTCTTCTGCGGGCCGGCGACGTAGGTTGGGTAGTACAGTTCGGACTGAGCAGCCGCAAGTGCCGGAAAGCTCAGCCCTGCCGCCAGCACGCCGGCAAGCGGTCGCAGGCTTTTCCGGGATTTCTTTCGAGACCGATTTCGAATTTTATTTGAAGACATATGCCATTCTCCTCATTCGATTTTTTCGTCATGCAACGTTAGTGGAAGGGAATTACGTGGCGGTTTGGTAGAAGGGGCTTGGGAGCGGTGCTCATCTTGTTCTCAATCTTCAACAAGGCCTGGCGCTGAAACTCACCGCGCCAAGGGGGCAAGTCTAGTTTGGAAAAAACACCAGCCTGGTGCCGGGATTACATTTTTGTCATCTTGGTCCTCTAAGTGACGCCGATGCCGAGGCGTCGGGCTGGAACACAACCGCGCCCTTTGCACGGTATGGTCGCGAATCTAACAGGCGGCTTGTGACAGCTTCATGACGATCCGGTGAAATTTCCGTTACAAGTGCTGAAGTTCTTCTCGCAGATTGGGATAATGAACTTCCTTCGGAGAAAGACTTATGTCCAACGCTCCCCAATCCCGCAAGACCCTCCAAATTTCCGATTTCCTTAACCGGCGACTCACTGCGTATGCCGAGGTGGCAAGCGCCGCCGGAGTTAGTGTGCTGGCGCTGGCCGGGGCCTCCGAGGCCAAAGTTGTCTATACCGAAACCTATGAGGTGACGCACGGCTTTCCCCTGTACATTGATCTCAACCACGACGGCATTAAGGATTTTCTGCTGCGCACTATGTTTTACAGGGGCAGCTCGGGCATAGAGGTAGGGCTCTCCGCTTCCGGATACCGCAACGCCGACAACGTGGTCGCCGGTAAACGTGTTAGTTCGGGCAGCGGCTATTTTCTTTCTGCGGCCTCCGCTTTGCCCGCAGGCGCCCGAGTCGGACCAAACGGCAATTTCTCCGTTCGATCCCCATTGATGGCGGTGGAGCTTTTCAACGGTGTCGGCAGCCAGTATTCCGACCAAGGCCCGTGGGCCGGCAAAGGTGCGGGTGTCAGGAATCGGTATTTGGGATTAAAGTTCGTCGTTGATGGCGAAGTTCATTACGGCTGGGCCAGACTCAGCGTCACCCTCGGGCACCATCGGCAGTCCGACGATGTGAGCGGCACCCTGACCGGATATGCTTATGAGACTGACCCCGAAAAGCCGATCATCGCTGGCCGCATCACTGGCCCGGATGTGATTACGGTGCAGCCCGAAACGTTAGGCGGGTTGGCCCTCGGAAGAAAATAGGCTCTCATCGCAAGTGGTGCAAAATCTTTACATCGCTCATTGACCCGGTCAAAACGTGTAATAGCCCGGGTGCGTCAATTTGCCATGCCGGTCTTGCCCATGTGAGCCTAGGCAAAACCTCCATCAGAACTCACATTCCGCAACCAGCTTCAAAAGCCGAAGAAGGGTCTCGCGCTCCTTCGAGTTCATTTGCCGCCGGACACTCTTATCGGCGCTCACCCGCGCTTTGATTAGCCGTTCTCGGTACTTCTTTCCTTTGGCCGTCAGTTGGACCGGAATTGCCCTTCCCGATTTTGCCCTCTGCTCCGACACGAGTCCTTCCTTGGCCAGTGTCTTGATCGCCCGGTGCACGACAGTCCGGTCCAAACCCAGGAGCGTGGAGATCTGATTCGAATTCAGCGCGGTTCCCCCGCGCAATGTCGAAAGGATAAATCCGCGTGTTGCCGAGCACCTGGTTTTTTGCTCCAGTCTCTTTTCCACCGAGAAATAGGCTGCCGCGAGATGGGCGAGTACCGAGTCTTTCAGAATGTCACCGGGAATCTCTTCCCTAGGGAGGACGTTCATAGAACTGTCACCGTCGCATCGAGCGGTCTTCGCCACTGCGGCGGCTCATTGTAGGACCAGGATTTCTTTCCGATCGCAATCACCATCACAATCTCATGGTGCCGGCCTGACAAGCCCAGATATTGAGAGAGCCTGCGGCCGTCAAAGCCTTCCATCGGACAGGTGTTCATTCCCAGAGCTTCGGCAGCGATCATCAGATTCTGGCAAGCCAACGACGTACTTTTCGTCGCCCATTTGAACAAGTCCTGCCGGGAGAGCGGCGGCATCCCGATCACCATCCGCAGATTTAGCAGCCGGAAGAAGACCCGTTTCATCGCAGCAAACATTCCGAATGGCCCCGGCATGAACAGGATCCGGCCGATCTTTGCTTTCTGCTCGAAGTCGCGAAGTTTTGCCTTGGTGAAGTTGCTTCTGCGCATCCACTCCAGCTGGCCCTGCGCCGTGGAAACTAGCGATCCGAGGTCGGCGACGGCCACGACCAATGCGGAGGCGGTTTCTGCAGGCTTCTGTCCGAGACACAATTTTGCCACCGCGGCCTTCTTTGCCCCGGACCCCACCCAAAAAAACTTGTAAGGCTGGCTGTTAAAGCTTGAAGGGGCATGCCGGGCCGCATTGAGAATTTGCTCGCGCAGTCCTTCGGAAATCTCTACAGGTTCAAAGACCTTAACCGCTCGCCTGTGGAAAATCGCATCCAGGGCCTCCTTCATGGTTCACCCCCTCTTGTATGTTGCCATTACAACATATATATGTTGTTGTTGCAACATGCATCGCTGGCGGCCAGCCAAAAGAGGGGCTGTCGATCAAGTGATCCCGCTAAACATCGACCAGCGCGCGCAGCGCCCCAAGCCAGGGTTCGTAGCGTCGCCAGCGCGCAACAGACGTGCGATAGATCGGCTGCCGGGTCTGCCACTTGCTCGGTGTCTTCACCGCCCGCGGATTCGATTCGGGGCGCAGGCAAGCGTCATTCCATGCGAGGCCGCAAGCAGCGATGATCCGCCGAATGACAGGTTCGGGTGCGCGGGTTAGGTCCTCGTAATCGACTTCAATGAAGCGGTCCGCGGGCAGCACGCTCCGCCAGTGATCGATGAGCCGCTGGTAGTCGCGGAAATATGCGACCAGTTCCGCGCCTCCGGTCGGAAACGCCAGGGTCGGATGAAAATGTGTCTGATGGATTGACAGCGCGGTGTCGACTGCATCGCGGCGGCAATGGATTATGGTTGCGCGCGGAAACGCCATATGGATCAGACCGGTCCATAGGAAGTTGAACGGCATCTTATCGGTCACGCGCGCCGCTTTCGGCGCAATCGCGCGCAGCAGCCGGAGATAATCTGCCGCCGCCTTGGCCAAGAACTCAGAGACAACGAACCCAGAGCCGAGGTTCAACACAACACCCGGCGTGCCGTTCCCGCCGGCGCCGGAGCGGTGCCACTCCGCCCCGCGCTCGTTCCAGAAATTCAACTCACCGCCGGCCGCGACCTCGGGATGCATGGAGATGATCTGCTCGACCAGAGTTGTGCCCGAGCGCGGCATGCCGATGATCAGCACCGGCGTTGGATCCGAATTGCCTAGTTCGGAAGCGTGCGCGATTAATTTGGGTGTGAAGTAAGCAATCAGGCGATCGATCTCGATGGAGAACGCGGTCGAGTCGAACGGTGTGGCGACCCGGCGCACGGCGTCTGCGGCATCGAAATGCTGCATGGCCAAGCCGTAGTCGCCAAAATCCTCCGCCGCTTTGCCAATAGCCAGGTGAACCCGCTGGCGTTGACCCGCTTCCAGTCCTGGCGTGGCCAGGGCGGCTTGCATCTGTTGAAGCAAACCATCGTCATCGCCCGTAACCGTGCGGCAACGGACCAGCTCGTAGTAGCTCCCCGCCAGCAGTGGCGCGATGGCTATCGCGCGTTCGAAGCATGCGCGGGCTTCGTCGAAGCGGCCGAGCTCAGAAAGAAGATTGCCGAGCAACTCATAAGCCATGCCGTTCCTGGGATCGGCCACCAGCGTCTCTCGCAACACCTCTTCGGCTTCCTGATTGCGATCCTCGATCAGCAGCGCCCGCGCCTTACCCAGCCGGCCGAGGTTGGTTCTGCCTCCGGCCGCCGCCGCGCGGCGGAAACAACCGATCGCCTCGTCGAGATGGCCGAGAATGTAGACCAGAGCACCGGCGCGGAACCACGCCTCGGTCAAGGATGGGAGCAGTCTTGTGGCGCGGTCGTACGCAGCCAGTGCCCCCGCAATGTTGCCCAGCTTTTCGAAGGCAATTCCCAGGCGGAAATGGGCATCGGCGTAGCTCGGTTTGATAGCGACCGCGCGGTGCAGTGCCGCGATGGCATCCGGCAGTCGACCGGCCTCGAGGCAGGCGAGGCCGAGATCGTGTTGAATAAGAGGATCGGATGGCTGTTGTAGAGCTGCGTCGCGCAATGGCGCGATCGCATCGGCCGGTCGCCCCGCCCTGAGAAATTGCGTGGCCAACGCCAGCAGAGGCGCCAGTTGTTGCGGCGCGGCTGGATTTAGAGACTGAGACATAACGCAAACCTGGTGTGAAAAGTATGACGCTCCATCGGATTCACCAGCGCAATTGTCACTCGGCCGTCATACGCAACCAGGAGAATTTTGCGATAGCCACATTCCCCACACGGCCGAGCAGAAAGCGGTCCGCGCGTCCAGTCGCGCTGATATCCAATCTCTGACCAGCTGCTTCGGGCGCGCGGTCTGGCCAGTCCGGCACTTATCGGACTCTCGCTGATGCCTAGCACATTACCAAGGCAAGATGAAAGGTTTGTGAATGGCTCCGCTTTTTTGTGGAACGCCGCGACGGGGGTCTGCCCATATTGACGGTTGGCGCGCTGATGTTGGATATTGAGACGGAATGGACATTGAACGCATCATTGACGACATCGAGCAGCTACAGGAGATGTTCGAAGCGCCAGATATTAGACCACTCAGCGCAAGCGACATTTCTGCTGCCAATCGCAGGCACGACTCACTGCTCGAAGATAGTCCGTGGTTTCAGCTTTGGCGACGGTATGGGGTCTGCTGCCGAACTGAGGCCTCCGCACTCCGACTACCTCAAATCTAAACTTCCGCAGGAATTTCGAAGACGAATCGGGCAGACCGTTTCGCGCCTCGAACTTAGTTCATGAACGATAAAGGACGTTATAATTGCAACAATTCCAGAGCTTGCTAGAAGACAGGTGAGATGTTCACGAGTGAAATATCAATATCAATATCAGTACTTCCACATTTTGATTTCACTCCCACTGCGCTCGAAATGGACCTCGTCCATCAATTGGCAGATCAGATATACGCCCCGGCCGTGGTCGGCATACGCGTTCTCTTGGCTGTTGGGGTTGGGCACAAGATTGGGACTGAATCCCGGACCGGGGTCGGCCACACTAATTAGGATTCGGCCCAGTGGATCAGATTGGAGCTGACAGCGCACTTGTTTTGACGGATCGTTCCCACACCCATGTACCACTGCGTTCGCCAAAGCTTCTTGCACTGCGAGGCCAACTTCACAGCATTTCTGCTCAGGAACCTCAAGCCGCTCCAACCTTTCCGTGATGGCATCCACGACCGCAGCGATCGCCTCAGGGTGCGCGGGGATGCTCAAGTCGAGCAATTTCCATAATGCTCCGGTTTCCTGATCACTAGGCTCAGCAGGCATAGGGGCTCAATCTGTTCTCGAGCTCAACTTCGAGAGGGGAAATTCAACATACAAAAGACTCTACCGCTGCGTCGTCGTTATCAAAGTTCTCGAACAGATTGAGAACGCCCACCAGACGCAAGGTCTGTACGGCGAATTTCGAGGGTTGCGAGAGCTTGATGTTCCCACCCTTCTGTTTAATCAAAGCCAGGAATCGCACCAGCAGGCCAATCCCACTGGAATCGACCATGGGAACTTCCGATAAGTTCATGACGATGCGGGTGTCACCACTGCTCAAGGCCTCTTCGAGGGTTTGGCGCAAAGTGTCCACCGCAGGTCCCATGCGGAGGGCGCCCCGAAGCTGAATGACCTGCACCTGCGAACGCTTACGGACATTGATGTCCAAAACCATCCTCCGTACAAGACCCGACGCCGAACAATGGTGAAAAGTGACGGTTCGGAGTGCGTTCAAACTTACGGGAAGCCGCACGGTTTTGCAAGTCAACGTCAACCCACGTGCGCCGGGTTTGTTTGTGGGCAAAAGCTCAGAAAGATAAATATTTCATCCCCACTGGTGGAATTTTTGACATAATTCGGTGGACCTCGGGGGGTTTGAAGTCCCAATGGGCGCCCGGACCGAACCAGAGCGTTGGTCTGTCGTCATCGTCACCACGGATGAGCGGGTGCGGCCGGAGGCCGAAGCCTACCTCGCGAGCGAGAATGACCTCTTTCTGCTTCAAACTTGGGATGAACTGGCGGCATTGATCAACAGGCGCCCACCCGACGCGGTCCTCCTGGATCTGGACACGGTGGGGGAGCGAAGCCAGGACGGAATTAATGCCTTAGTGGACTTGCGCGCGCTCGGCCCCGATTTGGTGCTGGTTGGATTGACACGATCAAACAGCCGCAAACTCCGTCTGCGGGCGGTGGGTGCCACGGTCGACGAGTACTTCGTTGCGCCCATCAATTTTGAGGAGGTGCGCGATGTACTAAGACGGGCGCTAGAGAAGCGAGCCTTGAAGATTGAGGTCCGACAACACCTGGACGAGCAGGCAGAACGAGAGTCATTTTGCGACCTGATCGGTGGCAGCGAACCTATGAGGCGGGTGTACGAAGCTATCCGCCGTCTTGCCGAGAGCAAGAGCACGGTTCTGATTCGAGGAGAGAGCGGAACCGGCAAGGAGTTAGTTGCTCGTGCAATTGTTGCGCTTGGACCGCGTGCCCAAAACCCCTTCGTCACCCTGAATTGCGCGGCCTTGCCGGAGAACCTGATCGAGGCGGAACTGTTCGGACACGAAAAGGGCGCTTTTACAGACGCACGTACCGCCCGGCCCGGCCACCTCGAAATGGCGCACACCGGCACGCTACTGCTGGATGAGATTGCGACACTGGGCCTCGCCCTCCAGTCAAAGCTCCTGCGCGTGCTGGAAGAGCGGGTGGTGACCCGGATTGGAGGGCACAGCGCCAAGAGAGTCGACTTCCGCCTCATCGCGGCGACCAACGAAGACTTGGAGCAACTGGTAAGAAGCGGGCGTTTTCGCGAAGACCTTTACTATCGCATTAATGTTGTACCGATTGTTCTTCCGGCATTGCGTGATCGTCCGGGAGACGTGCCTTTGCTTCTCGACCACTTTCTCCGCTCTTACTGTGCCGCCAACAAGGTTCCGTTGAAGCGACTGGAACCGGAAGTTATTCAAATTCTGGAGGAGGACGCCTGGCCGGGGAATGTTCGCGAACTCGAAAACCTGGTGCAGCGATTGGTGCTTATGGTGGATGGACCAGTAGTCAAGGTGCAACATCTGCCACAACGGCTGCTTTACAACAGCGCTGCCAGCCAGGAGTCCATGCTCATTCCGGAAGGCGGAGTCAGTTTTGATGAGGAAATCGCAAAGATCGAGGTTGCGTACTTGACCGCCGCGTTGCGGCGTTCCGAGGGCAGCAAGATCGGAGCAGCACGTCTGCTGCACGTCGACAAACAAAAAATGCACTACCTCTGCCGCAAGTATGGGATCGGGAGAGCATAAAAAATTGATCTGAGCCGTGCGGCCTAGATTAAATTTTCATGTAAAGAAGATTAATTATTAATATCGCGCTTTGCCTTCCGCCGCGCCATCCCGTTTCCCGATTTCTCCTCAACGCGCTAAGTGCTTGAGGCCATGGCGAGTTCCTGGTCGCGCTACCCGGCTGAGAGTTTGGCACGCTGGCTGCTAAATACCAAACCGAGCAGCGACGCACAGAAAATAAAAATTAAGGAGACATTCCAATGGCGATCCCGAAAAAGAGTTTGATTGGCAACCTGACGGCTACGAAGAAAGCGATCGTCGCCACGAACGTAGCCGCAGCAACTACGGTGGAGAGCAGGGGCGCGATCGAGACGGCCAAGTTGCAGCCAGCCAAGCTGCAACCGGCCAAGCTGCAGCCAGCCAAGCTGCAGCCGGCCAAGCTGCAGCCAGCAAAGCTGCAGCCAGCCAAGCTACAACCAGCCAAGTTGCAGCCGGCCAAGTTGCAACCAGCCAAGCTGCAACCAGCCAAGCTACAGCCAGCCAAGTTGCAGCCGGCCAAGAAATATTGATGGTAGGCGGCAAAGAGCGTATTCCGGCCGAAAGCAAAATAGTCTCAAGGAGGGGCTGCTCTCTGCAGCTCCTCCTTAAGTTTTTTGGGAAGACAATTTCACCAGACCTTGCGTTGAACGAATTGCCTTCCCGTCTCCCAGACGAACCAGGCCAGGCTTCGTTTTTGCACCTCGATTTTCGCTTCTCCTGACATGCCGGGACGCAGGGCCCCACCTGCGTTTGAAATCACCACGGTTGCGACGTAGTGGGGCGGAGGCGTAAGCCCCTTGTACTGCTCAATGTGGATCAATCCAGAGGGCAGGCCCAGGGGAGTAGGGGAGATCTCGCTCAGCCACCCCAAAATCGGCTGGAACTGGGACTCCAGCTTTAGGGACACCGGCGTACCAAGAACCACACGGTGCACGTCAAAATCTGGAACGAAAATTCTCGCCTTAAGGGTCTGGCTATCATCAACTTCTGCCAGTTCCGTGCCTTCTGCCACAAATGAGCCTGCAAGGTTGTCGATGCGTGGCGTGACGACAATGCCGGAAATAGGGCTGGTTACCTGAAGCACTGCGAGTTTGCGCGCAGCCGAGAGGTACTGTTCGGATTGCGATAGCTGCTCACTTCTGGCAGAGCCTATGTCGCCATAATTCAACTGCGCTTGGCGAGCCTCAGCCTGGGCGAGGCTGAGGTCAGCCAGGGATCGGCTTGCATCTCCCTCCAGTTTCATGTTCCTCATACGGAAGAGGGGAACACCGGCATCAATCCGCGAGCCTTCGCTGGCTAAGACCTGAGTAATCTGCCCGGGGACCGAGGTCCGGATCACGGCGCGCTGGTCTGGCTCAAGGAGAAACCGGCCACGAACGGTTTCGCGCCAGACTGGAGCAAATAGAAGCAGTGCGCCTGCCGCTGCCGTAACGAGTTTGCGAGGCATAGTCCACCAGGAGCGGAAGCTTTTTTGCTTATCCAGGAAAAGATCTTTCATAAACCTCACCGATGTGCGCAATCGCGGGCGAAGGATCATCAATCCCAGTGCAAGGGCCGGGAGGAATGCCCACTGCGGGTCGAAGCGAAACGAGATGTTGTAAGCGAGACGCACGACCGCAAAGAGGATCAAATAGCTGTATGCGCCCGAAAGCAGGGCATAGCCCACGAACAGCCATTGCTGGCGCCTCCGGACGTAGGGAGCCTCGACCGGCATCCGGAAGACATGCTGCTTTACCCAGCTGGAGACGTATTCCGTTGAGCTTTCTTTGAGACTGGGAACGCCGACCAGTTCGCCGAAAAAATAGTAACCGTCAAGCTTGATTAGTGGGTTCAGGTTCATGAGCACGACAGCTACCCCGGTGATCATCATGATCTTGTAGGCAAAGTCGTGAACGGGGCTCCCGATGGGAGTTCCCCACCAGATGATGCTGGCCACGGAACAGAACATCAGTTCGACCCAGATTCCTGCAATGATGGAAGCGATGCGCTGCCACTTACTGCCGTAGACGTAGACCTCAGTGATGTCCACGAAAAAGCAAGGCGTCAAATAGAGAAGCATAAATCCCATACGGTGGACGCCGCCTCCGTAATGCTTGCAGGTCAAACCGTGGGCAGACTCATGGAAAAAGCCCAAGCCACAGAACAAAAGCCAGAATTCTGCCAGGTCCGCCGCTGTTTTGTGGCTAAAGGTGTAATACTCAAACGTATCCCGCCATATTTCGCTCCAGCCGCCTAAGAAGATGAATGTCATGAGGGAGAACATTCCTAGCGTCAGGAGAATGAACCGCCTCGAATACACGAACGAGATTCTTTCATGGAGACGGGCGAGATAGGCATCCGGATCCCAGGTGGAGAATGTCATGTGGGCGAGATTAACTCTTGATCGTCGCCGCTTGCGCTCTTCGGTTATTTTCTGGCCGGCCGTGTTGTTCAGGTCAAGCGTCGCCTTATAGAAG
>Ga0209579_10002710_pt1 | contig 13271 bp, 9 predicted proteins | sample Coa_R1_2_FD_187152 | JGI IMG/M metagenome (GOLD analysis project Ga0209579, IMG submission 187152) | Surface soil microbial communities from Centralia Pennsylvania, which are recovering from an underground coalmine fire - Coalmine... | ecosystem: Environmental > Terrestrial > Soil > Unclassified... | reverse complement strand
GAGCCCGACGGGAAGATGTCGACCGTTGCCGTCGCGCTATTGGCGACGTAGAGAAGGTTGTTGCTGTCGATGGCCAGGCCGCCCTGGTCGGAGATCGTGCGATTCGGTTTGACGCAGCCGTTGGCTGCGGGCTTGAAGACACCGATGGCGCGGCCGCCCTTGACGACGCCAGTAACGAAGAGTTGGCCCTGGCTATCAAACGCTACGGCGTTCGTCTGAGTGGGTTTCGGGAAGCACTCGATTCCCGTCAAGAAACCGCCGGTCAGCGAGAACGTTTCGGCACCGAGCTGGCCGGCCGAGTTGATGTTGCCGTCCGCAAACCCGATGCCTTCCTTTGAGCTAAAGCCGATGGCGACGGGTCCACCGTTGTGGTTCGCTATGACCGTGGTCGGCGCAACGCTTCCGTTCGCGCTTTCGGAAAACTCGCTGATCGTGCCGCCGTTGCCGCCGCCTTCGTTGGCGACGAGGATGAGTGCGGTAGTCGCGGCTTTACGGACGCCGGCCTGACCTTGGACTGGAACTGAATAACGAGTAACGCCGCCGCCGCCGCCGGAGCTGCCGCCGTTGCCGGAGTTGCCGTTCGGAAGTGTCATTGGAGTCGCGCCGTTCTGCGCGCCGGAGCACGCTGCGACCGCCAACGCGAGGCAAATGCTCGCTACATGAGGTAATTTCATTTGGTTCCCCTGAAAAGTGATGTGTGTTTTGTGGTGTCGTAGGTCTGTTGATGTTGTGAGCATGAGGTGGCCTCATAAAGAAAGTGTGAGTCAAAGTCTAAAGAACTTGCGAATCCGCCGCTCCGCGACGTTTCAGAGTTTTTTTACGCCTTCCGCATACGATTGACGGCACACACTGCTGCGGAGGTCTCCATGCAAAGTCCCCAAGGTGCTCGAACGACGAAATTACTCTATGCCTGCGCGGCGGCGCTGATCATAGCGGGTTGCAGCGGCGGCGCTTCGGCGCCGCCGCTGACGTCGTTGCAGTCGCCGACGCAGCCGGCGTCGCGGTCGATACGCCACGCAGCGGGGCTCGGAAAGATCCTCTCGAGCAACGGCGGGCAGATCTTCGGATTCGATATCGACCGCAACGGCAACGACGGCGCGCTCGCCACGTCCATCAACGTGGAGACGTTCGACCAGGATAGCGGAGCGATTCTGAAGACGTTCCCCAAGTCGCCTCCGAGCGGAACGTCCTATAATTTCGATGCGATCGTCACCGGCGACGTCGGCCTTGTCACACGCGACGTTATGCCGAAGGGGTCGCCCTTCGCCAAGCGCTTGTACGATCTGATGGATCCGGTCAAGGGTGGGTTCACCGGCAAATGGACGCCGCCCGTCAAAGACATCGAGGTCGAGTCGGCCGGTCCAAATCAAACAACCGGCATGACGGCCATCTTCGCGATCGAGCTTGAGAAAAAGGATCGTCCCGATCTGTTTGAATCGAACGTTGCGAAGAACGAGTTCGGCAAGGTGTTCCGTCTCGATCCGAGGACGTTTTCGTTGGGGAATCTGCCGCAGCTCGCGCAAGATACGGCGACAGATGAAGCGGTCATCGCAACCTCTCCCGACGGCGGACGGGTCCAGGGCGACGCGCCAATCAACGTGCTCGTCAATCTCAAGACCGGCAAGCAGACGCAGTTCACCGGCTTAAACAACGGAGAATTTGGTGCGGGCTTCGTCAACGGCTTAGCCGTCGATTCGAGCACGGGTATTGCGGCCACGACGACCGAGCTCAACGCCCAAGTCGAGTTTTACGACCTCGCACAGCAGACGGGCGTGGCGGCGCAGCTTCCCTGCACCGGCGACACGTCCCAGACGAACAGCGGCGCCGGCATCGCCAACGATCCGGTAAACGGGTTGTTTTTAGTGACCGATCCGTCCTATTGCAGTGGGAGCCAGGGTAGCGCGATCGTCATCTACGATGAGAAAGGTAATCTAGTCGAGACGATTACCGGATTCAAGTTTGCGCTCGGAGAGCCGGCGCCGGCAATCAATCCCAGCAAACGCATGGGGTGGGCGTTCGGCCCGGGCTTCAACCAACTGCAACAGTTCTTTTACTAGACCCGGCGTTTTTCGCATTGGTTGTCATTCTCGAGGTCGGACGCATCGCTGTAATACATGCACGCCTCAGCTTATGGCCGCACCCTGACGCCGAAAGTAAACATCCGCGGAGGCGCGTAGTGATTTCCCTGAGCGTTTAAGAGCGTCACGAAGTAACGATCGTTGAGCACGTTCTGGATGCCAAGCGTTAGTGCGGTTTTTGGTGCGATCGCGATGCCTTCTTCGAGATTGAAAATGACGTGGGGCGTCATCTTGCAGTTTCCGGGGGTGTCCGGAGGGCAGATCGCCGACGACAAGCCGCTTCCGTATTCCCCGTCGAGCGAAAACCAGCCCCCGTGCCTATCGTCGAGCAGGACGCCGCTGGCGATGCTCCAGTTCTGTTCGTGATCCGCCGGCGTGAAGTCCGTCGGAGATCCGAAGCACGGCGCGAGCAACTGAGTTTCGCAACCCTTGTTGAGCGAGACTACGTGCGCAACAGAGAAATAGGCCCGGCCGTTTCGTTCCAGCGGTTGAACGTAGTTAACAGCCTCTTGCGACAACCTCCCGAGCACGTAGTTGATGTCCTGATGGAGAAGGGTAAGGCCGACTTGGGTGTCGTCAATGAGGTCGTTTGCGTTCTTTTGCCAGACTCGGAAACCGAGATCGCCGGAGCCGACCGGTATGTGGCCGCCGAATTCGAGCTGCGTATCGCGCTCCGGTTTGAGATCGAACTGCGCCAAAGTCGGCTGTAAGGGAAGATTGAGAAGGTACGCGGCCTGGGGGCTGACGTTTTCAAAGGAGAATGGCTCGAAGAAGCGGCCGATGTAGGCGTAAAGACTCGCGCGCTTGCCAAAGAATCGCGTGAGCTTGAACCTTGGGCTGAAGGCGCCGAACCCCTGCGAAAAACCGGTCGACTTGATCGTGAAGAAATCGTAGCGAAGTCCGTAGTCCGCTTCCCAAAGGCTGCTCATACGCCAGCTATCTTGGAGGTACGACTGGTAAGTGTTGCCGGTGTTTGGAGCGTCGTCGACGACCGTCGTCGGCGCGTTAGGCGTGTTCGGGGTTTGGATGGGGGCGAGAAAGTTGTTTGGCTGCAGCGTGATCGCATAATACTTCAATACGCGAGTGAGATCGTACGATACGCCGGCTGCGACGGTGTGCTGCCCAAACGTCTGCACGTAGTCACCTTGCATGATGTAATCGAGCGCCGCCCGCTGGTCTGCAAGTGAATAGCCGCAGGTCGTTGGACCGAAGTTCTGTGTCTGGACGGCATCCGCGCAATCGGTCGACGTGCCGCCGTTTCCGTAGGGAGGCGGCTCGACGTTGAGGGCCTCGCCGTAGGTCCAATCATTGACCGGATCGCCGAAGTCTTGGATTTTCGAAGCCTTGTATGCCGGCCCGAACGTAATCAGTCCCGTATCTCCAATCGGATGATGATACTGAACCGCTAGAAAAGTGTCGTCCTGAGTTTCATTATCATCGGTCGAAGCCGGCTCCCCGTTGGCGACGTCGTTGGGGATCTGAAACGTGCTATAACTATTGACGAAGGTGATCTTGGTGAAGTTATTTCCGCCCGAGGGCAGAGTCGCCGTCGCGAACTGCCCCACCGAACTGGCATCGTTATGGGGTGAATTGAAATTCGGAGGATCGAGCCCTCGCGTCGTTTGATACCCGTTGAAGGCGATGTCGTAGCCGCCTGATGTCCCGATCGGCGCGTGATAGCCCAGTTGCGATTGGGCGTTTGTGTACGAGCCCCCAGACACGTAGCCGTCGAGACCCGGGGGGCCGGCACCCGACCGCGTGGCCATGTTGAATACCGAGCCGAAACGCAAGCCGTACTGCGCGGGATATGCACCCTCAATAAGGTCGATAAAGGAGAGATCGTTGAGGTTGATCTCGCCGCCGATGTCCCGGTTGAGTTCTTGCGGCAAGGCAACCCCATCGAGCATGTAGTTAATGACCCCGTGGTCGCCGTTGATGTGCACGACGCCATTCGCGCCCCGCACGGCGCCGGGCATCTGGATCTCCATTTCGGAGAAGCTGTTATTGAACGGCATCTGGGTCAAGTACGCCTGATTCACCACGACGTCGCTGCCGCTTCCATGAATCACGTCCGTTTGTGCTCGGCTCACGACAACGTGCTGAATTTCCTTCAGGGTCGTTAAGACGATCTCGACGTTGGCGCCCCCGCTTCCGAGGTCGACGCGTACGACACCGTACAGGTCGCCGTACTGTGCTCCGACGTCATACGTGCCGAGCGGAAGCGGCGGGAACGAGAAGTGCCCGCGCGCGTTCGTCGTTACATGCATCGTGAGGTTGTTCCCGGACGCGCTTACTCGAGCGCCGGCGACCGGAACTCCCTTATTCGTTACCGTTCCGCTCAGGAAAGCGCTAGCATTGACTGCGTAACTCGGAGCGGCGCACGAGAAAACCAAGGCGCCGACAACCAGCGCAATGTTGGCATAGCGCCGCAATAAGTTGTTCATCCGATCCTCTCGAGTTGCAGCGGGCGACGCGCTCCTTTTTGGCGCCGGAGTCACGAACCGGCCAAAAAAAGCTTGCCCACGCAAGTGAGATTAGCGTATCATTATCAAATAGTCAAGGTGACCCGACAGGGGCAGAGCGCAGTTAGTCTGAAAATAAGATCTAACGTGACGGGCCTTGAGGCGGAGGACAACAGTGGCAGTTCAGGTTAGCCGGAAAACAAGGCAGCGGGACGCCGTACGTGCGGTTTTGGCAAGCGCCGAGCGCCCTTTAAGCGTCGACGAGTTGCTAAGAGCGGCTTCGAGACGGGTCAATGGGCTGGGTGTGGCGACCGTCTATCGCGCGGTCGGAGCTCTTCTGGATGAAGGGTGGATCGAACCCGTCGAGATACCGGGAGAGCCCGCACGATACGAGCGATCGGACAAAGGGCATCACCACCATTTTCAATGCGAGAAGTGCGATCGCGCTTTTGACGTCGCGGGCTGCCTCGATAATCTCCGCAAGCTGGCGCCGCCGAGTTTTCGGGTCAAGCAGCACTCGGTGACGCTGTATGGCCTATGTGCCGCGTGCGCGCACTAGTTTAGCGGCGCCTCGCGAGGAAGCCCCTATCATCGACGGGCTCGTTTCGTCTGGGGCTTCGCGGGTGAAGCTGTCGGCTGCGCAAGCACTTTCGGTTCCCGCGACCAGACGCGCAGCTCGCCGCATGACTTGAGAAATGATTTGACGTCGCGAGGAGCCTTGAGCTCGATGACGCCTTCGTCGTCATAGGGAATGTTGCAACGCTGCAGTAGGGGCAATGCACCGGCGACAAAAGCGATGTATTTGCAATGCGCGTACGCGTCGCTGACGAAGTCGACGGCCGCCGCATTGTTGCACAGGGCGCCGACACTCTGTTCCGATAGCAGTAAGGCAACGGCATCGTAGAGGACGGAAGGACCGCCGTCTATGCGATGCTGCGCTTCAATCCATTGCCCATCGCTCGTCATGACGCCGCCGACTTGCGGCGCGATGAGCTCCATGGTTGCCTTCGCTCGGATAATAGCGGCTTCTATAGCGATGAGCAAGTCCGATGCAACGCCGTCCGCTAGTAACACACCCAATTTGCGGCCCTCGAACCCGTTGGGCCCATTTCGAACGATGCTCAGCGCCCCCGAAGGCGGAAGATCCGAAATGGGTTCTCGCGCGGCCGGCGCCGGCTTCGGCATCTCGCGAAGTCGCAACCCATCGGCCACTTTCCGTGCCAGCTCGTCGTCAACGTTGAGCAGCTGAGAAACCATTCTTGCCCGGATTTCGACACGCACGACTTTACTGAGTTCGAAAATAAAGGCGTTGGCAATGTGTTGCTGCTCGATCTCCGTCTGACTGACGTAAAACTGGCGCGCTTGGCTGAAATGGTCTGCAAACGTTTCACTACGGGCGCGCTGGCGAGTCTCCGCCTCTTCCGCCGGATAACTGCGAAATCCGTGCTCAGGATCTTCGCGCGGCCCTCCCGCTTCGCCCCAGGAGTTCGGCTCGTAATTTACTCGGCCGGTTGGATTCACGAATGCCATCTGGCCGTCTTGTTGGAAGTTCTGGAACGGACACTTGGGAGCGTTGATCGGGAGATAGGTAAAGTTTGGGCTTCCCAGCCGTTTGAGTTGCGTGTCGAGATACGAAAAATTGCGCCCCTGCAGCAGCGGATCGTTGCTGAAATCGATGCCGGGAATAATGTTTTGCGTGCAAAACGCCACCTGCTCGGTTTCGGCGAAGAAATTAGCGACGGGACGGTCGAGCACGAGGCGTCCGACCCTTCGCACCGGCACCTCCTCCTCGGGAATGATCTTCGTCGGATCCAGTACGTCGAACTCGAACTCTTCTGCAAAGTTTTCGTCGAAAAGCTGTAGGCCAAGCTCCCACTCGGGGTAGTCGCCCGCGTTGAGCGCGTTCCAAAGGTCGCGGCGGTGAAAGTCCGGATCGGCGCCGTTGATCTTGACCGCCTCGTTCCAAAGTACCGATTGCAGACCGAGTTTGGGTTTCCAGTGGAATTTAACGAACGTCGACTTCCCCTGCGCGTTGATGAGCCGGAACGTGTGGACGCCGAAACCTTCCATAAAACGAAATGAGCGCGGAATCGCCCGATCCGACATGATCCACATCGCCATATGCGTGCTTTCGGGCGAAAGCGAGATGAAATCCCAGAAATTGTCGTGCGCGGTTTGGGCCTGTGGAAAACCGCGATCGGGCTCCTGTTTCGCTGAATGGATGATATCCGGGAATTTGATCGCATCTTGAATGAAAAAGACGGGAATGTTGTTTCCGACGATATCCCAGTTCCCTTGCTGCGTATAGAGTTTTACGGCAAAGCCGCGAACGTCGCGAGCGAGATCGCTCGAACCCTTGTTGCCGGCGACTGTGGAGAATCGTACGAAAGCCGGAGTTCGTTGCTTCGGTTTCTGAAACGGGTCGGCTTTGGTTATGGCGGCTAGTGACTCGTAGTTCTCGAAGAAGCCATGAGCGCCGAATCCCCGCGCGTGAACGACGCGCTCCGGAATGCGCTCGTGGTCGAAGTGGAAAATCTTCTCGCGGAAGTGGAAATCTTCTAGAAGAGTCGGCCCGCGGGTTCCGACCTTGAGCGAGTTTTGGTCATCCGCAACCGGAGTGCCCTGCTGCGTCGTAAGCGCGAGAACGTCGGGCGCGACGATTTGGTGCGTTTCTCCTCCCGCTGCCCGCAACACGACTTCGGTACCGTAACGAACTTTTTCGATATTGTCGCGCTTCTTTGCCATAAGCTATGCTCCCATTTCTATAAGACTGAGCGGAAGGCTATTACCCGTATTTGGCATCGCAAAATCAGATGCGACAGACCTCGTATTGGATCGACTTGCAGCGCCCGTTATTGGTCAGCTCTGATGAGCACGCCGCGCGCCGTCTAGTAAACCAGAATAGTAGCTCGCGCGCAAAGCGGCGTTTTGAGTACCGATTTTCGCTTGCACGCTAACCTCTTTGGCATCTTGCAGACAAAGGTCTTTAACGGAGTTATTGCTGTCAGAGCCTGGGGTAAAAGAGTGGAGATCCGCTTCCCATCTTTCTCGGAGGAATGTACCTTGCCACTACGATCCGTCTTCATCGCGTCCGCGGGCGCCCTCTTGCTCACCGGGCAGGCTTTCGCCGCGACGAACACGATGAACCACATCAATAATGCCATGTCGGCGCATTCGATGACCATCAATCTGGGTGCCCAAAATGCTTCCGGACAGAACGGCCAGGCATTCTTGAACGATACGTCCGGCGGGCTGCGAGTCAAGCTGCAGGTAAAGAACGAGCCGCCCGGCGCTTCGGAGCCTGCTCACATTCATCAAGGCACCTGTGCAAAGCTCAACCCTGCGCCCTGGAAGGCGCTAAACAACGTCAAGAACGGCGTATCCGTGACGACAGTCCCCGGCGTGACGATCGCTCAGCTCAAGAAAGCCCATTACGCAATCAATATCCATCAAAGCGCGGCGAATCTACAGCACTACGTCTCCTGCGGCGACCTTTAGTTGGGGGGCATAAGGCCTCGGAAATCCCTAGTAAGAGAACTCCTGGAGTTGGTCGGCCCGCGGCCCATTCACCCAGCCGGTCCGCGATGTAGGGTTGATGGAGATGCGCAGCGGAATGACGGTACTGGCGTCGGAGAAGTTGAAGCCGTTGATGGATTCTTCGAGCGTTCCGCTCTCGTTATAGACCTGGATGCTGCTGCCCGAACCCGTGGTCGAGACGGGTTGGGCGACGAGAAAGAGCCCGTGCACCGCGTCGTTCGCAACGAAGGCGCCTGCAGAGAGTTGGCTCGCACTGTTAGGCAGCTGCACGCGAATGCCCGTCTGCTTGGCCACGTTGTAGAATTCCACACCGGCATCGAGCTCGGTGGTCGTGCACGCAATGCCGGTGCTCGAGTCGTAGCCGATGCCGTTGGCGTAGCCGCACCCGACCGAGCCGGGGCAGTTGACGCCGGAGAACCGCGTCATCTTGCCCGACTTCAGGTTAATCGTCCAGATCACCGGCGGCGGCCCACCGGCCGCGCCGAAGCTCGGCGAGGTAGCCATCACCGCGAGATTGTTGACGGTATCCTGCGCGAGCTGCGGCTGGGTGCCGAGTGAGAAGTCGGTCTCGCTCAAGCCGATCACTTTACCGAACGTATTCTTACCGACGTCGGAGACGACGAGGTCCAACGGATCGGAGCCTTCGCGCTGGTACCCGAAGACGACGCTCGTGTCCGTACTTTGATTCGGAGCCCACTCGACGACATTGAAGAGTTTAAGCGGTGGAATCCACTTACCGTTGAGGCGGTTCTTCGTCACCGGATTCAGGAGGCGGTAAATGTCTTTTGTCGGCGTCTGGCCGGGTATCCCGGCCTTTTGAAAGTCCACCAGACCGACGTCGCCGGCGAAGATGCCGTCGGCAACGTAATCGTCGCCTTTAACGACTTTCTTCCCCGTGATCGCGCCGATGGTTTTCGTGATCTTGCCGGTTGTTTCGTCGAACGTCTGCGTGGAGATTTGAGCGTTCGAGGCCGAAGTGAGGACGCCGTCGTTGCCGTTTGAGTTGATGTCAAAGCCGAAAATCTGACCGCCGTCGGAGGTCGTCAGCACGGGGCCGAGTGCGCCGCTGTCGTCGATGGTTGTAACGTGGGCGAGATGGGTGGCCGGAGTAACACCTCCGGCCGGCGTCGTCGTCCCGGCACACGCACAGAGCGCAAGCAATACAAGACAGGAGCTCGGCAATATTAATAGGCGATTCATTCGAGTATTCTGTCTGCCATTTATAAAAAAACCCTAAATGCGACTGTGCTGACTAGCGCCGACGTGCGATCTTCGGGCCCCGAGCGTGCGCTTTGAGCTCACCTAATAGGCGAACTTCTGTATTTGAATCCTACTCGCTGATTGCCACGCCGGCCGGCTCTGTCAGTCCCGTCCACGCTTTGTACGCGTTCCCGCCCTTGGGATAGTGAAAGAACTCGACGCTGTCGTTACCGCCGTCGGCGCCAATCACGGTCTTTCCTTTGATGACGAATCCCGTGACGTCGCTCGAACCCGTCAGCGGCGTCTCCCCGGTGATTTTATCGCCCGAAGTTTGATATATCACGGCGTTCGACTGATCGCCGACCGTCATTTCGCGCCCGTCCCACTGAACGTCCCCCGGAAAACTCACCGAGCCGCCGGTCAATATAATCGACTGCGGGGTGCTGCTTCCGCTCGGTAGCTCCGCATACTGGAACTCACCGTTCTCGCCCGGCTGGGCGTTGGTGCCGTCAAAGAAGAGATTTCCTTTGTCGTCGTAACCTACGAAATAGTACGAATAGAACGCGTTGTCTGCGTACAGCGTTCCGGTGCCGGCGGCCCCCTTGAAAACGGTGATGTTTCCTTCGAGGCCCTCGCGGAAGTACAAGATGTTGCCGACCGCGAGGTCGCCGTTCGTCGGATTCACCGAACAGCTCACCGGTTCGTAGCTGTTGTCGTCGAGCGTCGCGATCGGCGTAGTGGTGCCGTGAGGGAACTCCACCATGTTGTACGCGCCGCTGTTGGCAATCCAAACGTTCCCGTCCCTATCCGCGCAGATTCCCTGCGGATAGTCTAGATCCGTTGAGAGCTGCCCGACCTGTTTGCCGGTGCGATAGTCGTAAACTCCGACATCCCAATTGATCGGATCGGTAACGTATAAGAGTTTCTTCTTCTTCGCATCGGGGTCCATCCAAGATCCGCGATGGGGGGCTCGCCTTACCGAAGGCCGCGCGTTCAATGCGGTAGACGCCGCCGTCGTCGGCGCCTGAGAAGTGGAGGGCGATCCCATGCCTCCTTGGCAGGCAGTAAGAAAAAAGGCGGCGGCCAGAATGGCGTAATGCGGCTTCATGCTACGAACGTCGACGAAAACTATAAAGAATGTCTGAAAGGCAGCCTGTCCCACGTTGCGAGCCCCGGCTAATCATCGCCAGCTGAGCCGCATCATCCAGTCGATCACGATGCCATCTCCGTGGCAATGTCCCACAATCGCACTGCGTTTGCCAGGTTAATTGCGTAAGGAGCGACGCCGCCGCCAAAGTTCTGCGGGCGCCTCGCTGCGGTCGGAGCCACGTTACAATCCTCGAAGTAATGTCCACCGATGCCATCGAGCAGCGGTGAAGCGGCAAGAAGGGCAGACGTGGCAGCGCCTTGCTCCGGTGTCTTGCGTCGCTCGGGCGGAGTCTTAAGACCGCCGGTGTGCCTCTGCAGACCCGTCGGGATTGCTCCAGGGTTGAGGGCATTTGCAAGAATGCCATCCTGGCCCCATCGCCGGGATATTGCGACGGCAAGCAGCGCACACGCGCTCTTCGACTGCCCGTAAGCAACGAGTGAATCGTAGGAGATAAAGTTGAAGTCGACGTCGTCCCATATCACGGGCGACAGCATATGACCACTGGAGGATACGCAAACGACGCGAGCACCATTTGCCTTGCGTAGCGCGTTATACAAACCGCTTGTCAGGGCGAAATGCCCTAGGAAGTTCGTCGCAAATTGTAACTCGCGTCCCTCGGGCGTCCGTTCCAGCGTTGGCACCGCCATGATTCCGGCGTTGTTTACGAGGATATGCAGCGGACCTTCCCAATCCGCGACAAATCGCCTGACTGATGTCAAATCGGAGAGGTCGAGCGAAGCAACGCGAATCGCTTCGTTACCCGTCGACTCGCGTAGTTTCGTGGCCGTGGCTTCGGCCTCGAAAGGTCTTCGGACTGCGAGCGTGACCGAAGCACCGGCTGTAGCCAGTGCGCGTGCCGTCTCTAGGCCGATACCTGCAGCGCCGCCGGTAACCACCGCAATTTTTCCCTCGAGCCGGACGCCAGCGACGACTTCAGACGCGGTCGTCGAGAATCCAAACGGTGTCTTCAGTGGCTGTTCGCGAATTATGTTCGTCACGGTCTGCTAGATGCACATTTGCGTCTAGCGGTTGCACTCGCAGTCTGATCGGTAACTCGGCGGGCGAATTCTGAATCGACGGCCGAGCGCCGACTCCTTACACGGATTCTAAGTGCTCGCCGGTCGCTACTTTTTCAAAGCGATCGAAGACGGCGACGAGTGCATCATTGTCGTGCGCAAACGCTATTGAGTCGAGCGGAAGTGCTCTCCGGCGCTGTGCCACTCCGCTAGCGCTTTTCCCGAACACAAACGCCCAGGCCAGTCAAGTGCGGCTGCTGCGAGCAAAGGCAAGGATGCCTGCCGTCGTTTTGAAACCATGGGCGAATCCGCCGCGTCGTAGTTATCGCCAAAGCTTCACTCTGCAAATCCGGGAGGAACGAGATGCAACAAACTTCCGTTTCAACGATGAAAGCGATCGTTGTGGACGAATACGGCCCACCGAAAAATGCTCGGTTAGCCGATGTCGACACTCCAAAGGTCAAAGACGATTTCTTGCTCGTGAGAATGCACGCGGCGGCGGTCAACCCGTTCGATGTAAAGATCATCACCGGCATGGTGAAAGATTGGGTACCCGTCGAGTTCCCATACGTTCCGGGAATGGATGGAGCCGGCGAGGTAATCGACATCGGAGAAGGCGTCCGAAATTGGCGCAAGGGCGACGCGGTGCTCGCGCAATTCCCTCGCGGCGCGTTCGCGCAGTACGCCTTGATCTCCGCAAGTGACAAGAAGCTAGCCCGAAAACCGGCCGCTTTGGATTTTGATCGAGCAGCGGCGATTCCCGAAGCCGGACTAACCGCGAACACGATGGTTCGAGCCGCTGACCTGAAGACGGGTCAAACCGTGCTGATCATTGGCGCGACCGGCGGTCTTGGGCTTTTCGCAACCCAGTTGGCCAAAGCCGAAGGCGTGCGCGTCGTCGCGACGGGCAAGGCGGAAGACGAACAGTATCTGCGGCAACTTGGCGCCGACGAGGTCATCGATTACGCCGGCGGCGATGTCATAACGCAAATGGTTCAACGCTACCCCGAAGGTATCGACGTCGTCTTCGACGTCATCAATATGGGCGAGACGCTGCTCCGCGATGCCGAAGTATTGCGGGAATCTGGAACGCTAGTTTCTTCGCTTGGCGGTCCTGGGCAAGACGCATTCAGGAAAAACGTAAACGTTCACTACATTCAGCTGACGGCGCAAGACGGCGATTTGGAAGATCTCGCGCGTCGCGCCGCAGAAGGCAAACTGCGCGTTGAAATTGGAGGCAGATATGACCTGGCAAAAGCGCCGCAGGCACTAGCTGATTTGCTCGATCCCGCAAAGCACACGCGAGGGAAATTCGTGATCAACATACCGTAGTGAGACGCGCGAAGTACGCCGTGGATGCCCGCTTATTGTGATGCAGCCCGTCCGTTCGCCGGCTCAGGGCGCCAGCGTTGGCTCACCGCCGGTTTTGACGTATGTTCTTTACGAGGTCGCCGTAGAGTCTCTTCGAAATGAAATCGGTGAGATCGGCGAGCCCCGTAAAATAGAAGAGTTCGCCGGTTGCAACGAGCGTCACGGCGCCACGCCAGGTTGGATCCGCCTGCCGCCCTGCTTCATGCCAAATCCGAACGACAAACACGTGTTCCGCTCGCTCAGCGTTCCCCACGTCGGCAGCATAGCGGTCGGGCGTCCCGGCAGCGTCCGTGCCCGCGCAGCAGGCTGCCTCGGCAGCCACTGCGTAGTCTTGCTGTTTACCAGTTGCGGGGTTGCACATGAGCGAAACGCTCGTCGGAGGCGAGCTTCGCATCCACCTCCTGGGCCAGCCGCGGTTCTCTTGGCGCGGCGAGGCGTATCCCTTCCATAGCCGGCC
>Ga0209579_10002709_pt1 | contig 13276 bp, 11 predicted proteins | sample Coa_R1_2_FD_187152 | JGI IMG/M metagenome (GOLD analysis project Ga0209579, IMG submission 187152) | Surface soil microbial communities from Centralia Pennsylvania, which are recovering from an underground coalmine fire - Coalmine... | ecosystem: Environmental > Terrestrial > Soil >... | reverse complement strand
GCTCACTTGCGCGCCAGTTCACCGGCCTCATCCGCCGACAGCTCGGCCAGCGCGGTTTCGAAATCCTTGGCCTCGCGGAAATTGCGATAGACCGAAGCAAAACGCACGTACGCTACATCATCGAGATCGCGCAGATGCGCCATCACAGTCTCACCGATCACTTCGGACGCAACTTCGCTTTCACCCTGCCCTTCCAATTCGCGCACGATCTTGGAGACAATCTGATCGACGCGCTCGGGCTCGACCGGACGTTTGCGCAGCGCTATCTGCACTGAGCGCAGAAGCTTGTCGCGATCGAACGGCACGCGCCGGCCGTTGCGTTTGATGACGATCAGCTCGCGCAATTGCACGCGCTCGAACGTCGTGAAGCGAAAATTGCAGGAGAGACACACCCGGCGGCGGCGGATAACGGAGGAGTCCTCCGTCGGCCGCGAATCCTTCACCTGGGTGTCGAGACTGTTACAACTCGGACAGCGCATACTCTTTTGCCCCCTTGACCCCTAACCCTCATAGATCGGAAATCGGCCGACCAGCCGGCCGACCTTTTCCCGTACCGCGGCTTCGACAAGGGAGTCCTCGGCAACACCCTTTTGCGCCAACGTATCAAGAACTTCCACGATATAGTCACCAACCTTCCTGAACTCTGCAATGCCGAATCCCCGCGTCGTTCCTGCGGGAGTGCCCAGCCGCACACCCGAAGTGACCGTCGGCTTCTCCGGATCGAACGGGATGCCGTTCTTGTTGCAGGTCATACGGGCGCGCCCCAGAGCTGTCTCAGCGACCTTGCCGGTCAGCCGCTTCTTGCGCAGGTCAACCAGCATCAAGTGCGTGTCGGTGCCACCAGAGACGATATCGAGCCCGCTCGCCTTCAGTCTTTCAGCAAGCGCCTTGGCGTTCTCGACGACATTCTTCGCGTAAAGTCTGAAGGACGGACGGAGCGCTTCACCAAACGCCACCGCCTTGGCGGCGATGACGTGCATCAAAGGGCCGCCCTGCATGCCCGGAAAGACCGCCGAGTTGAGCTTCCTCGCAAGCTCCTCGTCGTTCGTGAGGATGGCGCCGCCCCGCGGGCCCCGCAGCGTCTTGTGGGTGGTCGTGGTGACGACGTGCGCATGCGGGAATGGGCTCGGGTGCGCCCCGCCCGCCACGAGGCCGGCGAAATGCGCCATATCGACCATCAGGTAAGCGTCAATTTCGTCGGCAATTTCACGGAAGCGGCGGAAATCGATGATGCGCGGATAGGCCGAGCCACCGGCGATGATCACTTTGGGCCAATGCTCTTTCGCCAGTCGCTCGACCTCATCCATATCGATCAGGTGGTCGTCGCGGCGCACGCCGTAAGGCACGACCTTGAACCAGCGGCCGGAGAGATTGACTGGAGAGCCGTGGGTGAGGTGGCCACCAGCCGCCAGATTGAGCCCCATGAAGGTGTCGCCCGGCTGCATGAGCGCCATGAAGACTTCGGCGTTGGCGGAAGCGCCCGAGTGCGGCTGCACGTTGGCGAAGCCGCAGCCGAACAACTTGGTGACGCGCTCAATGGCGAGCCGCTCGGCAATATCGACGAACTGGCAGCCGCCGTAGTAGCGCCGGCCGGGCAAGCCCTCGGCATACTTGTTGGTGAGCACCGAGCCTTGCGCCTCAAGCACGGCGCGGCTGACGTAATTCTCCGAAGCGATCAGCTCGATGTCGTCGCGCTGGCGGCCAAGCTCGCCGGCGATAGCGGCGGCGATTTCGGGATCGCTGTCGGCGAGCGGGACGGTGAACAGAGCCTCATCCGTAGCCGCAGCCGTGGCCGTTTCCTGCGCCGTCGCCTTGGCCGCCTTCTTGGCACCGTGGGAAACCGACATGCCTCGCTCCGCGCCGGACGGCCGTTGCGCGCCGGGTGATACACCGGCCCCCGGCATCATACCAGCCGGGGAAGCGCAAGGGCTTGCGATATTTCCGTAAAAGACGCCGCTACATTTGGGGTTCGCGGAGCGGACTTACCAGCCCCGTGGCGCTTAGGCAAACCCGTAAAGCGCGCGGGCGTTGGCCGCATAAATCTGCTTGCGGCGTTCTTCGCTCAGACCCCGAGGCACGGCGACAAAGGGATCGTCGAAATCCCAGTGCGGATAATCGGACGAGAACAGGATGCGGTCGAACCCGATCGCCTCCATGATTTCGATGAGATGCGCCGGATTGTCCGGCTCCTCCATCGGCTGGGTGGTGACCCAGAAATGTTCGCGCAAATACTCCGATGGCGGGCGCTTGACGTGTGGCAGGCCGGAACGCATGCGCTGCCAATTGCGGTCGAGGCGATGGCCGAGGGAAGGAATCCAGCCGAAGCCGCCTTCGATGAAGACGAATTTCAGCGCCGGAAAATTCTCCAGCACGCCTTCCATGATGAGGCTCGTCACTTGAGCCTGGCAGGCGCTGGCGTGTTCGGTCATCTCCTCGACGTAGAATGATGGCCAGCCGGTGTTGCTGACGGCGCGTCCGCTATAGCCGAAAACGTGGACGCCGACCGGCAATCCGGCTTCGCAAGCGGCTTCGTAAATCGGCCAGTAGCGGCGCCGGCCCATCAGTTCCGCGGTGCGCGTAAGCATGAGCACGTGGGCAAAGCGGCGGTCGCCCGCGCGGCGGCGAATCTCAGTCCGCGAGGCATCCGGATCTTCATACGGCACGATGAGGGACGCCTTCAGCCGCGGATCGAGTGCGTTCCAATGGTTGAGCTGAAACTCATTGGCGGCAAACGCCAACGCCGCGCTGAATTCATCGTTCTGCTCGCCCTGCCCTGACGGCGACAGCGGATTCATCACGGCATATTCGATGCCATACAAATCAAGATGCTGCTCGCGCATGAACTCGTAATTGCTCGCCGGCAAGCCGCCGTCCGGCGGCCAGGAGTCGCGGCGCGAAGCCAGCGGCTGGCCCTTCGGATACGGAAATCCCTTCACGTAGCCGTGGTGCGAACGCGCCCCGTAAGTCTGCGCATAATCCCACCAGCGATTGCTCAGATAAGGCCGCAGGTCTTCGAGCGAACTCTTTGGATGAATGTCGCAGTCGATGATTTGCAGCTTGGTGGCGCCTTTTTCTTTGGCGCTGCGCTCGACCTGTCTGACTTCGATGTTCACGGCGCATGCTCCATCGGTGACTGGGCGCTCTCTTTATTCGACCGTCATATTGGCAGTTCTACCGAGTCCCCGCCAGTGGCGAACTGCTTCATGATCTGCGAACGGACGATGTTCGCGCCTCACTTCGGCATCACCTTGTCGAGGATCGGCAACCACGTCGCCTGCTCGTTGGCGACGAAGGCCTGAGCTTCCGCGGCCGACATGGTGCGCGCGTAGCTGCCGGTCTTGGCGAGACTTTGTTTGACCTGCGGCTCACTCAAAACCTTGTTGAGGTCGGCGCCGACTTTATCGACAACCGAACCAGGCGTTCCGAGCGGCGCCACCATGACCAGCCAGCCAGCCGCGGCAAAGCCCGGGATCGTCTCCGCCACGGTGGGCACGTTGGCAAATTCGGGCAGCCGTTCCGGCGAGGCCACGGCGATCAGCTTCACCTGCCCGGCGTTCACCGCCCCGACGATGCCCGAATAGCCTTCGATGATCATCGAGACGCGCCCGCTCGCCACGTCGCCAACCGCGGACGCCGGCCCACGCGTGTAGGGCACCGACAGCAACTTGATGTCGGCCTTCGCCTGCAACAATTCGCCGGTCAGGTGCGTCATGCGACCGACACCGGTTACGGCAATCGAAATCGTGCCTGGCTGTTTTTTGGCGAGCGCGATCAGGTCCGGCAGGCTCGACACGCCCAGTGATGGGGAGACCCCAACGAACATCGGTTGCGACGCGACGAAGCCGATCGGCACAAAATCGCGCGGCAGTTTCAGCGGCAGATTCGGCGCCACCGTCGGCAGCGCCAGGAAGCTCGAAGACACCGGCACAAACAGCGTGTAGCCGTCGGGCGGTGCGTCGGCAGCCGCGCGCGCCGCGATGCTGCCGTTGGCGCCGGGATGATTGACGACCGCCGCCTGCTGTCCCCACAGCTTGCTCAGCGCATCGGCGACAATGCGCGCCGCAACATCCGGGCTTGCGCCTGGGGCGGCATCGGCAATCACCGTCACCGGCTTGGATGGATAGGTTTGAGCCTGTGCCCCCTGCGCAAGCAGACTCACCAGTAGCACCACAGCGGAAATGAAGAGGCAGCGTCGGCGCATCATTGGCGTTTTCCCCGGTTTGATTTTCTTCTTTGCCCAACCGCCCGCCGGTAGCAAGTACCCGAATTGACGCGAGCGAAATCTGGATCGCTCCTTCTTCCCGCATCCCCGCATGCAGGAGAAGTGAACAGGTCGTCATTCTCGCGGCGCGTTTTTCATTCGCGCCCGAGACATGACCAAGCCGGTTCAAGCAAGCTCGCCTCAGAACCCGGCCTTCGTCAGATGAATCCGGCGGTGGTGACCGGCTCCATCAAGATCAGGTCCCGACGTAGCCCGGGTTGAGTGCAACGAAACCCGGGAGCGGCATTCAAGCTTTTCGCTCGTCCCCGGATTTCGCGGAGCCTGTCATCGGGCCGGCCACTTCGGGCCGGACCCGTTGGCTCAATCCGGGCTACAAAAGAAAAAAGAAAAGGAAGCGGAACGCCGTAAGACGCTGTTCCGTAACCTCCGCAACTTGCGTTGCGGCACGCACCTTACGGGTGCGCACGACTTCCGGCGTTCCACCGCGGCTCTCTCCGAAGGGAGTCGTCGTCCCTAAGGCGCAGCTCGGGCCAGGCTTCCTGGAATACGTGCACCAAACGAAGCGGACGCGCCGCCTGTGCCGTACCCAGTTGCAGCGAGCACCTCGCACGCCGGTCATAGTGCCGGCAGGCTGATGCCCGAGCCGCCCGAGAGCAAAGGTGACGAGCCCTTGCCCGCGGGCACCGCACTCGCTCCGCAAGCCGCTGTCACCCGGCCGGCGTCCTTGTAAGAGAGCGAGATGATCTTTTTTAGTTCGTCGCGTCGCGCGATTTCAACAAATTCCGCTGGCCAGACTCATCCCTCTGATCCGCCGAGAATTTTCTTGCGCCGTTTGTTTGATGCCGCGCGGAGAAATTGTGACACGCTGCCTTGATTCGATCCATTTTCGGCTAACGTGCGGAAAGCGCGGATGTTTCTGAATTGGGGCAATGAAAACCTCGCCCAGCGGGCCGACGCGCCGTCACGGCAGCTGCCGGGTTACGAACGAACATAGATAATTTACTGAAGTTGGCGTCGGCGATCGAGCCCCATCATCGTATACCAGCGCTTCACGGGATACACGAAGGCCTGATCTATCGTGGAGATCCTGACATCGGGCACGCCAGTAGCGGGATATTCGTCCGGGAGTGGCGCGTAGGCCGTACCGAAAAGTACGTCCCAGAGCGGAAACCACAGCGCAAAATTGCGGTCGCTGTGTTTCGATTCGATTGAGTGATGGATGCGATGATATTGCGGACTCGTCAGGAGCCACCAAGCAGGTCCGAATCCAATCCTTAGATTGGCGTGGACGAAGTACGGCCACAAATACGGCAGCAAAGAAAGAACGATGATTTTATTTGCTGGCAGATCAAATAACAGCGCCATCGGCAAAGTCGTAGCAATCGGAAGAAATAGGTGATCAAGGAAATGCGCGCGCTGCGTTGTCGTCACGTCGAGCGATGGATCGCTGTGATGAACCGTGTGCTGAGGCCAAAGTAAAGGCACGTGCTGCAGCCGGTGAGCCCAATATTGGAAGAAATCGGTAATTACAGTGCTGATCACAACAGCCGCACAGGATAGCGCGATTGAGCCTTGCGTCGAAAAGGAAAGGTCAAGCATCGAGCGCCAATTCAGTTGATTCCCGATTGTGTCCACCAGAAATATTGGCAATGGCGCGATGGCGCTGTCGAACAACAGCATCAAGAAACCATAAGGAATATTGAAACTTCTGCTGCTTGCGCGCTGCCTAAGTCCGGGAATAATCGCTTCGACGGCGCAGCCCACAAGCAAAATGCCAACCAGTACTTGGAAGTCCTGCGACCGATAAACGGCCATCAGAAACGCCCCAAGGCTATTGATTTCTTTGCTGCCAGTAACAAACAACCCGTCGCCAGACTCGGTGTTTGTGCAGGCTCCGATTGCCAGGGTGGCTAATATAAAGCCGAGACTCAACAACAAGGGTGACGACGCCAAGCGGCCGGCCTTGCCACCAACACGGCAAACAGGCTCAGAAGCGGTTTTGCGCAGCTGGATAGGATAGCCGGCATCGGGCTGCACAGCAGCGTTATTTGGGCCCGCCATCGGTCTCGACCAAGATATTAGGCGATATCCCTGTTGGCGGATCGGCCTGCTTGAGTCAACAAAGCGATGAGGCGCCCGACGGGCAGGAGGGACCCCGCGTAACGGCGGATTTTGTGCCAGGCGCGGTCCTCGGGCACTGGTTCGTGGCCATCGAGTTCGGAACGCTGGGAGTCCATTGTTCCAAAGGCAAGATCAGGAGCACACGTCCGCCCGCACCGGACTATTCGTCGGTTTCATCCAGATACAGCATTTCTGCATCAATGCGGCGCGCTCTTCGACCGCTTCGCCGTCGTTCTTCGGATCGGTCGGCTTCTCGTAGATGATTTTTGCCGGCTCGGAGCACGCGCCCTTTGTCCAATTCGTCACTTGCGCGGACACGCGGTGATGGCGTGGGGGCTCGGTCTTGATCGCTCCGGCTAGGAGCGTCAAGCCGTTGGTGTTGCTCCGTTTGCGGTTCGCTGGTCTCTAGCGCCGCTAGCCGCTTTGGGCCGCTGCCGCGCGCCGCGTCTCGGAGCTCGCACCGGTACGTTTTGGCGAGGTCGCCAGCGATCGGCCCTGGCGTCCAGTCGCCGGCCGGTAACGGCGTCAGCTTGACGTCGGGAAGCAAGCCGACGAGCAAGGTGTCATCGAAATAGCGCATCGCCCGTTCGTTGAGATCGATCACGCGCCCGGGTTTGAGCGGCCCCACATCGTTTATCTTCACGATCACGCGCTTGTCGCCAGTCTCAACCAGCGCAAAGGCAACCCGATAGTCCTTGCCGAAGCCGACACCGCCAAAAGTATCGCGCAAGTCAATCTGGATCGCAGCCGTCCACTTTTCGGGATCATACCGCTCACCGGAAGCCGTCTCTGGGTCGTCCGATTCGGAGTAGGGATTGTACCAGGACGCAACACCAACGATTATGCCGCCAGGCGGCGTCGCGGAGACTTTTACGAAAGGATCGAAGCCGGCCGCAGCGGCCCCCTCGGCTTGATTGCAGGCAACTTCCTTTTTCACCAAGGCAACTGCGTCGAGGTCGCGAGCCTGCTGGGGCTGTCGCGAATCCGCGAAAGCGCCGTTACCGGCCGCGCAAAGGATGCAGTATGCAAACAAGGTCGCACCGGCAAGCGTGATGGCTATATAGCCAACGCGAGACAAATACTCGTACCGAAATATTTCGGGACGCTTGCCAGGTACTGTCACCGGCGCCCAAGCCCACTGTAAACTCATTCCTCAACGCAACTAAAAACCGTCGCCTATAAAGGGCGAGTGAAATGGCCGCTCGAAAAAACCCCGATAGTTTTATGCGAATACCTTTCCGATGTTGCTTCATGATCGGCGCCGACGACATGATTCGTGATCGCGCAATTCTCAGTCGGACATTACGAGTTGTTTCCACAAATTTTCACAGGAACGCAGACATACATTTTCTGAAATTTTGTGGAGCATGCGCGGACATCGAAGCTGCTCGCGCTCACAAGCAAGAGCTAATCCAAACCAGCTCGCCTGAAACCTTCCAGATAATGCTCACGCTCGGCGTCTTGCTGGGTCGGAATTTGCCCGGCGATCCAAGCCAGCGAAATATTGGGCTGGGCACGGCGGAGTTCCGCAAGCGCGGCCTTGGCGATGTCGCTCTCCCCGGCCATGCCCGCGGCGGCGGTGAGGACGCGATGCGCGCCGACGAAATCGCCGCGGAGCCTGATACTCACCCGCGCTTGGCGCATCGCCTCCTCGTAGTTCCGTCCGACAAACTGCGCATAGGCGGCAATCCCGTAATAAAGCGCCGAAAGCGGATCGCGCGGGCTCAGCCGCAGTGCGTGCGCCGTCGCCAAGGTGGCCTCTTCCCAGCGTGCACAGTAAGACAAGGTCAAGCCGTAGTAGCCGTGGCCCAGCGAGAAGTTCGGGTTGAGCCGGAGCGCCGTCTCGAGCTCCGCCAGCGACTCGTCAAAACGCCGCGTGAACTGATAAACGTAACCAAGAGCGAGGTGCGCCCACGGGTCCTCGCTGTCGACAAGGATCGCCGCCTGCGCCGCGCGCTTGGCAACGGGCATCGCCGCCACATCTTCCCATCCCATCTGGGCGCCGAATGTATGGCTGTACGCCAGCAGCCCGAGCGCCCGCCCGTAGTTTGGATCGATGACAACTGCCTTCTCCAACAGCGCCTGGGCGACCGCGTTGTCCGACCGCGTCACCCGCCAGAAGTATGAGAGTGCCCGCATCAGCAGATCCCAAGCATCCATGCTGTCCGGCGGCTTGCGCGTGGCGCGAAAGTTCTCCGCGGCATAGAGCTTCGGCTCGATGGCGGCGACGACGGTTTCGGTGATCTCGTCCTGCACCGCGAATACATCGGCCAGTTCGCGGTCGTAGCGCTCCGCCCAAATGTGGCTGCCGGTGGCGACGTCGTTGAGCTGCGCCGAGATGCGTACGCGATCGCCGACCCTGCGCACGCTGCCTTCCATCACGTAACGGACGCCAAGCTCCTCGGCGATCCGCTGCATACGGACAGACTTTCCCTTGTAGATGAACGACGAGTTGCGGGAGATGACCAGGAACCAGCGCAGCTTGGAGAGCGCGGTGACGATGTCCTCGCTGATGCCATCGGAGAAATATTCCTGACCCGGATCTCCGGTCATGTTGGTGAATGGCAACACGGCGATCGCTGGCCGGTCAGGCAACGGCAACGGGCTGCGTGTTGGCTCGCGGATGTCCTCGCCAGTCCGCGCGGCCGCAGGCGCCGGCTCGACGCCTTCCGGCTGAATGTGAACCGCGCCGACGAAGCGCAGGCCCTTGCGCGCGATCGTGCGGATCAGCTTTTGCTTCTCGCCGCTGTCGCCGACCGCCCGGCGCGCCGCATTGATACGGGTGGTCAAGGTCGAATCGGACACGATGCGCCCGCCCCACACGGACGCGATCAGATCGTCCTTGCTCACCACGCGGTCGCGATTCTCGACAAGATGGACGAGCAGATCGAACACCTGCGGCTCGACCGCAACCGGCTTGGTGCCGCGCGTAAGCTCGCGCCGGTCTGTGTCAAGTATTTGATTGGCAAAGAGATATTTCACGTCTGCGCCCTGCAAGCCGGACCGTGAAGCTCTCGGCAAATAATCAAGCCGGTCTCGGGGAGAAATCAAGCGCAGGTTAAAGTCTTTTCTCGTCGCTGGCGCCAACCTGCGCGCATCTGATCGCGTCGCGCGATCCCAACGCAGCGGAGGAGACCATGGCCCAAGCGCAAACAGTTAGCCACGGCGTGGCGGGTGCCACCCAGCCCGGCAATAAGCGAACGCCCGAGTATTCCATCCAGCCTCACAACGAGCGGCCAGCCGCGGTGTGGAGTTCCGGCGGCAACGCTTATGACGCTGTCAGCCAGCAGATAGCGACAGCCCTGGAACATTGCGTGGCGCGGCTCGACCCCCGGCCGGGCGAGACGATCCTCGACCTCGCCACCGGCAGCGGCTGGACATCACGGCTCGTCGCGCGCCGCGGCGCCGACGTCATCGGCGCGGACATCGCCAGCGATCTGCTTGCAGCGGCTACCGAACGTGCGAGGAAGGAAGGTCTAAAGATCGACTACCGGATTGGCGACGCCGAGAAGCTGCCTTTCGCAGACCAGGCGTTTGACGGGGTTACGTCGACCTTCGGTGTCATGTTCGCCTCGCGGCCCGAAGCCGCCGCGGGAGAACTGGCGCGTGTTTGCAAGCACGGTGGACGCATCGCCCTTGCGACCTGGTTGCCGGACAGCAGCGTCTTCCAGATGTTCCAGACGATGCGTCCGTTCATGCCCGCGCCGCCCAACCCGCCGCCGCCGTCGCCGTTCGAGTGGGGTAACAGGGATCGGGTGAGAGCGCTGCTGTCTCGTGATTTCGACTTGCGGTTCGAGGAAGGCGTCGCGACCTACTTCGACCGTGACGGTGCGGCGGCCTGGGATGCGTTCGTGACCGGCTACGGGCCAACCAAGTCCTTGGCGAAGAGCCTAGACGAGAACCGCCGGTTGGAGCTGAAACAGGCTTTCATCGCCTCTTGCGATGCGTATCGGACGGAACTCGGCATCAGCATTCCGCGTCAATACCTCATCACCTTGGGCAAGCGTAAATAAAGTTCAGGAGGCGTAGCCCGGGTTTCGCTCGACCTGGGCCACACCCGCCGGTCATTTGATCTGCAAATGAAACTCTTTCACGATCTTCGTGTAACGATCGAGGTCATCCTGCATGAACTTGGCGTAGGCTGCCGTACCATTCTCCGCCATGTGGATGCCGAGCGTCTTCATCCTCTCGACCATGTCGGGCTGGCGAAGCGCCTTGGCGACCGCGCCTTGCAGCTTGGCGACGATGGCGGGCGGAACGCCCGCCGAAGACTGCAGGCCGAGCATGGTCGCGACGTTGAAATCCGGGTAGCCGAGTTCGGCGCAGGTCGGCACCTCGGGCAGCGACGCGTCGCGCTCGAGGACCGATAGACATAGCGCGCGCAATTTCCCGGTCTGGATGAGCGACAGCACGTTGGAAATTCCCGACCAGCCGGCGTCGACTTCGCCGGTCAGAAGCGCATTCACGAGCCCGGTGCCGCCGCGATAGGGCACATGCAGCAGGTGGATGCCGGCCCGCTGCTCGAAAATAATCATCGTGAATTGATGGATCGACCCGATACCGGCAGAGCCGAAGGTCAACCCGTCGGGTTTGGACTTTGCCAGCGCAACGAATTCGGAAAGTGTGTTGGCGCGCACTGCGGGCTTGATCACCAGAACCGTGGGAAGTGTCGCCAGCGCCGTAATCGGCGTGAAGTCCTTCAGCGTGTATTTGACCTCCGGATTCATCGCGACGTTGATTGCGAGAGCGCCAGTATCGTTGAGCGAGAGCGTATAGCCGTCAGGCGGCGCCTGCACGGTCTCGTTGGCGGCAATGACGCCGCCGACACCCGGTACATCTTCGACGATGAAGGGATTGTTGAGCGCCTCGCCCAGTTTGGCGGAGAGCAGGCGCGCAACCACGTCAGGATTACCACCGGCCGCGGAAGCCGCCAGGAGCCGGACCGGACGGTTCGGATAATTCGCCGCGTCATCGGCGGCCGATGCTGAAACGGCCAAAAGCCAATGGGCCGCAGCGGCCAGGACCGCACCCGAGAGGCACCCGACGATCCTAAAGCGCATCCCTCCCCCAGCAAACTTGTCAGCAGTCTTTTGAATTTCTCGCTTCGCTGGCTCGCGTATCACCCACGGTCAGAGCACTGGCGGCGAAGACCAACAACTTTGATCGATTTTCTGGCGAGGTCGCCGCAGGCTGGCGGCGATGAGCCGGCGCCGCGACGATCACCGGAGGCGAAATTCACCTCCCTTGCTGGATATAGTACCCCGGACTCGTCGGATCGCTGCCGCCGCCAAAGGAATGGTTGCCGCTCTGAAAACCGCTGAACGGCGTCGTCTGGCTTGGCTCAATGCTGAAGTGGAGCCCGGGACTATTCGGATCAGACGGAAGCGTGCTTTGGCCGTTTGTGGCCGGATGGTCGGGATCGGAATAATTGAAGTTGTAGTTGCCGTTGCCTCCGGGCCCGAGCATTTGCTGAGTGAATGCCCATCCCGAAGCGGTCGTCGACACGACTGTGGCCGCTGCAATGATAGAAACCGCCGCGAACCGAAGCCGCACAGGTAGAGCCATGATCGTCCCCGTATGTGCCCTAAGCGCCGGGTGGAAGGTAAGGCCTTAGCTCGCGTCGGGTCAAGGCAGACCCGGCGTTTCGAAATAGGTCAAGCTTGGATTGGCTTTTTAAGATTGGTATCTCTACGGGCTCAATGCGACGTTGGAGCATCAGCCGGCGTGAGTTCTTCGACCACGGTGAGCGGCGCCGGCAATGCGCCGGCGCGCAGCAGAAGGGCGAGATCGTTAGCCTCTTGCATGGTGAAATTTCCGCTGATCTGCCCCGAGCCGCCAAGGATCGGTTCCCGGATCACCGGCACCGACGCCACCTGATTGTCGAGCACGATGGCGAAGGGCCTGCCGACATTCCGTTGTGTGGCTTCAGCGAATTTGCGTGCGCCCGCTGAATTGAAGCGGAAGCTGACCAACGGCTCGTTGGTGCGCTGGTTGAAGCTCGGTTGCGCGTCAACAACATCGGCACCGGAGACGAGGACCCGCTTCTCGACCAGGAATTTATCGCCCTTCTGACTCTCGAGAACTTCCGAATTCGGCGGCGCCTGCGTTGCAATGGCCTGCTCGACGGGCATGGACTGATCGACCAAACGGAATTCGAGCCTTGCCGTCCTGCCGAGAACCTCCTTCAGATGTGCCGTATCCTGAACGCCGGGGACCTGCACCAGGATGCGATCGGAACCCTCGCTCTCGACGTTCGGTTCGGGCAGGCCAAGTTCATTGATGCGGCGTTTGATGATCTCGATCGATTGATCGACAGCTTGCCGGACGCGATCGGCAATCGCCGCATCCGACGGGGTCAACGTGACGACGTCGCCGTTGGCCGCGACGTCGATGCTGCGGCGGGTCGTTATGTCCACACCAGCAAATCGTTTGCCAGGCAGTGGCTGCGACAGCTCTCCGAGCTTGTCGACCGCAGCTTTCACATCCCCATCGCGCGCCAGTTGCGCCTCGACGCCGTCGCCGCGGACAACGCACCTCATGAAAGGAATGCGTGCCTCCCGCAGCACGCGCCGCGCGTCATCGTTGAGCGCCTGCAACTGCCCTTTGCGAACCGCATCAGCATCGATTTGGAGCAATAAACTGGTGCTGTCGTGCAGGTCGCGTTGTGCAGATACTGGCGAGTGCGCAACGATTGTTCCGGGAAGGAAATGCGGCACCACGAATAGGCAGACGATAAGCGCGGCCAACAGCAAGACGGCCGCTACTTTCCACCGCGCTAAAATGGCCATGGCGCCGTCGCGCTGCGCATGAATACCAACATGGCGTGAATATTCGCACTTCTACCACCATGCTGCAACGCAGCAAGCGATACACACTCAATCGACCGCGCAAAGTGCAACAGAGAGCGCGATCTGCGCTCTTTCAGAGTGGCCG
>Ga0209579_10002706_pt1 | contig 13287 bp, 8 predicted proteins | sample Coa_R1_2_FD_187152 | JGI IMG/M metagenome (GOLD analysis project Ga0209579, IMG submission 187152) | Surface soil microbial communities from Centralia Pennsylvania, which are recovering from an underground coalmine fire - Coalmine... | ecosystem: Environmental > Terrestrial > Soil > Unclassified... | reverse complement strand
CGAGCCGCCTTTGCTTTTGAAGAGTTCCAATCCAGAGCGCGTCTTGTTAGGCTGAATCTCGTAATGTGCGCCGCCGGAATTTGGCGGTGCCAATGGCTGTTAGCCGAGCCCATCCGCTTGTAACAGTTGTGAAATATTCTTCCTAGTCCCTGCGTATTAATCCATGGAGAGGCGAAACATCACCGGAGAGATGAGCGCCGCGGAATTGGCGGAGGTGCTGTCGAACGTCCGGGCCGGTGACTCGGAGGCCTGGGGAGAGCTTTATCGCCGATATGCTCCGGCCATGTTCCGCTTTTGCCGGCGGGCGCTCCCCACGCCGGAAGACGCAGAGGATGCGACAACGGAAATCTTCATGAAAGTGCGGCAAAAACTCGGAACATACGATTCCTCGCGGCCGTTCACCGCGTGGCTTTACAAGGTGGCCAGCAACCACTGCTGGGACCTGCTGCGGCGACGTCGCATCCGTCAGGACCTTGAAACGGGAGATGTCGAAACGATGCCGCTCGAGCATCCCGACCCCGGCCAACTCGAGAGGCTGCAGGCCGAGCACAGCAGCAAAGAAGTCCGCACGGGTCTTGCCAAGCTGCCGGATCGCGCGCGCATGGCGCTTGTGCTGCGCTATTACTCGGACATGAGCTACGACGAAATTGCTGAAACGCTAGGCGTGCGCCGCGCGTTTGTGGGTGTGTTGCTGCTGCGCGCGCGGCATCAATTGCGCGAAATCTTGGCAGGTAGTGCAGCCTCCGGACAACTGGGCGCTGCGGCAGGGAGAAGTTGATGAATCATTTTGACGAGATGACTGTCCTGCTCTACCTCGAAGGCCAGCTCGATGCCGAACGCGGTCGAGAAGTGAAGGAGCACGCGGCGTCGTGCCCCTCATGCCGAGCGTTACTGGGGGCGCTCGAGAGCGAAGGCGTCTGGCTCCGCGAATCGTTGAGCGCGGAAGACGAATCGGTACCTGCGCGTCTTGTCGCGGCTCCCGAGCGCAGCGCTGCGCCGTGGGGCTGGCTCACCGCTCTTGGTCTGGGCGCCGGTGGTGCGTATACGTTATGGACCGGATTCGTCGAACCCTGGCAAGCGCAAGCGGAAAAAGCAGGGTTTACGCAGGGAAATTTGCTCACGATGCTCTTCTTCAGCGGTTCCTTTTGGAAAGGATGGGACGCAATGCGAAGCGCAATGGAAATCATGGCAATGGCCACTCTCGGACTGATAGTGATGTGGCTCGTGCGCCGCCGTTTCAGGCGCGCGACGACCTTCGCCGTCGTGATGGCGGCTGCTCTTTGTGCGGTTGCGCTTCCCCCTCCCGCTGCCGCTGCAGATACGGAGCGCGGAAACCCGAACTACACTCTCGCCGCTGGGCAAGTGGTGAAAACTGACCTGATCGTTGCAGCTGATCGTGCCGTAATCGATGGAGATGTTGACGGTGATCTGATCTCATGGTCGCGCAGTTTGACCGTGAACGGCCATGTGAGTGGAGACATCCTCGGGGGCGGCGAGCTAATAACCGTCAATGGCACCGTTGACGGCAACGTCCGCGCTTTCTGTCAGACACTCCAAATCACAGGAAGCGTCGGTAAGAATTTAATGGCCTGGTCCTCTAACGTCACTCTTGACCGCGGGGGTAAAGTCGCTGGTACAGGGACGATAGGGGCCGGGGATGCCGACCTCGATGGCCATATCGGCCGGGATTTGCTCGCACTATTCAAAACTCTCGATCTCAACGGTTCGATTGGAGGCAACGTCCGAACTCAAGGACGCAGCCTTACCATCGGCTCGGGCGCCGAAATCGCAGGCACGACGAAATTCAAGGGTCCAAGTGCCCCGAATGTTTCTCCCGGCGCCAAATTGGGCGGCGCTATGGAATTCATTCACTATGAGCGCGGCCCTGATCGCACATCACCTCACTACTATTGGCACCAGACTTTACTGTGGGGCGCGGGCTTCGTTTTTGGACTCGTGTTGCTTCTCGTTGCTCCAGGGTTTTTCTATGACGTCACGAATGCATGCAAGAAAGTAGCTTCGGCGTCCGGTATCGGTGTCCTGTGCCTGATCGCGTTGCCTGTAGCGGCCATCCTCGTGTGCGTCACCATTGTAGGAATTCCGGTAGGGATTTCGGCGCTGATTCTGTACGTGATCGCCCTGTATTCGACGCAGCTGTTCGTGGGGGCCTGGCTGGGAGAGAGGATTTTGGGAACGGGAGTCGGGTTCGGCCCCACTCTTGGAAGACTCGCTCTGGGCCTCGCCATCATCCGCGTGTTGCGTCTGATCCCCTACTTGGGAGCGCTTGTAGCGGTGGTTGTCGTCGTTTGGGGCCTGGGTGCGCTCGTTCTAACGCTCTACCGATACATGCGGCCGCAATTCGCGCCAGCGGCAGCTTAAGCCGCCAGTCTATACGACGCCGATCTTCTTGCCGACGCGTCCGATGATTTCGGCCGCTCGCTCCAAATCGGCGCGCTTGTGAGTGGCTGTCACGATGGTGCGCAGCCGCGCTTTGCCTTCAGGAACTGTCGGGAAACCGATGGCCATAGCCAGCACGCCTTCCGCAAATAGCTCGCGCGAAAATTCGAAGGCCTTTCCAGCGTCACCCACCAAAATCGGCGTAATCGGCGTTTCGCTCTCGCCTGTCTTGAATCCGAGCTGTTTCAGCTTGCGCTTGAAGAACTTTGTGTTGGCCCATAGTTTCTTGATCAGCTTTTCGCCCGCTTCGGAATCGAGCAGTTCAAACGCCGCCTGGCAAGTGGCGGTCACTGAGGGCGGATGTGACGTTGAAAACAAGAACGGCCGCGCGCGGTGATACAGAAAATCAATCAAGTCCTTCGATCCGCATACATACCCGCCAATCGCTCCAATCGCCTTGCTCAACGTCCCCACTTGAATATCCACGCGCCCGTGAACGCTGCAATGATCGATCGTCCCGCGCCCGCGGCTTCCGAGCACGCCCGACGAGTGTGCATCATCCACCATCATGATGCAGTTGTACCGCTCCGCCAGATCGCACAGCGCCGGCAAATCAGCGATATCGCCTTCCATAGAGAATACGCCGTCGGTGATCAGCAGCTTTTTCCCCGGCCAATTCTCGGTTTCTTTCAGCACCCGCTCGCAATCGGCAACATCCTTGTGTTTAAAAACTTTAATCGTCGCGCGTGACAGCCGGCACCCATCGATAATTGACGCGTGATTCAGCTCATCCGAGATAATCAAGTCCTCTTTGCCCAGAATCGCAGAAACCGTTCCTGCATTGGCCGTGAATCCCGACTGAAACACGACGCACGCCTCCACCTTCTTAAATCGCGCGATCTGCTCTTCGAGCTCCATGTGAATTTTCATCGTGCCTGTAATCGTTCGCACCGCCCCCGAGCCGACGCCATATTTGCGGGTGGCGTCAATCGCCGCGCGGCGAAGTTTGGGATGCGTCGTCAGCCCCAAATAATTATTCGAGCTGAGGTTGATCACCTCTTTCCCGTCGAAGGTCGCGACAGGTTTTTGCTCGCCCTCCAGCACCCGCAAATGAAAATACTGATTCTTTGCTTTCAAGTCTTCGAGCGCATCGTGAAGATATTGGAGTTGCGGGCGTGTCGTAGTTGTCGCCATGGTTTCCTCCGGAGATATTTGCTGCAGTAGGAGCGCGTTACTTCGCAGAACCGTTGGGATAGAAAAGGATCTTCCCGGCTTGGCCGGATTCCAGGAGCGAAAACGCATCATCGAATTTCTCGAGCGGCATTCGCTCCTTGAATAGCGGCTCCAGATTCAACCGCCCGTGCTTCAGCAATTCTGTCATCTGCACCCATGTTTCAAACATCCGCCGCCCGTAAATCCCCTGCACCGTTGCGCCTTTGAAAATCACGTCGTTCACAAGGTCCAGCATCACCGGATCCTTCGGTATTCCAAGCAGCGACGCCCGTCCGCCCGGCCGCAGCATTTGAAATCCTTTGTGAATCGCATCGGGATGGCCGCTCATTTCGAGCATCACGTCAACGCCGGCTCCATCCGTGGCGTCGAGTACGTGCTGCACCACGTCTCCCTGCGAAGGATCGAGCGCCTCGTCAGCTCCCATCTTCATTGCCAGTTCGCGCCGGTGCGCATTCACTTCCGTCGCAAAAAGCGTGGCGCATCCAGCTGCTCGCGCCACCGCGATCGCCATCAATCCGATGGGTCCCGCCCCGGTCACCAACACGTTCAGCCCCGCAATTTCGCCGGCCAACACGGTGTGCACTGCGTTACCGAGTGGGTCCATAATCGCGGCGTAGTGTTCAGGAATCGCCGGATCCACTTTCCACACGTTGCGCGCCGGAATCCGCACGAATTCGGCAAAGCATCCATCCGCGTCGATTCCAAGAATTTTCACGTTCTGGCACACGTGCGGCTGGCCCATGCGGCACGGCCGGCAATGGCCGCAATTCACGTGCATCTCCGCGGTCACGAAATCACCGCTGCGAATCGTGGTCACTTCGTCGCCAACTTTTTCGACGACGCCGCAAAATTCATGGCCAAAAGTGAGTGGAGGATGAATTCGCGAGGCCGACCAACGGTCCCAGCCGTAAATGTGCAAGTCCGTGCCACAAATCGAAGCGGCGCGCACGCGCGCGAGTACGTCAGTGGGGCCAAGTGTGGGAATGCCTACGGATTCAAGCTGCGCGCCTCGCTGCGGGCGCATCTTGCGTAGGGCTTTCATCGTCGCGGATGGCATTCAGGTGTTGGAAGCGAGAAACAGCGTCCCGCCAAACTGCTGATGTTAACACACGCCCAAACGGCGCCAAAGCATACCCAATCAGGGTGCAGCATCTTGGCCTTTTCTATGTATTTTCGCCCCAGTGGCGAAGGTTTCTATCTTCGACTCTCACACGGGCCGCAGCAAAGCGAGCGGGAAACTTTCGAATGCCGCCCCAAGGCTTAAGCGGCCTGTCGCGGTTGACATTCCAGCCGCGCCACCAACTAAGGTGTTAATCCAACGTGCAGGCGCGCCGTAGGGCAGTATTAATTCTGTCTGGCTCCAGAAGTCGCGCCGTTTTTCAGGTCCGATGACCGGCCCCTGCACTGAGGCGATGCATCGAATGCTAATCGAAACAAGCCAGTCATTGCCATTCTTACGGGCAAAAGCGACGACTCGATTCTTGTGCTGCCCCTGAACCTCTAGTGGAAGATATTCGCCATCAAGAAACAAATCGGGATTTTCCTTTCTGGCGTTCAAAGCGCGGTTCAAGACATGCATCTTCACCAGCCCATCCTGCCACGATGCAAGCATCTTCTCGATGTTCTCGTTATCCTGCGACTCATACGTCTCGCGCAGGACGCCAGCCAGTTCGCGGCGCTTTTCAAAGTCAACCGTCCCGCGATTATCCGGATCAACGAGCCGCAAATCCCAGAGTTCGGCGCCCTGGTAGCAATCGGGCACGCCAGGGCACGTTGTTTTCAATAACGTTTGGCTGAGGCCGTTCATCATTCCATAGAGAGCCGTGAATTGTTGGAACTGCTCAAACTTGAAGCAAAACTCGGCGTTACTTTTCCTGTCAAGCACACCGGCAATAAAGTCGCGCAATGCCGATTCGTGCGCCTCATTAGGCCGCGTCCAGCGCGTGTGCACTTTCGCTTCGCGCGTCGCTTTGATCATGTAATCCTGAACCCGCGATACAAGCGTGATCCACTCGTCCTCATGGAGAGGCCAGACCCCAACGAGTGTTTGGTAGAAAAGATATTCCTCATTTCGATCCGGCACCGCTGCTCCATTCGCCTTATGGACAAATTTGTCGTTAGCACGTGATGAACAGAGTAGTGTGGCCTCCCATTTTTCAGGAATCTCGGACAAAACAGCGATCCTCGCGCGCGTATCCTCTGATCGTTTCGTATCGTGCGTCGTCGTCGCGTTCATGCTGTTAGGCCAGCTCTTCTGCCGCACCGCAATGAGCTCATGGAATGCGGAACGATCGTCCGATGAGAGCCTCGGATCACCTCCCACCTCATTCAGTGAAGCCAACGGAAAGTAAATATACAGAGCCGTGTCTTCGAGGCCCTTTGCCATGATCGAACCTGTGAATTGCTGCCAGCGCGTCACGAACGCAAGCCGCGCCTCCCGCTGCTCAGGACGAATGTGTTCCGCCGCTGCAAGCAGCAGCACGTCCGACACAAAATTGAAATATTCCGCGGCAAGTGTAGATCGCCGGCCGCGGGCAGACTCGATCGCTTCGGTAATTATTTTTCGAGCCGGCTCCGGAATCTCAATCGACTGGATATACGTTCGATAGACAGGGACGCAAGCCGTCACCTCGATCAAGGTTTCAGCCATTTCTGCGGGATGCAATTCCCGCGCGTAGCGATCGTCACGAGCCAGCTCAGCGAGCCCCCTGCTTAGCGCACGCATTTCCACTCCTAAAAGAGTGCGCATGACGAGCTTTTTTTTGTCGTAAAGCAGATCTTCGAATTCAACGGTTAGGCCGATCCACTTTGAGTAGATCTCTTCAAGTTTCTTTGTTTGCCGCTCGTCGACTAAAAGCCGATTGGCGAAATTCAGGTAGTCGTAGCCCGTGGTCCCTTCCACGGACCAATCGCCGGGCAGCCACTCGTTCTCCTCGAGGATCTTTTCGACAATCAGATACAGATCGTCATGTTCCGGACGCTGAGATGAAAGTCGCTCGCGCAAGCGTTTGAGATATCGCGCTGGTTCCCGCAGACCGTCAATGTGATCGATTCGAAACCCGCTGCAGCTCTTGCTGAGGCCGATCCGTATTGCTTTCTCGTGAGTGGCGTCAAATACAGCCGGATCATCCACCCGCACTCCGACTAAATCGGTGATGGAAAAAAAACGACGGTAATTGATGGCGTCGCTTGCTGTTTGCCAGAAAGCCAGGCGATAGTGCTGCCCGCCAAGAATATGTTCGAGTTCATTAAAGCTGCTCGGAGTGCCGGGCTTGCCGTTGAGAACCTCAAGCGTCCTTTCGACGTGAGCATAGACCTCCGGCGATGCCATCAGCAGTTGATGAAGCCGGTCGCACATGCCTTCAAACTTCGCGCGACGGTCCGCAGGAGCTAATGTTCCGTTGCCGAAGGCGATCGATTGCGCCACTGCAAGGACGCCACGCCACTCCTGAGCAGTTGGCGAATCGGTCTCAAGCAGGCTGCTTTTTCCTTTGGCACTGGAGTTCAAGATCTCTGCGTATGAAGTCGGAGCAACCGGAAAGAGCTGCTCGCCGTACCGCAGGACGAATCTTCTGTCTTGCCAATCCAGATGCAGCTCTCCGTCATTCAGGACGTCACCAAACGGTCGTCCAAGAAACGGAAGCAGCAATTTATTTTCCAGTGTGCGGGAGGGCGGCTTCCAATCGATATCGAAATAGGAGGCGAAGGGTGAATCCGGCCCAAACTCCAGCACATCCATCCACCATCGATTTTCTTTGCTGGCGGCCATATGATTCGGGACGAGATCCAGCACCAGCCCCATCCCGCGTTCTTCCAGCGCCGTTTGAAGCGCAGCAAATTCCTCCTCGCCTCCTACATCAAGATCGATTTTCGTCGGGTCCGTCACGTCATATCCATGACCGCTTCCGCTGCGACTTGCGAGAACCGGCGAAGCGTATACATCTGAAATACCAAGCTCGCGCAGGTAGTCGAGAATTGAAACCGCGTCACGGAAGCGGAAGTTCGAATTGAACTGCAGGCGGTAAGTTGCCAGCGGCGCCCGTGCAGGCATTAATGCGGACCTTGGATATGAAGCTTTTCGCGCACCGCAGTCAGCTCGCGAGCCCAGTCTTCATTGCTCGGCCCGGTCCCATTGTGGTTGGTTGGAATCTGCATCAGCGGTGCGAAGCATAGGTTTTGCGCTGTCCACAATTGAACTGCAAACGGAAGCTCGGTCCCGACGTCGAGCAGCGCATGCAGACGTCTCAGCGTCTCGAAGTCATGGGGGTTCTTCCCAAAAGCCGCAGCCTGTTCTTCCAGGCGTTTCCGTAGGGTGAATTCGAGTGTGGGCTCGTCGAGCGTTACCTTGTTCAACTCCGCCTCGCGCAGAAGCGCCTTCACGGCCGCCGCATCCACGTCCGGCCGATCCAAGGCTTGCTGCAACTGGTTATTGAGCGCGACGCCGGCGAGCGAAATGAAGGCAGGAGGCACGGGAACAGAGAGTGAGTTGAGGAAACGCATAAGCGGTGCCTGATGCTCGTACATGCTGCGAAATGAACCCGACAGGCTGCCCAAACTGTCCTTGAGAATCAGATCAATGATGCGCCGCTGTTCGTCTCTAAACAGCGAGCGCAGCGAGAAAGTGTTCTTATGAAACTGCTCGTCCAGGATTCGAATCACCGCCGCTGTATCTGATCTTCCAAACGATTCGTGTAGTTTTTCGCGAAGTTCCTGAAACCGATTCTCGTCATGAAACTCGCGCACGCCACCCGTGATGTTGTGGTCGCCAAGGTTCAGAACCGCAAAGCTCAGCGGAGTTTCTTCTTTGGTGATCTCAGAACGTACGCGGCCTCGGCCCACTGCCAGACGAACGCGTCCTTCCGTTTCAACGCCGTACTGCTCTCGTTCGACCGTGTAGCAATAAATCTTGGTCTTGTCTCCATACGATTCAAAGAGCGAACTGACTGCATAGTGCCCCATTACTTTATCCGCGGTGACGATCGCCGGCGCCACCCACTTCTTGTAAATTTCCTCGCCATTCCCGTACTCACGTAGGTTGCTTTTTGCTTCGCGGAGCTTTTCACAGAATTGTGCTTCCAGTTGCTCGTTTCCGGTTGTTTCGCGCGCAAGTTGAATCGCTCTTCCCGCGTAGTGCACCACTTGAACCGTTTCGAGTCCGGAGAGCTCGTCGAAAAACCACCCGCAGCTGGTGTACATCAGCATTGCGTGGCGCTGCATTTCGAGCAGCTTTAACGCACGAATTTGCTCCTCGCGATTCAAATCGTGAATCGCGTGCTTGCCAAGGAAGCTGGCCACATTCTCATCGGCCCGGTTCAAAATCACGTCCACGTAATCGTTGCGTGCAGCCCACGGATCGCGGAGCAGCGCTGCTGCTTCCTTTTCGAAGACGGGAGCCAGCGTATCCCGCAACCAGTCGAGCGCGTTGCGCAACGGCCCTCGCCACTCCTGATTCCATCCCGAGTGCCCGCCGGAATTGCAGCCGCAGTTGGACCTCCATCGCTCCACGCCATGCACGCAACTCCAGGACGTGTTCTCGGCGATTTCCACCCAATGATCGGGCGGGTGCATCTCGAGAAATTGGCCATAGTTGGTCAACTTGGCCACGCCGCCCGATTCGATACTGTTCAGCGCGTAGGTCAAGGCCATCTCGCCGAAATGATGGTGGTGCCCGTAGCTCTCTCCATCCGTTGCAATATGAGAGATCTGCGGCCACGTTCGTTGGTCCGAGAACCCGCTTAGCAACCGATCGGCGAATCGTTTCCCGTCACTCAGTAAGCCTTCAAACGCGACAGCTTGCGAAATCGGCCCGTCATAGAAAAACACCGCAATCGTTTTCTTTGATGGCAGCCTTATCTGATAGGCCCTGCTCGGATCGATTCGGTCGCCAAACACGTTTTTCCAATTGCGGCTGCCAAACCGGCGCACACGCTTCGCTTGCCTCGGAGCCAGAATAGTGAATCGGATACCCTGCGCGGCAAGCGTCTCGAGAGAGGGAATGTCCACCGCCGTCTCAGGCAGCCACATGCCTTCCGGTTGGCGCCCAAAACGCGCGACAAAATCGCGAATACCCCAGATTACCTGCGTCTCTTTATCGCGCGCGTGAGCGAGCGGCAAAATCATGTGGTTGTACACTTGCGCCATCGCCGAGCCGTGTCCGCCAAAGTGTTGCTGGCTCTGTTTGTCGGCTTCGCGAATCGATTCGAGGAGAGCCGGCGCGTTTTGCTCCATCCACAGCAGCAAAGTGGGCCCGAAGTTGAAGCTCATCTGCGAGTAGTTGTTGACCAGCTTTACTATTTTCTGCTGGTCATCAAGCAATCGCGAAATTGCGTTCGGCGCGTAACATTCGGCCGTCACCCGCTCGTTCCAATCGTGGTAGGGGTAAGCGGAGTCCTGCAGCTCGATCGCTTCCAGCGACGGATTCTCCCGCGGCGGTTGATAAAAATGCCCGTGAACACAAACGTATTTCATTTTCTCGTTGACCCAAGGCCCATGCATGACGAAAGAACAGTTCGCAGAAGGAAGCCCGTCTTCTCGTGCGTCAGTGAACCGCAGTCACCCCCGGCGCCAGACTCAGCCAAGCGCTGCCGGTTCTAGACAATTCTCAACTACCTCGCTGCCGCAACACTTCAGAAGACACAGACTCGCAACGATTATGCGAAGACGGCCCGATTGAGAACAATACAGCAAAGTGCCTATGGGCCGCGGCCATGAGCGGCATGGCAAGGCTATTTCTATGATTCAAAACGAGATGGAAGGTAGGTCCCTAAGGCCGCTTCTTCACAGTCTGGTGCCAAGCCGCGATGTTGCGAGCGCGACAATAACCAACAGTGACCACGCATCGATGTTTTACTTAGTGCGGTGATAATTTAAGTCAATAGTTAGCCTTAAGTTTTCGCCGACTGAACAGGCCACGTGCATTTCGCGCTTCAAGGGAGATCATGATGAAAGCACATGTTAATTTACCGGCCAATCTTGTCCAGTTGTCCTGGCTTCATCGGCTTGTGCACCTGATCTTCTTCTTTTGTGTCCTCGGCGGCTACAGCACCCTCGCAAGAGCTCAGGGCACAGTCGTCCTCGTCGGCTCAGGCTCAAGCGTGCCGGCGCCCCTGTACAACCGATGGAGCCAGGAATACGGCAAGCGGAGCACCAACATTCAGGTGCGATATCTCCCGGTCGGTACCGGCGAAGGAATCAAGGAGATTTCTCACGGCGCAGGCGATTTTGGCGCGGGAGAATCCCAGCTCACCGAAAAGGAACGGAAAGAAGGAAGTTTGATCGAGCTTCCGGCTGTGCTTATCGGGATCGTTCCAATTTACAATCTCCCCGGTCTTCACCAGGAGCTTCGGCTTTCGGGGGAAGTGTTAGCCGAGATCTACCTCGGCGACGTGAAAACGTGGAATGCGCCCCAGATCGCGAAGCTCAATCCCGACATAACGCTGCCGAACCTCGCAATCCAAGTGGTCAACCGGCCCGCGGGAAAGGGCTCGAACTACGTCCTCACCGATTTTCTCTCCAAGGCTAGCTCTAAGTTTCGCACCCAAATTGGAACCACTTCTTCACCCAAGTGGCCGGTCGGCGAACCGGCGGAACGAAGCTCCGACATGGCCGACAAAGTAAAAAATATCTCCGGCTCAATCGGCTACGTCGAATACCAATACGCGGTGAAAGGAAACATTCCTCAAGCTGCCGTGCTAACCCCTTCCGGAAAGTTCGTTAAAGCCTCAACCGCAACGATCGCGGCAGCGTGCCAGGCGGCCGAAGCGCCCCGCTGGAATAATTTCTCCGCTTCCCTGACCAACGGGCCAGGAACAGATTCCTATCCCATCACCAGTTTCAGCTGGATTTACCTGCGGACTCAATCATCCGATTCGGCGCGCTCAACTGCGTTAGCCGACCTGTTGGATTGGATATATTCGGATGGTCAGCGATATGCCGCGGAAGAGGGCTATGCCGAACTACCTTCTCCTCTTCTCGCAGCGGTGAGAAAGAAAGTCAAGGAACTCCGCTAACCGCTGGCAAGACTCAATTTCATTTATTCTGGCGCTCAGGATTCAGACAATCCTTCATTCACAAGCGTTGCTGCTACCGCGCGTCGTCGGATTTTTCCCGTCGAAGTGGTGGGTATGTTTTTCACCAGATAGATTTTCTTCGGACACTTGTATTCCGCCAAATGCTCGCGGCAATGTTTGATCAGCTCGGATTCAGTTGCTTGCTGTGACTCTTGCAAAACGACCGCGGCGGCCACTTCCTCACCCAGCGTCGGATGAACGTAGCCGAACGTCACTGCCGCTGCCACAGCGCTATTCTGCAACAACACCTCGTCCACTTCGTGTGGCGCGATATTCTCGCCTCCGCGGATGATGATGTCCTTGATCCTGCCGGTCAAATGCAGATAGCAGTCTTCGTCGAGCATTCCCTCGTCGCCCGTGCGAAACCATCCATCTGCGAACGCTCGCGTGTTCGCCTCAGGATTGTTTTCATAACCGCGAAACACGTTGGCCCCCTGAATGGCCACTTCACCGCGCTGATTCGTCGCGAGATGGTTCCCCTCCCGGTCCATGATGCTGATGCGCAAGCCAGTGCCCACTCCCACGGATCCCGCCTTTCGATGTCGCGGTGGTAGAGGATTCGACGTCATCTGGTGGCTTGCTTCCGTCATCCCGTAAGCTTCCACGAAAGGAACCCCGAATAAATTCTCGATCTTGTGAATGAGGCTCGGCGAGAGGGGCGCGCTACAAGAGCGGATAAAGCGCAGCGTCGCAGCCTCTTCGGGCTTTTGGTGAGCGCGCGCGAGCAGAAGCTGATGCATCGTTGGAACTCCCGAATACCAGGTCACGCGATGCTCTCGAACCGTCCTCCAGAAAGAAAGGGCATTGAATCTTGTAGGAACAACCACCGTTCCCCCCGAAAGCAACGTCGCCATCATCGAAGCCATCAATCCGTGAACGTGAAACAGCGGCATGATGCACAAGGAAACGTCTGCTTGCGAGAGAGCATACGAGTTCGCAATATTCGCCGAAGAAACCGCAAGGTTGAAATGCCGTAAGGGCACCCTCTTGGGGCGGCCGGTGCTCCCGCTCGTATGCAGCACCAGCGCAATATCGTCAGGCGTTGGCTCCTTTGCGGTAGCGCCGGTAGGATTGCCCGCAAGCCAGACATTCCCGTCCTCGCTCATCCCCACCGGGAACACTGGAATTTTGCGATCGGAGGCTGCGCTGCGCGCGAATTCCGCTCCTGCCGGAGGACATAGAAGAATGCGAGCGTTCGTGTCATTCAGAAAAAAAAGAAACTCCTCATACGGATACGCCAGATTCAATGGAGCCGCTTTTCCCGCAATCGTGGCAGCCAGAAAACTTACAATCGCAGGCAGTCCATTGGGCAATGCGATTGCCACTGCGTCGCCGCGGCGAATTCCCACCGAAGCCAGAGCATTCGCCATCGCCAAAACTTGCTGCCGAAGCGAATCGTAGCTCACGCGGATTCCAAGCTCGGGGACGATCACTGCGGTATGGCTGCTGTCGGCGAATTGCAGAACATCAAGGAGGGTTTCAACGGACTTCAGCGTCATTCGTCGGCTCCTCTACGCCCGATTGCCGCGCGAGAAATTCTGCTCTTACTGTTAACGAAATGTAGCGCCACGTGGGAGGAAAATCCTGT
>Ga0209579_10002704_pt1 | contig 13298 bp, 12 predicted proteins | sample Coa_R1_2_FD_187152 | JGI IMG/M metagenome (GOLD analysis project Ga0209579, IMG submission 187152) | Surface soil microbial communities from Centralia Pennsylvania, which are recovering from an underground coalmine fire - Coalmine... | ecosystem: Environmental > Terrestrial > Soil >... | reverse complement strand
GATGTGGCGGGAGTTTTGCTCGCTGAGATGAGGCTCTCGACATATTTTGCGAGGATGTCGACTTCGATGTTGACGGCGTCGTTGGGCGTCATTGCGTGGACGTTGGTGTGCTGATGCGTGAAGGGGATGACGGCGATGTCGGCGATGCCGTCGTGAGTGTGCCAGCGGGCGACGGTGAGGCTGATTCCGTCAATGGCGATTGAGCCTTTTTCGGCGACGTAGCGGCGGAGATCTTGCGGGAGGCGGACGGAGAGCCACCAGTTGTCGCCCTCGGGAACTAGGCGCGTGACGCGGCCGATTCCGTCAACGTGACCTTGCACGAAATGGCCGCCGAGGCGGGCGGTGGCGGCGAGCGGACGCTCGAGATTTACGGGCTGGCCGGGCTTTTTTTCGCCGAAGGATGTGCGGCGGAGAGTTTCGCCGGAGAGATCGGCTGCGAAGGAATTGGCGTCGAACTCTACGACGGTGAGGCAGCAGCCGTTTACTGCGATGCTGTCGCCGAGCTTTATTTCGGCAGCGATGGACGGAGCACCATCGAGGCTGATGCGCAGGCGGCTGCCTTTTTCGTCGTGCTGAAGCTCTTCAATTTTCCCGACGTGCTCGGTGATTCCTGTAAACATCGTGAAAGTATCCTTGGACGCAGAAATCCGGGCCGTAGCGATTCACGGTGATATTGGTGAGCGCCGGCGATTTTGGGAACCAGCGCGCTGCGGGCAGATCCGCCAACGGTACGCCGCCGGTGCCCATGATTTTCGGAGCATAGAAGAGAATCATTTTATCCACAATGCCGGCTTCGAGAGCGGCGCCGTTGAGTTCGGCGCCCGCTTCGAGAATGACGTTGAGGATCTGGTGTTTGCCTAGATCGCGCAGCACTGCGTCGAGATCGACGTGGCCACGTTTGGCCGGAACACGGACGACGGCTACTCCGGCGCGTTCGAGTGCGAGAGCTTTCGGCGAATCGAGCGGTTGGGTGGTGAAGACTGCGACGTCGGCGTCAGCAGATTTCACGAGGTTCGACTTGAGCGGTAGGCGCAGGCGCGAATCGATGATGGCGCGAAGAAGTTTTTGGCGGCGAGGCTTGCCGGTGCGATCAGTCATGCGCGGATTGTCGGCGAGGACCGTGCCGATGCCAGTGAGGAGGGCGTCGGCTTCGTGACGAATGTGCTGGACGGCTTCGCGCGAGGCCTCGCTTGTAATCCATGTGGTGCTGCCGGAGCGCGCGGCAATTTGGCCGTCGAGAGTGAGAGCGGTTTTCAGGGTGACGAAGGGCAAGCCGGTGCGAATCCATTTGGCAAAATCTTCGTTGAGTTCACGGGCGGCAGCTTCGTGAATGCCTAGCGTTACTTCGATTCCTGCGCGGCGGAGTTGCTCGAGGCCTCGGCCTGCGACGACGGGATTCGGATCGTGCATTGCGGTTACGACTCGTTTGATTCCTGCGGCGATGATTGCGTTTGTGCAAGGGCCAGTGCGGCCTGTGGTGCAGCAGGGTTCGAGGGTGACGTAGAGAGTGGCGCCGCGTGCTTTTTTGCCGGCTTTTTTCAGGGCGACGATTTCGGCGTGGTCGCGGCGGTCGTAGGCGTGGAAGCCTTCGCCGATGACGCGGTTATTTTTGACGATGACGCAGCCGACGCGAGGGTTGGGGTGTGCGAGCGCGGTGCCCCGGCGCGCGAGTGCGAGTGCGTGGGTGAGGTGTGATTCGTCGGTGTCGACGTTGGGCTTGGGCATCGCTAGTCGAAGAGGGAGTTGACATAGGTTTGGGGGTCGAAGGGGACCAGATCGTCGATTTGTTCGCCTGTGCCTACAAAGCGGATGGGGAGATTCAGTTCGTGGGCGATGGCGACTACGATGCCGCCTTTGGCGGTGCCGTCGAGTTTGGTCAGGACGATACCGGTGACTCCGGCGTGGCTCCAGAATTCGCGGGCTTGATTGAGGCCGTTTTGGCCGGTGGTGGCGTCGAGGACGAGGAGAACGTCGTGGGGCGCACCCGGGACGATTTTCGCGGCGGTGCGCTTCATTTTTTCGAGCTCGGCCATGAGATTGGATTTGGTGTGGAGGCGACCGGCGGTGTCGACGATGACGGCGTCGATTTTGCGGGCGGTGGCGGCTGAGAGCGCGTCGAAGATCACGGCGGAAGGATCGGAGCCGGATTTTTGTTTGATGACTTCGACGCCGGAGCGGCGGCCCCAGACTTCTAGCTGTTCGATCGCGGCGGCGCGGAAGGTGTCGGCAGCGACGAGCATCACGCTGGCGCCGCCTTTTTTCAGGCGATTGGAAAGCTTGCCGATAGTGGTGGTTTTTCCGGTGCCGTTGACGCCGACGACGAAGAGAACGCGAGGGGAGGCGGAGTTGCCGTTTGCGTCGGTGGCCGCGGGCGGGAATGTGAGAATTTTCGCAATTTGATTCTTCAGCTCGCGTTTCAGGTCTTTGGCTTCGACGAGTTTATGCTCATTGACCTGCTGGCGGAGGGCGGCGAGGACTTCTTTCGTGGTGCGAACGCCGATGTCGGCGCTGAGCAATGCGGACTCAAGCTGACGCAAAAGCTCGGGGTCGACGGGGCGATCGCCCGTTAGGATTTGCTCGACTTTGGCTGAGAGCTCCGTCTTCGTCTTGCTGACGGAATCCTTCAGGCGCTCGAGGAGCGTGGGTTCGGGTGGTCCGAAGAGAGTGATCATGTGTTCGCCGCGTGGAGCGGAGAGAATAGTCTAGCAGAGATGTGCGGGGGTACGGGCGCGGGTAGGGCAGGGTGGAATTTTACGCGGGCGGGTCTTAGACCCGCCCCTACTGGCACGATTAGGGCGGGGCGGCGTGGGTTTTGCCGGCATGATCCGCGAGAAGAACGATAGCGTGCGATAGCCAAGAATTCATGAGGTGCGCCGTTTTGATTTGGTGGCACAGGCCCTTCGGTTCTTAGGGCAAACCCTTCGTTCCTCAGGACAAGCAGGAATGCCTGTGGTACTTAAAGATTGTCTTTGAGCCAGAGATTCAAGCGCGCGAGGGTGGGGATGTAGGAATGCAGGCCTGTGATGAAGAATATTTCGGCGAGGATTATGGCTGCCACTGGAACGATCGTGAGGGAATAACGCACTGCGGCATCGTAGTGGAAGACTTTGTCGGTGACGAGGGCGACGGCGGTAGGGCCGATGCCGAGGCCGATGAGATTTACTACGAGCAGGTAAAATGCGGTGGCCTGGCCGCGCATGGCGTTGGGGACGAGCTCGACAATCGCCGCGGGGATCAGGCAGGTGGGCATGCAGCCGAAGAAAATCGCGACGTAGAGCAGAGGGATCATGACGTTCGTCCGCGGCATGAGCGGGAAGAGAATGCCGGGGATGAGCCACGCGGCCGCTGCAAATACGGCGACGCGCATGTAGGCGTCGCGGTGGCCGCGCTTTGCGAGCCACGCTACGGCTTTGCCTGCTGTAAGCATTCCGAGAGTGCCTGCGAAGATTTGCGCTGTGCCAAAAATGATGCCGGCGTGCGAAGCCGTCATGTGGTGATTGCGCACGAGGAACGTGATTCCCCAGGCTGAGGTTCCATAGGCAGCGAGCGCGGCGAGCCCCATACCGACGTTGAGTGAGAGCAACGCCTTTTTATTCTGCGAGAAATACTTCCAGACCGCTGATAGCGCGATCCGTTCGACTTTGATTTTTCCTTGAGCATTCTCGAAGACTCGGGCGCCTTTGCGGGAGGGATCACGAAGGGTGAGCAGCGCGAGGATGAAGAGAATGCCGGAGATTCCGAGAAAAATGAAGAGGGCTTGCCACGGACGGACGAGTCCGAGCACGGGAAGCTCGAACATTTGCCTGCTGCCGAAGTAGCGGAGGAGCAGCCCGCCTAGAAGAAATGCAAAGCCGCCTCCGATGTAAGTGGCCATGGTGTAGACGCTGAATGGCACTGAGCGTTTGGCGGGAGGGAAGGAATCTGAAATCATGGAATAGGCTGCGGGAGAAAGAGTGGCTTCGCCGACGCCGACTCCCATACGCAAGATAAAAAGCTGGGCGTAAGAATTGATGAGGCCGCAGCCGCCCGTCATCAGGCTCCACGTGAACATTCCCACGATAATCAAGCGCGGACGGCTAACTGAATCCGCGAGCCGCCCGAATGGCAGGCCGAGAACTGAATAAAAAACGGCGAAGCTGAAACCGATCAGCAGGCTCATTTCGGTGTCGGTGATTCCGAGGTCGCGACGAACGGGCGCGACGAGGAGATTCAGAATCTGCCGGTCAATGAACGAGAAGATGTAGGCGCACAAGAGAATCGCGACGGTGTACCAGGCCCAGGCTGTGGATGGATAGGCCTGGTCTTTTTCCACCGGTGCATCGATAAGGTTGGCTTGATCGTGAATGCTCATGCCCGCCACCTTGCTCTACCTAAACTTATACGCGAGCGACCGATGCTTTATTGCATGCAATTGGGACTGGCGGCAAGTTTTCTGTTTGATGCTTAGACTTCGACGAGGGTGGCGGTGAGGCGGAGGCGGCCGGCCTTGACGGCGGATTCGAGAGCGGCGACGACTTTGGGATCGAAGCGGGAGACGGCGAGCGAGCGGATGCGTTCCATGGCGAATTCGAGATCCATCGCAGATTGATAGGGGCGGTTGGTGGTGATGGCGTCGAGGGTGTCGGCGACGGCGATGATGCGCGCCATCAGCGGAATCTGGTCGGCGGAGAGGCCGTAGGGATAGCCGGCACCGTCGAGGCGCTCGTGGTGCAATTCGATTCCGGGGAGCATTTCCTTCAGCTGCGCGACGGGGCGCATGATGTTGGCGCCTTTCACGGTGTGCTGCTTCATGAGATCGAATTCTTCGTCGGTGAGCTTGCCGGGCTTTTTGAGGACGCGATCGTCCACGCCGATTTTTCCCACGTCGTGCAGCAACGCGGAGATGCGCAGGCGGTCGAGATCTTCGGAGGTGAGCTGCAAATATTCGCCGATGATCATTGAATATTTCGCTACGCGACCGGAGTGACCGCGCGTGTAGGGATCCTTTTCGTCGATGGCGGCGGCGAGCATGCGGATGGAGCCGAGGAAGAGATCGCGATTTTCGGCGGCGGCCTGCTTCAGGCGTTCGACGTAACGCTCGATATCGCCGGCCATGTGGTTGAACGTTTCCGCGAGCTCGCGGATTTCGGCTGCGCCGCGCACTTCGACGCGCTCGTGGAATTCAGCGCGGCTGATGGCGCGGGTGGAAAATACGAGGCCGCGAATGGGGCGCGTGATTCCGACGGCGAAGAGATACCCGAACATCAGCGCCACGAACGTCACACCGAGGACGAACGTCAGCGCCTGGGTCGTGAGTTCCTGCACACCGGCGTCGGTGCGGGCTTCGTCGAGGCCGCGCTCGGCGATTACGGCCCAGCGCAGCTCGGGAATCGTGCTGTAGGTGCCGATCATTTCGACTTTGCGGTTCTTGTTTTTTGCGGGAAGAGAGAAATGCATCGTTTCCGTGGCGCGCAGTTCCTGCGGCAAGTCTTTGAATTTCGTGACGAGCGGCGACGTGGCGGAAAGGTCGCGTCCGGGGACCATTTCGTTGGTGTTGGGGTGGGCGACGATGTGGCCGTGCACGTCAACGATGAAGACGGTGCGGTCGCGAACGCTGGCGTCGCGCAGGCGGCCGAGCAGATGGTCGATCGAGACTACCGATGCGAACATTCCAGTGAATTGGCCTTCAGAGAGCAGCGGGATGGAGACGACCAGCGCCGGACGGTTGTCCTGGCCTACGCCGAATGGTTCGCTGACGTAGTTGAGGCCTTGAATGCTGGCGGTGAATGCGCGCTTGAGTGCCACTGCGACGAAGGGATCGGCGTCGGCGCGGAAGCTGCCGGCGGACTCGCCTTTCGCCTGAGTGTTGACTGCGGTGACGTAGAGAACGTCGGGATTATTTTCCACAAAATTCTGCAGCAGACGCGTCATCTGCGGGGCGTGCGAGGGCTCGTCCACATTTTGAATCCAGCCAGTGAGGGCGAGAAGCTGGCGCTGGCTGAGGAGTTGTTCACGGAGGCTCGATTCGAATTGGACGGTTTCGCTGGCGAGCGAACGCGTGATTTCGTTCTGCTGCAGGCGCTCGGTGTCCTGGAGTTTTTCTTCGCTCAATCGCAGCACCTGCCGGTGGTAGAGCCACAGCGGCATGACGCTGACGAGCAGAAGCGCGCCCATTACGATCCAAAGGATGCGCAGGCGGCGGGTGGTGAGCTGATTGAGGGCGTTGATGGGCACAGGGGTTTCCGCCTTCAATGCTATCGGTTGAAAGGAAGGGCGCACAACAGGACGAAAGTACTAGAGTTGGCTGATAAGTCACATAGGTTCAGGGGGTTCCGGGTTAGCGACCCTAGGGAATCTGCTTCGCAAAGCTGCGACGAAAGCTACATTTGCCCGCGCGGAAATAAATTCGAGAGGGGAACGCCCAGTAGACCAGGCGAGATATAGAGTGACCGCGATCAAAACGAGAGTGATCGCGAAATTCGGCCATGCATTCAGAGCCCATTGTCCACTCCAAGTGAATTCCACGGCAGACGAAAACGGGCGCAAATAGGGAATCGGCCAATGATAGCCGTCTGGACCGCGAGCGCCCAACACATCTTCGACTAGGTGCAGGTGGAAGCTGACAAGTACGAGGAAGCCAGTGATCCATTTCTGCCTGGCCAATCCGATTGAGATGAGCGTGACGAGCAATGCGAAAGAGAGATTGTGCAAGTGATGGTGGTAAAGGCTAAACCATGGCAGAGGTTGAGCGGAGTGGCGGGTGAACAGCTCGGGGACGATTCCAAGCCCGTCAATATCCGGAACGACGGCGGCCGTAGTGATCAAGGCGCGATCGCGGACGTTGAGCGATGGCACAGTGGCAGCGAGGACCCACCCGGTGAAAAAGTGAGTGACTGGACTCATTGACTGAGTCGTTCTTAACCGAAATTAAGGAAGAGCGCGAATTGCGCGTGCGCGAGCGTGCCCAATGGCTTACTTGCGGAATTTCAGGCGCGGTTCTTCTCCTGCGATCAGGCGCTCGATATTGGAGCGATGTTTTGCGAGGATTAGCACGGCGATCAGGATTGTCCCCAGGCTGACGAATTCTGAAGGAGCATGGCCGGGCGCGTAGAGCATATAAACTAAGATCGGCATGGCAGCGGCGGCGGCAATCGAGCCGAGCGAGGAGTAACGCCAGAAGACAACTACGATGAGCCAGAGGACGACCGCAGCCACCACCGCTTGCCAGCAAATGAGAATGAAGACGCCGAGGCCAGTGGCGACGCCTTTGCCGCCGCGAAATTGCAGCCAGACCGGGAACACGTGACCGATTACGGCGAAGATTGCGCCGAGCATCATCCAGCGAATGTTCCAGCCGGTCCAATGGCCGGCGATCCAGACGGCGAGGTAGCCTTTTCCGGCGTCGAGAAGCAACGTGAGCGCGCCGGCGATCGGACCGGCGTTGCGAGTGACGTTGGCGGCGCCGATGTTGCCGCTGCCGACGCTGCGAATATCAGCGCCGCCGAATGCTTTTACGACGAGCAGGCCGAACGGAATCGAGCCGAGGATATAGGCGACGACGGGAATCAGCGTCGTGACGTTCACAAAAGATAGGTCGAGAGAGGCAAACGGCGCCACTGAAACGATCATTTTCCTTTGTTGTGTGCCTGGGCGGTTGAGCCGCCGACGAATGGAAATGACGCTACGCGATTATATTGCGCGCCGGTTGATTTCAGTAGGCTTTCGTAGAGGTGAAAATTCGTCTCGGTGGCGGCGCCGAAATCGGTTGACTTCATGTCGGTTGCAGCTTGAACCACTTCGCGGATGCCTTCGTCCGATTTAAATCGCGCCAGGGTGAGGTGAGGAGTGAAGGGGCGCGTCTCGGCTTCGATTTCCAGCGGCACGAGCGCTCGATCGATATCGGCGGCAAGCTCTGCGAGATTTGGCGAGGAGACAATGCCGCACCAGAAAGCGCGTGGGTGGTGCTCGTTGGGGAAGAAACCCATGCCACGGAAATGGAGTTCGACGGGTTGCTCGGCATGGATGGAGGAGAGCGCCGCTTGGATGGGGCTTAACTTTTCATCTGGCACGTGGCCGATGAACTTCAGCGTGATGTGGAGATTTTCGGGCTTTATCCAGCGCGCTGCTCGAGACTTTGGCTGAAGCTTTGCGATCAGTTCTGCAATTGCGTGGCGGACCTGATCCGGCAAGTCGAGCGCGACGAAGAGGCGCACTGGTTAGGACCGGCTGCGCGGGAAGAGGAAATAGCGCCGCACTGAATCGAGAGCGGTTTGAGAGGCGTGCATGCGGATGCGTTCGCGATCGCCGGGGAATTGGAAGCGGCGCTCGCGTGGACCTCGTTCGTCCGCGATGCCGATATGTACGAGGCCGACTGGTTTTTCGGGAGTGCCGCCGCCAGGGCCCGCGATTCCCGTGACGCCCACGCCTATGGTTGCGCCGGTTCTCTTGCGGATGCCGTCGGCGAGAGCCAGCGCCACTTCGGGGCTTACCGCACCTTTGGATTCGATCAGCTCTGCAGGGACGTCGACCAGCGCAGATTTCAGTTCATTGCTATAGCAAACCACGCCGCCGAGAAAATAGCTGGAGCTCCCGGGAATATTGGTGAGGCGTTCGGCGAGCAGGCCGCCTGTGCAGCTTTCGGCGACGGCGATTGTGGCGCGATTTTCTGTGAGCACGCGTGCGACTACTTCCTCCATTGCTTCGCCCTCGGTGGAATAGAGATGCTCGCCAAGCGCAAGGGCCATGCGTTTCACCATTTCGTCGAGAATCTGATTGGCTTTGGCGGGATCGCGGGACCAGACACGCGGATGAAGTTGAATTCCCGGCGGCGATGCGAGGATTGTGGTTTCGGTGTCGGGGTAGAGGGCGTAGAGCGGTGAGACGCGCTGCTCGACTTCCGATTCGGGCAGGCCGGTGATGCGCAGGTCACGCGTGAAGAGGCGCTCGTCGTGACCAAGCCTGGTGAGGCGGGGGCGGATTTCCTGCTCGAACATCGCGCGCAGCTCCGCCGGAACGCCGGGAAGCAGAATCACGATGTGGCCGCTCGCTTCCATCCATAGGCCGGGAGCGCTGCCGCGCGGATTGGGAATCACTGTGGCGCCTTCGGGGACCATCGCCTGGCGACGATTGATTTCTGGCATCATGCGGCCGAAGCGGCGGAAGAGTTCCTGGATGTGGCGGAGGACGCCTTCGTTCAATTCGAGTTTGCGGCCGAGAAGATCGGCGACGGCTTCGCGGGTGCGATCGTCGTCAGTGGGGCCGAGGCCGCCGCAGGCTACGACCAGGTCGGCGCGATCGAGGGCTTGGCGAAAGGATGCGCGCATGTCGTCAAGCGAATCACCCACCACTGCTTTGTGCACCACGCGGATGCCGACTTGATTGAGGCCGTCGGTGAGGAACAGGGAATTGGTGTCGAGGCGGTAGGGCGTGAGCAGTTCTGAGCCGATGGCGATAATTTCTGCCCGCATCGCTGGGCGCTAACCGAAGAGGGGAAGACCCTCGACGTCCCAGTCGAGAGAGTAGATGGCGCTATTGGTGGTAATCATGGCGCGACGGCTGGGCATCAGCGCGAGGCCGACGATATTGCTGCCGCCGAGGACGACTTGCGGCTCGGCGTGAGGAGTGAGCCGGACGATGCCGCGGCGGCCGCTAAAAGATGCCGCGACGTAAAGATTGCCGAAGCGATCGAAGGCGAGACCTTGTGGACGTCCGAGGCCGCGGAAGAAAACGCTCACATCGCCGCCGGGAGTGATTTTGTAGACGCGGTCGAAACTCGACGTAGTGGGGCCGGTGACATACAGATCGCCGGTGGGACTGAAGGCGAGATGATACGCGGCGAGCGAGGGTTCGAGCGTGGCGAAGACAAAGATTTCGCGGTCGGGGCCGATTTTGAAAATCGTGCCGCTCCGATCGCCTACGTAGAGGCTGCCGGCTCTGTCGAAGGCGAGGCCGGTGGCGATGCCCATTCCTTCGATCCATTGCATGGCGCGGCCGTCGGGCGAGATGCGGTGAATCGTGCCATCGTTGCGGCAGGAAACGAAAAGGTAGCCGTCGTGGTCGATGGCGAGGCCGGTGGGGTTCATCAGTTCGGTGATGAACGGCTTCACGGTGTGGTTCGAAGTGATTTTGTAGAGCGAGACGGGAACTTTTTGGCCGCGCTGGCCGCTGAAGGTGACGTAGACGTTTCCTTCGGAGTCGACGGCGGGGCTGGCGACTGGGTGGAGATTGTCGGCGATTTGCACGCCGAGCGCCATCGGGAATGGCGCGCTTTCGATGCTGCCCATTTTCACGCGCACTGCGCCGCCTTCGGCGCCGTCGGGGACGCGGGCGATCAGCATATTTTCGGCGGCCATCACGAGGCTGCCTTCTGCGGCGCCGAATTGGACCTGGGCGCGCGTGTGGTTGCGCGTGTCGAAGCCGCTGCCTTTGATCGAGACTTCACCGCCCGGCAGGGCTGCCGCGGGAGTGACGCTTTCGATTCGAGGTGTGCCGTTCGATTTCAATTTCGTTGGTCCCGTTGCTGCCACGGTTCGTTTGTTACGTCCGAGTTAAACTGCCGGTCTGCCCTTCGCGGAGTCAGGGTAAAGAGACCGGCGCTGCGAAGGCAAAGAAAACCTGCCGGTCTAAAGACCGGCGCTACAGAACCCAACGGCGTTACAAAACTAAAGGCCGGCTGCTCGGGCTAGCCACAAGCCGATTGCGGCGTAAACGCCTGCGACCCAGTCATCTGCCATGATACCCCAGCCGCCGGGGAGGGACTCGGCTTGTCGGGCTGGGAACGGCTTCCAGATATCGAAAACGCGAAAAAGTATAAAACCCAGGAGCAAATATTTCCAGTTGAGGGGCGAATCAAGCGAAACAGCTCCAAGCAGGTTATTCGGTGAGGCAGGCTGTATGGTCTTCCACCAAAGGGGAACTCCGCAGCCGAGCAACAGAGTGAGATGTTGGCCTGAGACCTCGTCAATCACGACCCGCTGAGGATCTTTCTGTTGCCACGATTTGGCGGCACAAGTGGCACTCCAAACCCCGAGAGCAGCCGTCACTAACGCTAGCCCGATCTGAGACCACAGAAATGGGTCTAGGCCATGTTGCAAATGAACGCCAGCGATGTCATAGCCGCCGCCCAACAGGGCAACGGTGATTATCGCCGAGATCGATAGGAATCCCCACCACGGTAGTAGCGTCAGCACGATTCCAGCGAGAGAACCCCAGGTGCCGGGGGCGATGGGGATGTAGCCGAGGCCGCAGGCGGTGGCGATGAAGAGGACGAGGCGTGGTTTGCGCTGCGCTGCGATTGGAATGCCTGATGCCTCTGTGGCGTTCGGAACTGCTGTGCCTGAGTCGGCGCTCATCCGTGAGCGTCCTTGTTGTCGTCATCATCGTCGCGGGCGCTTGGGCGTGAGTCTTCGTCTTCTGATTCGTCGAAGACTGGGTTGCTGATTACGTATTTTTCGCTGGACCAATTACCGAGATCGACGAGGCGGCAGCGTTCGCTGCAGAACGGGAAGTCAGCGTTTGTTTCGGAGTCGGTTGGTTTGTGGCAGATGGGGCAGCGGCGCTTCATGGGTTCTATAGTAAGGCTAACATGGATGGATTTCAGTGGGAGTTTGATGCGGCGCGGGGAATAGAGTCAAAAAAGCCGGCGGGACGCCGGCGGTACGGAAGTGCAGCGGCGCCGTCTGGTGCGGCGAGGCTTGGGTCGCGTGTGCTGAGATTGGGGGAAAGGCCCACGACGAGGACGGCGTCGTCGTGGCTACGGGAGATGGATTAGCGGGAGCCTAGGATTGGAAATGGATTTGGCGACGCTGTGGGTGCTGCGATTTCTGCGCTGATTGTGCGGGCTTGCGGCGGGGCGAATTCTATTGCGCGGGCGATTAGGTCGTAGTCGTTTGATTCGCTGATTTCTGCTGTGGCCATTGTGCCGGGTGCGGGTAGGTTCTCGGCGTCGTTGACGCCTTCGAATTCGGTGATGTAGACCTTGCCGTCGATTTCTGGGGCCATGCCTTCGAGGCGTGCTTCCCAGATGAGATCGGTGTCCTTCGAGGGGCCTTCCAGGATCACTTGCAGGCGCTGGCCTACGCGCTTGCGCAACTTGCGGGCGGAAATTTTCTTCTGGATTGCCATCAGGGTGTCGCGGCGGCGGGCGATCGTTTCTTCGTCCACTTTATTTTCGAGGGCGAAGCTTTTCGAGGTGTCTTCGTCGGAGTAGGCGAAGACGCCCATCCAATCGAATTCGGCGGCGCGGACGAAATCGCAGAGCTCGCGGAAATCCTTTTCGGTTTCGCCGGGGAAGCCGACGATGAACGAGGTGCGAATCGAAACGCCGGGGATCGCTTTGCGCGCGCGCTCGAGCATTTTCAGGAATGCGTCGCCGTTGGAGCCGCGTTTCATGCGCGCGAGGACGCTGCGGCTGGCATGCTGCAGAGGCACGTCGAGATACTTCGCGAGGCGCGGATGCGCAGCGATCGTATCGAGCAGGCGCGGCGTGATGCGGTTCGGGTAGCAATAGAGGAAGCGAATCCAGTTCAGGTCTTCGATTTGGGCGAGGCGTTCGAGGAGGATGGGGAGGCCGTCGCGCAGGCCGAGGTCTTCGCCGTAGAAAGTGGTGTCTTGCCCGATCAGCGAAATTTCGCGGACGCCCGCGGCGGCTAGATTTTCTGCTTCGCGCACCACGGATTCGAATCGGCGGCTGCGGAATTTGCCGCGCAGCTGCGGGATTACGCAGAAGGTGCAGGGATGGTCGCAGCCTTCGTTGATTTTGATGTAGGCGGTGTGGCGGGGCGTGGCGAGAATGCGCGGCGTCAAGTCGTGATAGAGATACGACGGCAGGGAAGCGCCGTTGGCATTGGAGCCTGCCGGGTGAAGCTGGCCTTCACAGGCCTCGAGGATTTTGTCGACTTCACCTGTGCCGATGACGGCGTCGACTTCGGGAATCTGCTCGCGAATGTCGTTGCGATAACGCTCGACCATGCAGCCTGCGACGATTAATTTTTGCGCGCGGCCGAATTTCTTGTACTCCGCCATTTCCAGGATTGACTGCACGGATTCCTGCTGTGCGGGCGCGATGAAGCTGCAGGTGTTGACGACGAGGACGTCGGCATCACCTGCGCGCGGCGTGATTTCGTAGCCTGCGCGCGTGAGAATGCCCATCATCACCTCGCTATCGACGAGGTTCTTGGGGCATCCGAGGCTCACAAATCCAACTTTAGGCATACCAGCGCGCTTCCTTGGGTGTTCGCAAACTAACAATTCTAACACGCCGCGTCCGCTATGTGCTCGTCTCAATGTCGTCCCATTCGAGGCCGTCGATATTACAGATC
>Ga0209579_10002701_pt1 | contig 13300 bp, 14 predicted proteins | sample Coa_R1_2_FD_187152 | JGI IMG/M metagenome (GOLD analysis project Ga0209579, IMG submission 187152) | Surface soil microbial communities from Centralia Pennsylvania, which are recovering from an underground coalmine fire - Coalmine... | ecosystem: Environmental > Terrestrial > Soil >... | reverse complement strand
AAATAGATGATCAGCGACGGGCCCACGTCGAGCACCGTTATCGCCGTGCGCAAATACAGACTGCGCGACGCGCCGAACCCCGCAATCCCAAGCCACAGTCCGATCTGCGTCAGGCCGACGCTGCCGGTACCGAGAATTTTCCCGGCCATCAATTCCTGCGCACTCGCCGCGCACATCAGTACCTCGGTGATGCGCGAGCTTTTTTCTTCCATCACCGAACGCATCACCATCACACCGTACGAGAGCAGCGAGAACAGCATCACGAACATCAGAATGAAGACGACCACCGCGCCGCGAACCTCATTGTAGACCACCGACGAATTGCCCGCGCGCACCGCCGTAAGATCGACCGGCTGAAGTATCGCCGCCACGTCCGCGGCGCTGCTGCCCTGCTTCACCATCCGCTGCGCGGCAAGCGCATACGACAGCGCGTCGCCCAGGCGTCCGCGCAGGATAAAATCGCCCATGCGGCGGGTAGTGAACACTACTTGGCGCGACGCAATCGAATGATCGTCGAGCCAGACGTAACCTTCGAGGTTGCCGTCGTCGAGCATCTCGTCGAGTCGCGTATGTTCGGCCGGCGACGTCGGCGAGACCACCGACGGTTGGTACCGCGTGCCGTGCTGGCGCATCAATTCGCCACTCGCCAACTCCGCCAGCGCGCGATTGTCCGACGCGATCACGACTCGCGCGGGTCGCTCGTTGTCGCGCATGATGCCGCGGGCGGTTGACGTGCTGATCAACGTGGGCAGGACCAGGAACGCTGCCATCAGCACCGGAGTCACGAAGGTCGAGAGCAGGAATGATCGCGTGCGCACGCGCTCGAGGTATTCCCGCTTCGCGATGATCCAGACTTTTTTGACCGAGAACTCAGTCATGCTTGCCCGAGATTCGTTCGATAAAGATTTGTTCGAGCGACGGATCCATCACCTGGAATCGGATCACTCGCAACTGTTGCATCGCTGTCTGCAGCAGCTCCTGCGAGTCCGCTCCGGGCTTCAGTCGCAGCTCGGCGTGATTGCCGTAGTCGTTCAGCGAATCGACGATCGGATGGCTCGCAAGGCACGCCCCATCGCCTTCGTAATCGATTTGCACGAAGCGCCGGCCGTTGCCGTTTTTCACTTCGCTTAGGCTCCCTTGCAGCACCGACTTGCCGCGATTGACCAGGCAGATCGAGTCGCAAAGTTTCTCGACCTGATCCATCCGATGGGTCGAGAACAGGATCGACTTTCCCGCCGCGCGAAGTCCCACCAGCACGTCTTTGAGCTGCATCGTGTTGACCGGATCGAGTCCGGCAAACGGTTCGTCCATCACGATCAGGTCGGGATCGTGCAGCAGCGCCGCGATGAACTGGATCTTCTGCTGCATGCCCTTCGACAGCTCCTCGACCCGCCGATCGACCCAGTCCGCAATCGCGAGCCGTTTGGTCCACGCATCGACGCGCTCCTTCGAGGTCGCGATCGACAGACCCGCGAGCTGTCCGAGGAACACCAGGTTCGCGCCAACCGTCATCCGCCGATACAAGCCGCGTTCCTCGGGCAGATAGCCGACCCGCCGCAGCGCGCGACGGCGCAGCGGCTCGCCGAATAGTCGCACGACGCCCGAGTCGGGCGAGGTGATACCGATCATCATGCGGATGGTGCTGGTCTTGCCTGCGCCGTTGGGTCCGAGCAGGCCAAAGATGTGTGCCGGCGGAATCGAGAACGACAGTCCGTCAACGGCCGCAAAGCCGCCGTACGATTTTCGGACTTCGAGCAGTTCTACAGTCGGCGTCACTACTGCTAGTGCGCCCACACGAGTTGCGGGTTGGTCTCCCACGGATAGACGTGAACCATCCAGCCGAACACTTGCGGGAAGAAGCGGCCGCCCGCGGCGTCGCAGGCTTCCTTGGTAGCGATCGATCCGTTGGGCCCGAACTTGGTCCAATCGGCAGTCTTCATATCGGTGCCGCGGGCCGGGATACAAAAATTAACGTGCCGATGCCATCGCGCGACGCTCAGCGGCACGCGCTCGTTGAGCTCGTCGAGGGTTGCGGCCTTGCGATCAGTGTACATCGCGCCGATCAGCTTGTAGCCACCGTCCGGCGTGCGCTCGTAGAGAAGAGAAGTCGGCTGGTTCGGATTAAACGTGAACGCGGCTTTGAGCCCGTACCAGTTCCTGGTGAAGTGCACGACCTTCATCTGCTTGAACTCAGGATGAAACGGCCTGAAGCCATCGGCCTCCGCGACGTGATAATCCTTGTACTTCGCGAGCGCGTGCTGCAGGTCCGTTACCAGCACGGCGGCGCGCGCCTTGTCAGCATCATTGGCGGGACGCAAATCGGTGTATGCCATGTGCAGCGCCATGTTCTTCATGTTGCCGTTGCCCATGTGCATGTCGTGATCCATCTCAGGGCCGTCGGACATCTCCGACATGTCACCACCGCTCATATCCATGCCCTTCATATCCTGGGCGACCGCAGCAGTGGAAAGCGCGAGCGTTACCCAAAGCGCCGCGACAATTTTCACAGCCGAAATTCGAAACTGCATCACCCCAACTCCCCGCGAAAAAGTGTATGCTCTGTATGAATGGCAGCCAATGATCGAATGATTCTGTCCGACCAACGTCAACTCATTTCAGGAGATGGAATATGAAGCTTGGAACTTTGGCAGCAGCGGCCCTTCTGATTTGCTCTTTCGCGCTGGCGCCCAACATTGTCAGAGCCGACGAAAACGATTGGTATCAAGGGCAGCAAGGTCAGTGGGAGAAGCACGGCAGTAAGTGGCGTTGGAAAAGCACTCACGGTGACCAATGGTTTCAGGGAAAGCAGGGACACTGGTACCAGGACAAAAAAGGGTGGCATTGGTACGGCAACGACGGCCGCGAGTATACCGAAGGCTCCCACGGCTGGGCGTGGCATCGTTAATAGGAGATGAAAACAAAGTCGGGCGGGATCGAAGGCCAGCCGGCATCGGAACTCATCTCGAAAAGAATCGTCGAACTCGGGGACTGGCGGGGAGAAACCCTCGCCAGAATGCGCAAGCTCATCAAGCAAGCAGACCCGGACGTCGTCGAGGAGTGGAAGTGGATGGGCACTCCGACCTTCTCGCACGACGGTATCATCTGCACTGGCGAATCTTACAAGAAGGTCGTGAAGCTTACCTTCGCCAGGGGCGCGTCACTGAAGGACCCGGCCCGTCTCTTCAACTCGAGTCTCGACGGAAACGTACGCCGCGCGATCGACATCCATGAAGGAGAAAAAGTTGACGACTCCGCCTTCAAGGCGCTCATCCGCCAGGCGGTTGTCCTCAACAGTTCCGGAAAATCGAAACCCACGAAGAAAACGAAGTAGGCGCGCTGGTGCATTCGGGAGTGAGTCTTGTATGTTGGCCGTGGAGAAATTGCGATGAAGACCTGGCAGCACATTTCGGTAAGTCCGATTGCCGGCGCCTTGGGCGCTGAAGTCGGTGGAGTTCATATTGGAGAACTTGGCGAGGGCGCCCTCAACGAGGTGCGGGCCGCATTCGTCGAGCATCAGGTATTGTTCTTTCGCGATCAGGAAATCACTCGCGATCAGCACAAGGCGTTCGGTCGCCGCTTCGGGACGCTCCAGATTCATCCCTTTCTGCAGCCGCTCAAGGACGAAGGTCATCCCGAGTTCGTCGTGCTGCAAAGCGACGCGAACCATCCGTACCTGGCCGAGGCCTGGCACAGCGACGTGACTTTCATGGACGAGCCGCCCCTGGGTTCCGTGCTGAAATGTGTGGTCGCGCCGGAGTTTGGCGGCGACACCATGTGGGCGAGCATGTACGCCGCTTACGAAGCGCTATCGGACAAGATGCAGCGGTTGCTGTCGGACCTTGTTGCGATCCACGATACCGCGCGCACCTTTTCGCGCACCGGCTATCGGACCGACCACCTCGGCGGCACGCCTGCGCGCGAAGTCCTGTCGGCCGAGCATCCCGTCGTTCGCACCCATCCTGAGAGTGGCCGCAAAGGACTGTTCGTCAACACGACCTTCACCGCCTCGATCAAGGGGATGAAGCCGCTCGAGAGCGCGGCGCTGCTTGGCTTCCTTTACCGGCATATCGAGACGCCGGATTTCAGCTGCCGCTTCCGATGGCGTCCTAACTCGGTCGCGATGTGGGATAATCGATGCACGCAGCATCGAGTGGTCGCCGACAACCGGCTGGCAAATCGCCGGATGGAACGCATAACAATCAACGGCGACAAACCCTTCTGAGGCAGGTGGCTATCGCGTCAGGTCTTTGTGTCATTCAGAGCGAAGCGAAGAATCCCGGATCTTTCTTTGCTTGTCATCCGCTACCCCCGCTCTTGCGACTCGATCTGTCTGAATCGTCGGCTGCTCAACTCTCCTAAGTCCGACTATCGCGGCTAGCAGGCATGCGCCTATCAATATGGACATCCCACCCGGACCCGCGAAGAAATACTCCCAACCAATTCCGCTCATCAGGACTTCTGCTGTCAGAATAGTTACGATCATCGGCAAGGCTTGCGTGGATTCAGTCTTACTGAGGTTGCCTAGCTGCCAAATCAGTACAGCCAGGACTGCAAACACCACGGTGATGAATAACTCATAGCCGCGATAGAAGTCCCAGTGGCTGCGAGTCACCCCCGCAATCTGGAACTGAAAGGACTGCATCGCGGCAAACACGGCTTGTTCTGCCCGACCACGGCTAGGAGAGTCCATCGACGCGATCGTATGAAGAATCGCGCCCAGGCCTTGAAGCGCAGCTCCTACCCTCAACCAGGTCCAAGGTTTCATGCCGTGACCTCCGTCATAAGACTCAACCGCCGGTTGTTATCGCTCAGGCAGCGTTGGCCCCTGCACCGAACTTCTCCAGAATGATGCCCCATCCGTCGGAGTAGCCTTGGCCCTGCTTCTGCATGATCGGGCCCGCTTCCCACCCGCGATGTTCGAGCTCGATTCGCGTTCCGGCGCCGTCGGCAGTGAACCTAACCTCAACCTCGGTCGGCGCCTCCCAAGATGGATCCTTCCATGTGAACGCGACGAGATGCGGCGGCTGAAACGCAGTGATGCGCCCGACTTCAAATTCGGTGCCGTCGATGAATCGCTCATAGAATCTACCGCCGACGCGTCCCTCGATAAAAATGTCCTTGGCCCTTTCGCGGCCGAAGCTGAATCCTTCTTTTAACGGCCACCATTTGCCGATTTCCTCGGTGAAGACCCGGAACACGACTTCCGGCGTGCGCTCCACTCGAATCGCTTTTCGAATCGTCATCGGTTTTCCTCCACATAGCGCTTGAATGCGTTCAAGGTGCCGTCCCAGAACGCCCCTACTTCTTCCAGTTTCCTGATCAGTTCCTGAATCGCGACCTGCCCGCGAGGCGCAAGCTCGTAGATTCGCTCCCGCCCCACTTTCTTCACCCGAATCAGACCGGCGCGCCCCAGCATCCGCGTATGCTTGCATATCGCAGGACGGCTGATCGCAAACCCGCGCGCCAACTCTCCCGCGCGGCACGGCTTGTCAGCGAGCCGCCGCAGCAATTCACGGCGAGTGGAATCGGAGAGCGCCCCGATGGTCGCATCTATCGGCATGAGAAACGTGTAACCTAATGGTTACATATTTGTCAAGGCCATCGTAGAGAGCTGACCGAAATTGCCGGGAAGAACTAAAGAGACCGGTCAGCGCGCTTCGTCCTGCGGATCATCAACGGTTCCTTCCGCCGCGACGCTTACGTGGGCTGCGTTGGTTTGGTCGGGCGGGCGGAGCGCCGGCACTGTGATATCTGACGTGTTCTATGAATGCGCCCAGTTTGGGTAAGACCTGGCGTTTCCCCGGATAGTAAAGAAAAACCCCCGGCGTGGTGGCGGCATAGCGCGTCAGGACTGCTTGCAGGCGGCCATCAGCGATCGGCGCTTCTGCGATCGGAGCGGGCACCTGCGCAAGTCCAAGACCTTGGATTGCTGCTCCGATCAGTGTGGGATAGTCATGTGCGACCAGCGGCCCGGAGACGATTGCCTCGACCGCCTTGTTGCCATCCACAAAAGGCCATGGAGCAATCGATCCGTTCGATCGGCGCATACGCAGGCATGCGTGGCCGCGCAGATCGTCGATGCGCTCCGGCCGCTTGCGCCGCCGTAAATAGTCGGGGCTGCCAACGACCACGAATGGGAACGGCGCCGTCAGCCGCACCGCGACCATGTCGGCCGCGACGAATTGGCCCAAACGGATGCCCGCGTCAAAGCCTTGAGCCGCGAGGTCGACCAGCTCTTCGCTGGCGGCAATCTCCACCACGATCTCGGGATAAGCCTTGCTGAAGGATGCAATCAGCGGCTCCAGCAGGATCGGCACTACCGCGCGCGGAACCGAAAGGCGCAACAGCCCAGCCGGCCGTTGTCCGAGTTCACGCGCGGCCCCGCTTGCTGCTATGAGTTCCTCGAAGGCGGGCCTTGCGCGCGAAAGAAAACGTTCACCGGCTTCGGTCAGGCCGACACTGCGCGTCGTGCGCATGAAGAGCACTGTGCCGAGGCGCGCCTCAAGTGCGCGTACCGCCTGGCTGATGGCTGACGGAGTTACCCCGAGTTCCCCGGCCGCTCTACGAAAACTGCGTTGCTGCGCGACGCTCAGGAACGCCTGCACACCGTCGAGCGCGCCTTGCCTCACTGTGAAGTTCCGCTTCATAGCTCATCAAGATTATCGCGGATAGTCGACCACCGGAACCGATGGTAATTCTGACAGGCAACTCAGTTGTTACGCGGAAGTCGTCACCTCTGCCCTGTGACATCCGCATGAAGCCCTGAAGGAATCCCGATATGACCACCGCCGCTGTTCCCGTTGGCCTAGTCCCCCGGCGCCTCGCTTGGCGCAGCCTTTTTTGGATCGCCCCGCTCACGCTGCTGTGGTCACTGCTTATTTACTGGCAGCCGATCATCCCGGTCAGCGGCGTTCAGACCACGGCTCACCAATTAATAGCCCATGGATTTATCGCGGTCGGTTTGTGGCTCGGCCTCGAAAGCACCGACCTGACACCGCACCAACGCGGCACGACCTGGCTGGCGATCATGATCCCGTACACGCTTTGGTTGGCGGTCGCACGGGCCGCCGCGATAAATAGCGTCTTCCACGCGGACGCCTCACGCTTACCTATACTGCCGCCTGGCGATCTTCATGCCAGTGATCATCGGCGCACCGATGCTGCTGTTGTCGAAGCGGATGTTCCAGGTCTCGATGCGATGCCGGCGAGCTGGCTCGTCGATCTTCTGGTTTACCGCATATTCGGCTGCTGGGCTCTGGTTGCCTGGATGCGCGGCGCGCTGCCCGGGCTTTCGCTGCGCCAGCAGCGCCGCCGCCAATGAACGAAACCAAGGGAGTGCGTTATGAACATCTTCAGCGGCTCGATTGAAATCCAGATGCTGTGCTGGAGCGTGTTGCTGGGGCTCGCGCAGCTCACCATAGCCACTTTGGGCAGGGTGGTGGACCAAGGCCTACAGTACAATATCAGCTCGCGCGATCAGCAGCCGCCATCGGTCAGCGTCATCACCGCGCGCCTGCAACGCGTCTTCGCCAACTTCTGCGAGACTTTCATCTATTTCGCCGTCGCAGTGCTGGTGGTGACGTCCTTAGCCAGGAACAACTCCAGTTCCGCGCTTGGAGCGCAACTCTATTTCTGGTCGCGCCTCGCTTATGTGCCCATCTATGCCGCAGGTATCCCGGTCGCGCGCACCGCAATATGGGCTGCGTCCATCGTAGGGCTGATGATGGTGCTGCTGACGGCGCTGCGCTAGATGGTCGCATCTATCGGTATCGAAAATCTGCATGGATACGCATCTGTCACGCGAGACAGTACGATTTCAACTGCGTTCGACGGGAGCATTGTGTTCCGTTAGTGTGTGCGCGGGGGAATCGTCGTGTTCACATTCAGTTTTGCACGTCCCGCAATCCTGGTACTGGTCGGCTTGCTTACGGTGGCGACTGCACTCGCCCCATTTGATGTAGCGATCGCAGCGGGTCCAGCGGCCGCGCCGGACGCTAAGAAATCCGATTCGGCCCCTACGCTCAAAATCAGACCCGATGAGCACGACTTCGGCCAGGTCATCGTCTCACTGATGAGCGCGCCCAAGACGGTGACCGTCACCAACAACTCGAAGTCGGCTTCAATCGAGTTTACTTCTATCGTCGCCGCTCCCCCCTTCGCGATTCAGAGCGACCAATGTTCCGGCTCTCCGTTGACCGCCGGCAATTCATGCAAGGTCGAGGTTCGGTTTCATCCCACCACCACCGGAAAGGTCAAGGACAAGAAGGCGCTGACGTTTACCGACTCCGCAAAGAAGAGCTCGCAATACGTCGAACTCTTGGGACAAGGTATCGTCGGCTCAACACCGACGCCGGCGGCGACTGCCACTCCGACGGTGACCGCCTCTCCGACGGTGACACAAACGTCTGCGGATACCCCGACCGCGACCCCAACAAAAGCCTGCGATGGGACCTGCACTCCGACGGCGACGCTTACTTCAGCGGCGACAAATACAGCCACCTGGACCCCGACGCCCTCCGTTGGCCCGACTCCAACCCCGACTACCCACCCGACCTTCCCGCCGACGCCTACCATCTCGCCGACGCCAAATGGGTCGGCGACTCCCACGGTGACAGCAACCGCAACCTGTACGCCAGAATCAGAGCCGACGCCGTTCGTAGTCGGGAAAGTGCTAATTGCGGGCGGTCAAGCTTCCAATGGTACTTCGCTGAACACCGCCGAGGTCTTCAACCCGGTCACCAACACCTTCACGCTAACAACCGCGCCCGCATTAGGCGGCAGCAATATGATGGACGGCCGATACAGCCATGCGGCAGCGCCGTTGCACTCTACTGGCGGCGATATCCTACTGTCCGGCGGTTTCGACAGCACGGGCGTCGCGAAGAGTACGGAGACATTCTCCGGAACTACCAACCAGTTTACTCTTGGCGCGGATATGCTTGATTCACGACAAGGCCACACCGCGACCTCGCTTGCGCGCTTTCAGGTGCTGATCGCAGGTGGGCAGGATGCCGGTGGCACCGTGCTCAACTCGGCTGAGGTTGTGAACGGCACGGCGCCGGGCCTGATGAACACAGCTCGCGTCGGTGCGGCCGCGGTCGTGGAAAAGGCTGCTGTGGGCGTTTCGCGAAGTGACACCTGCCCTGGACCGGTGATCGTTACCGGCGGCTCAGACGGGGTGAGCGCATTGCAATCGGCGGAACTATTCGACCCCAATAGCCTCAGTTTTACGCTAACCGATGCGGCCTCGCTCGGCGGCAGTCAAATGAACGCTGCGCGGGTCTTCCACACCGCGACATTACTGTCCAACTCGGGCAATCTCTTGGTCCTGGTTGCGGGCGGTGAAGGCGTTGCTGGAACTGCCCAAGCGAGTGCAGAGATCTTCACTGTGGCGACGAACACGTTTACGCTTACGACCGCTCTGGGCGGGACCAACATGACAGTTGCTCGCGCGAAGCAGACGGCGACGGCGCTCGGGCCGACTACGGTATTGCTCGCTGGCGGGATCGATAGCTCGGGTATTGCCCTGGCTAGTGCAGAGACATTTGATCTCTCCACCAACTCCTTCACCGCGGTAGGATCGATGCATAGCGCCAGATTCGATCACGCAGCAGCACTGCTTCCTAACGGCAAGGTGCTGATCACCGGCGGCGAAGATGGAAGCGGAAATACTCTCAACACTGCCGAGATCTTTGACCCCGCGACCAACACGTTCACATTGACGACCGATCCTTCACTGGGCGGCAACAACATGAACGTCGCGCGCAAGCTGCACACGGCGACCGCCTACTAGCGGCTAACGAAAGAGTGGTGGTAGTCGGTGAGGCCGGTCATTCGACGGGAGCATCGTACTGAGCTAAGTTAGGCGCGGGGGATCTTCATGTTCACATTCAGTTCAGCTCGTCCTGCGATGTGGCTGCTGGTCGCGCTGCTTACTGCGGCGACCGGACTTGTTACGTATGATGTTGCGGTCGCGGCAGGTCTCGCGACTGCGCCTGATGCGAAGAATTCCGATTTGTCCGGGACGCTCAAAATCAAACCCAACAAGCACGACTTCGGCAAAGTCATCGTCCCGCTGACGAGCGCGCCCGAGACGATAACTGTCACCAACACCTCGAAGTCAGCTTCGATTGAGTTTACGACTATCGTTGCTGCGCCCCCCTTCTCGATTCAAACCGACGCATGCTCCGGCGCGCCGCTTGCCGCAGGCGCTATGTGTCAGCTCGCTGTCGTGTTTTCTCCGACCACTAGCGGAAAGGTGACGGACAAGAAGGCCCTGACGTTCACCGACTCGGCGAAGAAGAACCCGCAACACGTCGAGCTCTCGGGACAAGGTATCGTCGGTGCTACACCGACCGCGACCGTTACACCATCGCCTACTCCATCGCCGTCCCCAACCGGGATAACGCCGACGCCGACTGTAAGTGGGACCCCCACGCCTTCTCCATCGGCTACGTGCACGCCACGCCCCTCGGCGACTCCGGATGTCGCGCATCTCGTTTTGATCTCAGGAGGTCAAGCCTCCAATGGCACTCCACTGAACAGCGCGGAAGTCTTCAACCCGACCAATAATACATTCGCCCTGACGACCAATCCGATGAATGATGCCAGGTACAGCCACGCATCGGCCGCGATCAACACAAGTGGAGGAGCCGAGGTCCTGGTGACAGGTGGCTTCGATCCAACCGGTGTGGCGCAATCTACCGAGACCTTCACCGGCGCTACATTTGTCGCTGTCCTAAGCATGACCGATTCGCGCGAGGGCCACACGGCAACTTCGTTCCAGGATGATTCTGCCAAGGTGTTGATTGCGGGCGGGCAGGATGCCAGCGGCACCGTTCTGAATACGGCCGAGGTCACAAATACCTTGTCCAGCTCTGCAACCAGCCCAATGAACACGGCACGTGTAAACGCTGCTACCGTGCTCTTGGCAGAGCCGTTCTCAGGCACGTGCCCGGCAGACGCGGTGATCACAGGCGGCTCGAACGGGACAACCCCGCTGCAGACTGCGGAATTGTTCAACCCCTTCACTCAGACCTTTACTCTGACCGATGATGCTTCGCTGGGCGGCACTCAGATGAACGCAGCCCGTGCGTTCCATACCGCGACGCTGATGCACAACTCCGGCGCCCTCAAGTTCCTGGTGGCGGGTGGCGAAGGCGTCGCTGGGGTGGCACAGGCAAGCGCAGAGATCTACGACGCGGCGACCAAAACATTCACGCTGACCACTACGCTTGGCGGAACCGACATGACCGTTGCGCGCCAGAAGCATACGGCCACAGCAATCGGCGAGACGACGGTCCTCATTACGGGAGGCCTTGACGGTTCCGGTAACGCGCTATCCAGTGCAGAGGTGTTCGATCTCTCGACCAATACGTTCACGGCGGTCGGCTCGATGCATAGCGCAAGGTTCAATCACGCGGCCGCGTTACTTCCGAGCGGCAAGGTGCTGATCACCGGCGGCGAAGATGGAAGCGGAGATACACTCAACACGGCCGAGATCTTCGATCCGGTAATGAGCACGTTCACTCTGACTACCGACGCCTCGCTCGGCGGCACCAACATGAACGTCGCGCGGAAGCTGCACACGGCAACCGCGTACTAGCGGCTGGAAGCGGCCGCTAAACACAAGGCGCGCTTGATTGGCAAGTAGGCACGCGCCTTTGTCGCGCGTCAGAATCTGGTACGCTCTTAATATTGATCGCAAATTCGCTGAGACCGCGATCTCTTATGTTGAGAGGAGAGAGGCCATGATCAAACCGACGTTGATAGCGATCGCTGCCGTTTTCCTGGTCGCGAACAATTCTTCAGCGTCATCCGCAAGCGCTGAAAACGCCGCCGGAGGTCCCAACGTCGTCTCCAGCGCGGAAGCTCCCCTGACTAAGGGGGCGACCAGTCTTTCCCTGGACCTGGGTGCAAACGCGCAAACTGCACAGATCGCAATCGCCGACGTATTAACTTACGGCGGCGCGCAACCGTCGATCGCCCCGCCCGACGGATGGCAGTTGATCCGCGATGACGCCACTGCAACGACCCGGCAGTCCCTCTATTGGCATGCGATCGGGCCCAACGACTCCAATACGGCGAGCTTTACGTTCAGCGAGCCGGTTGATGCTCAAGGCGCGATCGTGTTGCTGAACGATGTGGCGTCAGACTCCCCGGTAGATATGAGCAGCGGCAACACCGGCGGCCCGAGCGACGGAACGCTCTCGGCAAAATCCGTCGCGACCGCAAGCGACGGCGAGCTCATTCTGACTTTCAACGCGACTGATTTCGGCGCCTATCGTCACACCGCATGTACTGACTGCAGCGGACTGCGGCCGAAGCTGCCAGACGACACGGGCGTGGTCCTGAATCACGAATCCACCGCGCTCGAGTATTGGATTCTTTCCAACTATCAGAGTCAGAGGGGAGACACTGAAGTTCAAGTCAGCTACGTTCCACAATTCTTCAACTGGGTTGCTGCTCAGGTAGCGATCAGGTGAGGCGCGCCGGCAAACCTATTCATGCCTTATAAGAAGGTCGTCGTGGTTGGTGCGGGGATGGCCGGGCTGGCCGCGGCGTATCGCCTACGAAAGGCGGGAGCGGACGTGACCGTGCTCGAGTCGAGCGATCACGTCGGCGGAAGAGTCGGTACCGAAACGCGCGACGGATACCTGGTCGAGCGTGGCGCGCAGCTCATTACCAGCACCTATCGTAACGCGCTGGGCCTTGTAAAGGAATTGGGTCTCGAAGCGGAACTGCGACCGACCAGCCCCTGGATGGCGATCGTCAAGGCCGGCAAGCCGCGCCGCATGCCGTCGGGCGCGATGTTTCCTATCTACGCTCTCACCTCGGGGCTGGTCAGCATCCCTGACCTCGCGCGTTTTATCTGGCATACAACGAAGCTCAAGTGGCCGCCGGTGGACAACTACGCGGCATGGGCCGAGTACGACGATATCGACACCGCGCGATGGTGCGCGCCGCGGATGGGCAGCGCTACCGATTATCTGGTCGAGCCGCTCGTCGCCGGTGGCCTGCTCTGCGTGATGGAAGAAACGTCGCGGGCCGCCACGCTGGCGACGCTGGCGCTCACCGACAACGGCCGCGGCAAGGAGATGAGCCTCAGCCGCGGGCTCGGATCGTTTCCCGAAGCGCTCGCATCGAAGGTTGATGTCAGGCTGGAGTCGCCAGTGCAATCGATCGAGGTTCGCGACGACGGCGCGGTCGTGCAGTTGGCGGGCGAGCAGATGCGCGCCGACCATGTCGTGCTCGCCGCGACAGCTCCTGCAGCGGCGCGGCTCTATCGCGGCGGCGACGA
>Ga0209579_10002697_pt1 | contig 13305 bp, 11 predicted proteins | sample Coa_R1_2_FD_187152 | JGI IMG/M metagenome (GOLD analysis project Ga0209579, IMG submission 187152) | Surface soil microbial communities from Centralia Pennsylvania, which are recovering from an underground coalmine fire - Coalmine... | ecosystem: Environmental > Terrestrial > Soil >... | reverse complement strand
AAATTATTGCACGAGACGCATGGATTCGGGGTACGCCCCGACGCGTAGTCGTCGGCGAAGCGCTCAATGACGTTTCGCCGAAAGACTTCCTCAAAGTCGAGCACGTAATGCGGAATGCGCAGTGCCGCGGCGCTACGTCGCGCGTCGTCGAAATCGTCGATGCCGCAACAACTCTTCGCGTGAGCCGGCCGCGAGGGCGTGTACATCTTCATCGTAATGCCGACGACGTCGTAACCGCTTTCCACCAGGAGACCGGCGGCCACCGCCGAGTCGACGCCGCCGCTCATTGCGGCAATCACGCGTTCTTTTGCCATTGACGTTGAACAGGATAACACTAGGGGGAGGCTAACTCAAATCCCAAATGCCAGGAGCGTCTGACGCGTTGGGAGAGCGCTTTCGCGCGGCGCGCGAGGCCCGAGGCCTGTCCCTCTCCGACGTTGCCGAACAGATTCGCATACGCTCAGTCTACCTCGCGGCGATCGAAGACTCGAACTGGAACGCGATCGGCGCATCGGTGTACGTGCGCGGCTTTCTGCGAACGTACGCGCGCTTTCTCGGAATCGATCCGGAAGAAGCGGTCGCTGCGTTCAATGAAACGCAGCCGGCCGTGCCGTCGGCCGTGGGCTTGCCTGCCCCAGAGCCGCCCTCGCCCGAACCTGCGAGGCGCCGCGGGACAACGCTCGTCTGGGTCGCTGCGGCGGTTGCGGTGCTTTTGATCGCCTTCGTCGTCTACAACGAGGTAACGATGCGGCGGGGCGAGACGACCACTGCCGGTCCGGCACCCGGCGGAGCCGTCGCGACGGCCACACCGACTCAGGGGATCCCCGTGCCGCCCGGGCCGGCCAAGCTCGTCAAACCGTCACCTGCCGTCGCCAGCGGCGCCAATACCCTGGCCTTGGTCTTCTCCGCACCGTCGTGGCTCAGGGTTACCGTTGACGGCAGTGTTAGCATGGAGGGTACGTTTCCCGCGGGAACGACCAAGACGTTCCGCGGCAGGAGCGCGTTGGTGCGCCTCGGCAACGCCGGCGGCGTCGAGGTCTTCGTCGACGGAAGAGACCTCGGCAAGCTCGGCAAATCTGGCGACGTCGTCGAGCACACCTTCACTCTTTGAGAGGAGTCCGATAATTTCGTGGCGAGCGAATCCTCGTTCGACGTCGTTTCACGCGTAGACCGGCAAGAACTCGACAACGCCCTCAACCAAACTCGCAAGGAAATCGAAAATCGCTTCGATTTCAAGCACAGCAAGACGAACATCGAGGTCGACGAGAAGAAGATCACGCTGCTGTCCGACGACGAGCTGAAGATGCGCAACGTCGTGGATATCTTGCAGAGCAAGGCGGTGCGGCGCGGTATCGACATCAAAGCGTTTGATTTCGGCGCCGTGGAACCGGCGGCCGGCGGAACGGTGCGACAAGTCGTTACGCTTCGCAGTGGAATTCCGAAAGACCAGAGTCGAGAGCTCCTCGCTCACATCAAGGCGCTAAAGCTGAAAGTGACGGCGCAGTACCAAGACGAACAGATTCGCGTGTCGGGCAAGAACAAAGACGACTTGCAGCGCGTGATCTCGGCGCTGCGCTCGATGGAGTTCGAGCTGCCGCTGCAGTTCGTCAATTACCGCTAGGAGAAAATGCGAAGCGTTTCGTTCGTTAGTTTGGGCTGCGCCAAGAATCTGGTCGATACCGAGGTCATGATCGCGAAGCTCGGTGCGGCGGGTTGGCAGTTGGAGGCCGACGCGCAGCGCGCCGATACGGTGATCATCAACACCTGCGCGTTCATCGACCCGGCGAAGGAAGAATCGACGCACGTCATCCTGGAGCACGCCGCGCAGAAGCGGCACGGGCAGCAGCTGATCGTTGCAGGTTGTCTCGCGCAGCGCTACGGAGAACAGCTGCAGAGCCTCATTCCCGAAGTCGACGGGGTCGTCGGTACCGGCGCCTACGCCGGAATTGTGGAGCTGCTCGACGACGTCGAGGCCGGACGGCGTCCCGTGCGGCTCGACATGCAGGCCGAACCGGAGCACGATTTCCTCCCGCGGCTCGTTACGACGCCGCGCGCGACCGCCTACTTGAAGATCGCGGAAGGCTGCGATCATCCGTGCACGTTCTGCATCATTCCGGCGCTGCGCGGCCGCTTTCGCAGCCGCAGCATGGAGTCGATTTGCGCCGAGGCGCGCGCGCTCGTCGGAGGCGGCGCCAAAGAGCTCATTCTGATCGCGCAAGATACGTCGATGTGGGGCCGCGACCGCGGGCTGCGTCGCGGCGGCCTTGCGCTGCTGCTGGAACGGCTGCACGAAATCGACGGTTTGGAGTGGATTCGCCTGCTCTATCTTTATCCGGCAACGGTCGATACCGAGCTCATCGACTCGATCGCGCGGCTGCCGAAGGTCTGCAAATACCTGGACATGCCGCTGCAGCACGCGCATCCCGACGTGCTGCGCGCGATGCGCCGCCCGTCCAACGGCGAGCGTTATTTGGAGATCATCGACGAGTTTCGCGCGCGCGTTCCGGGCATCACAATGCGCTCGACGTTCATCGTGGGCTTCCCCGGCGAACGCGAAGAGCACGTAGAGTATCTCGAGCGATGGATCGAGCGCGCGCAACTCGACCGCGTCGGGTTCTTCGAGTACAGTGCGGAAGAAGGGACTCCCGCCGCGCAACTGCCGCACCGCGCCGGCGTGCGGCGGAGACGCGAGCGCCTCATCCGTTTGCGCGAGCGCGCCCGAGTCGCATCTGAGCGCGCGCGCGCGAAGCGGTGCGGCCAGACGGTGCGCGTGCTCGTCGAGGAGTCGCGCTACCTGCGCGATCGCGACCCGTTACGGCGGCGCCTGGGAAGCGCGCGAGCATGGTTCGGACGCTCCGAAGGTGAAGCGCCGGGCGTCGATGGTGGCATCTACTTCACTGGCGACGCAGAAGTCGGCCAGTTTGCTCGGGTACGGCTCCAAGGTCACGGCTCGTTCGATTTCTTTGGAGACGCGGCTCGTCGACAATGCTCAGGACAGGCGTGATTAAGACGTTAGGCATCGCTGCGGCGGTCATCTTGCTCGGCATTGGATCGGCGATGGCGGGGTACGCGATCGTCGAGCGTCGCAATCCGGTAACGGCGATCGAGCAAGTCTTGGTGCCGACGCCGTCGCAGGTCTTCGGCAAAGAGAATCTCCTCGTGCTCGTCGAGGGCCTCGACTACGACTACAACTCCAAAGACGAAGAGTTCTCGACCAATTCGCGCAGCGACGTTATTTGGACCGTCAACCTCGACTTCGCGAACAAGCGCATCTACGAGCTTTCCATACCGCGTGACATGATCGCGACGATGCCCAACGGTACGCAAGCGAAGATTAATGAAGCGCAGTCCGAAGGCGGCGTCAAAGAGGCCAAGAGCGTCATCGCGGGTTGGCTGGGGATACCCGGCTTCGACCGCTATGTGATTCTGCGCATTGACGCTACGAAGGCGTTCATCGGCGCAATCGGCGGTATCGACGTCGCGGTCAAGTCGTCGGATTGTCTACGCTATAAGACTGGCTGCACCGGCGAGCGCTTGGATTACGACGACACCTGGGGCCACCTCCACATCCATCTCAAGGAAGGCTATCAGCATCTTACCGGTGAGCAGGCCGTGGGGTACATGCGCTATCGCGAGGATTGGTGCAGCGATCCGTGCCGGATCATGCGCCAGCAGCAAGTGCTGCGCGCGTTGGCCGATAAACTCAAAGGTGATCGCGTCAACACGCTGCTCCACCTGGGCGATCTGCTGGCCGTTTTCCGTAAATACGTACAGACCGATTTCAGCGATTCCGAGCTGCTCTCGCTCGCGACGTTCTACCAGGGCATTGCGAGCAGTGAGATCGTGGGCAATCAAGTTCCCTACACATCGAACATCAATCTGCCCGGCTACGGCGATTCGCTCGTGCCCGATGAGAACGCGCGCGCACACCTGGTGGCCACGATGCTCGTCGCGCCGCCGTCGGCGGTGCCGTCTCCGGACGCGCTAGCCTTGGCGGCGATTCCACCGTCGACGTTGCGCGTAGACATCGAAAACGGCAGCGGCGCCACGGGAGCGGCCGGCCGCGTTGCGGAGCTGCTGCGTAAGCAAGGTTTCACGATCGGCGTGATCGGCGATGCGGATCGCTCCGACTACGCTTCGACAGAGATTCACGAGCACTCGAACGTTACATTCGCGGGTGCGCGGGTGCGCGAGGCCCTGCCGCAGGGGCTGCGAGACGCCGAGATCGTCTCCGAACCCGGCGCGAGCGCGACGCCAAGTGCAAGCCCGACGCCCGGCAGCGACGTCACGATCATCGTCGGCACCGATTTCGCGAAAAGCTCACTGGCGCAAGGACATACGTAGCGTGTGGTGTCGCGGCCGGTGAAACTCGTCCTCGCGATCGCGTTGGCTGCCGGGATCTTCTACGGCGGCTGGCGTGCGATCGTCCACAAGAGCAGCATTTTTCCGGCGTTCGTCACGCCGAGCACCGACGTGCACATGCAGTTTTCCAGCGATCTCGTGCCGCGGCTCTACCGGGTATCCCGCGAAATCGTGCCCGAAGATCGATCGACACGTCCGCGTTTGATCGCGCTGACGTTCGACGACGGGCCGTATCCCGTGTTCACGCCGATGCTGCTCGACGTGTTGCGCGATCTGCACGTTCCCGCCACGTTCTTTTTGATCGGTCAAGACGCGCAAGAATGGCCCGAGATCACGCAACGCATCGAAGCCGACGGCAACGAGATTGCCGATCACACGTACACGCATCCGAACCTCGACGAAGAAGACGCGGCGACGGTGCGCAAGGAGATTACCGAAGGCGGCGACGCGCTGTGGGAGTTGTCGCACGATCCGGCGGCGCGCACGTTCGTCCGGCCTCCGCACGGGCGATATACGGAACGCACGTTGCAGATCGCACAAAGCCTCGGCTACTCGGTGGTGCTGTGGACCGACGACAGCGGCGATTGGCGAAGCGTCACGGTGCCGCAGTTGCAGCGCCATCTGCTCGAGCACGCGACCGCGCCCGAAATCGTCTTGCTGCACAGCGGCAAGCTCACGACCATCGAAGCGCTGCCGTACGTCGTCGCACGCTTTCGGGAGGCGGGCTATCGCTTCGTGACGGTCGGTGCGCTTATCAAGCAGGTTCAGGCCAATGAGCTCAACCATCCGCTCCGGCGCGCGGTTTAGAGGTTCCTTAGAAAAATGCCGCGTCAAATCATCGACACCGAGTCGAGCCGGCCGGCCTACGTGCGCCGGCGCGCGCGCCGGTGGCTTATTTCGCTGCTGATCTTCGCAGCAATCGTAGCCGCCATCTGGTTCCTTGCCCACCGCGCCGTGGGCCAGGAAATGCGGGTTCCTGCGGGAACCGCTTCGCAGTGCCTTCATTTAATGGTTTTAGGATGAAACGGGGTCCTGTTGGTTTTGTCGCGTTGGCGTTGACCGGCGCGGTCGTCGCGTGCAGCAGCCTCGGCCAGACGAGCGGTGTGAACGTCGGCCCGAACTTTCCGTCGAAGACGCTCTACGCGACGAACAGCAATCAGAATGCGATCAGCATTTACAGCGGAACGACAAAAGGCCCCGCGTTCGAGATCGGTGGTTCCAGCACGGGTTTGGACGGCCCGCAATATCTCGCGTTCGACCGCGGGTCGAACCTTTGGGTGACCAACTACAATCCGAGCACCGGCAAGGCGACGCTGATCGAATTCGCGGCACTCGCGACCGGCAACGTCATACCGCTCACGACGGCCCAACTTCCGGGCCGCCCGCGAGGCATCGCATTCACGTCGAAAGGCCCGACGCCGCAGCCGTCGAGTTCCGCGAGCCCGGCGCCGCGCATCATGGTCATCGCGGACACCGATCCACAAGACGTTTATCCGAGCCGTATTCTTCTCTATAGTGCGGGCACAGTGTCGCCGTACCAATCGATCGCCGGTCCGAAGCCCGGTCTGAAGATTCCAGCCGGCATCGCCGTCGATGGACAAGGCCACATCTACGTGGCAAACGTCCAGGGCGCGAGCGTCTCGCAGTTTATGCTTCCGACGCCATCGCCGACGCCGAAGCCGACGCCGACGCCGAAGCCGACGCCCACACCGTCGCCCAGCGCATCGCCGAGCGGCACGCCGAGCCCTACCCCGTCGCCATCGCCGACGCCGACGCCGGTCAACATCTTTCCGCGCTTCTCGATCACCGCGAAGAACGGCGTCATTACGCCGTTTGGCGTAGCGCTTGACTCGACGGGTAACATCTATATTGCGGATCAGGGCAAACCCAACGCGGGCTGCAACTCGAAGGACGGTCCGGCAATCCTGGTCTTCCCGCCGTTTAATAAGAAGATTCCGTACACCAAGCCGATTCGCGAAATCTATGGTTGCAACACGCTGCTTCACGCGCCGACCGACATCAAGGTCAACTCAGCCGGGGTCATCTACATCGCCGATTCGACGAGCGCAGGAGCGGGCGTGATTTACGCCTACGCCGCCGGCTCGGGCGCAGGGAAAAACCATGACGTGGCGCCGATGAAGACCTTCTCCTCGCCGGGAGCTGTAACCGGAATCGGCATCGTGCCGTAGGAACCCCCATGGCCTTTCTCAAGAGTATTATCGACGGTAACGAGCGCGAGGTTACGCGCTTACGGCGGACGGCGCGCGCGGTCAACGAGTTCGAACCGCAGTTTTCAGCGCTCTCCGACGACGAGCTGAAAGCCAAGACGGCCGAGTTTCGCAGCCGTCTCGAGGGCGGTGAGTTGCTTGACGACATGCTGCCGGAAGCGTTTGCCGTCGTACGCGAAGCCGGAAAACGCACGGTCGGGATGCGGCATTTCGACGTGCAGATCATGGGCGGCCAGGTCCTCTATGAAGGCCGCATCGCCGAAATGAAAACCGGCGAGGGCAAGACGCTCGTCGCGACGCTGCCGGTCTACGCGCGCGCGCTCGAAGGGCGCGGCGTGCACGTCGTCACGGTGAACGACTATCTTGCGCGGCGCGACGCCGAGTGGATGGGCCCGATCTATGAGTTCCTGGGCTTGACCGTCGGCGTGATTCAACACGGGTTGGATTCGGCGCAGCGGCGCGAAGCCTACAACTGCGACGTCACGTACGTGACCAACAACGAAGTCGGGTTCGACTACCTGCGCGATAACATGGCGTGGCAAGTGGAAGATCTCGTGCAACGCGAGCTCTACTTTGCTCTGGTCGACGAAGTCGACTCCATTCTGGTCGACGAAGCGCGCACGCCGCTCATCATCAGCGGCCCTTCGCAAGAGGCGACCGAACTCTACGAAAAGTTCGCTCAGGTTGTGCCGCGGCTGAAGAAGGGCGAAGATTTTACGGTCGACGAGAAGGCGCATGCGGTTCCGATCACCGAAACCGGCGTCGCGCACGTCGAGAAGATGCTTGGCGTCACGAATCTTTACGACCAGCGCAACATCGAGCTGACGCACCAGCTCAATGCCGCGCTGAAGGCGTGGAATCTCTTCCATCGCGATCAGCAATATATCGTCAAGGATGGCGATGTCATTATCGTCGATGAGTTCACCGGACGTTTGATGTACGGCCGGCGCTACTCCGACGGCATCCATCAGGCGATCGAGGCGAAGGAAGGCATCAAGGTTCGCGGCGAGGACCAGACGCTCGCGACGATCACGTTCCAGAATCTCTTCCGGCTCTACGAGCATCTTGCCGGCATGACGGGCACGGCCAAGACCGAGGAGCGCGAGTTCCGCGACATCTACGGTTTGGACGTCGTCGTCGTGCCGACGAACATGCCGATGATCCGTAAAGATAACTCCGACATCGTGTATAAGTCGGAGAAGGCCAAGTTCGATGCGGTCGTCAGCGAGATTATCGAAGAGCATAAGAAAGGCCGGCCGGTGCTGGTCGGCACGCGTTCGATCGAAAAGAGCGAGCTGCTGGCCGCGATGCTGCGGCGCAGAGGCGTCGAGTGCAACGTGCTCAACGCGAAGTATCACGAGCAGGAAGCCGAGATCATCAAAGACGCGGGGCAGGAAGCGCAGGTGACGATCGCGACCAATATGGCGGGCCGCGGCACCGACATTAAGCTCGGCGACGGCGTCGCGAAGAATGGCGGCCTACATATCATCGGCACCGAGCGCCACGAATCGCGACGGATCGATAACCAGCTGCGCGGACGTTCCGGACGCCAAGGCGATCCCGGCTCGTCGCGCTTTTACGTTTCGCTCGAGGATGAAGTGATGCGGCTCTTCGGCGGCGAGCGAATGACGAATATCATGGAGCGCGTCGGTTTCACCGACGAGCAGCCGATCGAATCCGGGCTCGTGACCAAGTCGATTCAGCGCGCGCAGGGCAAGGTCGAAAACCACAACTACGAGATCCGCAAGCACGTCCTCGAATACGACGACGTGATGAACAAGCAGCGCACCATCATTTATGCCGACCGCCGTGCTACGTTGGAAGGCAAGTTCGACTCGCGAACCTTCATGCTGCAGACGCTCGCCGCGAAAGTCGACGAGGCCGTCGAGGAGAACGCGCCCGAGAACGTGCATCCGAGCGAGTGGGATCTCGAAGCGATGCTCGACGCGCTGGAGCTGGTTTTCCCGATTAAACGCGAGGTGACGCTCGACGATCTCGCGGGCAAGGATCGTGAGGAGATTCGCCGCTTACTGCACGAGAAAGCGCGCGAGGCCTATGAAGCCAAGGAGCAAGAAGTAACGCCGGAGATTTTGCGCGTCGTCGAGCAGCGCTACTTGCTGCTTCCGATCATCGATCGGCAATGGGTCGACCATCTTTACGTGATGGATCACTTAAAGACCGGCATCGGCCTGCGCGGCTACGGTCAAAAAGACCCGCGCGTGGAATATGAGAAGGAAGCCTTCGAGATCTTTGAATCGCTGAAGAACAACATCGCCGACGAAGCGATCAAAGGCGTCTTCCGCGTCGTGATCGAGCAAGGCCCGATGCAGCCGAACATGATGCCGCCGCCCGGCGGGCCGCAGTTCGAACCGATTCCGTCGGGCGAGATGGTTCCGCAAGCCGTCGCTGCCGGCAATGCATTGCCGCCGCAGCAAGTCGAGCAGCTCCTCGGCCCAATGCCGGGCACCGGCCGTCGCGTGCAGCAATTCCACACGAACAAGGACGACGAATCACCCGCAAAACCAACGCAGCGCGAACAACCTAAAGTTGGGCGCAACGAGATGTGCCCATGCGGGAGTGGGAAAAAATACAAACGCTGCCACGGCACCGCAGCATAGCGGGATAGGGGATAAGGGCTCGCAAATGCCGCCCCCCTCAGCCGCCCGGCCGGCATGGCGGCTTTGCAGCGTGGCGACGATGCAGCTGCGCGATCGACGCCGCTGCGCAGCTACGCCATCAAAGCCAAGCTACGCCGGATGCGAGCGCGGCGCGGGCGAGGCGGCGGGGCGGCCTATTCATTCGACGTTCGAAATGGCGCTGCGTCTTCTGACTGCAAACGCAGTTCGATCGGCCATTCGGTTACGATTTCATCCCCGATCGCAATACGTACAAGATATGTGCCCGCCTTCGGTAGCATTATCTTTAGAGGTGTTACCTTAGCAAATTGGGTCCCGATGCCGGGTCGATCAGCCTTCCACGTCGTGTAGATGAGGGCTATTTCGCCGATTTGTGACATATCGGCGTCAAAAAAGCGGATGTATGCCTTCTGTTTAGTTCCGATCTCCGTCTCATCTGTGGAAACAAGCGTAGCCAGCGACACTTTCAACTCGACGGGGGCGAACGGGGTGAAAAACACACGTACGCCCGCGCCGAGGACGTCAAGCCGGTCGCCTTGCGCGCGCCCGGCATCGCAAAACGTCGCGATCAGTATCCGCATAAATCAGTCCTACGCTCGGTTATTGCGAAATTACTGCGGACAGACAGAGCCGCAAAGACGAGACACCCCTTTGCCTCCGCGCGGCATGGCCGGCAAAGCGGCTGTGCCGCAGCGCGATCGGCGCCGCTGCGCAGCTACGCCATCAAACCGCTAGGCCAAGCTACGCCGGATGCGAGCGCGGCGCGGGCGAGCCCGGCTTAGTGCGACGGTGCGGCGTCGCGAGCCGGGTGGTCGAGTGGGCCGGCTTTGTGCGAGGGTGCAGCCGTTCTTTTTTCGACGGGAACATTTTCGGTGACTCTTTCTAGCAACAGATTTGGATACCCATATTCATCACCGCCAAGCCGAAGCCGAATAAGAGCGAATACGGAACCCGAAAGCCACGCCATATCGACAACACGGTCGCAAGGACTACTAATGCAGCCCCAACCTCCAAGCCATAACGTATAGTGACCGCCTGCCAAGAATAGAAGCGCGGGCTCGCAATCAAGAGCGCCACCGCGTAATTATGCAAAGCAGCGGTGGCGAAATATCCGAGCGCAACCGCAAGAACGTTCTTTATGACAGCCAACAGGCGAGGAGTCACGAAAGTTAATCTATCCGAGTCAAAATCATCCGAAATATGCAGGTGCCTTCAACGGGTTCGCAGTTGACAGTCGCTGGAACATACTTACTGTTACGCCCTGCCGTTACGACAGCATAATCCAAGTCTTCTCCCCAGCAGCCCTTTTCCGACATGATTGGCGCGGCTAGCAGTTGCATCGGCTTTGCGGCATCGCACCCAGCGCGCCGATCGGCGGCTGCGATCCGCCGCAAGCTGCGAGCAAAGCAGCGGCGGTGATGCTGAGAGCGAAGGAGTTGACGCTCGTTAGCCTCATGCTACGGCAATACCGGCGGATAATAGGCGATGCCGTTGGGCTCATATAGGCCTTTGCTGATTTGCCGTTTCAGCGGCTTGAGCGAGCCCGGTGCAAACTCGACAACCGTGCTATTTCCGATATTGCTAACGTAGAGCAAGCCTTTCTTGTCTACGGTCACGTCAGCCGGACGGTCCATCGCACTCGTAATCGTCTGAAATGGACTGTCTTGACCGGACCGATACTCCGCGACACTGTTTTGGTACAAATTTGTCACGTAGAGCGCCCCGTTTGAATCGACGGCGAGCCCCCTCGGCGAGGTAACGCCGTTCGTGATCGTTCTCGAAGGCGATTTGCTTCCCGGAGCGTACACCACCACATTTTCGACGCTGCTCTCTGAAGGAGGAGTGAAGTTCGCTACATATAGGTTGCCCGAAGGGTCGAATGCGATTCCAAGTGGGTCCACGAGACCCTTCGTGATCACGGCATGCGGCCTCTTTGCGCCTTTAAGATACTCGGTGACGTTGAGACCGCCGTAGTTGGTGACCCACAGGTTCCCATTCCCGTCGATCGCGCAGTAGCCCGGTTCATTAATACCGTCTGTGATAACGCTTGATGGCTTCGTCTTGCCAAGCGGATACTCCGAAACCCAGCCACCACTGGCGGGCTCATTCGTCACGTAGAGCGTACCTTGGCCGTCAATACAGGCGCCGACTGGGATGTTGAGGCCGTCTGAAATCGTTGCCAGTGGCGCCGGGTCCTTGGCCGTTGCCCGATATACCGTCACGTCCTGATATCCGAGGTTGGTTGCGTAGAGCAGCGGTCTGGATACTTTGTAATCTGGCGCTATCCACGATCCGCCGTGCGTAGCTTGCGTTGTGACCACGTGGCCTTGCGGCATCGCGCCCGGCGCGCCGATCGGCGGCTGCGATCCGCCGCAGGCTGCGAGCAATGCGGCGGCGATGCTGGCGCATAACGCGCTTCGGCTAGACGTTGAAACCTTCATTATTATAGTTGCCCTTACCACGAAATGACGATTTTGCCATTACCGGAAGGCGCTTTTCCTTTTTGGTTTTTGACGTTAATCGCTCCGGGTTCAACGTATGACGATCCGCCACCACCACCACCACCACCGCCGATCCCGCTCGTGCTTTGGGATCCGGCGCCGCCCCCGCCGCCGCCGTAATATCCGCCGCCACCGCCGCCGCCGCCACCGCCGCTAGAATCCTTGGTCGCGTAGCCGCCGCCGTGGCCGCCGACACCGAAGGTGCCTGGCTGACCGGGAGCTCCATGATGAAAGCCGCCGCGATGACCGCCTTGGCCGCCTTTCCCGCCCGTGTTCTGCGTGCCACCGCGACCACCATGGCCTACAGGCGAGCCTCCTCGTCCGCCTGAACCTTTGCCAGCCGTTTCGCTGCCGCCCTTTCCACCTTTTCCAGCGCCATAGAGTCCATTAGCGAGCCCGCCACCGCCGCCGCCACCCGCGACAATCACGCGGTTTTCAAGTGTAGTTCCACCTTGCCGCACATCGGACGCTCCGCCACCACCGGACCCGTTGGTGCCGCTAATGCCACCGCCCCCCGAACCACCGCCATTGTAGCCGCCGCTTCCGCCGGGCTCACAGTTGGAGCTTCCGCCGACACCTTCGCCTCCGATGTAAATCGCCAAACGTTCTTGTGGATGAACGGGTATTGTAGCTTCCACATGTCCACCGTTGCCGCCGCGGTATTGGCATTCGGATCCACCGCCTGTTGGGCCGCTTGCGCCGTCCGCGACGATCGCAACTTCGGTCACGCCGCGAGGCACTTTGAAGTCCTGTTCCGCACCCGTGTAGTCGAACGTTCTGGTTCCATGTGCCGCTGTCGCGTGCTGCATCGCTTCCGACGCGCCGATCGGCCGCTGCGATCCGCCGCAGGCTACGAGCAATGCTGTTGCGGCGCTGATGCTAAGGGCGTCGTGGCTAAGAGCTAAACGTCTCATTTACTGGGCCTCCCGATTCCTGGATCGGTCGCCGGGGCATTATTCCGGTACGCCTCCGTCGTGCTCGAGAAGCTGCTGCACCGCTTTCGGATTGGTAATCTTGTTCTTGCAGCTCATCGCCTTGGGCAGCGGCGCCGCGATGAATTTATTAGGCGCCTGGCTGTAGTTGAAGACATCCTGCATCGACGTGGCCGACGCGTCGTCGGTTCCGAGCGAACCCAAATTGAATGTCTGCTCGATGTACTTGAGGATGCTGCCGAAGTCGTACTGCGTGTGCGAAATGTTGCTGGGTATCGCGTAGGGCGAGATCACGACCATCCCAACGCGGAAGCCCAGCGTCGAAGGATTGATGATGGTCGGCGATGCGTTATCGTACCAGCCGCCCCAGTCGTCCCAAATCAAGATGATCGCGGTGTCTTTCCAGTATTGACTCGTGCCGACTGCGTTGACGACTTTCGTGACCCACCAGGGGCCGCCGTTGCATCCACTAGCGGGATGGTCTGAATCGTAGAGCGTCGGAATGACCCACGAGACCGACGGCAGCTTGCCGGATTTGAGATCGGTGAAAATATTCGTGTTCGGCGAGCTGATGTTCGTCTTCCAATCGGGGCCGTGGAAAATCTTCTTGATCGCGCGGAAGCCGTTCCAAACGCCGCCCGAAAAA
>Ga0209579_10002691_pt1 | contig 13323 bp, 12 predicted proteins | sample Coa_R1_2_FD_187152 | JGI IMG/M metagenome (GOLD analysis project Ga0209579, IMG submission 187152) | Surface soil microbial communities from Centralia Pennsylvania, which are recovering from an underground coalmine fire - Coalmine... | ecosystem: Environmental > Terrestrial > Soil >... | reverse complement strand
GCACGCCGCTTATTCAAACTGCTCTCTCACAACTGCACGCGCATCGCCAACGCCGCACTCGAACGCTCCATTCACTCCGTTGCACATTTCCACGCCGCCGCATAGGATGGCAACTGGTTCAATTCACGACAAGTAGCCGGCGGAACAGTTGGCGTCGTGGTTGTAATCTGCGAATCTAATTCTACCTCAAAGCAAAATAAGCAATCACCGGCAGCCCAATCAGAAAAAACCAACCCATGATCGAAACCAAAACCGGCGGTGTCTCCGTATCGACATTCGCGCCGCGCATCGCAAAACCGGTCAGCCCGCCCAACTCCTCAGGAAACCAAATCAATACCATCGGCAGCACCAACACCGCGCAGCCTTTCAATACGTTGCCGGTAAAGCCATGCTCCGCCACAACCGCCGCCGCGACGTAGCCCACCGCAATCAAGAGCGCAATCATTTTCCCGATGGTAACTCGCATCGGTCCAATCCATGACTTTTTAATTTTGCATTTTGCATTTTTAATTTTGCATTTTGAACCGTCACTCCGCATCCCTCCCCACGTCTAATATCACCTTCGGCCGCTGATTCGCGTCCTTCGCCCGGTCCAAATCCGTCTCCGGGTAAAAACGCACGTGATAATCCGGCTCGCCGTTGATGATCTTCATCAGCAAGCCGTTGTTCTGCGCTTTGCCGCCCATCACGTCCTGCACGTACTTGGTCACATCCCACGCGCGCCACTGGCCGGCTTTGCGGTCGAGCAGGACCTTCGACTCTTCCTTCGCCTCGATGTCCGCTTCGCCCGACGCGCCAGGGATCGCCCAATCGTGGTCCTTCTGCCCGTCGTAGCTCATCCAAGAACCGCTGTCCGGCACCCACGGCCGCTTGATGCGAAACACGCCAATGCTCGCGCCGGCGAATTGCGGCGAATCGATCTGATAAAGCATCAGCGTCGCTTTTTTCACGCGCCCGTTTCCCACCGCCGCTTCAAGCCCGTCGAATTTGATCAGCGCTCGCTGCAACCCGCCGGCCGCGCCCAGCTTCAACCCGTAACCCACGCCGACGTCCGTGCGCCGGATCGATTCGCGGTAATCCGAAATCTGGTCCGTGTTGATCCCTCGGTACGTCGCGTCCGGCGACTTGCCGTTTTGCAGCGTGATCGTGGACATCTCCTTCTTCGCCGAAATCTTCTCCGCCTTCTCCAGCAGCGCGCGATTCTCCGCGCTCAGCGAACCCAGTTCGTTGAGCTCCGCGACGACCGGCTTCGCCGCGTTCAGCGCCAGCTTGATCTCGTCGCCGTCTTCCGACGCCACCGCTTTTTTAAGCGCCGCCAGTTTTTCCTCGGCGTCCTGCGTTTTCTGCAATAGTTTTTCGAGCCGAAAGCGTTCGGCCCAATGCAGTGGCACCGGTTCGCGCGCAGCTTCGTACGCCGTCGTGATGATCGACTCCGCGTCGTTCGGATTTTCAAACGCTTCCAACGCCGCCAGCGCCAGCGCAACCGCCGGCTTGCGTTTCAAACTCGAATCCAAAATGCCGCGCACGCCTTCCGCGGTCAGGTCCGTGACTTTTACGCCAATCTCCGCGCCTTTGCTTGGCATGATGCGCAGCAGATTGCCGTTGACGCCGACGAGTGTCCCCGCCGCCTGCCCGCCTTTGCGCAGATGAAAACTCACCTGCTTGCGCAGGCCCTTCGCGTCTTTCAGCGCCTCGTCGTAAAGATTCCGCACCGCTTGCAATTCCTGGCCGCAGAGTTTGAATACCTTATCCGGATCGGAGACGCCGCCTTTTGAAATCGACTCGAACGGCGGCTGCTCGATCAACTCCGCCGCGCCCGTGAAATCGCCTTCGGCAACCGTCCCGCTGAAGCGCCGGAAAAATCGCACCCATTCCTGCCGCGCGTTGCGGTCCAGTTCGCGCCGCGCGGAGAGCGCCTTGTCGTTCTCGTCGTTGATGCGCTGTTCGAGCAGCGCGGCTTCGCGACGCACCGCCGCGTCCGGATGCCGTAGCGCCTGGTCCAACCGCCCGCGCGCCTCAGCGTCTTTTTTGCGCAGATCGTCTTCCAATCCTTTGAACGTCGCCTCGCGCTCGGCAGCGCGCTTTTTCTCGTAATCCGCGATCATCGCGTTGAGTTTCTTATCCGGCCCCGCCCCGCCCGTCAGCGCCGCATCGTCGGGCAAACCTTTGAGCGTCGTTTGCAGCAATTCGATCGCGCCCGAAAAATCTTTGTTCTCCGCCATCTGCTTGGCCTGCGTCGTCGAATCTTCGATCGACTTCAACGCCAGCTTGTCGTGCAATTCCAGCAGCTTCGCCAGTTCGCGCGTCGCCGTATCGCGCACCGCCGCGTTGGTCTGGTACGAATACGGCCGCAGCGCATCGACGATCTTCCTCAAATTCGCCGGATTCTCCTCCTGCGCCAGCGCCTGGATCACATCGATCTCCGCCAGCGCAATGTCCGTCTCCGTCAAAGGCCGCGCCGGCACCGCCGCTTTGACCGGCAGCACCGGTTGCTGAGCCGCCGCATCGTTGCGCGGAGCCGCCGCACTCGGATTAGCATGACGATCCGACTGCATCTGCAGCGAAACCAGCCACGCCAAACACAGCAGCGCGATGATGAAACACACCAGCGCTTTGGGATAAAACGGCCGCGGCGGCAGCACACCATTGTCGGAGGACGGGATTTTGAGATTGGAGTCGCTCATAAAGAGGTAGACGCGCGAGGCTTATTTTTTGCGCGCGAAAAAAGGGACGTTTCGCGCCGCGAAAGGCTGTAGGGCAATTATGACACGCTCGCCCACATTCGCGCAAACGAATTCGCCGTCCATCCGACAATGTCCGAAACCTGTCCATCGCCGATCTCGACTACGCGCAAAACACCATCGGAGCGCCTGGCTATGTCAACCGAGAAAAAGTTGGAGGGGACCTTTTCGGCGCAGGTTTCGACCAACATCGGAATCCCGGCATTTTCGTCCGCTGAATACGCTTTTCCGTTGATCACAAAATATCGCTGCTCTGAATTCAGAGCAAACTCCTCCACGCGCCGGACACAAATGCCGCCTTCAATTTCCCCGCGGTACTCCGCCATCTCCGCTAGCAGCGCCGGCGCTTCTACCGGATCGCGCACGATCGCGCCGCGAGCAGTCTTCAACGATTTGACGTAATCCTTAATGAAGTACGCGCCCCAATTCAACATGCGAAGTTCCGCTTCAATTGGGGCGTTTGCAGGATATATCCTTGTTTCCGGCGTTAAATCGCTGATATGCGGGTACCAATTCGGGAGATAATGCGCGTTCAAGTACTGTTGCACCGTGGTAAAGGGCTGCCCGCCACTTTGAGTGATGGTTGCCTCTAATGCAGCATACTCCCGCGGTTTCAGCATCCATCCGCGATAAACGACTTTGCTGTTAGCGGGGATCGACAGACGCAGAGAGCGCTCAGAAAGCGAGTCCGACGAAAACAGCGAAACCGAAATTCCCACTTCGGCAAGCGTGTGAAATTGATCCGCGAATACTCGGTCCGGTTCGCGCGGCGTCAATAAGTCTTTTGGGAAAAGGAAGTGAATCACAAAGGACAACCTTAGCTAGCAGGTGCGAACTTTTGGATGAAGAATCTCCGCACCATCCCGGCGCCTGTTCTCGTTGAGATTTCGCATGAACTCCAACGTTTCGCGCTCCGCCTCAGCAATATCCGCTGGCGTTGGCTCAGGCGCATTCGCCATTTCCGAGCGCATGCGCGCGGCGTAGCGACTGGGAGTTCGGGCGGGAAGGAAATTCAGCGGACCCAATAACACCTGCACGCGCAACCGGTGCCCATTAAATCGTGCGGCCACCTGTGAGATCTCATCCCACGTGCCTTCATAAATCTCCGCTGTTGTCGTTTCCAAAGCGGACCCCCAATCCCATTTCATATTACAAACATTGCTCGCGGGTTCTTAGGTTAAGACCCATTCTTCGAATGCGCGAGATCCCCGATGATTTGGCTGACACCGTCGTAATCAAAAATAACCGGTGCCCCCCCGCTTTGAATATAGACAGCGCAACCGTCGCGAACTATTAGCGCGTCCGGATAATCAACTTCAAGGCGATCGCCATCCACGAGCGCCACAGTAAACGGCTGAAACGGACGCCGGTTCTTAAGCGCGTTCAAAGATCGATCAAAATTAATTTGTTCCATATTTCATTCCTTTCGCCCCACATTTTACCACATTCTCATCCGCTCTTCAACCGCCCCCGCACCTCCTTCACCGCCATCCCCCCCTCCCTCAATCGCCTCAACAACTCCTCCTTATAATATCCTTCAATCTCCTGAAACAGCGCGCTCGACGCCACGTCCAGCACCACCACCCCTGTCTTCACGCTCGCCACGGTCACCTGCCCCGCCTTCTCCGCAAAAAATGCGTCCAGAATCTTCTGCGCCTGCGCACGCCCCTTCAAATCGGTCTTCGCGCGCTTGACCTGCCGCTCGATCTTCTTAACCAAGTCCCCAAACGATGTATCCATAAAAAAAAGTAGGACGGGCTGCCAGCCCGTCCCCTCCTATCTCCTGACTCCTATCTCCTATCTCCTGCCATTAATCCTTCGGATTCACCGGCATCAGCACGTACAGAAAATCCGTCCCCTCGCGCAGCACGCCCGGCTTCGACCCATCCTTCAACTCCAGCCGCACCGTCTCCGAATCCAGCACCTTCAGCGCGTCCTGCAAATACTGCGGGTTGAACCCGATCGACACCGGATCGCCGCTGTACTCCACTTCCAGCGTCACCGACGCCTGGCCTTTGTCCGGCGATCGCGCTTCGATCAAGCACGTGCCCGGAGAGAATTTCAAACTCACCGTCTTCGTTTCTTCGCTCGTCAGCACCACCGCTTTGCGCAGCGCATGAATGAGCGGATCCCGCTTGATTATGATCTCCTTGTCCGAATCCTTCGGAATCACCTGCTGATACTTCGGGAAAATGCCTTCCACGATCAAACTCGACAGCGTCTCCGGCCCGCCGCACACAATAATCGAGCGCCCGCGCACCGCGACTTGCAGGTCCTCGCCCTGGCCGACGTTTTCGCAAAGCTTCGTGATCTCCTGCATCATTTTCACCGGCACAATCACGCCGTCTTCCAGCGCGCCGCCAGCCTTCAGTTTCTTCTTGCAGAACGCCAGGCGCCGCCCGTCGGTAGCGACCATTTCCAACAACTTTTCTTTGCATTGCATGTATACGCCGTTAATCGCATAGCGCCCCTGCTCGCGCGCCGCGGCGTACACGCTGCGGTCGATCATCTTTTTCATTTCTTCAGCCGGGATCGACAGCGCCGCGCCTTCGCCCATGCTCGGCACATCCGGAAAGTCGCTCGACTCCTGCCCCAGCACCTCGAAACGGTCGCGCCCGACCGTGAGCAGCCCTTTCGCGCCGCTGGTCTCCAGCGTCACAATGTCTTCGGTGCACTCTTTAAGCAAATTCGCCATCGTCGTGCAGGGCAGGCACAGCGACGCATGATCCTCGACGGATTCGGCTTTTAGCTTGTAGCGCAAGCCGACTTCCATGTCCGTCGCCTGGATTTCGATTCCTCCGTCCGCATCGGCGGTCAGGAGACAATTCTTCAAGCTCGGCCGCACGCCGCGCAGCGGCACAATCGCCGCGGCGTCGGACAATGCTTTCGTGAACGGTTCGCGTTTGACGACTAATTTCATGAATGTTGCGCTCCAAAAGGCTGTTTACTGATGTTTATCTTAATTAAATCATCTTATTCATCATGCGCAGAAAAGTGTGGAAAACTTCGTTCAAGCCAACGCAACACATTGAAACAGAAGTTTTTGAAGAGCACAAGCGCATTGTGGAAATCGGCGCAAGAACTGAATCCGCGAACGAGATTGAAAACCCGATTCGTTGCAATTTTGTCGCGCAATCGCCGCCGCGGTGGAACGCGTGGAAAACAGAATCGCTTCTCCACAAAGTTTTCCACTGCCTTGCCCATTTCTCCACAAGTTTTCCAGTCCGTAGCGCAGGCATGGAGTAGCAGACATTCTTGTCTGCCTGCGCGGGCAGACAGGAATGTCTGCCCCACCAGTACGTCCGTCCGCGGGGAGAAGGGAACACTTCTCGCAAAACGAACTGCGCTGTAATCACATTGGAATCGGCGATTCATACGCCAAGGATTTTGTTTCTTCTCGCAGCAGACACAAGTTATTTTTTAAGAATTGCTCCGAGCGAAAAAGCGCTTTCCCAAAGATTTCCGCGCACAAAGATTTTCTCGCCGCGCGGCGCCACGTTAAATCTTCGCAAATTGGCGCATTTGACTGCGCAAACGGCGAAGAATCTGCCATAATCGAATCCACTCAAAACACCAACAAGAGGAGGGCACGCCATGGTCAAACGTCTCACGGCTGAGATTGTCGGCACGTTCATTCTGACTTTCATGGGATGCGGCGCGATTGTCGCCGACACGGTGAGTAACGCCTCAGGCGGCGGGCATTCGCACGGCCTAATCGGCGTCATGCTGACATTTTCAATCACGCTGATGACAATTGCCTACGGACTGGGCGACGTCTCGGGAGGGCATTTCAATCCCGCGGTGACGATCGGCTTGGTGACGGCGAAGCGTTTCGAAATCAAAGACGCTATTCCCTACATTCTCGCGCAAATCGTCGGCGCCTTCGCCGCGGCGCTGCTGCTGAAGTCGATTTACTCCGGCCACACGTTGCCCGCGGGCGGCTGGGGAGAAGGGACGCTGGCGAAGAACCTGGAAATCCTTCCCGGCTTCCTGCTCGAAATGCTCGGCACCTTCATGCTGGTTTTTACGGTCCTGAATGTCACCGCGGGCACCAAGGACAAAGCGCTCGCGGGCTTGTGCATCGGCGCGTCGTTGGGCGTGGGCATTCTCCTGGCCGGCAACGCGACCAACGCCCCGCTAAATCCGGCCCGCGAACTTGGCCCGGCGGTCGTCGCGGGGAATTTCAAAGACCTGTGGCTGTTTCTGACGGCGCCCTTCGCCGGCGGAATTCTGGCCGCGGTCGTGACGCTGGTGGTGCGAGCCGAAGAATCGAAGTAAAGGAGGAGCGCCGGCTTCCAGCCAGCCTGGCGCTCTTCGGTTCCGCATTCTCTTCGCAGCAGCGACGTGCGAAAGTATCGCTGGCATTGTCCCTTGGCCTATAAGCCCTATTGGGGCTTTTGAGAATCCGTAGGCCGCATACCCAGGGCTTCGCGGGTACGCTTCGCCCCAGGCTATCATAGTTCGCGCCGTTGGCGCCGACGGAAATTGCAACCAAACTGACACGCGCTCACAAATCTATTCGGCAATTCATTTTTCTTTTTTAAGCATTCCCTGCGTGCGCAGCCACTCCACGCAGCGCTCCGTCCACGTCTCGCACGGCAGGCCGACTTTGCGCACGGCAAAACCGTGGCCGCCATTGGCGTAGAGGTGCATTTCGATGGGCACGCCGGCGTGTTTCATCGCCAAGTACATCGTGACGCTGCAATCCACGTCGCTGACCGTGTCGTCGGACGCGTGCACCAAAAACATCGGCGGCGCGACTCCGGCACCGGCACCGGCTCCGGCTCCGCCGGGCGCGAGGCGGATCGTGGGCGAGAGTTCGTTTTTGTCCTTGGGTTTGAAGTAGCCGGAATAAAGCATCACGGCAAAATCGGGGCGGCAACTGATCGCATCGACTGCGTCGATCGCGTCGTATTTGCGCTGATCGAAATTCGTCGCCGCCGCGCCGACGAGATGCCCGCCGGCGGAGAAGCCGACCATGCCGATTTTAGCCGGATCGAGCTCCCAATCTTTCGCTTTGCCGCGCACGAAACAGACCGCGCGCTGCGCATCGATCAGCGGGCCGAGCGGCGGTTCGCCTTTCACGTCGCCGGGCCGGCGCGGGCAGCGGTATTTGAGGATCACGCCGGTGATGCCTATGGAATTCAGCCACGCGGCGACTTCCTCGCCTTCGACGTCCCAGCCAAGATTGTGATAGCCGCCGCCGGGGCAAATCAACATGCACACGCCGGTGTTCGATTCTTTCGCGGCACGGTACACGACGAGCTGCGGCTTGCTGACATTAGTCAGCCATTTGGTCGGTTTGCCGCCGACTTCAAGCGGCTTGCCGTCTTTCATGAGTTGAATGAATTTTTCTTCGCCGGTAATGCCAACGTCGCCGGGAACTTTGCCGGGCCAGAGGTCGATTGCGAGCGGCTCAGCGGCGGCGATTGAAGCGCAAAGCGAGCAGGCGAGAACTGAAAGGAAAAGCGCACGCGCGGTCATGATCATCCTATGCCTTTCACGCGGATTTGACACCGAGCCGCCTCCGGTGCCGCCGCTGACGCGGCTTTGGTTTTTTGCGCGCGCATGACCGTGGCTTTGCGCGTAAACGCGCTACGACCACGGCTAATTTTGTTACGCCGCTCCGCGGCTAACGGCACTCTGCTCAAAACTCCTTCGCGAAGATTCGCGAGATTCGTTGTTCACTTTGTGGGTGCGGCTTGGCCGCGCTATGCTACTTCGCCGCTTTCGCCTCCGCCGGCGCGGCTTCGGGCGGCGCGGTCAGTTTTTCGTTAAACTTCGCGGCGTCCAACGCGGCTTCGATCACCGGGCGCATCAGTTCGTCGTATTTCTTTACGCCCAAATAATGCCGCATCTGCTTTTTGTAGTCGTCGTCGCGCACGTCAATGAGTTTGATGATGTGAAAGCCGTACGGCGTTTTGACGACGGGGCTGATGTCGCCCTTTTTTTCGAGCGCATACGCCGCTTTGCCGAACGCGTCCACCATCGCGTCTTTGCCTTTGAGCGGAAAATAGGAGAGCACGCCGCCGTTGGCCTTGCTGGCGTCGTCCTCGCTTTTCGCGACCAGTTCGTTGAAATCCTTGCCGGCTTTGATTTCTTTGAGCGCCGCTTCGGCCATCGCGCGCGCTTCGTCCTCGGTGCGCGTGAGCGCTTTGGGCGAGGCGTCACAGCCGTGAAATTGGAAGAGAATGTGCGCGACGCTGCGCAGCGGCAGGGTGTCCTTGTTCTCGTTGAAGAGCGCATCGACATCGGCATCGGTGACGGTGGCGGCGGCTTTCTTTTCGATCGCGAGGCGCGCGCGCCAGAATGTGCGGAATTCGGCTTCAGTCTGGCCGCTGTCGGCGAGCATTTGTTCGAAGGTCGTGTTTTCGCGCTTGAGCGCGATTTTTTTCAGATCGATGAATTCGTCCACGTCCTTGTCGCTGGCGGCGAGGTTGTGATCGTGCGCGTAGTTGATCATCAGCGCGTTTTGCAAGAGCATCTGTGCGATTTGAATGCGCGCCTGCATGACGCGGTCGGCGGACGGAACGTTGCGCGGGTTGCGTTTCTTTTCGTCGGTGAGCATGAGCACGAGGTATTTCTGAATCTCGTTTTCCATGACTTTGAGTTCGCCGGATTGCAGGAACACGCCATCCTCCAGTTTTGCGCGCGGCAATTCGGCCGGCTCGTCGGCATTGGCGCGTTTGGGCGCGGGCTGTGCGGGGGCGGTGTTGTTTTGGTCGGGAATATCAACAGCCTGCGCCAAGACGGCGGCGAATGCAACGCAGATAAGCATGATTCTGAATGAAATGGACATGGCGGCTCCTTGCACAGCCCGGCGAATTTCGCGGGCTTTCCAACAATTACGAGTCTAACGGATTCCTGAGTCTGTGTCACGTTGCAAGCGCACCAAACCCTCACCCCCGGCCCCTCTCCCCCAAGGGGAGAGAAAAGAACGGCGGCGCTTCGCTTTGCGAAGCGTTGAAAGACTCAACACTCAGGACTTTGAAAGTGCGTACACAGAGTGCGGAATGTTGTGGTAATATTCCAGCCGCCATTTTCGCACTCATTGAGATGCGATTGGCGCGCGGCCATTGGACTTTTTTACTGAAGTGAGTTCCGACCAACCCACGACATCCGAGCCCTCGCCTCCCTCCGGCACACATTCTCCCTTTGAACGCCGCGATGTTCTCAGCGCGGCTGTGGACCTTGCCACGCCCGAGCAGATTTTGGCGCACTTGACCGAGTGCGCACAGAATCATACGGGCGAGTCGGTCGTCGGCATTTCGGCGCCCTATGCCAGCGCGATGGCGCAGAACGCGGAACTGCGCGAGGCGTTTCTTAAGGCCGATCTGCTGATCCCCGACGGAAAAGGTTTCGTGTGGGGCGCGCGGCTGCTGGGCGTGCCGTGCGGCGACAGATTGGCGATTCCCGATTTGTGCGAGCGGCTGCTTGAAATCGGCGCTGCGCGTGTGTGGAAAGTGTTCATTTACGGCGCGGCGGACGAAGCCAATGCCGCGGCCGTCGCGAACATCAAAGCGCGCTTTCCCGGATTGGGCGAAGTTGCCGGGCAGCATGGTTACAACCAAAGTGAGGCCGGCGAAGCTGCCGTCATTGCGAAATTGCGCGGCGAAAAATTCAATCTGCTGATCGTGGCGCGGCCTTCGCCGGACAAAGAAAAATTCCTCGCGCGCTGCTGCCGCGAAGCCGGCGTGGTCGGACTGGCCGCGGGCGGTTATGTCGATATTCTCGCCGGCACAAAAAAACGAGCGCCGAAACTCGTGCAAGCGATCGGCATGGAATGGCTCTACCGCCTCGCGCAGGATCCGCGCAATTTGTGGAAGCGCATCGGCTGGGCCAACACGCGCTTCGCCGCGTCGGTGCTGTGGAATTGGACGCTCGGCGTGCCGCGCCGTCCGTGGTTTGCGCAGCCGCTGCTGCATGTCGTGGCACTGGTTGCGATCATTTGCCTGGCATACGCGCGCAGCCTCAACGCGCCTTATCATTTCGACGATCCGGAATACATTCAGCGCAACACGGCCATCCGTTCGCTGAGCAGCGTGAATCAAATCACCGTCACGGGGCGGCGCAAGCTGTGGTGGTATTCGAATGCGCTCTGCTACAAGCTCAGCGAGCTACTCGGCGCTCAGAAGCAGCGCATGAGCGGGCATCTCGACCATTGGTATCAGAAACTGTATTACAAAGTGGTGCTCGAGAATTTCGGCGACCATCAGCCCAACCGGCCTGACGTGCGCATCTTCCGCGCTTGGAACATCGCCTGCCACTTCGTTGCGGTGCTGGCGTTGTACGGATTGCTGCGGCGTTGCCTGCGCGCGCGCGCGCGATTCGCTGACGGCGGCGAACCCGGCCCTGATTTGCGCCCCTTTGCAGCGGCGGCGATTTTCGCTGCGCATCCGCTCGCGACCGAAGCCGTGACGTACATATCGGGCCGCGACAACGGGCAGGGGGGCATGTTTTATCTGCTGGGATTGTACTTTGCGGCGATGGCGTTTGACCAGTTGGGAATTGCCGCGCAAACCCTCACCCCGAACCCCTCTCATCCCTCTCACCTAGGGGGAGAGGGGAACCGTTGGCCGAGGTGGTTTTGGCCGGCCGCCTTTACCGCGATGAGTTTTGGCGCGGCGATGGCAACGAAGGAAAGCCACATTTCGTTCCCGCTTGCCGTGGCGCTCATTTTCTTCACATTTTACCGGCGCGGGCCGGTGCCCGATCTTTCCGTGGGAATGTTGTGCGGGATGCTTGCGGCCATCGCCGCGATTGGCTGGGGCGCGGCGGGCAGCCGCGACGGCTATTTGTGGGCCTCCGTGCAGCTTGCGCTTTGCTGTCTGATTGGCGGCGGAATTTTGGGGCGGCGGGAAACCCCACCTCTAATCCCTCTCGCCCCTCTCACCAGGGGGGCGGGGGGAACGATGCGCGCGATTTTTCAAACGCGCATCGGCACGCTTTGGGCCATGCTGGCGCTCGTCGTTGCGCTGAGCGTCACGGTGCTGCTCGCGTTTCCATACGCCAATGCGCTGATCTCCGGCGCGCTCACCGGCACGCGCGGCAACTCGTACGCGCGCAGTCTTTGCTCGCAGGCGCACGCCTTGCCGCTGATGCTGGCGCGCACGGTTTTTCCAATCAGCGTCACGTTTTCGCCGGATTTCAATATCACGCACAGTTTGAACATCGATCACGAATTTCCGACCATCGCCGACCCGCACGACCCGCGTGTGCTGATCGGCGCCGCAATTCTCTTCGCGCTGCTGCTCTTCGGACTCTTCGGCGCGTGGCGAGGCTGGCTGGGCGCATTCGGCGTGCTGTTGGCGCTGATTGCGATTGCGCCGACGAATTCGATCTTCGAACGCGGCGACATCGCCAGCGAACGCAATTTTTATCTCACGGCCGCCGGCGGCGCGTGCCTGCTGGCGTGGCTCGCCGGCGAGTTGGCGCGGATGCTGGTCGGAGTCAGCGGAACGCCGGCTTCCAGCCGGCTGGAAGCCGGCGCTCCGTTCGGCGCTCCATCGCCGCTCGTTGAAAAAGGAATGTGGACGCTGATCTTTTCCTTCTGCATCGTGGGACCGTTCACCGCCTTCACCATCGTTCGCAATCACGATTGGGGCGATCCGTACCGCCTGTGGAAATCGGCGATGGAACGGTCGCCGGACAAGATGCGCGTGCTGTACAATTTCGGCGAATCGGCGAAAGCGGCCAAGCGCTACGACGAAGCTGAAACGGCCTTCACGCGCGCGATCGCCATCGGCGAGGAACTTTCCAAGCGCGGCGCGTTCCGCCCCGACGAAGCCGTCGATGTGAAATGTTTTCATCTTGCGTACGCGCGGCTGGCTGATGTGTTTCTGCTGCGCTACATCAAGAAAAACAAGGACGACGCCCGTGCGCTCAAGTCGATCAAGAAGATTTACGAGGACGGCCTCAACCGCACGGCTTTCGATCCGGACCTGGCATTCACGTACGCTGAATTCCTGATTCACATCGATCAAGGTTCCGAAGCGATTCCGATGCTGCAGCGCTCGTTCAATCTGCACACATGGGCCGATCAGCTCTATGTGCCGTGGGGCGTCGGCGAACTGGAAGCGGCGCTGTACAAATCCGCGGCGGAGCATTTTCAACTCGCGCTGAAGATGAAGGACGAACACTCGCTCGGCTTCGGGCGCGAGATCGATCCCGATTACAAAGCGCAGATTTACGCGCTGCTGGGCGTGTCGCGGCTGCATTTGAAACAGCGCGCGGAGGCGCATGAGGCCCTAAAGGAAGCGATGCGGATATATCCGGAAGCCGTGCTGCCGGTGCTGACTTTTGCCGCCGCGCGCAACGTATTTCTGCCGCGCCAGAACACCGGCGACGAATTTTTGAACACGCTCAGCGTCGTTCGGCGCGATTTGCTGCGCGAATTACGCGACTGCGTCAATGAACTGCTGGACCATCCGTCGCCGTCCGACCCGCCAAATTTGATCGAATTCAAGAAGGTCTTCGACAGTGAATTGACGCGCTACGAAGACTGGCGCAAGCACCGCGCGGAGTTCGGATTCAAAGACGATCCGGAGGAGAGTGAGAAGTAGGGGTCGGGGGGTCAGGGGTC
>Ga0209579_10002689_pt1 | contig 13327 bp, 12 predicted proteins | sample Coa_R1_2_FD_187152 | JGI IMG/M metagenome (GOLD analysis project Ga0209579, IMG submission 187152) | Surface soil microbial communities from Centralia Pennsylvania, which are recovering from an underground coalmine fire - Coalmine... | ecosystem: Environmental > Terrestrial > Soil >... | reverse complement strand
GGTCCGCGGAGAGGAGGCGACGCCGAACGACGCGCTCGTCCGTGCGCGGCTCGACGCGCTCGTGCGTGAGCTCGGTCTCGAAGGACGCGTGCGCCTGCTGGACGCAGTTCCGCGAAGCGACGTGCCGCGGCTGTTCGCCGAGGCGGACGTCCTCGTCAATGCGACGCACGGCGCGAGCGCGGACAAGGTCGTCTTCGAGGCGCTGGCCGCCTGCACGCCCGTCGTCGCGGCTTCGCCCGTGTTCGACGGGCTCCTGCCGCCCGAGCTCCGGTTCATCGACGGCGATCCCGCCGGGCTCGCCTCTGCGATTCGAGCCGCCGCGGTGCTGCCGGATGACGTCCGCCGCCGGTTGCGCGGCAGGGTGGAGGCGGAGCACTCGGTCGGCCGCTGGGCCGACGAGGTCCTGGCGATGGCCCGATGAAGCCGCGCGTCCTCTTCGTCTCGCGCGAGCGGTTCCGCCTGCCCCTCGACGACACACAACGGCGGAAGTGGGATGCCGTCGGCGAGCTCCTCGACTACCGCATCGTCGCTGCTGCCCAGCCCGGCTCGGCGACGCGGACGGAGCGGATGACGCTCGCCTCGCCTGCGCCTGCGCTCGACGGGCCGCTCTACTACGCTCGGCTACCGGAGCGGATCGCGCGCGAGCTGCGCGTCTTCCGGCCCGACGTCGCCGTCGTCCAGGGCGTCCACGAGGCGACGGCCTTCCTCCTCGCGCGCAGCGTCACGCGGACGCGGACGAAGCTCGTTCTCGACGTCCAGGGCGACTGGCACGCGGCGACACGCCTGTACGGCTCGCGGGCACGCCGGCTGCTCGATCCGCTCAGCGACGCAATGGGCGTCCTCGCCGTCCGAAGGGCGGACGCCATCCGGACGTTGTCGCCGTTCACGAGCGCGGCCGTTCGACGGCTCGGCCGCGAGCCGGCCGGCGAGTTCCCGCCCTTCGTCGACGGCGACGTGTTCCTCGCATCCCCGCCCGCACCGCTGCCGGACCGTCCGCGCGCCGTCTTCGTCGGCGTGCTCGAGCGGTACAAGGGATTCGACACCCTCGCCGAGGCGTGGCCTCGCGTCCTCGACGCCGTTCCTGATGCGGAGCTGCACGTCGTCGGTCGCGGCACCCTGGCGCCTCTCGTGCGCGGCATGGAGTGGACGCACTCGCTCGATGCGGTCGGAGTAGCTGCGGCGATGGACGACGCGTGGCTCCTGTGCCTCCCGTCGCGCGCGGAGGGCCTCGGCCGAGTCGTCATCGAGGCGATGTGCCGGGGGCGTGCAGTCGTCGGAGGGGACGCAGGCGGCATCCCCGACCTCGTCGACGAGGACGTCACCGGAATGCGCGTCCGGCCCGGCGATCCCGAGCTGCTCGAGCGTGCGCTCGTGCGCGTGCTCGGCGACCGCGAGACTGCCGAACGGCTCGGCGCGGGTGCGCGGCAGAAGGCGGAGACGCTGACGCCGACGCCGGCGGAGTACGCGGAACGAGTCCGTAGACTGGTCGCGTGCGCGAGCAGGTCAAGCAGGTCCTGAAGAACGCGGTCTACCGCTCCATCGGCGAGACGGCGAGCGCAATCGGCGCCGTCAACGGCCACGACCGCACGCTTCGCGTGCTCATGTACCACAAGATCAACGATCTCCCGAACAACCGGATGTCGATGCCGGTCTCGCTGTTCGACGAGCAGATGTCGCAGCTCCGGGAGCTCGGTTACCGGGTCGTCGATCTCGACGCCGTGCTCGCGCATTACGGCGAGGGCGTGCCGCTGCCCGACGGCGCAGTCCTCATCACCTTCGACGACGGCTACCGCGACAACCTCGTGAACGCTGCGCCGATCCTGAAGCGGCACGGCTACTCGGCGGTGCAGTTCGTGCCGATCGCATATGTCGGCCGCTCGCTTCCGCTGCCGCACGAGCGCAAGCTCATCGCACACGGCGTGCGCAACCCGACCGTCGACTGGGACGAGATGCGGGAGCTCGAGACCTACGGCGTGCGCATCGAGTCGCACGGCATCAGCCACAAGCCGCTCGCCGAGCTCGAGATCGACGAGGCCGCGCGCGAGATCACGATCTCGAAGCTCAAGCTCGAAGAGCGCCTGGGCAGGCCCGTGCGCGCGTTCTCGTACGTCAAAGGGTCGGAAGCGGACTACAAGCCGGTGCATCCGAGCCTCGTACGGCAGGCGGGGTACGACATCGCGTTCACCGCAGTGTCGGGTGCGAACACGCCGACGAGCGATCCGCTCCAGCTGCGCCGCTACAACATCGAGCCGTACACAACGCGCACGTTCGAGCTCGTGCTCGCCGGGGCGTGCGACCTCATCGCCATCAAGGACACGGTCCAGGGAACGCACGCGCGCCGTCTCTTCAACGCGGCGCTCGGCACGACGTCCCCGAGATGATCGTCGAGCCGGCGGGGCGCGACGAGTTCCTCGTGCTCATGCGCGAGACCTACGGCTCGGCGATGTCGGAGGCCGAGTTCGACTGGTGGTTCGACCGGAACCCTGCTGGGCCGCGCGTTCTGAATGCTGCGCGCGAGGAGGACGGGGCAACGCTCGGCGTGCTCGCGATGTCGTTCACGCACCTCGACTGCGGCCTTGCGGCGTTCGCGGTCCACGCGGTGACGACACCGGCTGCGCGTGGACGTGGCGTGTTCTCGACGCTCGAGCTGCACAACGAGGACGAGGCGGCCGCCGCCGGTGCGATCTGGGCGCTCGGTTTCACGAACCCGATGGCCGGGCCGATCCTCGTCGGCAAGCTCGGGTGGGAGGACGTCGCCTCGCTCCGCATCTGGGTGCGGCCGAAGGGAGTACGGAGAAGTGGACGCATCCGTGATACGAAGATCGAAGCGCGGCCCCGCGAGCTTCCGGCCCATCACATCGTCCGCGACGAGACGTATCTCCGCTGGCGCTACGTGGACTCGCCGCGCCCCTATGCGCAGCACGACGACGCCGTCGTCACGCATGCGACGTGGCACGGCCTGTCTTCCGCGATCGTCTGTGAGCACGGGCGCGGGTTGGAGCGAGCGCTGCGGCACGTCGACGCCCAGATCGCCGTCGCCATGGTGAACCCCGGTGAGGAAGCGCGATTCCTCGTCCACGGCTTCGTGCCGACGCCGCGCACGATCCGCTTCATCGGCAAGCGGCTGAGGCCGGACGCTCCGCCGCTGCCGAAGGAGCGGAACGCCTGGCGCCTCTACCTCGGTGACGTGGACTTCTTCTAGATGAGCAAGCTCGTGTTCATCACCCAGGTCGTCGATCCGGACGACCCCAATCTCGGTGCGACGACCGCGAAGATCGCTGCCCTTGCCCGTCGAGTCGACGAGGTGGTGGTGCTGTGCGATCGTGCGCGCCAGGGGGTGCTGCCTGCCAACTGCCGCGTGCGCATCTTCGGCGCCTCATCCCGCCCGGCGCGGGCGGTGCAATTCGTTCGCGGCCTTGCGTCCGAGCTGCGGCCCGCTCCGCTCGCCGTCATCGCGCACATGGTCCCGCTCTACGCCGTCGTCGCTGCTCCGCTCGTCCGCCCTCGGCGCGTACCGCTCATGCTCTGGTACACGCATTGGAAGAGTCATCTCGTCCTCCGCGCCGCGACGCTGCTCTCGACGGACATCGTCAGCGTCGACGAGCGCTCGTTTCCCTTGCGATCCCGCAAGCTCCACGGCATCGGCCACGGCATCGACCTGTCGGAGTTTCCATGCGCGCCGGTCGCATCGTCGGCGGGGCGGCCGTTGCGAGTGCTCACCCTCGGGCGGTACTCGCGTGCGAAGAAGATCGACGAGCTCATCGCCGGCGTCCGGCTCGCGCGGGAGCGTGGAGTCGACGCCGTCTTCGCCGTGCACGGCACGACCGGTGCGCCCGAGCTCGACGCCTACAAAGGCGAGCTCGACGCGGTCGCACGAGGTGTGGACTGGGTGAGCATCGGCGGTCCGATCCCGCGCACCGAAGTGCCGGCCGCCTACGCCGGCGCCGACGTCGTCGCCTCGGATTTCAATTCGCCCGACAAGATCGTCCTCGAGGCGTGCGCCTCGTGCCGGCCCGTCCTCGCCTCGGATGCGTCCTTCGGCAGCCTGTTCGCGGGGATCGATCCCTCGCTCGCCTTCGAGCGGGGGCGGCCGGAGACGTTCGCCGACCGCCTCGCAGCTCTGGCCGCGCTCGATGACGACGCGCGGTTCGAGATCGGCAAGGAGCTGCGCGAGCGTGTGCGAACACGGCACTCGGTGGAGACCTGGGCGGATGCGATCCTGAGGCTCGCTGATGCGACCTAAGCTCGTCATACACATGCAGAAGGTGGCGGGCATCTCCGGCTCGGAGGCCCATCTCCTCTCGCTCCTGCCACGGTTGCGCGAGCGCGGCTGGGACGTCCGCATGCTCATGCTGCACGAGGGCGAAGAAGGCGCGTGGGACTTCGCCCGGGCCCTCACCGATCGCGGCGTACCGCTCGACGCGATCAAGATCCGCGCCGACGTCGATCCGATCGCGTTCGTCGAGCTCGTCGCCTACCTCGTCCGCACGCGACCGGCGATCCTGCACACGCATCTCGTGCACGCCGAGACCTACGGTCTGCTCGCCGGCACGGCCGCCCGCGTGCCCGTCCGGTTCTCGACGAAGCACGGCTTCAACGAGTTCCGGGAGATGCCCTACTTCGGGCTTGCCGACCGCGCGGTCGCGAGTCTCGCGCAGGTCGAGATCGCGATCTCGCGCGGGCTCGCGCGGTACCTCGAGGAGGTCGAGGGGTTCGACGGCGAGAGCTTCGAGATCGTGCACTACGGGATCGAGCCGAACGGAGAGCCGAAGCCGTATGCCGGCGACCGGCCTCGTCTGCTCTGCGTCGGACGCCTGATCCCGATCAAGGGCCACATCGTCCTGTTGCGGGCGTTCGCGGCTGCGCGCCGGGAGCTGCCCGAGCTCGAGATGGACATCGCGGGTCGCGGGCCGCTCGAGCCGGCGCTGCGCGCCCTCGCGCACGAGCTCGGCGTCGCTGACGCCGTGCACTTCCTCGGGCACGTGTCTCCCATCCAGAGTGCGATCGAGAACGCCGCCATCATCGTCGTGCCGTCGATGGGCGAAGGCTTCGGCATGGTCGCGCTCGAGGCGATGGAGCGGGCACGTCCCGTCGTCGCCGCTTCCATCGGCGGCCTCGGCGAGATCGTGCGCGACGGTGTCACCGGGGTGCTCGTGCCGCCGGGCGAGGCGGATCCGCTCGCAGCGGCGATCGTCCGCGTCGCATCCGACCCAGTTCTCGCGCGCCGCATGGGCCAGGCGGGCCGGGAGCGGGCGCTCGCACGCTTCCTGCAGTCGTTCTGCACCGAGCGGACCGAGCTGCTCTACGAGGACGCGCTCAGCAGGTTCTCGTAGAGCGCCGCCGTCCCATCGGCCATCGACGCGACCGAGAACTCTGCGCGTGCGCGCTCGCGCCCAGCCTCGCCGAGGCGCGGCTCGGCGAGTGCGCGCTCGATCCCGCGCGCGAGCGCGGCCGCGTCGTCCGGCGGGGCGAGGATGCCGGTGACGCCGTCGGCGACGAGCTCCGGTAAGGAGCTCACGCGTGTGGCGACAACGGGGAGCGAGCACACCATCGCCTCGAGGACGGCGAGGCCGAAGCCCTCCCACCGCGACGGCTGCACGTAGACGGCCGCGCGGTGAAGCCACGAGGCGACGTCGGGGACGCGACCGGGCAGGAAGACGCGCCGCTCGACACCGAGCTCCCGCGCGAGCGCGTCGAGCGTTCTTCGCTCCGGGCCTTCGCCGAGCACGACGAGCACGACGTCGTCGGGCAGGGAGGCGATCGCACGCACGGCGACGTCGACGCCTTTCTGCGGCGTCAGTCGCGCGGTGGAGAGAACGATGCGGGCGTCCGCGGGCACGTCGTCGGGCGGGTTCGCTCCCCACGCCGGCGGAGGCGCGTCGAGGCCGTAGTGGATCGTCTCCACTTTCGCCGCGGGAACGCCGACGCGCTCGATCGTGAACCGGCGCAGCGAGTCGGAGATGGCGACGATGCGATCGGCGAGCATCGAGAGGCCGCGCTCGACGTATCGGAACGCGCCCGCGCGGAAGGGGTCGTCGTTGTGCTTCGTCGACACGAGCTTCGTCCCGCGCAGCTTCGCCGCGATCCCGCCGTACGCGTCTGCATGCACGAGATGGGTGTGCACGAGATCGGCACGCAGCCCGCGCACGAGCCGCGCGAGCAGCAGCGGGTCGAGATCGCGCGGGGCGGAGATGCGCACTGCCGGCACCGTGAGCGCCTCGTAGAAGTCGCGCGGGTCCCAGGCGGGGTCGTCGAGGCCGACGAAGACGAGCTCGATGCCGTGCTCGGCGAGCGCGGGCAGGAGCGTCAGCAGATGGCGCTCGCTGCCGCCGATCCCCCGCATCCGATGGACATGTGCGACCTTCACGCCGGCGTCGTGACCGGCGTCTCGACGTGCGTCCGCTGCCAGAGCTCGAGCATCGTCAGCGTCCAGAGGCGGTGGCCGTTGTCGGCGCGGCCGGCCGCGTGCTCCGCCAGCAGCCGCTCGACCGCCTCGGGACGGAACCAGCCCCGCACCCGCGCCCGCTCGTCGAGCAGCAGCTCGCGCGCGAGCGGTCGCAGCTCGCCGCGGAACCACTCCGCGAGCGGGACGGCGAGCCCGGTCTTGCCACGGTCCACGATGCCGGCCGGAAGCTCGTCCGCGAATGCGCGCCGCAGCGCGACCTTGCCGCGCCGCCCCTCGTGCTTGAGCGCGTCCGGCAGCGAAAGACCGAGCTCGACGACCCGGCGATCGAGGAGCGGCGAACGGAGCTCGAGCGAGTGCGCCATCGACGCGATGTCGGACTTCGGGAGCAGGTCCCCGGGGAGATACGTCTCGACGTCGAGGAGCTGAAGCCCCGTCGTACCCTCCGCCGGCGGCGAGCCGAGGAGGAATCCTGCAGACGTGAGCGCGCCGATCTCCTCCTTCGCCGAGTCGGTCCACAGCTCCGCGCGCTCCTGCAGGGTGAAGACCTGCATCAGCCGCCCGTAGCGCTCTGCGCGCGGGACGGCGGCCGCCTCGAGGAAGCGCGCCGCGCGGAAGACGGGTGAGCGCCGCTCGCGGCGGCCCGCAGGCAGTCGCCGGAGCAGGTTCGCCCCCGCGCTCGCCACGGGGCGCGGCACGTGCTCGGCGAGCGCCGCCGCCGCGTACCGCTCGTAGCCGGCGAACGACTCGTCGCCGCCGTCGCCGACGAGCCCGACCGTGACCTGACTGCGCGCCGCCTCGCAGATGAGGAAGAGCGCCAAGGCAGCCTCGTCACCAAGCGGCTCGTCGAACGCCTCGGCCAGCCGCGGCAGGGTCGCCGCCGCGTCCGGCTCGAGCACGATCTCCTCGTGCTGCGTCGCGTAGCGCTCGGCAACCGCGCGCGCGTGCGCTCGCTCGTCGTAGCGGTCGTTCGAGAAGCCGACCGTGAACGTGCGCACCGGGTGCGCCGTGGCGGACGCCATCAATGCGACGACGATCGACGAGTCGATCCCGCCCGAGAGCAGCGCGCCGAGCGGGACGTCGGACGCAAGCCGTGCGCGCACGGCGGCGCTCACCTCTTCGCGCACCCGCTCGAGCCACTCGTCGTCCTCGAGGTGATCCGTGTGGGGCGTCGCGCTCCAATAGCGCTCGACCCGTGCGCCGTGCACGTCGACGACCATGAGCGACGCCGGCGGGACGCGATGGATGCCGCGGAAGCCCGTGCGCTCGCCCGGCACGTACTGCAGCGCAAGGTATGCGTCGAGTGCGGCGACGTCCGGCTCGCGGCGTACCCCGGGCGCGACGAGCAGGGCCTTCACCTCCGACGCGAATGCGATCGTCCCGTCGTCGAGGCGCGTCCACACGAGCGGCTTCTTGCCGAGCCGGTCGCGTGCGAGCACGAGCCGCCGCTCGGCGACGTCCCAGAGCGCGATCGCGAACATGCCCTCGAGGCGCTCGACGAACGACGGCCCGAACTCCTCGTACAGGTGCGGGATGACCGGTGTGTCGCCGCGGCCGCGCACCTGGTGCCCGCGTGCGGCGAGGTCGCGTCGCAGCTCCGCGAAGTTGTACAGCTCGCCGTTGAAGACGGCGACGATGTCGCCGCGCTCGTTCGCGACCGGCTGGTATCCCAGCTCGGGGTCGAGGACCTGCAGCCGCTGATGGCCGAGCACGCATGCACCGAGCGCCTCCGTCCCGCCCTGGTCGGGCCCGCGGTGGCGGATGCGCGCGCGCATCGCATCGACGACGGCGGGAGGCGGCGCGCCGGACGGCGAATAGAGTCCGCAGATCCCGCACATGCGTGACAGTGTGCCTCGCACCGCAGTCGTGTCGTGCCACGTCGAGCGTCCGCTCGACGACGCCGCGTGGACCCGATTCGACCGGTTGCAGCGACGACGCCCCGGAGGCTTCGACGTGATCGCGCTCGTACGCCCGCCGGATCCCGACTTCAGGGAGCGGGAGGAGCCGTGGCTCGAGCGTGCGCGGGCGGCGGCGGCGCGGGCTCCGATCGGGCTGCACACGCACTGGACGAGCCCCACCCACGCGCGACCGACAGGCGGCGACCCCGCGGCGCGCGTGCGCCGCGAGACGGAATGGATGCGCGACCGCGGCCTCGACCCGCGGTATTTCTGCGGCGGCGGCTGGTACACGGACGAGGACGTGCGCGCCGCCGTGGCCGAGCTCGGGCTCGTCGACTGCACGCCGCGCACGGGGGCCCCCACGAGCGCGACGCTGCCGACGACGCACTCGCTCGGGGCCCTTGCGCACGCGGTGCTCCGTCCGCTGCCGGAGTACGTGCACGCGTACTTTCACGACTACGACCTGCTCGAGCCGCCGCGGCGATACGCGCTCTACGCGTCGCTCGCGATCCTCGGACGGCGGGCGTAAAGCTACACTTTCCGTCTCGTGGCGACCAAGCCTGTTGTCGGCATCGAGGAGCTTCCGGCCTCCGACATCCGCGCGGCGCCCGTCCTGCCCTCCCGGATCCAGGTACGAGCTCTCGCACGGCGGGCGGTCAGCGTGACCGCGCTCGTGGTCATCGACCTCGCCGGCCTGGCGGGCGCGCTCTACCTCGCACTCGTCCTGCGCGAGGTCTACTACGGCGACAAGCCGATCCTCTGGGGGCTGCCGTGGGACGCGGAGCAGAACTGGCTCCCGTTCCTCCTGGTCGTCACGGCGCTCGTGTTCTGGCGTGCCGGCCTCTACGCGCCGCGCGAGCGCCGCGCCGGCGCCGGTCGCATCGTGTCATCGCTTCTGCTCGTCACCGTCATCACGCTCGCGTTCTCCGTCGGCACCGGTTATCAGCACTCGACCTTCGGCCTCTACGCGACCGGGTTCATCCTCGCCGTGATCGTCATCGGCCTGCTGCGCGCGAGCTACGAGGTCGTGACCGCGGACCTGTGGCGCGTGGCAGGCGTGCGGAGGCGTGCGCTGCTGGTCGGCGAAGGCGAACGGCTCGATTCGTTGCGGCGCGCGATCGGACGCGGCCGCAGCGGCATCGACTACGACTTCGTCGGGGTCGTGCCGCCGGCTGCGCTCGCGACCATCGGCAGCGTCCTTCGCGAGCTCGGCCCGGACGAGCTCATCGTCAGCAGTGTCGGGCTCGAAGAAGAGGAGCTGCTCGATCTCGTCGACGATGCTCAGCGCGCAGGCGTGAAGGTGCGCGTCGCGCCGACGACGGCGGCGCTGCTGACGCAGCGCGCCGAGTATGTGCCCGGCCAGGGAGTCCCGCTGTTCGAGCTGCGCCCACCCGTCTTCCTCGGGCTCGACTGGGCGGTAAAGCGCGCATTCGACATCGTCGTCAGCTCGGCGCTTATCCTCGTGGCATCGCCGCTGTGGGCGGTCATCGCCCTTGCGGTCAAGGTCGGATCGCCGGGCCCCATCTTCTACCGCGATCGGCGTGTGGGTCTCGGCGAGCGCGAGTTCGGGATGTTCAAGTTCCGCTCCATGTACGTCGACGCCAACCTGCGGCAGGCTGCGCTCGAAGGTGCGAACGAGGCGTCGGGCCCGCTCTTCAAGATCAAGGACGATCCGCGCGTGACGCGGGTGGGGCGGATCTTGCGGCGGTACTCGATCGACGAGATGCCGCAGGTGCTGAACGTCCTCCGCGGCGAGATGTCGCTCGTCGGCCCGCGTCCGCTGCCGCTCCGCGACTACGTGCAGCTCGAGGACTGGCATCGCAAGCGCTACCTCGTGCTCCCCGGCATGACGGGGCTGTGGCAGGTCTCGGGCCGCATCGACCTGAGCTTCGACGACCTCGTCCGCCTCGACTTCTACTACCTCGAGAACTGGTCGATCTGGCTCGACATCTCGATCCTCGCCAAGACGCTCCCCGCCGTCCTCGCAAGGCGAGGGGCGTACTAACCAATCCATCACCTCCGCCCGTGACAATGGGCCCGTGAAGGCGCCCAAGGTCCTCGCTGTCGCGTCAGCGGCCGACCTCGACTTCCGGTACGGCTGCACGCCCGCGTGGTGGCAGCTCTGGAAGGGGATGGCGGAGGCCGGCGTCGATCTGATCGTGACGACGTACCGCGGCCGTGCGGTCGAGTCGCCGTGGTGGCGCACGTCGCCGAATCCGCTCTATCGCGAGGGCGAGGCCTTCGCCGCCGTGCGCAGCCTCGCCGCGAAGCTGCAGCGGCAGGAGTTCGTTCGCCGGGCCGAGCACGAGCCGGCGGACACGCTCGCCGACCGGGCCGTGCGCGAGACCATCTGGCGCTACGTGACCCCGCGCTGGCGGAGGCATCTCGAGCGCACGATCGAGCGCGAGGGCGGAGTCGACGCGGTGGTCGTCTTCACCGTTCCGATGGCGCACTTCCGCGGCATCCCCGCGCACGTGCGCGAGCGGTTCGGCGTGCCGGTCGTCTACTACGACGGCGATCTGCCGATGAGCCTGCCCGAGCACGGCGGGACCGACACGAGTGGCTTCAACTACTACGTCGGCGCCGATCCGGGCGAGTACGACCTCGTCGTCGGCAACTCGGAAGGCGGCCTCGAAACCGTGCTGACGCTCGGCGCCCGCCGCGTCGAGACCATCCACTGGGCCGCCGATCCGGACCTCTTCCACCCGTTCGACTCACCGAAGGAGTACGACGTCTTCTTCTACGGGCACTCCGACAAGTTCCGGCGCGAGTGGATGCGAGAGCTGATCGGCGAGCCGAGCCGCCGGCTCGAGGAGGTCGACTTCGCGATCGGCGGTTACGACTACCGCGGCGACACCGGCCGGGCCCGCATGCTGGGGCAGATCCCGTTCAACGTCTTCGCCCGGGCGATCTCGGAGGCGCGCATCGGTGTCAATGCGACCCGGCGCGTGCACGCGGACGTGACGGCCTCCTCGACGGCCCGTCTCTTCGAGCTTGCCGCCTGCGGCGTGCCGGTCGTCTCCAATCCGCTCGCGGGTCTGGAGCGGTGGTTCGACGCCGAACAGGAGCTGCGCGTCGTCCGTGACGCCGACGAGGCGGTGGCGGCGTACGCGGAGCTGCTCGCCGATCCGGCGCAGGCTGAGGAGCTCGGCCGTCGCGCGCGCGAGCGCGTGCTCGACGAGCACACGTACGCGCACCGCGCGCGGCAGCTGCTCGCAGCGATCGGCCTCGGCATCTCGGAGCGCATCGGTGTCTGACATCGCGATCGCGCCCGCGCGCGCGGAAGCCCTGCCGGGGCTCGGAGAGCTGCGGCGTGTGGCGATCGTCCCTGCCCTCAACGAGGAGCGTGCGTTGCCCGCCGTGATCGACGAGCTGCGGGCGTTCGATCCAGGACTCGACATCGTCGTCGTCGACGACGGGTCCACCGACGGCACTGCGGCCGCGGCGACCGCGAAGAGCGTGCGCGTCCTCAGGCTCCCGTTCAATCTCGGCATCGGCGGCGCCGTGCAGACCGGCTTCCGCTTCGCGTTCGAGAACGGCTATGACCTCGCCGTGCGCGTCGACGGCGACGGACAGCACGATCCGTCCCAGCTCGGCCGCCTCATCGCGCCCGTCCTCGCAGGCGAGGCCGACATCGCCGTCGGCTCCCGCTTTGCGATGGACGCCGCCGGCTACCGGTCCTCCCGCACGCGCCGCATCGGTATCCGGCTCCTCGCGGCGGTCGTGTCGCGCATCGTCGGGCAGCGCGTGACCGATACCACGTCCGGCTTCCAGGCGCTCAACCGGCTCGGCATCGCCCTCTTCGCACGCGACTACCCGCACGACTACCCGGAGGTGGAGGCGACGGTGATGGTATTCCGGCATCGCCTTCGCCTGCTCGAAGTCCCCGTGACGATGCGCGAGCGCGGCGGCGGCGCGTCGTCGATCACGACGCTTCGCTCGATCTACTACATGATCAAGGTCTTGCTCGCGATCTTCGTGGGACTGTTCCGGCGCAATGTCGTTCCGCAGGAGGACGCCTCATGACTCCACTCGCAGTGTCGATCGCCGGCGCGATCGCGTCGTTCACGCTCGTGCTCGTCGTGCTCGAGCTGATCCGGAGCCACCGGCTGCGCGAGCGCTACGCGCTGCTCTGGCTCGCCACGGGACTGACGTTGACGGCGCTCTCCGCCTGGCGCAACGGCCTGAACACGCTCGCCCGCTGGGTCGGCGTTCGGAGCTATCCGCCCGCCGTCCTGTTCGCCGTCGGCATCCTCTTCATCCTCGCGGTGCTGCTCCATTACTCGACGGTGATCTCGCGCCTGTCCGACCAGAACGTTCTGCTCGCGCAGCGGCTTGCGCTCCTCGAGGAGCAGGTGGCGGACGAGCCTATTTCGGAACGGTGACGGTGATCGGCGTGCCGACGACGTAGATGTCGCCTGCGGTCGGGTCGTTGATCCAGCTCGCGACGCCCGCGACGCGGTAGTTCCACGAGCCGGGACCGACGTGGTCGATGAAGCTCGTGCCTTTGGTCGCTGCGACGACCGTGGCATTGAGCCGGCACTGCGCGCCCCCACCAGTGACGTCGCAGATGAGCGGCTGCTCCGCGGGCGAGCGAAGGACGCGGTAGCCCATGTCGCCACCGAGCGGGGTCAGGGGGCTCCACGACAGGTGAACCGTGCCGCCGCTGCGTGTGATCGTCGGATGCCAGCCGTTGTCGACGTCGAACGGCGCCGACAGGCTCGCCCCGGTCTGCGTGTAGTACGAGATCGTGTCGCTCGTCGACAGCCTGGGGAGGGCGGCGGCCAGCCCCACCGGCACGGCGCAGAAGAGCGTCCCGAGCACGGCGACGCAGGCCACTCGCGCACGGTGGGTGCCCCAGGCGCCGGGGTCAGGCCGGCGGAGGTGCCGCGGCAGCCGGGGGAAGAGCAGGAGGACGCCCGCGAGGATGACGAGAAAGGCCGGGACGGCCGAGATCGTCTGCCGGAGGAGATCGGAGTCGTCGACGGTCCCGTGCCCGGGCGTCGTCCACTTCACGACGATCATG
>Ga0209579_10002687_pt1 | contig 13332 bp, 9 predicted proteins | sample Coa_R1_2_FD_187152 | JGI IMG/M metagenome (GOLD analysis project Ga0209579, IMG submission 187152) | Surface soil microbial communities from Centralia Pennsylvania, which are recovering from an underground coalmine fire - Coalmine... | ecosystem: Environmental > Terrestrial > Soil > Unclassified... | reverse complement strand
GCGCTACGCGGGCAAGCCCACTTCGAGCGTGACTTTGACCGCGGTCTTTTGCAGGTGAGATTTCTCGGCCGCTACCGCGATTGCAAGCGCTCTCATTCCATCATCGCCGGAAACCCGAAGCGGCCGCTCATGCAAAATGTTTTGAACAAAATCCCGAACCTCGGCCAGATAGGCATCCTGAAACCTCGTTAGAAAGTGATCGGCGAGAGTTTGCACGCCTCCAAGGGCCGTCAAGAACGTCGTGGGAGCCTGCCGAAGACTTCCTATAAGGATTGAGCCCTTCGAGCCCACGATTTCGGTGCGGACGTCATAGCCATAAACAGCCTGTACATACGACTCGACGTTGCCAATGGCGCCGTTCCTGTACTGAAGGTTGACGACTCCGGCCACGATATCGCTGTAACGGGCAACTTCCGGACGAATCGCCACGGTTGTGTAGGAGTGAACTTCCGAGACCTCGTCCCGCATCAGCCAGCGAGCCAGATCAAAATCGTGAATCGTGTTGTTGTAGAACACCATACCGTTCAGGTTCGACTGGTACGCCGCCAGCGGCGGCTCGTCCTTATCGCGGCCCACCGACTTGAAAATCACAGGGGTTCCGATTTCGCCGCCTTCGATCCGTTTCATTGCGGCCGCATAGGCCGGGTCATAGCGCCGCATGAACCCGATCTGGAGACGCACCTGCGCCTTGGATACAGCCTCGAGCGCCGCTCGCGCATCGGCAATGTTCAGCGCGAGGGGCTTCTCACAAAGGATGTCCTTGCCAGAGCGGGCAGCAATTCCTATGGCCTGCGCGTGAAACTTATCGGGAGTCGCGATCAGAACCGCATCGAGATCCTTGCACTCAAGCAATGCTTCGAGGCTACCGTATGAATTTTCAATCTCAAGTTCCGCTGCAACCTGGCGTGCACGGTCGGCAGAGGCGTCTGCCACCGCAACAAGGCGAGCTTCCGGCACGAGACGCCGGATATTTTCGGCATGACGCTTGCCCATCTCCCCGACGCCAAGTACTCCAACACCCAGCTTGCGCATCTGAAATCCTCTCCGAAAGATTCTGCTGCTCGCTCGCGACCGACGGCACTCGTCAGAACAAATCCGACGGCGACACGGCTAGTGAGCTCCGGCCGCAGCACCGAGGTCGCTGACAACCCCCTGCAAGTACTTCAAGCTGGCCGCAATACTCTGCGCCGGCGGAATCGGCGTCGCGCCAAATTTAACGTCTTGCTCTACCACTGACCATCCGGAGTAGCCATTCCCCACAAGCGTCTGGAAAAAAGCTGGGAAATCAATATTGCCCTGTCCGATTACTGTGAAAACCTTGTGCTCGATGGCCTCTTCGAATGTCCATTTGTTGCGCCGTGCGGCTTCCAACACGCTCGTGTCGCAATCCTTGATGTGAACGAAGCGAAGCTGGCTCTTGTATTTCTCAGCTTCTTTCACCGAATCGCCATGACCGTAGACGCAATGACCAGTGTCAAGACACAGGCCGACGTTCGTGTGAGAAGTTGCGTCAAAGAAAAGCTCGCATTCCTCGGGAGTCTCTACATAAGTCGCTACGTGCGGATGGAACACAAGATCCAATCCGAAGTCGTTGGCTACTTTCTCGGCGTCAGCGACGATTTTCCCGATGTGTTTCCACTGTTCGGCGTTGAGCTTAGGGCAGCCCTCATCGTAAACGCGCCCGGAGTACGCATTCCGTTCGTTCGATTGGTCATCCGCGATCACAAGAAATGGAGCCTTTAGAGTGGAGAGGAGGCCGCCGACTTTGCGGATCCGCTCGATCACCGCGTTGCTGGCCCCCGGATCGGTCATCTTTACCGGAACAAATGAGGCGAGCAGCTTCAACTTCCGCTTCTCGAGTTGCGGCTGAAGAACTTTTGGATCCGTCGGAAAGAAGCCATAAGGCCCCAATTCCGTTCCGGCGTAGCCGGCTCCAACCATCTCATCCAGCATTTTTTCGTAGGATTGTTCCCACGACGGTCCTGGATAATCGAGCACTCCCCAGCTATCGGGAGCCGATGCAAATTGAAATCGTTCTCTAAGCGCGCTCATACGTTCCTTGTCCACCACTCATTGAGATGAAGTACAAAACTTCGAGTGTTTATTGCCACGGTTCCAGCACAACTTTCATCGAGTCTCCATCCATCGATTTTTGCATCGCGGCATGTACATCGCGCAAGCCAAACCGGTGCGAGACGAATTCCCGCAGTGGGTAGTGTTTCATGTAACGCACCATCTGCCTCATGCCCGGTCCGTAAGCCGCAGGCTCTTCGCCGCCCACACTGAGCACGCGCGCGTTTTTCGCGCAGAGATGCCGATGAGGACTTATCGCGACCTCGCCCAGATCCGAAAAATTGCCGGCTTCCACGAGCAGTCCGCCCATGCGCAACATTTCGAGCGCTTCTGGCACGGCCTCCGGAACTCCAGCGCATTCGATCACCATGTCAGCGCCGCGGCCGCTGGTTAAGTCCTTCACGAGCCGCAGGCGTTCGTCCTTTGAGGTGCTCCCTACGTTGACCGCGTGATCCGCACCCAGGCGCTTTGCGAAATTCAGGCGGTAATCTGAAAGATCGAGTGCGATGATGGTTCCCGCGCCCAGCATGCGCGCTTTCATCAGGAAACACATTCCCAGGGGGCCGGCGCCAAGGACAACCACGGTGTCGTCGAAGCGAAACGATTCATTGGGAAACGCGGACATCTGTTTCGCGCGATCCAGCCCGGCGGATACTGCAAAAATTTCGGTCAGCACGGCAACTTCAGATGGCAGATCGTCTGGAACTTTCACGAGAAAGCTTCCCGGAAGGATGTAAATGTATTGAGACCATCCTCCGAATAAATGCGGAGGGTCCTTAGCACTCAGGTTATTGCCATAGTCAGTGGAGTTTTCGCAGCAATAATACGGAAAATCGTGCCGGCAGTAGTAACACTTCCCGCAGGAAATATTCGCGCCGATTATTACGCGATCGCCCTCACGCAGTGGGATTCCTTCGAAGTCGGTGTAGGTTTCTTTCCCGCCAATCGAGGCAATCGTGCCGACGTTCTCGTGTCCCTGAACGATGGGGAATTCAAGCGTGCGATTGCCGTATTGCGTGGTGTAGCCTTGAAACGTGTGCTTGTCGGTTCCGCAGATTCCGGACATTTCCATCTTGACAAGCACGCACCCGGGAGCCGGCTCCGGCAACGGATATTCCCGAATTTCGTACTGCCCGGGCTTTACGAGTGTTGCTGCGAGTACGCCTGTGGCCGCCATATTGATAGTGTGGATTCTTCGCCAATTCTGCTTTTCGCCAAAGCGAATCGGACTCTCATTCCTGAAGGAGCCTGCGTGAGACCGGTCGCAATCCCGGTCTCCGCGGCGTCTTGCTATTTCCTGCCCATTTCCGGTTCGGCTAGAAACCCAGTTTCAGAGAAAGCTGGCCAATGCGTCCCGGAAGAGTTGCTGTCGTCACGCCAAACGATGCCGACCCGAGAATTCCGCCCGGCGTCAAGAACTGAGCATGATTGAACAGATTGAAGAACTCGCCGCGGAATTGAAGATTAAACCGCTCGGTGATTCGGGTGTCCTTGATCAGGGCAAAATCAAAGTTATTTATCCCCGGCCCGTGAAAAAACCGGCGGCGCGCATCGCCCTCGAGACCAACAGCTGAAGACGCAAACGCTGACGCATTAAAGTACTGTCCTCCGTTGTTTCGCGGGTTCGTAATGACTAGCCGCCCAACCTGATCGGGAGTGTCCACCGGAAGAGTGATTGGGCCGCCGAAAGCCGTGCCCAACAAAGAGTGGTCATCCGTTTCGACCAGGGTAACGGGAAGGCCGGTGGAGAATCTCGTGATTCCGCTGACCGCCCAGCCATTCGTCAGTTGTTTCGGGCCCTCCAATTTATCGATAGGCAGAAGGTAGTTGTAGCTGGCGACGAAATTGTGGGTACTATCGAACGCGGAAAGACCACGGCTGAGCCGGTGATTGACGGGATTGATCTGCTCACCATAACCGGAAGAGTCGTCAAACGCCTTGCTGAAGGTATAACCAACAAGGGTTTGCAGCCTGCCGCTAGTGTGGCGATAGTTAATCTGAGCGGAGTTATAGGACGAAGCGCCTGCGGTAATGAAATAGGAATCGTTACCGAACGGAATGATTCCAAGTTGACCGTTGGGCAGCACAGTATCGCACCCGGGCGCGCAGGGCAACGCGGTGCCCACTGGCAGAGCGACTCCGCTGAACGGCGCACGAGTGCCAAGCGCAAACGTGTTGTCGGAACGAATGTAAACATTGTTTTCGCCGCCGGGACCACACGGAGTTTGGCCTGCCGCTAGAGTAGCTGCGTTCAAAGACAAGCACAGAGCCGGATTGCCGGGATTGGCGGATATCGAGGCAAGCAGGCGATGACCCTGGGTGCCCACATAGCTCAGAGTTAACAGATCAGAGCGTGTGATCTGGTGCTCGATGGAGAGCTCATATTCTTCCGCATAGGGAAGACGATTGTTGTTGTTAAATGCCGGTGAACTGCCGATCGTGCCAAAAGCGCTGAAGAAGTCGGGCAGCGTGTCCAGGGGCGGCACAAGAGCAGGATTCTTCCTTGAAAAATTCTTAGGCGGCGGCGCCACTGGGAAAAAGTTTGGAATGGATGTCCCTGCAGCTCGATTCGTAAATGGAGCGGCAAAGGTTGGCTGATTTTGGCCCGTAAAGTTTCCAAACGGAGCGTCTCCAATTTCGTTGAAGTCTGTAGCGCCTTCAAACGTGCTGTAGAAAATGCCGTAACTGACGCGGACACTGGTGGACCCCGGACTACCCAGCATTTTGCCCAGCCAGCCATCGTGCTGACCAAATGCGTAGGCTAATCCAAGACGAGGAGCAAAGTTGTTCCAACGAACCGGCGCGAGGGTGCTCGGAACATGGGGGTCACCTGGGAACACCCATCCCGTGGGTGAACCGGGAATAACGACGGACTGCTCGCCGGGGATCAAGGTTTGAAATTGGTTGAACTTTACTCTCCAGGGCGCGCTGACGTCGTAGCGCAAGCCGTAGTTGAAGGTCAAATTCGATTTCACGCGCCAACTATCCTGAGCGAACAATCCGAAATAATAGTTTCGCCCGTAAGACGGAAATGCCTGCCCTTGGACATATTGGCTCGGCGCCCCTATGAGGAAATCGGCAAAGTCGCTTCCGGTTTCGCTAGCCTGACCGCTGAAATTGCTGCCGAAGAAGAAATTGCCGTTCGAGACGTTATCCAGGAGATTTTCTTCGAGTTGGTCATAGTGAAACTGGCCACCGAACTTGAGCGTGTGGGTGCCGATGACCTTGCTGTAGTTGTCCAGAACCTGGTAGATATTGTCAATGAGCCCGTTTGGACGGCTCGGCACTCCGATCACAAAGTTGTTGAAGTCGATTTCGGGAACACCCTCCTGAGCAGGAACCAACGGGAAGATACCAGGGGCCCGGTTTGCGCCAGAGGCGAATCCAAGGTCAGCCAGAGTTACTCCCGTTCCGCCTTGTGGTTGATTGAACTTCGTGTCCAAGCGGAAATATCCGATACGGAATTCATTCACAGCTGAGGAACTAAGCGTCTTGGTATCGCCGAGGGTGACGTTATGGGTCTGGCCCTTTCCGTCTACGTTAAAGCCTGGATAGACGGGCGCGTTGCCTGGCCAATACGGATCGATACGGTCGTACTTATCGAAATAGTAGTAAGCAGTGAGAAGTCCAAATTGAGTGTTTGCATCTCCACGCACGCTGAACTTATTGTCGTGAAGGTTTATGGCTTGGGAGTTCGTTGTGAACGTCGGGACGCCAGACACTGCCCCGTTCGCAGGCAGAATGAACGGCAGAAGGTTCGTCGAAATTGGATTAAACGCGCCGGTCGGCAACATTCCATTGGGGAATACGCAGTTGGCTGCTGTGCACCCGGGGACGAAGTAGTTTTCGCCAGCATGGACAACTTGTCCGGTGGTACTGGCGAACTGCTGGGTCAACTGGTTTGCAAACGCCGCTCCGTTCACCGTGGTTGGAATAAAGGCGCCGGGATTATTGGGGTCAGGCTTGACAAATTGGCTCTCCAAGCTCGACAAATTGCCGCCCAGGATGTCCGAGGTTGGCGCCCCCTTGATCACCTGGGTCACTCCTTGAATCAATCGGTTTCCTTGATAATCAGCAAAGAAGAAAATCTTGTCTTTCTTGACGGGGCCGCCGACGGTGCCGCCGAATTGATTCTGGTGATAGGCGCCCCGGCTTCCGTGGTCAAAGAAATTCGCCGCGTCGAAATCCGTGTTGCGTAAGAACTCGAACAGATTGCCATGGTATTGGTTTGTGCCGGACTTGGTGACAACGTTGATCAGTCCGCCGCTGTAGTTCCCGTACTCTGCGTCGAAATTGTTGGTAAGGATGCGAAACTCATGCAGGGAATCTAGATTGGGAATAGCTCCAGCGCCAGAAAACCCCAACTCTTGCACCAGTATCCCGTTCAGAATGAAGCCATTTTCAGACTCCCGCATTCCGTTGACCGAGTAAGCCCCGGAATTCAAGCTGCCCGAAACCAACGGGACTGCAAATCCTGCGGATATGAAAGGGCCCGCAAAGGCGCCGGTCATCTGCGATTGCGTTGGCGCCACCCCGGGCTGCAGAGTCAACAAATCGGTATAGCTTCGGGATACGAGCGGCACATCCACCATTTCCTTGCCGGTGATAACCTCTCCCATCTGCGTGCTCTCGGTATCCACGTGCAATGCCGCGCTGGACACTTCGACCTTTTCAGACGTTGTTCCTACCTGCAACGCTACATCGACGACCAGCGCTGAATTGACGTCGACGACGAGTCCCGTCTGCCTGTAGGCTTTGAAACCGGTCTGCTGTACGTCCAGCGTGTACGTTCCCAACGGAAGCGCTTGAAACGAATAAAATCCTTGCCCATTTGTGGTTTGGGTCGTTGCCACTCCCGTCTCGACACTGGTGGCGGTAACAGTAGCGCCGACTACAACCGCCTTGGAAGGGTCCGTAACGGTCCCGGAAATGCTCGCCGTTACGCCAGCGATCAGCTGGCTACTCAAGAGAAGAATAAAACCGAACACCAGAACTACAAGAAGACGTGCGCTCAATCTTCGGTTTCGCATAGCCCCCCCCAAGTCTAGCAACGCTCGATTAAGTCTTGTGACAACCCCCTTTTGGGGGTCATTCGGACACGCGCAGCCCAAACTGTCTAACCGCTTATCGCTGGGGATGGCTTATAGTTCAGCCCCCTATCCTTGTCAAGATGTTTTGCGCTCGGTGGGCCGCGTTGTTTCCTGATATGGCGTGATAACCGATTAGAAGTGATATTTTGGTCGAAGACTGGTCGGAACAAGGAGGCCGATTGACACAGCGGTGCGAGATTTAGAAGCAGAAGAGCCCTTCGAGGAATCCTTCCAAAGACTCGTGGGAACGGAATCACGACAAATTTTCATCCCATTAAGGAGTTGCGATCGCGCTTCTGTGCGGCGACATTTACGTGCTTCAAGCCGTTCCATGCGGGTCGAATGCTGCTCCCAACCCATCTCGATCGTGTCGGAGAGCATGTAGACAGCGGCGTGTCGCTTCGCGCGGACGAAGGGATATCGAGGCTCTTTACCCTGCATCTTGATCGTTGTTCGAGTGAGGTCTAAATCAAAGCAGGATACTGAGCGTATAGGCTCAACGCAAGTTCCGCGCAGAAGCGCTCTCCCCACTCAAGCTCGACACGCAAGGAGAATAGAGGCGAGAAATCTGCTTATCATCTGACTCGTTTCGAGATCGGCGCTCGTACCTGCTCGCAACAGTCGTGGTTGCCTAGACCACGTCGGCGATTTTCGATTCCATCTTTTGAAAATACATCATGCCGGTCACGACGATCGCAACCACCACGGCCGACGAGACCAGGAGCATGCGTCCCGGGGGATTGCCTATCCCGGAGAGTGACCAGCGGAAACCTTCGATTACTCCGGCCATGGGGTTCAGGCCATAGAGCGGGCGCCACTTGGCCGGAACGAGCGAGCTAGGGTAAGCCACGGGAGAGGCGAACATCCAGAACTGCACCAGGAACGGAACCACGTAGCGCACATCTCGGTAAATTGCGTTGAGAGCCGAGAGCCACAGGCCCACGCCCAGGGCCGTGAGTACCGCCAGCAGCAAAAACAGTGGCAGCATCAGAATGGCTGCAGTTGCGTGCATTCTGTAATAGATCATGATGACGACAAACATCAAAAACGAAACGGCAAAATCCACGAGTCCCGAGAGAACCGCAGAAAAAGGCAGGATCAAGCGCGGGAAATATACTTTCGTGATCACGTACTGATTTTCTACGACTTTGTTTGTCGCGTTGGTGAGCGCGCCTGAGAAGTACATCCACGGAAGCAACGCGCTGTAATAAAAAACCGGATATGGCAGGCCGCCCGATGGAATATGCGCCAGCTTGCCAAAGAACAGGCTGAAAACCAGCATCGTCATCAGCGGCTGGATGACAGCCCAGGCAGCCCCCACAACGGTCTGCTTATAGCGGACCTTAAGTTCCCGCCACACGTAGAAATAAAGCAGCTCGCGATACTCCCACAACTCCGCCAGCGGCAACACCCACCAGCGCGTGGGTGGCGTAATGCGAACCACCGGAACTTCCGGCGAGTTCGCTCCTTGCGGCTGCACGACACTGTCAATTGCGCTCATTCAGAGCCACCGTCCGGTTGCGATTTAATGTGCTCGACATCGCCTTGTTCAATGTTACGCATCAACTGGCCTCTGTGGGTAACGTAACGCTTAAGAGTCCCGACGATTTGGACCGGCACCACCGCTACTTGATTGTACGCTGCCTGGCGCCAGGAAATCGGGCCGCGAGCGGGAATGAGGTGCGTGCCCCATTGGAAGATGAGTCCAAAATTCCAGAGAATCAGCAGGATTGTGGCGGCTTGAGCGGCGAACCAAATGCGGCGCTCGTTCCAGGCGTGCGCGAGATAGTCCATGAAGCCCGCCAGGCCAAGAACAAAAAGAATGGTGAGGGAGACGAAGAAGCGGTTGCCGAAGGACGAGAGGCCGTCCCAGTCCTGATAACAGCCGATCAGATAGAGGAATGCGACGAAAACGATGATCGAGTAGAGGCCGAGAATTTCGTCGCGCCTGCGCAAGAGCCACAATCCGATTACGGCGAGGAGGGTGATGGGGGTCCAGCTGAAAAGGCCGTGGTCAGCGGAGAACAGAACTTTGAGAAGGGCGGGAGAATTCAGGAACCAGCTTTCGCCGTAGCCAAAATTAAAAAAGCTGCCATAAATTATTTTCTTGGCAATGAGAGTGGGCAGAAAAGCGGCGAGGAGCGCGAGTGTAAACGCGGCATTTTTCAGGAATTCGCTGCCGAAGGATTTCAGATCGCGCCGCGCGAGCTCCATCCAATATGTGGACAAAGATTCGAGCGCGGGAAAGAGAAGGAGAATCGCGTTGGGAGGATAGACGTCCATCATGACGCCACCGATGCCGCCCAGCAGGATCCATGCGGACCAGGAGCGGCCGTCGCGAGTGCGATCCCAATACCAGACGAACAGCGCGACGATAAACGCGGAGAGAGAGTGGGACCAGGACGGATTGAAGTACATATAAAGAGGCAGTGAACTCGCGAACCAGACTCCGAGAGTCGCAAGGAACGCATATCTTTCGGAGAGATATTTGCGGGCGAGCTGAAACGAGAGCCACAACGAGAGAAAACCATAGAACGCGGTGCCCAGCGCGATGGAGACGATGTACGGCTTGGCGAATCCGTCCTGCGGGACGTGACCGCCAAGAGCGTCAAACGAGAGAACGAAGAGATGGGCGGCAAGTAAAAACGGCGACCAGAGAATTGCGGGGCCAACCGAGAAGTGATTGTCTATATGGCCTGTGGGTGTGTACTCCTCGGGAAGAAGATTCCCCGCTGCGTCCGTCCTTCCCATGCGAAAAGTGGAATTAGCCCTGAGCCAGTCCTGCTTGAAATCGAGATTATGCTGGATAAGCAGCGCCCGGCCGAAGGCGTAGTATCCGACGCCGTCGCCGCGCACCCACGGATTGACGAGCGGGAGGGAGAGTACGAAAAGAAGCGCGAGAATTTTGTCGTGGTGCGAGAGCCTAGCCAATCGGGTTCGTCCTGGAATGAATCCCAATCTTTTTCAAGGCTAGAGTCTCCGCGCGATTTGCGATTGGCCTACGAGGCGGCTTTCGTATTGAACGCAAGCATATGTTCCTGGCGATCCCACTTTCGAAGTATCGCGATAATCGAAAGCGGCGGGAGCGGAAGCCACGGATCGATCAGTCGAAAGAAGGGCGTCAATGCGTTCAGCAAACGAATCTGCCCCATTCCGAAGGTGCGCCGCTTCATTAATTTGCCGTTCAGCCACCACGCGGGTACGCCGGGGCGGTTGAACCTCAAAATCTTCTCCACTTGAAACCCGGCTTGTTGCGCCGCGCTAATGATTTGCTCCTCGGTATAGCGCCGGCAATGTCCCAGCACTTCGTCCAAGCTGCCGAAAAGTTTCGGACCGAACGGCACCAGGATAATCGCGGTTCCGCCGTCCGCCAGAACATTGTGAATATTTCGCAGAGCTCCTACGTCGTCGGGGACATGTTCGATGACATTCAAGCAGACAACCGTGTCGAAATTTTGATCTTTGGGGAAAGAGTCGCCGCTGGCGCCATCGATATAGGACACATTCATGTAAGGGCGAGTGGTGCGAAGCGATTCGAGGTAGTTCAAATATGCCGGGTTTACATCCGTGGCCCAATAGATCGAGCGCGGCATTAAATTCACCGACATATTGCCAATGCCAGCGCCGATTTCGAGGACTCGATCTCCCACGTGGGGCCGGACGACGTCCGCCATCCATTTATTGAAGCGTGGAGCGCGATTGATCCTCTCGAGAATATCTCCACCCTGGGCTTCGTCCGTGTAGATGCGGCTCGAGGCGCCATAATGGAGGATTGCCCATAACGCGCGTGCGCCGTCCCGCCATCCAATTTTCTTTCCTTCGCGATAGGTACGGCCCGAATAGCTGATGGGAACTTCGAAGACGCGCGCGCCACGCTTGGCCAACTTGATGGCGAGCTCGGGCTCCACGTCAAACGTGGAACTTTCGAGCGGAATGCTCTTGAGCAAGTCGGCGCGAACCATCTTGTAACAGGTTTCCATGTCGGTGAGGTTGAGGTCGGAAACCAGGTCGCACAGAAAGGTGAGCAATTTATTGCCGAGGGCGTGGCGGAAGAAAAGGGCGCGCTTGTGGCCGCCGGACATAAAGCGCGATCCAAAAACGGCGTCGGCGTCCTCGTACAAGAACAACTCGATCATTTGCAGCAGGTCCCAGGGATGATATTCGAGGTCGGCGTCGTGAATTACGACGAGCTCACATTCGACGTGCGCGAGGGCAGTGCGAATCGCGGCGCCCTTCCCCTGATTCCTCTCGTGCTGAAGCCATGTCCACTGGAGTTTGCTATCCGGCCGATCTGGCTCGAGCGAGTTACGAAAGCGAGCAATGGCTTCGGCGGTGGAATCCTTCGAGCCGTCATTGACCACGACCACCTGCACACGATGCAGAAGAGGCGAAGTTTCGAGGATTTTGAGGCGTTCGAGGCTCGCTTCAACGAGATACTGCTCGTTGTAAGCCGGGACGATCACGGAGAGGCTGGTGCTCGTCTGTTGGCCGTCGGTCTCGGCGCGATAAGCGGAGGTTCCCGTGGCTGGACGCAGCCAACGCCGTTTACTGACGCGGTTGCGCGGCGAGGTGGCTTCGACTTGTGTGCTGTCTTCGGTCACTTCGCACTCAATTCTACTAGAGTATGGCAGCGGAAATCAGCCTGTGGCGTGGAGGATGAGCCGCGCAGCCACTCCTCCAGCCTTGTTGGTCAATTTCAATAGCAAAGCGTTGCGTCTGCCAACATCTAGCGCGGCCGGAGATTAATCTCGAAATGAGATTGCTGGTGATAATCCCTGCTATCGCCAACTATCCTACGATTGCACCGAACTTTTTCTATCGGCATGGATTGCTTCCGAGTTGACCGTAATACGCCCTAGATAGGGCTGGTCAGGTTCTGAGCGTAATCGTCTGTTATCAACAATTGACACTGGAAGTCGTTTGAAGGATAAGAGTTTCCGAAGGTTTGCTAACACTGTGAATGTAAACAGAGAACAAAGGCGGTACCTACTCAAATTAGGAATGGTAGGTGTGGTTTACTTAGCCTTTGCTGTGAGTATGCACGCGGAGCGGCTGTGGGGATGGCCGTTCCTCATCCTTTCTTTGGTCGTCGGTTTGATTGGTGGCGCTGGAGCCGTTTTCGCGTGGGACAGACTGAAGGCCGTTTGGAGTCGATTTCCAACGAAGCACAAGGTGCTGCTCATCGGCGCTGTCATTGCGTTGATAATGGCTGTTTCATTTGTTTCGAATTATGGCAAGTCCGACGCGACTTCCAACATGCTTATCGAGCTTGGCGGCGTTGTTTTTGCGCTACTGCTATGGGGCTTTTACTGGCTGTTCTGTCGCTTTCTGGATGCCATTTGGGCTCGCCTTCACAACCGGTAGGCCACGCCAGGTGTCCGCCGTGAATTCCTAACTTTTGAAAAATCGCCATTACACTCACAGCTTCCAGAGCTTGTAGTCTGTAAGCGGATTGTCGGCAACTCGGAAGTTACCCTTGGTCGATTTCTGGCGGAAAGTTCGATAGATGTTGATAAATCCGCTTGTCACCACCTAATGGGTTAAGCGTCCAGATGAGGGTCGTCTTCGGCAGGTAGAAGGGGATCTGCCGTCGTGGGGTCAAAGCCGTCTTCCCGCACATCCAGGACGAGAGCATAAGGACTATCGGGGGCGAACTCTTCCTGGATTAGGACAGACGAACCAGGACGGACTGCAGCGAGCTTGGATTCGACAAGTTTCGCTAGCCGCGTAAAATCCACCAGCATGCCGCGAATCGCGTGATCATCGAACCCAGCCTCTGGCCAAGTCATAATCTCAAGGTACGCATACGGACCGTAGTGCTGGTGCTCTGACTTCATTTGATTGCGAGGGTCAGCCACGTATGAAAGGAGGGCATCTCGAAAACGTAATAGACCTGCGCGAGAACCGGTCAGCCTCCAAACCTTGGTTTTGTCGTCACGGTCGTAGAAAAACCCCAGCTCGCGCCATTCCCGCCTCGTTGCTCTGTTCGTAGCGTCACTCGGCACAGCCTGATTTTAGCCGCATTTTCCAAGTTTGACCCGGATAGGTGTTGATAAATCCGCTTCGCACTAGTAATCCTGGGATCCGTCGCATTCTGAGATAGATGGTGATAATTCCTGTACTCGACACCTTTCTGGTTCAATCACAAAATCTAGTGGCTCAGAGCTAT
>Ga0209579_10002686_pt1 | contig 13335 bp, 11 predicted proteins | sample Coa_R1_2_FD_187152 | JGI IMG/M metagenome (GOLD analysis project Ga0209579, IMG submission 187152) | Surface soil microbial communities from Centralia Pennsylvania, which are recovering from an underground coalmine fire - Coalmine... | ecosystem: Environmental > Terrestrial > Soil >... | reverse complement strand
TCCAGGCCGGGGCGAAATACGGCTACGGCCTGCTCTGGGTCGTGCTGCTCGCCAACGTCATCGCCATGCTGTTCCAGGGCCTGTCCGCCAAGCTCGGTATCGTCACCGGCAAGAACCTCGCGGAAATGTGCCGCGATCATTTTCCGCGCCCGGTGGTGCTGGCGATGTGGGTGGTCAGCGAGATCGCCGCCATGGCGACCGACCTCGCCGAGTTTCTCGGCGGCGCCATCGGCCTGTCGCTATTGCTGCACATGCCGCTGTTGGCCGGCATGGCGGTGACCGCGGTCGTGACCTACGGCCTGTTGATGTTCGAGGGCTACGGCTTCCGGCCGCTCGAGCTGATCATCGGCGCCATCGTCGGCGTGATCTGTCTTTGCTACTTGCTCGAAATGTTCATCGCGCCGGTCGATTGGGCGTCGGCCGCGTACCATCTGGTCACGCCGCAAATCGCCGATGCCGAGGCGCTGCTGCTCGCCGTTGGCATCATCGGCGCCACCGTCATGCCGCACGCGATCTATCTGCATTCCGGCCTGACGCAAGCGCGGGTGCCGGTGCGCACCGACGCCGACCGGCGCAAAGTTCTGCGCTTCTCCAACCGCGAAGTGGTGATCGCGCTGGCCGTCGCCGGCCTGGTCAACATCGCCATGGTGATGATGGCCTCGAGCGCGTTCCACGCCGGCCATCCCGAAGTCGCCGAGATCGAAACCGCCTATCACACGCTGACGCCGCTGCTCGGCGCTGCGGCGTCCGGAATCTTCCTGTTGTCGCTGATCGCGTCGGGCATATCGGCCTCGACGGTCGGCACCATGGCGGGCCAGATGATCATGCAAGGCTTTGTCGGCTTCCGGATTCCGATCTGGCTGCGCCGGCTGGTCACCATCGTGCCGGCCTTCGTCGTGGTCGCGCTCGGCGTCAACGCCACCAGCGCGCTGGTCATCAGTCAGGTGATCCTGAGCATCGCGCTGCCGCTGCCGATGATCGCGCTCGTCATCTTCACCGGCCGGCGCGATATCATGGGCGCATTCACCAACAGCGGCCTCACCCGCATCGTGGCGCTGATCGGCACGGCGGTGGTGCTGGCGCTGAATGTGGTTCTGATCGCGCAGACGCTGCTGTAGCCCGGATCGAGCATCGCGAGATCCGGGAATGGCCTCTATGGAAATCGCGCAGAATGCAAATCCCGGATTGCGGGTCGGCAATCCGGGCTACTTGCTCGACGGCCGGGAAAGCGGCCGCCGCTCGACTTACATGGTCTTCAGATTTTCCGCGGCCGACTTGCCGGTCTTGCGGTCCACCACGACTTCGAAGGAAACGCGTTGACCTTCCCTCAGCTCGCGGAGGCCGGCGCGTTCGACGGCGCTGATATGGACGAACACGTCCTTACCACCACCCTCGGGTTGGATGAATCCATATCCCTTCTGCGCGTTGAACCACTTCACGGTACCGTTGTTCACGGGTCTCTCCTCATAGACATGCCAATGTGAGCCGCGCGATCGTGCTCGGCTCGGTTCGCTCGAATTTTTGGTGAAGGATCGTCAGTCAGGCGCGTTTGTCGCTGCTAGGCCAAGTCATTCGGCCGAAAACTCGATGCACCTTTTTACCGGCAAGTTGCGATTTTCGCAAGACCGGGGCGGGCCGATTGTGACAGCCGGTCACGCAGCCTTAATAAAATCCGAATCACAATCAGGTGTTTGAAACGGCAACGATGTTGCCGGTTTTCGCCGAATAGACCAGCGCGTCGAATACCGCCATACCGTGCAGCACGTCGTCGAGCGGCACCGGATAGGGTTTGCCGTCGCGAATCGTCCGGGCAAACGCCTCCAACTCGGCGCGCAGCGTGTCGAAACCGGCGTGCTCGAAAATCTCGTCGGGCGGCGCCGGCACCCGGCCGGTCGGCGCCGTCGTCGCCATGGGCGCAAAGCGCAGGCGCGACATGTCGGCGCGCGAAATCTCGCCAAGGCCGTTGCTGCCATACAAAGTAAATTCAAAATTCGTCGCCGTCGCCACCGAGCAGAACAGCAGCCCGGTGGCGCCGCTTGCAAATCGCAGCATGATCGTCGTGGTGTCGTCGGAGCGGCCCGGACAATTGCGCGCCGTCACGCAGCGCACGTCGCGCACCCTGCCGGCGAATTCTATCATATGGTCGAGCGCATGCACGCCGACCGCGGTCAGCGCGCCGCCCGGCGCCTCCTCGGGCGCGGCACGCCAGTTGTCGAGCGCGACGAATTGTGCGGTCGAAGTCGTGTGCTGGGCGACCATGGCGATGACTTTTCCGAGCCGCCCGTCTTGCACTCTGGCACGCAGCGCGGCGATGCTCGGATGAAAGCGCCGCGCCAGCCCGACAGCGAGCACGACGCCGGCCTTGCCCGCGGCGTCGACGACGACGTGGGCGCTGGCAAGATCAAGCGTGATCGGCTTTTCGACAAAGATATGTTTACCCGCCGCCGCCGCCGCGAGCGCTTGCGCCTGGTGCTGGCTGTGCGGCGTCGCCAACACCACCGCGTCGATGTCCGGATCGCGCAAAATCTGCTCGTAGCTGTCGGCGAGCGGGATGTGCTTGTCGCGGCAAAAGTCTTCCGCGCTCGCCCGCGTGCGGGTATAGGCGCGCACGAATGCGATGTGGGTACTATCGCCTGCAACGGACGAGACCAGCGAGCGGCCCCAGCGGCCCAGTCCGATGATGGCGGCGCGGATCATGACGCTTACTCGCGACCGCAATTGCTAAAGATGCCCGCCATTGCACTATGATACATGCCACTATGATAATCCAAAGGGAGCGGCCGGAAAACCACGGCAGCCGATGCAGCCTCAAGCCGGCCTATGAACGACACAGCGGAAATTCACGCCCGGCCGAAGATCGTCGGCGCGCGTATCAAGCGCACCGAGGACCCGCGGCTGCTCACCGGGCGCGGCGCCTATACCGACGACCGGCAGGTGCCGCAGGCGGCGCATGTGGCGTTCCGCCGGAGCGAGCAATCGCACGCGCGCATCCGCGCCATCGATTGCGCGGCAGCGCGCGCCGCGCCGGGCGTCATCGCGGTGTTCACGGCGGAAGATTTACGCGACGCCGTCAAGCCGCTGGTCGCGACCTCGCGCATGGCGAATTATTACGCCACGCCGATTTTTCCGCTGGCGCGCGACAAGGTGCGCCATGTCGGCGAGCCGATCGCCGGCGTCGTCGCCGGAAACCGCTACCAGGCCGAAGATGCGGCGGCATTGATCGCCATCGACTACGAACCGCTGCCGCCCATCGTCGATCCGGAGCAGGCGGCGCGCGCCGGCACACCGCTGTTGCACGAGGAGGCCGGCACCAACGTCATCGTCAGCCGCGAATTCAAGCGCGGCGATGTCGCGGCGGCATCGGCATCGGCCGCGGTGCGAGTCACCGGCCGCTTCCGCATGCATCGCAAGAGCCCGGTGGCGATCGAGCCGCGCTGCTATCTCGCCGAATACGAGCACGACGCCCTGACCTTGCATTCGGCGACGCAAGTCCCCGGCATCGTGCGTGACGCGCTGTCGTCCGCGCTCGCTATGCCGCCCGACCGGCTTCGCGTCATCGCCGCCGACGTCGGCGGCGGCTTCGGCGGCAAGGGCTCGCTCTATGCGGAGGAAATTTTCGTCTGCGCCGCAGCGCGGCAGCTGCGGCGTCCGGTGAAGTGGACCGGCGACCGCCTGGAAGAGCTGGTCGCCGGCAGCCAGGGGTTCGACGAGATCGTCGACGCCGAATTGGCGCTCGACGGCGACGGCCGCATTCTCGCCTTGCAGGCCGACGTGATAGGCGACATCGGCGCCTATTCGATTTATCCGTGGACCGCGGCGCTCGAGCCGGTGCAGGTGGTGAGCTTCTTGCCCGGCCCCTATCGGGTGCAGAATTATCGTGGCCGGGTGCAGGCGGTGGCGACCTCGAAGGCGCCAACTGGACCGTATCGCGGCGTCGGCCGGCCGATCTCGACCTTCGTGATGGAACGGCTGATGGACATGGCGGCGGCAAAGCTCGGCATCGATGCCAAGGACATCCGGCTGCGCAATCTCATTGCCGACGACGAGCTGCCCTACAAGGTCGCCTCGGGCATCGTCTGGGACAAATCCGGCTTTCAGGAATGCCTGCACAAGGCCTGCGCCGCCATCGGCTACGACGCGCTGCGCGCCAAACAAAAAGAAGCGCGCGCCGTCGGCCGCTGGGTCGGCATCGGCATTGCCTGCTACGCCGAACTGACCGGCATCGGTTCGCGCATTTCCGTCGCTCCGGGCATGCCGATCAAAACCGGCACCGAGACAGCGATCGTGCGCATCGATTCGACCGGCGCCATCACTGCCACATTTGGCATTGCTTCGCACGGCCAAGGCCTGGAGACGACGCTCGCTCAAGTCGTCGCGGAACATCTCGGCGCCCGCTTCGAAGACATCCGCGTCCTGCACGGCGACAGCTCTGGCGTGCCCGGGGGCACCGGCACCTATGCCAGCCGCAGCATGGTGCTGGCCGGCGGCGCGGCGACGCTCGCGGCAGGCAAAGTGCGCGACAAAGTGCTTAACGCCGCGTCACACCTGCTCGAAGCATCCGCCGCTGACCTGGTGGCGGAAGACGGCAAGATTTTTGTCGCCGGTACCGACCGCTCGATCACCTTCGGCGAGGTGGCGCGCGCCGTCTATGCCGAAATGGGCCGGCTGCCGCCCGACGCGCGCGGCGAGCTTACCGCCACCGAAACCTACGATCCGGTGTTCGGCACTACGACCTCGGCGACGCACATCGCCGCGGTCGAGATCGATCCGGAAACTTTTGAAGTCCGCATCGAGCGTTACGCCGTGGCCGAGGATTGCGGCCGGCTGGTCAATCCGATGATCGTCGACGGCCAGGTCCACGGCGGCGTCGCCCAAGGTATTGGCGCCGCGCTCTACGAAGAAATCGCCTACGACGCCCAAGGCCAGATCACCACCGCGAACTTGGTCGATTATGTCGTCCCCTCGGCCTGCGAGATTCCGCCAATGCAAGTCGTGCATCTGGAAAGCGTTTCTCCGACCACGCTCGGCGGCTTTCGCGGCATGGGCGAAGGCGGCACCATCGGGGCGCCGGCCGCAGTCGCCAACGCCGTCGCCGATGCGCTCGCCCCGCTCGGTATCGACATCAACGAGCTGCCGGCAACGCCGGAGCGCCTGTTCCGCCTGATCGAGGCGGCGCGGGCGCGCGCCAAATCATGAAAGAGCCAACATGGATCTCAATCTGACGGGAAAAATCGCCTTGGTGACCGGCGCGACCAGCGGCGTCGGCAGCGAGATCGCGCTGAGCCTTGCGGCCGAAGGCGCAAGCGTTGCCGTCAATTACCGGTCTTCGGGCGAAGAGGCGGATGCGCTCGTCAAAGAGATCGTCACCAAAGGCGGCAAGGCCAAAGCCTACAAGGCCGACGTCGCCGACTTTGCCGCCGTGCAGGCGATGGTCGACACCATCGTCAAGGATTTCGGCGGCTTGAATATTTTGATCAACAATGCCGGCCTCGCCATCCGCCAGCGCTTCATGGAGACCAAACCCGAAGATTGGCATCGCCAGATCGACGCCTGCTTGTACGGCGCGATCCATTGCTGCTACGCCGCCGCGCCGCATCTTGACGTCGGCAAGAACGGCCGCATCGTCAGCGTGATCGGCGATTCCTCGCGCGTCGGCGAATCCGGGCTCGCCATCGTCGCCGCCGCCCGCGCCGGCGTCGTCGCGCTGATGAAATCGCTGGCCCGCGAATTCGGCCGCTCCGGCACCACCGCCAATACCGTGTCGCTGGGCCTGGTCGAGACGCCGCACGACAAGGAGTGGGTTGACGCCAACCGCGACAAGCTTGTGAAACTTTATCCGCTGCGCCGGCTCGGCCTGCCCGAGGACGTGGCGCCGATGGTCGCACTGCTCGCCTCGCCGCACAGCGGCTGGATCACCGGCCAGGTGCTCAGCATCAGCGGCGGCTACAGCATGGTTTGAGGGGAGCGATGCTGCACACCGACCTGATCGCGCCGATTCCGGAACTGTTGCGCCGGCACGCGGCCGCGCGCGGCGACAAGATCGCCTATCGCGACGCGCAAACATCCGTGACTTACGCCGATCTCCTGGAGCGCACCGGCAAGCTCGCCGGCCATCTCGCCGGCCTCGGCATCGCGCCGGGCGACACGGTTGCGATCATGCTGCCGAATTCGGTGCAGTGGGTGGAAAGCTGTTTCGCCATCGCCCGCGCCGGCGCCGTCAGTGTGCCGATCAGCTATGAGTCCACCGAAACCGAAATCGCCTATCGGCTCACCGATGCCAATTGCAAAGCGGTGATCACGACCGCCGAGCGCGGCGATCTGTTCGCGCGGCTGCAAGCGTCCGCGCCCGGTTTGAAGACGCTGATCGTGACCGATCGCGGCCAGTGCGGCGCGAAGTCGCTCCGCTACGAAGCGCTGGTGACGGCGCCGCCGAAATCCGTGCCGCGCGATCCGCCGTCGCTGCACGAGACTTCGTTCATTCTCTACACCTCGGGCACCACCGGCCGCGCCAAGGGTGTGCAGCTCACGGTGCATGGCATGTTGTGGATCGTCGCCGCCTGCTGGGCGCCGATCACCGGCCTTTGCGAGCGCGACACCGTGCTCTCCCCGCTGCCGCTGTTTCATTCCTACGCATTGAATCTGCCGGTACTCGGCATCCTGGCGACCGGCGCCAGCGCCTTCATCATGGAGCGGTTCTCGACCAGCGAAGCGGTGCGGCTCTTCAAGAGCGGCGAATTCACCTACTTCCCCGGCGTGCCGACCATGTTCCACTATCTGTTGCAGGCGACCCGCGGCGAGACGGGCCTGCGCTTGCCCAATCTGCGGCTCTGCGTCTCGGCCGGCGCCATCATGCCGGCGACGCTCAACCGTGAATTCGAGAACCATCTCGGTATCCAGTTGCTCGACGGCTACGGCATCACCGAAACCTCGACCATGGTGACGATGAACTGGCCGAGCGGGCGGCGCGTGCTCGGCTCATGCGGCTTTCCGGTGCCGGGACTTGCGGTGCGCATCGTCGATGCCAACGGCCGCGACGTCGCGCCGAACCAGGAGGGCGAGCTGATCGTGCGCGGCCCCAACGTCATGCCCGGTTATCACAACAAGCCCGAGGAAACCCGCAACGCGCTGCGCGCCGGCTGGTATCACACCGGCGATCTCGCCAAGAGCGACGAGAACGGATTTTTGACCATCACCGGCCGGCTCAAGGAGCTGATCATCCGCGGCGGCCAGAATATTGCGCCGGCCGAGATCGAAGAGGTGGTGAACACGTTTGCGCCGGTGCTCGACTGCGCCGTGGTCGGCATGCCGCACGAGCATCTCGGCGAAGTGCCGGCGCTGTTCGTGGTGCCGCGCCCGGGCCATACGATCGAGGTCGAAGTTTTGCTCGGCCATTGCCGGGAGAAACTGTCGGCCTACAAGGTGCCGCACAGCGTGCAATTCATCGCCGAGATTCCGCGCACCGGATCGGGCAAGATCATCCGTTACAAGCTGCGTGAAACAATGAAAGCGTGAGGGAAGCAAACCATGCGGATCGTCGATCTTTCAGTTGCGCTCAAGGCCGGCATCGCGTCGGACCCGCCAAGCATGCTGCCGCGTATCAAATATCTCGATCATCGCGACGGCGCCAAGGAGTTCATGGCCTGGTTTCCGGGGCTCAAGGCCGAGCAACTGCCTGACGGCGAAGGCGCGGCGATGGAGCAGATCACGTTTACCACCCACAACGGCACCCATCTCGACGCGCCGTGGCATTACGCCAGCACCCAGGACGGCGGCAAGCCGGCCATGAAGATCGACGAGGTGCCGCTGGAATGGTTTTTTTCGTCCGGCGTAAAACTCGACTTCCGGCAAAAACCCGACGGCTATGTCTGCCAGGCCGACGACGTCAAGCGCGAGCTCGACCGCATCGGCTACACGCTAAAGCCGCTCGACATCGTGCTGGTGAACACCGGCGCCGCGACGCACTACGGCGCGCCGAATTATCTCGACAAAGGCTGCGGCATGGGCCGCGAGGCGACGCTTCATCTGCTCCGCCAGGGCGTGCGCGTCACCGGCATCGACGGCTGGAGCTGGGACGCGCCGTTCTCGTTCACCCACAAGCGCTTTCTCGAAACCGGCGATGCCAGCATCATCTGGGAAGGCCACAAGGCCGGCCGCGAGATCGGTTATTGCCACATGGAAAAGCTCACCAACCTCGAGCAATTGCCGCCATTCGGCTTCAAGGTCGCCTGCTTCCCGGTGAAGATCGAAGCGGCGTCGGCGGGCTGGACGCGTTGCGTGGCGATGGTGGATAACTAAGCCGCCCGCAAATGCCCTTCGACCTTCCCGCTCCCACCACGATCCTTGACGTGGCGCTCGACGACGGCGCCGCCATCCGCGTGCGCCGCCACGGCAATCCCGACGGCGTGCGGCTCCTGCTCAGCCACGGCAACGGTTTTGCCGCCGACGCCTACTTTCCCTATTGGCGGCATTTCCTGGCGCAATTCGATCTGATGGTGTTCGACTTTCGCAATCACGGGCAGAACGTTCCGGTCGTGCCGCCGCACCATACTTACGAGCAGCTGACGCTGGATCTCGAGCGGGTGATGCAGGCAGTCAAAGCCGAATTCGGCGAGCGGCCGACAGCCGGCATCTTTCATTCCATGTCCGGCCGCACGGCGATGAAGCACGCGCTCGAAATCGGCTGGCGCTGGGACGCGCTGGTCCTGGTCGATCCGCCGAACATGCCGCCGCCGGAGCACCCGGCATTTCCGCCGATGGCGGCGTTCGAGAAGCGGCTCACCGCATGGGCGCGCTCGCGCCGCCGGCACTTTGCCGCCGTGGCCGAATTGACCGAGGAGTACAGGCAATCGCGCGCAACGGCGCGCTGGGTCGACGGCGCGCACGATTTGATGGCGCGCTCGGTGCTGCGCCAAAGCCCGAACGGCGACGGCTATGAGCTGGTGTGCGCTCCGGAAAACGAGGCAGCGATCTATGCCCAGGCGATGACGCTCAATCTGTGGCCGAGCGCCGATGAGTTCGACGGGCCGGTCAAGCTGATCGGCTGCGATCCGCAGGTCAAGGGCGGCCCCGCCATCGCCGCCGCCAATTTCGCACTCGGCCGCGAGGGCGGCTACGACTACAGCTTCGTCGCCCACACCGGACATCTGCTGCAAATCGAGAAGCCGCAGGAAACCGTCGCCGTGACGATGAAATTTCTGGGCGATTGCGGACTGGCGTAGGATTCATGCAACCCTTGAGGAGTCCCATGTTCGATTTCGACCGCATCATCGAGCGCCGCGGCACGCACTCTTCCAAGTGGGACCATATCGCCCGTCTTTCTGGCATCGAGTCGCCCGATGCGATTGCGATGTGGGTGGCGGACATGGATTTCGCCGCGCCGCCGGGAGTGACGTCGGCCCTTGCTGCCGAAGTTCAACGCGCCGTCCACGGCTATTACGCCGACACCGGCAGCTGGGCCGCCGCGCTGGCAGATTGGATGGCGCGCCGCCACGGCCTGCAGGTGGATCCGCGTTGGGTGAGCCCGACGCCCGGGATCGTTTCCGGGCTCGGTCTTATTCTTCAGGCCGTGAGCACGCCCGGCGACGAAGTCGTCGTCTTTCCGCCGGCCTATCACGCATTTCGCAGGATCATCGTTGCCAATGAGCGGCGCATTCTCGATGCGCAGCTTGTCGAGGCCGATGGGCGCTACGCGATGGATCTCGATGCGCTGCGCGCCAAGCTGACGCCGCGAACGAAAGTCGTTTTCCTCTGCAGCCCGCACAATCCCGGTGGGACCGTCTGGACGCCTGCCGAGCTTCGCGCACTGGCGGCATTGTGCATCGAGCGTGACTTGATCCTGGTTTCCGACGAGATCCATTGCGATCTCGTCTTCGCCGGCGCGAAGCACACGCCGACTATCACTGCCGCGCCCGAGGTCGCGGATCGTCTGATCACCTGCGTGGCCGCGACGAAGACCTTCAATCTGGCTGGCGCGCACGTTGGCGCGTGCTTCACCTCGAATGCCACGTTGAAGCGCAAGCTTGATGCGCGTATTGCGGCGAGCGGCCTTGCTTCCTACAACAGGTTCGGCATGATCGCGACCGAGGCGGCTTGGCGGACCGGCGAAACGTGGCTTGATCACTTGCTGCCTTATCTCGCCAGGAACCGCGACCTGTTCGATGCGCGCATCGAGGCCGCAGCTCCCGGCGCACGCGCGATGCGTCTCGACGCCACCTATCTCGCCTGGGTCGATTTTTCCGGAACCCATTTGGCGCCCCAAGAGGTCGCCGACAGAGTCAAGAAGCGCGCCCGCATCTTCGCCAGCCCCGGCGAGCAGTTCGGACCCGGCGGAGAAACCTGGCTGCGCATCAATTTTGCCACGCCGCGCCCGATTCTCGAGGAAGCGATTTCGCGTTTGGAGGACGCATTTCAGGATTTGCGCCTGCGCTAGTGAGAGTCAGGTAGAAGAGCGACCCGTTATCCGTATGCTGAGTAGACGCCTTGTTGGAACAGGAATGGCGATACCGCTCGCAATATTGCCGGCGCTGAGGCGCAAAACCTCGGACCGGCTGATTAAGAGACACAGGCTTAGCCGCATGGTGCTCCCTGTGGAAAACAGAGCGAGGCAGTCAGAAACACCGATAAACCGGGAATAACTACCTACACCTGCCGCGTCGTTGATACCCTGGGCTATACCGGCGGCAATCCAATGATTCCGCTACGAACGGTTGTTTGATGCCGCCGGTCCGCTGGTCGCCGAGCGACGGAAAGCACACTTGTTACTGGCAGGGCTTCAAATGTACACTCCCGGTTAAGGGCAGGCATTATTGATCAGGTGGGACATGCGTCGGGTCGCAGCGTTCATAGTTGTTGTTTCAGTCGCAGTTTTTGGCGTGGGCGTAACATCCGCCAGCGCAAAAGGTCCGTTCGGCTCCATCAAAATTGGTCTTTGGAAGGGCGGGGCCTATACCGACGACAAGACTGATGCGTTCTCGCATTGTGCCGCTGTGGCACCCTACCTAAACGGCGTCAGCCTATTCATTTCGGAGAATGCCAACGAAGCATGGACTATCGCATTTGCAAGCCACACCTTTCGTCTGACCGTCGGCGAGACATTTCCGATAGACCTGACACTCGATGGTCAAAAGCAGCTGCGCCTATTTGGTAACGCAGCAACCGCTGACCTTGTAGTAGCTCCGTTACCGAACGTCGCTTTGGTCCGAAAATCTCATTTGATGGTGGCACAGGCGAAGGAGGCTACATATCAATTTGAACTGACGTCTATAGAGAAAGTAGTGTCGACGGTTGCCAATTGCGTATCCAAAACAAAAACAGCAGGCACTGCGAACGCTGGCGATTTCTCGGTGATGGCGCCGAAACCAGTAGTGCAAACGACAGCGCCAGCGCCATCAAATCCTGCATCAGCAAAGACAACGAAAACAGTTGGCCGCACTGGTACCGGTTTCGTGGTGAGCACGAATGGGCATATCATTACGAACAATCATGTGATTGACGGATGCGTCGGCGATATACGTGGCAATCTCACCGGCGAGGCCAGTAGCGTTCTTCGGATCGTTTCCACCGATGAAATCAACGACCTCGCACTGCTCCAAGTGCCAAAAACGTTCAATGACGTCGCAGTGATTCGAGCGACAGCTGTTCACTCTGGCGACGCGATTATTGCCATCGGCTTTCCTTTCCACGGCTTGCTAACATCTGATTTCACCGTCACGGCCGGAATTGTAAGCTCACTTAGTGGCCTGCTGAATGACACTCGCTATCTTCAGATCAGCGCGGGCGTCCAATCGGGGAACAGCGGCGGCCCGCTTCTCGATACGAGCGGTAATATAGTTGGCGTGGTTTCCAGCAAACTGAACGCCATTAAGGTGGCGAAAGCGACAGGCGACTTGCCGCAAAACATAAACTTTGCGATCAAGACAGGCACAATGCGAGACTTCCTCGACAACAGCGTGGTTTCTTATCGGACGGCAGAACCGAAGGTCGAGCTAAAGACAACAGACATCGCAACCCAAGCTCGGGCTTATACGATGCTTATTTCGTGCACCGCGAAGGAAGAGGATTGAATACGGCGCTACGATGCCTGAGTTTCCAATATGATGTTCATGGCGCCGCCTCCGCCCGGCAAGCGTAAATCCCTTGTCGGCGCCTTCCTTTGGAGTTACGCGGCAAGCCTGAGGCTCTGGCGCTCCCTAGGGGAATCGAACCCCTGTTTCAGCCTTGAGAGGGCCGCGTCCTAGACCGCTAGACGAAGGGAGCGTGCCCCCGAAATAAACGCGATGGGGCGGCCATGCAAGCGCGTTGGCGGGCCGGCGTGGCCGTCACGGCTCGGTGGCGAACTGCAGGCGGCCGGTTTGCTTCAGGGTCTTGATATCGAAGGTCCGCAATTCGCTCGTGCCGTTGATGTCGATCAGCACGGCGATGCGGCCGGCGGAAGCCGACGTCGAAACCACCCGCGCGCCCTTCGGCAGGGCGATCATGCCGTCGAAGCCGACCGGGCCGCCGTTATTGAAAACGCGGTAGCCGATCACGCTGACGACGGCGGCGATTGCGATCAGGGTGGTGAGGGCGGATATGATCATCATCAGCCGCGCCCGCGCCACCAGCGATTCGGCGTCGGCGGCGGGCGGGTTACCGGATAGGTTGTTAGATACTTGGGTCATGGCTGACACTGTAACGCAGAAATCGATCATGGTCGCCGCCGTCGAGGCCGGCCAACGGCTCGACCGCGTGCTCGCCCGCCATGTTGCCGAGCTGTCCCGGTCGCGGCTCAAGGCGCTGATCGAGGCCGGCGCCGTCACGCTGGACGGCCATACGATCCGCGATGCCGATCACCGGGTCAATTCCGGCGCCGCCATCGCGGTCGACGTGCCGCCACCGGAGCCGGCCAAGCCCGCGGCCGAGGCCATTCCGCTCCGCGTCATTTACGAGGACGACGACATCATCGTGATCGACAAACCCCGTAACCTCGTCGTTCATCCCGCCACCGGCAACTGGACCGGCACCCTGGTCAATGCGCTGATCGCCCACTGTGGCGATAGCCTCTCGGGCATCGGCGGCGAGCGCCGCCCCGGCATCGTGCATCGGCTCGACAAGGACACCACCGGCGTCATGGTGGTGGCGAAGAACGATCATGCGCATCAGGCGCTGGCGGCGCAATTCGCCGATCATGGCAAGAGCGACGAGGCGTTCGAGCGGAGCTATCTCGCCTTGGTCTGGGGCGCGCCCGACCGCCCCCACGGCACGATCGATAAGCCGATCGACCGTCACCCAAAAGCCCGCGACCGCATGGCGGTGCGCCAAGGCGGCCGCGAGGCGGTCACCCATTGGCAGGTGCTG
>Ga0209579_10002684_pt1 | contig 13335 bp, 10 predicted proteins | sample Coa_R1_2_FD_187152 | JGI IMG/M metagenome (GOLD analysis project Ga0209579, IMG submission 187152) | Surface soil microbial communities from Centralia Pennsylvania, which are recovering from an underground coalmine fire - Coalmine... | ecosystem: Environmental > Terrestrial > Soil >... | reverse complement strand
CGTAATGAACGGCAGGAACGGATGAAACAATCGCAGCGTGTGGCTGAGTACGAAATCAATCACCGCGATGGTGTTTGCGCGCGCAGCGGCGCTCGGAAGAGCGCCGGAAGTTTGCGGCGAACTGCCGTTCGCCGCTACGGGAGACAAGACGGCCTTGCTCGCCTCGACGTACCAGTCACAATATTCGCTCCAGAAAAAACGATAGAGCGTGGCTGTGGCATCGCTGAATTTGTATTCAGCAAAGGCCGTGTTCAGCTCACGGATGGCCGCATCGAGCTTCAGTAGAATCCATTTATCATCCGACGTCAGAAGCTTGGGATTGATCTCCCCTTGAATGGGGAGGTCGGAACTTCCGACCATTTGCCGGAAGCGGCAGGCGTTCCAGAGCTTGTTGCAGAAATTGCGGCCCAGTTCGACGTTCTGTTCATCGAACAAAATGTCCTGGCCGAGCGGCGCGCTGCGCATGGTGCCGAACCGGAGCGCGTCGGCGCCGTATTTGCCGATGAGATCCAGCGGGTCGGGTGAATTGCCCAGGCTCTTGGACATCTTGCGCCCCTGCTTGTCCCGGATGATGCCGGTGAAATAAACGTTGCGGAACGGCTTCTCACCGGTGAATTCCAAACCGCCCATGATCATTCGTGCAACCCACAGGAAAATGATGTCCGGACCGGTAACGAGGTCGGTGGTTGGGTAAAATTTTGCGAGCGTGTTGGTTTTTTCCGGCCAGCCCATTGTTACAAACGGCCAGAGCCACGAACTGAACCACGTATCGAGCACGTCGGGATCTTGTTCCCAATTTTCGGCATCGCGCGGCGGTTCGAAATCGCAGTGAACTTCGCCGCTGGTTTTGTGATACCAGACCGGAAGACGATGTCCCCACCAAAGCTGGCGGCTGAGACACCAATCAATGTTGTTTTCGATCCAGTGTTGATAAACACGCACCCAGCGATCAGGACGAAAACGAATCGTGCCGCTTTGCACGAGTGCCAGCGATTCGTGGAGTTGCGGATAACGCAGCCACCATTGTTCGCTCAGGCGCGGCTCAATCGGCACGTCGGCGCGCTCGCTGAAACCGACGTTGTTCGTGTAAGGTTCCTCCTTTTCCAACGCGCCAAGTTCGGTGAGTTTTTCCACGGCGACCTTGCGCGCCTTGAATCGGTCAAGGCCGCGCAAATCCGCGCCAGCCGCGTCGTTCATCTGACCCTTCGCATCAATGACTTCAATCTGCGCGAGCTTGTGGCGCTGACCGATTTCAAAGTCCGCCTTGTCGTGCGCGGGCGTCACTTTCAAGACGCCGGTGCCGAATTCGAAATCCACGTGCTCGTCGCCGATGATGGGAATCAGCTTCTGCTCACGCGGCAATTCGGCGGGCAATGGCCGGATGACATGCTTGCCGATGAACTTCGCGTAACGCGGGTCTTTCGGATTCACGGCCACGGCGGTGTCACCGGGGATGGTTTCCGGTCGCGTCGTGGCAATGGTCAGAAAGGTTCCCGGAATTTCTGCAATCTCCACCTTAAAATAATATAGTGAGCCTTTCTGCTCCTTCATCACCACTTCTTCATCCGACAGCGCGGTTTGGGTGGCCGGGCACCAGTTCACCATGCGCTTACCGCGATAGATGAGACCCTTTTTATATAAATCGACGAATACCTTCTGGACGCAACGCATGTAAGGTTCGTCCATGGTGAACCGTTCGCGCGCCCAATCGCACGAGCACCCGAGCTTTTTGAGCTGGCCGATGATGATGCCGCCGTATTTTTCCTTCCACGACCAGACGCGCTTGAGAAATTCATCGCGCCCGATATCGCGCTTGGATTTTTTCTCCTCCTTGGAAAGCAGCCGGGCCACCACGCCCTCGGTGGCGATGCCGGCATGGTCGGTGCCGGGCAGCCAGAGGACCTCCTTGCCATCCATGCGCGCCTTGCGGGCCAGGATATCCTGGATGGTGTTGTTCAGGACGTGGCCCATGGTGAGCACGCCGGTGACATTCGGCGGCGGGATGACAATGGAATAGGCCGGGCGTTTGGCGGTCACGCGCGCGGGATCGGCGACGAAACACTTCCGGTCGAGCCAGAACTGGTACCACTTGTCCTCGACGGACTGCGGCTCGTAGGCTTTGGAAATCTCACTCATGTTCGAAAAAATCAGCCACAGATTTTCACAGATGAAACACAGATTGGTTCAGCAGAAGAAAACATCTGTGTCTAATCTGTGGCTCGGAAATCATTTTTTCAGCAGCGCGTATTCCATGCTGTCCAGGAGCGCCTGCAGGCTGGCTTCGATGATGTTTTCGTCGACGCCGACGGTGCCCCACTCGCGTTGGCCATCACTGGACTGGATCAACACGCGCGTTTTCGCCGCGGTACCCGTGCCCGAATCGAGAATGCGCACCTTGTAATCCGTCAGGGTCACCTTTTTCAGCCGCGGAAACGATTTGCCCAGCGCGGCGCGCAGGGCGCCGTCAAGCGCGTTCACCGGGCCGTCGCCTTCCGCCACTTCGTGATGGACCTTTTTGCCGACGCGCACGCGCACGGTGGCTTCGCACACCGATTCCCGCGAGTCGCGCCGCATGGAGACGTGATAGGTCTCCACGAGGAACGGGGGTTCGTGGTGCTTGAGCGTTTTGCCGATGAGCAGGGCGAGCGAGCCTTCGGCGGCCTCGTATTCGTAGCCCTGGCCTTCCAGTTCCTTGACGCGTCCTGTAATGGCCTTCACCTCCGGCATTTCGGGTTTGAGTTTGAACCCGAGTTCGGCGGCCTTCATTAAAATATTGGTGCGCCCGGACATGTCGCTGATGAGCACGCGCCGGGAATTGCCGACGGCCTCGGGCTGGATGTGCTCGTAGCTGCGCGACACGCGGTCGATGGCGTGCACGTGCATGCCGCCCTTGTGCGCAAACGCCGTCTGGCCGACCCACGGCTGGCGCGGGTTGTGGCGCATGTTCGCGATTTCGTCCACAAACTCGGAAAGTTCCTTGAGCTTGGCCAGGGACTTCGCCGGCACGCCCGTTTTTTTCATTTTGAAATGCACGAGCGGGATGACGCTGATCAGATTGCAATTGCCCGTGCGCTCGCCGTAGCCGTTGATGGTGCCCTGCACCTGGGTCGCGCCGGCGGCGAGGCCCGCGAGCGCGTTCGCCACGCCCACGCCGCAATCGTCGTGCGTGTGAATGCCGAGACGCGTGTTCAACCTGCCTTTCGCAAACGCCGTGATGCGCGCGATTTCCTCCGGCAGACAACCGCCGTTCGTGTCGCACAGCACGATGCATTCTGCGCCCGCCTTCTCGGCGGCCTGCCAGGTGGCCAGCGCGTATTCCGGTTCATCCTTGTAACCGTCAAAACTGTGCTCGGCGTCATAGATGACCGTCTTGCCGTGGTCCTTCAAAAAACGGATGGTATCGCCGATCATGGCGAGATTTTCGTCCGGCTGGGCGCGGAGCACTTCGGTTACGTGCAACAGCCAGGTTTTGCCGACGATGGTGACGACCGGCGTCTCCGCGTCGAGAATCTGCCGCATCAGATCGTCCTTTTCGACGGCGACACCTTTGCGTCGCGTCATGCTGAACGCGGCGATCCGCGCGTTTTTCCATTTGCGTCGCGCCGCCTGCTGGAAAAATTCCAAATCCTTGGGGTTGCTGCCGGGCCAGCCGCCTTCAATGTAATGCACCCCGAACGCGTCCAGCCGCTCGGCAATGCGGAGCTTGTCCGCGACCGAGAAATTGATGCCTTCGCCCTGCGAACCGTCGCGCAGGGTCGTGTCATAGATTTCGACCTGGGGTTTCATAAATGGCCCGTGAGAAAACGGCGGCCATTATCCCTGAATCCGGCGGGACTGGCAAACCCCAAAACGGACCGGCGTCTGCAGGCGGGCCCGAAGCTGTTTCAGGCGGCGGTTTTGACGCTGGATTTGAATTTTTCCAGGCAATCGGGGCAGATGCCGTGGGTGAAGTCGGCGTTGGTGTGTTCGGCGATGTAGGTTTCCACCTGCTGCCAGTAACCCTGATCGTCACGGATCCGTTTGCAGGACGCGCAGATGGGCAGCAGCCCGTTGAGGGTCTTGACCTGTTTGAGCGATTCGGTGAGTTCTTCGATCAGCTTGAAGCGGTCCGCCTCGTCGTTTTTGCGCAGGGTGATGTCGCGCGTGATGGCCGAGGCGCCCACCACCTTGCCGCGGTGGTCCAGCATCGGTGAAACCGTCACCGACGCCGGGATAAACTGGCCGTCCTTGCGCAGCCGCACGGTTTCATAAAGTCCCACCCGCCGCCCCTGCCGGATGCGTTCCATGGTGTCAATCAATTCGTCCCGCCGGTCCACCGGATACAGGATGGCGATGGAATGGCCGATGATTTCGTCGGCGGTATAACCGAAGATGCGCTCGGCGGCCTTGTTCCAACTGATGATATTACCGTCCAGGTCCTTGCCGTAGATGGCGTCGTCGCTGGACTCGACAATGGCCGCGAGAAATTGCATGGCGGTCTCGGCGCGGACGCGCGCCCGGCGGGATTGTGCCGCTTCCAGTTCCCGCTCAATCGCCGGAACCAGCCGGGACAGATTACTTTTAACGATGTAATCATTGGCCCCGGCCTTCATCATATCGACCGCCGCTTCTTCCCCATAAACGCCCGAAATGGCAATGAAGGGGGTGTCGAACCCATTTTCGCGCAGCAATTTAAGGGCGTCCGGTCCGCTGAATTGGGGCAGGACATAATCCGAAAGCACGACATCCCAAGCATGACGTTGGAGGGCGGAGATCAACTCGGCGGGGGTCTGGACCCGCTCATGAACGGCTTCGTAACCTCCGCGCTGCAATTCCTCCAACAACAACTTCATGTCGTTCTCGGAATCTTCCACCACCAGCACCTGTAATAACCGAATCATGTAAAAAGCCTTTCATTTGGAGAATTTCGGCAATCCCCAGCCTGGCCAAATTGGGTCCGTTCCTCCCGTTACTTTATGAAAGGGTGATTTAAATCATCCACCTCATTTTGTAACCGTCTCCAGCACAACTGACTTTTTGACATGGAGTTCCCAGGGATTGTTCAATGTCCGTTTGACCGTGGAAGTTTGCGAACGGTGATTTCGGCCGGCCGGGGACTGTGGATTATTTTGACTCATTTCCCGCGTGACGAACAGAATTTAAAATGATATTATTGGCGGGTCGCATTTGGGACATGACATGGGTTTATGAAATCGCAAATTCACTTCAGCCTTTCCGAAAAAGAAATTCCCACCCACTGGTACAATCTGCTGGCTGATTTTCCCGAACCGCTGCCGCCACCGCTGCATCCGGGCACCAAACAGCCGATCCCGCCGGAGGCCCTGCTCGCGATTTTTCCGGAAAACCTCGTGAAACAGGAGATGAGTTCCGAGCGTTGGGTGGAGATTCCCGAACCGGTCCGCGAAATTTACACGCTTTGGCGGCCGTCGCCGCTGATCCGGGCGGTGCGGCTGGAGAAGGCGCTGCAAACGCCGGCGCACATTTATTACAAATACGAAGGGGTCAGTCCCGCCGGCAGCCACAAACCCAACACGGCGGTGGCCCAGGCCTATTACAATAAGGTCGCCGGCACCCGGCGCCTGGCCACCGAGACCGGCGCGGGCCAATGGGGCGCGTCACTCGCGTTTGCCTGCGGCCAGTTCGGACTGGAGTGCAACATCTATATGGTCAAGGTCAGCTACGACCACAAGCCGTATCGCCGGATGCTCATGCATACCTGGGGCGCCACCGTCCATCCCAGCCCCAGCAACCAAACCGATTACGGACGCAAGTTGCTCGCCGAAGACCCGCATTGCCCGGGCAGCCTCGGCATCGCCATCAGCGAGGCGATTGAAGATACAATCAAACATCCGAACACGAAATATTCGCTCGGCAGCGTGCTCAATCACGTTTGCCTGCACCAGACGGTGATCGGCCAGGAAGCCATCAAACAGATGGAACTCGCGGGCGAGGAGCCGGACTCGATCATCGCCTGCTGCGGCGGCGGCAGCAATTTCGCCGGCCTCGCCTTTCCGTTCATTCATAAAAAAATCACCGCGAAGAAAAAATATCGCATCGTTGGCGTCGAACCCTCCGCCTGTCCGACGTTGACGAAGGGCGAGCTGCGTTATGATTTCGGCGACACGGCGGAAACCACGCCGTTGCTGATGATGTACACGCTGGGACACAAATTCATGCCGCCGCCCATCCACGCCGGCGGGTTGCGCTACCACGGGATGTCGCCCATGGTCAGCCACGCGCTCAAGCTCGGTTTGATCGAGGCCGAGGCGTATCATCAGACGAAGATTTTCGAGGCGGCGGTCCAATTCGCGCGCACGGAAGGCATCGTGCCCGCGCCGGAATCCGCGCATGCGATTGCCGCGGTCGTGGAGGAGGCGAAGCGTGCCCGCGAAGCCGGGAAGAAGCGGGTCATCCTGTTCAATCTCTCCGGCCATGGCCTGCTCGATTTGAGCGCGTATGAAACGTATCTCTCCGGAAAACTCCTGGATGCCTGATTCCTCCCAATCAGAAAAACAACCCATGAAAATTCGCTTCGGCCGTTTACTGCTGGCGGCGGGGATGTTGTGGCTGCCGCTGTTGCTCTCCGCCCAACCCACCGCGCATTACACCCCGGGCGTTGAGGGCATTAAAGGCGCCTCGCTGCCGCCGCCGGGATTTTATGTGCGCGATTATAACGTGGTCTATTATGCCACGCGCGCGAACGACGCGTCGGGCAACAATGCCCATGTCCCCAACTTCCGGGCGTTCACTTATGCGAACGTGCCACGCGTGATTTGGATTTCAGATACGCAGGTTTTGGGCGGCTATGTGGGGGTGGATGCGCTGTTGCCGTTCCTGTACCAGAGCCTGCGGGTTCCCGGCTACGACCAGGGTACGTTGGGGGTCGGCGATTTCTTTGCCGAGTCCACGCTCTCGTGGCATCCCCGGCAATTCGATCTGGCGGTGGGCTTGGGGGTTTGGGCGCCCACGGGCGATGCTCCGACCCAGCCCGGCCCTTCAACCCGCGCCGGTCTGGGGTATTGGACGCCCATGCTCACCGCCGGAGCCACCTGGTATCTGGACACGAACAAGACCTGGGCGGTGTCGTTGTTGAACCGCTATGAATTCAACACAAAACAGCGCGACACCCATATTACTCCCGGCCAGGCTTACACGCTTGAATGGGGCCTGAGCAAAACCGTCGCCAAGGTCATTGATTTGGGTGCCGTCGGCTATTATCAACAACAGGTGACGACCGACCGCGGCACCGGCGCTTCTCCGGACCGCGACCGGGTACTGGCGGTCGGCCCTGAAATCAATGTGGTTTTTCCCGGGCCGATGTTGTTTGCCTCGTTCCGTTACAATTACGAATTTCTGGCGCAATCGCGTGCCCAGGGGCACACGTTCACGCTCACGCTGACAAAGCGGTTCTAGAGCGGTCCCCCGGAATTATTGCGGTCGCGCCCCGGGGTCACGGGCTGGCAGTTGCAAATTGTCTCCGGGCGGGCGAGTTTCATTTGTGGAAGTTTCCGGAAAAATCCAGTGCCCGTTCTGCGGGCAGGCGTTCGACCTGGTCGTGGACACGAGCGTGGCAAGCCAGCGGTTCACGACGGACTGCGAGGTGTGCTGCCGGCCGTTTGAGGTGTTTGCCGAATGCGAACCGGGCGAAATTCTGAGCTTGGACGCGGTATCGGAATGAGGCAATCTCCGCGCGATGCAAGATTACGCCAGCACCATTCTCTGGGTTTACATCATCCTGCTGCTGGTCGGCGGGTTGTTCGGATTCTACAAGGGGAAGAGCAAAATATCCCTGATGACGTCGGTGGTGTTTGCGGTGTTGCTGATCCTGACGACGTTGCGCGGGATTTTTGACCCGGCCTTCGCCAATTTGCTGGCGAACGTGGTTTTGCTGGTGCTGCTGGTGGTGTTTACCCTGCGGCTGGCGAAGACGAAAAAGTTCATGCCGGGCGGCCTGATGCTGGCCCTGACGATTCTGGTCCTGGCGTTGCGCAACCTGAAATTTCGTTGAGCCGGGCGGCGGGGGGCCGGGAATCGGCCGGGAGCCCGCAATTCGGCGCGGTGCGCTGACATAATTTCCCGGAAATATGTTGCGCGCACGGAGGGCGGCCCGTAAGTTTTCTACCCTTTGGGTGCACCCATAGCTCAATTGGATAGAGCATCTGACTACGGATCAGAAGGTTGTAGGTTCAACTCCTACTGGGTGCGCCAGTAAAATCAATGGTTTCTCACTTTCTTCCAGCCGCCAATTCCGTCAAGTAGTATCAAAAGTAGTAACAGGGGCGTTTTGAATCGTTCCAATTGTCCGCTACTGCAAAAGTCGTCCATACCACACTTTGAAACGCCGGAGACCATCATCCACCGGACATCCGGCCAATCCAAACGCGCCATAACAAATCTGGGTAATCAGAACGGGCATCGTAGTTGGCGCCGTGGTTGCCGGGGTAACGGCGGCTGGCACCTTGCCTAGCCAACGCAGGGGAAGACCGTTTGAAGGAAACCGTTATTTTGGCCTGACCATCCCTACGGTACCGCCACCCCACCCCGCTGCAACCGACCCTGACACCCACACGCGCCGGGAGGTATTTACGGAGCATTCCATCAGAAAAGTTTAGCCACTTTCACCTGTCGTTTTTCAAGCCCATTTCAGAGCGCAGGTATTCCAAATAGTCTTTGTCGGCCATTCGCAATTGGGTGGGAAGCATGTGTCTTTTTTGGGCCTCAATTCTTGTCACGTCGTCGAAAAGCTTTTGGACATTTTGGAAATACGTCGGGTCTGTTTTTTGGGCATCCGCGATATACATCGCCGCCCCCTGATGATAAGCCGCAATGTCGTCGTAAAAACCTTCCCACGCGACTTCTGCGCTTATTTTTCCATGTTGTTCGTCATATCCCAAATCTTCAAAAAAACTCAAAATGTAATCAAGTCCATCGGTGCTGTTAGTAACTAAATCCCAATTACCTTTTTGGTAGTATTCTTTCAAGGCAGTGGCCGCTGATACCCGTTGCGAAATCTTGCTGTCAAACAAGTCTTCGTATTCATGCAGGGCATCAGTATTGTAAGTTTTATCATACGCTTCCGATGCTTGATGCTGTGCAAAAACTTCTAACTGCACAATGGCCCCGAACGCTGAAAGGCCAAATGCGACCCAAATCATTGCGACGAAATGCCGTTTGCCCCAACTGGACCGTTCTGTCTTATTACCCTTTCTTTCGTATCCCATCAAAGCAAGCCAAGCGATGAATAGAGGAATGAAAAAATTCAGGACCACGGCAATTCCTTGCCAAGAAAAAAGACCATTAAACCATGGTGGCATAACGCAAGATTGCGCTCATGTATTCTTCGTTCAAGTAGATAATCAAAGCAAGTTGCCAGGCCGAAAAGCTTCGCGCCGACTTGAGCAACAGAGCTATTGTGCCAGTTGTGCTCGTACGCGGAAAAATCGGTTTGTATAATCTGCCCCATACGTTCCCGGCAAAGACGGATACCAGCTTACCAAATCAGGACTTGATTCAAGAATGATGTTCACCGATCCACCGGAATCCGCTGGGATCACAATGGCGGTACTTGGCACGAAGGATGAACTTGACGAAGTGCTTGGAGTGCTGATTTCAACGGTGCAAATTACCGAATTCCCGACGGTGTTTCCGTTTCGAATTAGCGATATGGTTGCTGGTCCGGCAATTACCGGCAAATCGTTTGATAAATTATTGGTGGACGTGAACATTAAAGAAGCGTTGGTGTAAACGGAATTGCTTAAATCAACTTCCAACAAGCTTTGTCCGGTCACGGCAGCATAAACAATTTTGGCAATTTGCCCTGATTGAACATTGTAAATCACATTTGCATTCGTTCCGCCAGTCGTGCCAGCAGAAACAAAAAGAGTTACGTTTGTGATGGAACATTGAGCTTGGCCCCATACGCAGAAGCCGAAAACAGCAGCGAGGCAGATAATTTGTTTGATGTTCATCTGCTATCCTTTCCGCGACAATCGGGATTCTTGGGTCAGTTTGGTTTTGGGGCAAAGAAGTCAAGGTCACTTCGAAGCTGGTTGCCGGAGCCGTTGCCCATCCAAACCTTTCCCGTTGTGGTATCCACCAACACCGCGAACCCGCTCGGATTTCCGGGGCAGGTTTGAACCTGGTATCTGCCGACTGGATTTGATGGTGATTCTTCCGCACCAATGGCCAACATCGCCACAATACCAATTGCAAGACCCAACACTGCGCTTTTTATATCAATGGTTGTTTTCATATTTTGTTTTAGGGGGATGCAGATTAACGCTTACGTTTACGAAAAAATTTATTGGTCACCCATTCGTCAGCTTCCCGGAGCGGAATACGGGTTTGGCGCGGACTGAGTTTGTAATGCGGCAGGCCATCCGCCAGCCAAGTCCAAACGGTGCGGGCACTAACACCGTAGCGCGCCGCAAATTCGGTCACTCTGAGAACCAGCGGGACCGCCACCAGATTGGTTGGGTCACCACTGCAAGCGGTATCGTTTTGCCAAATCATGTTTGAGAAAACAACCCGTTGTCGCAAAAACGTCAAGTTAAAACTGGTCGTTAACGACATGGTCATATTCCAACAGTTTCGTTCCTATGGTCATCGGTGCCAACGAAACAGGACCATCGCCTTCAATTGGGCAAGGAAATCCGTGCGCAACGGAAAAAGTCAAAATTCAGTCAGGAAAAGCTGGCTGAAAAAGCTGACCTTTCAACGGTTTTCATCAGCCGGGTTGAACGCGGCAAAGAATCACCCACAGTGGATTCGCTTGTAAAAATTGCCAGAGCCTTGGGTGTTCGGGTTCGTGATTTGGTTCGGAAGTTTTAACCGTCGGGTTCTACCCACCCCGGCAGCGATGATCCAGCAGGTCCATTAGATCATAACCCACGTTCTGGCGCGTTTTGCCGAAGCAAAAAGCGCCCCTTAACGGGTGGGGATTAAGAGGCACAAACCAAACCACGCCACGCACCCACACACTGCTTTCGCAGCGAAAAGTCTCTGTCTAAACCCACCATTCGGTTCACCGTGAGACTGTGGTTATCCCCGTCTTGGGGTGTTTCCGGTTGTTCAAAAACTTGGCTAACATAATCAGCCTCGCTTTCTAGGCCATTGGCCGACGCAGCGTATTATCAAATTTCATCTGTGAGCAATGAAATTACCGCTGCCTCAATTTATCAAAGCGCTTGAAAAATTCGCCCACTTCAAAACGAATCTTCCCGTCCAGTTCCTTCATCACTTTGGCTTGGGTAACCAAGAGTGAATGAATCTCAATCTTTTGTTGGAGCAAATTATGGTCCGTGGGATGTATTCTCAAAGCCAAAATATTTTGATTTTGGTCTCTAACATGGTGGCTATTTATACCTGCGCCTTCAACCCATACTTTAAGAAGTTCATAAACTCTGATAATCTGGCTGGCCAATTCGGGGTCAATTTTGCCGATGTGCAGCGCATTTGATTCAAAAACAACAAAATGTCGCTGGGTAAAATGAAGCCAATATGGAAAGGTTTCCCCATCTTTGAGGTCTTTGATTTTTGCACCTGTTCCGGAATCGTACATTTCCATCAATGTTTTGAGTTCAATCTGAATCGCGTCTAACACGCGCCAATTAAATTCCTGTTCGGCCTTCCGTTCTTTGCGAAGCTCCCACCTGTAAGCAAGCCACGCTGCTGCAATAGCTGTTAAACCACCAAGCAATGCACTGGTGAAAGCTTCCTTCTTAAACCAACTGTCCGTCGTTGCCTTCCGTAATATCTGTTTGGTTTCATCATCCAACCTAAACAGGACAGCGTTTGTCTGTGCAGAAGCAATTTTACAAACCAACATGCTTGCTAGAACCACAATCATTCCCCAATGCTTTCTCATTGTTTTATGAAAACACAAACCTCAGGCGGAAAAAACCAAATTAGTCAGCACCAATATAGCGCGTAATGACCTGGCCAATGGTTCCGGTGCGGTATCGTGGGGTGCCAGCGCCGCAGTGTATTTTCGATTCGGAAGTTTCCTTTTGAAGCCGCCCCGTGCCCACCCTACCAGCCCGGCCCCCGCGTGGGACTGGACCCAGAGTCCCGCACTGGGGCGGTCTTCAGAGAATGAAATGTCTTGAAACGAAAACCGTGCGGCGCGAAGTTTTACAGGATTCTGACCCGTGCAGCCAGGCTCAAAATGAATAACAGGCTATGGACAACAAAGCATATTTTCGCTCAATCACTGACGAAATCAATTCGTTACAGAACAGAGTCCGCAATTACATCGGCGACCATTGGTTGTCTGATGGAGAATGGAAAGAAAGCATCATACGGGCGGTTCTTCGCCGGCATTTGCCCCTGACCGTGGGAATCGGAAATGGGTTTGTTGTGACGACCGAAAAGACTTCGACCCAAATCGACATTCTCCTGTACGACAATACGAAGCCCATCGTTTTTCGAGAAGGTGACTTTGTAATTGTGACGCCAGATTCGGTTCGGGGAATGATCGAAGTAAAAACAACAGCCCGCAAACATGAATTGGCCGACATCTTTTCAAAACTTGCTGATAACATCGAAATTATTCCGTGTGGCCAAATGGATAAACGGTTTTTTGGTGTGTTCTTTTACGAAAGTGATTTTGACGGCTTGGACAGCGCACTCGTTGCAAACGAAATCTTGGAAAGGCTGTACACTTCAACGAGGCAACGAAGTCGTCGAATTATAAATTGCGTTTCCATCGCAGATTCATTCTTCGTTCGGTATTGGGTAGCAGGCCCTGTCCCCGCAAATAGACTTAATGAAAGCTGGTATGCCTACAATCTTGATCACACTGCTCCTGCATATTTTGCCCACAACGTCATCGAACATCTGTGTCCTGAGGCCGTACTAACCAACAATGCGGTATGGTATCCAGAAGATGGAAAAGAAGGTTACAAAATCGCGCAGATACCGTGGCGTCGTGAACATGCGACTATAAATCAACCTGACGAACGGATTTAGCAATGAAGCCAAATGAAATAGAGGCTTGGGCGCTCCGGGTCTTAGAAAAAGTTGAAAACCATTCTCCAATTGAAGATTCGCTTGTCGAATTAAAGGCGGACTGGCTGGACGCGCCCAAGGCGGCCCGCAGGATTGCTGGACATGCAAACGCCGCACGCGGTGAAAGTATTTTATGGCTAATCGGCGTTGACGAAGAAAAGGGCGTCGTAGGTGCAAACCGTCAAGAACTATCAAGCTGGTTTTCAACTGTTCAATCTCATTTCGACGGCATCACACCTGATTTGCAAACCATAAATGTTGCTTACAAGGAAAAAACGGTTGCTGCCTTGTGCTTTAATACTTCACGCGCACCATTTGTTGTAAAAA
>Ga0209579_10002682_pt1 | contig 13363 bp, 10 predicted proteins | sample Coa_R1_2_FD_187152 | JGI IMG/M metagenome (GOLD analysis project Ga0209579, IMG submission 187152) | Surface soil microbial communities from Centralia Pennsylvania, which are recovering from an underground coalmine fire - Coalmine... | ecosystem: Environmental > Terrestrial > Soil >... | reverse complement strand
GCCTGGGGGACCGGCTGTTACGCGTGATTCTCCCGAGCCGTTGGCCAATTCGATTCGCGTGGGCCCGTTGACGACGAATTTGCGGTCAGCGACGACGCTTGGGCCGGATCCGCCCGCATCGCGGCCACGGGTACGATCCACGATACACCCGGCGAGTCCGCTCGCTACGAGCGCTGCAAGGCTGAGCCACACTCCTGTTCTGCGTTCGGTCATAGATTCCGCGAGTATCGCCACTGACGAGCGACTCTTCCTATCAGATATATACGAAGCTGCGCAACAGGAAGTTCCGCCGATCAGCGACTCTAGCAAAAGCCTTTGTGTTTCGGTGCGAGGCAGCGTCACTCTTTCGATTTGAGAAGCGAATTGAGCGATCCCTGGCGGTATCCTTCGAGATCCATCGTGACAAAGGTGAATCCCGCGGCCTTCACTCCTCGCGCGATTTTTTCTGCCATTTCAGACTGGAGTCCGCGAGAGAGTTCGTCCGGCGCCAATTCGATGCGCGCCAGTTCACCGTGCGCTCGCACACGAAATTGGCGGAAGTCAAGTTCACGAAGAGTTGCTTCGGCGCGTTCTATTTTGGCAAGCAGTTCGGGCGTGACGGCGACTCCATAAGGGATGCGCGACGAGAGGCACGCCGACGCTGGCCGGTCCCAGGTGGGAAGTCCGGCACGCCGCGACAGGATGCGAATTTCGGGCTTGCTGAGGGCAGCGTCGAGTAGGGGCGCCAGAATCCTGTGTTCGTGGGCGGCGCGATGGCCGGGACGAAAATCGTGGGTGTCGTCTGCATTAATTCCATACGCGATGGCGCCGTAGCCGCGCTCTTGCGCCAGCAATTCCATCCGATCGAAGAGCTCATCCTTGCAGTGGTAGCAGCGGTCAGCATTGTTTGCCACATACGCCGGATTTTCGAACTCACGCGTTTCGATGAACTCGTGCCGGAGACCGAGAGAATGGACGAAATCGGTGGCTTGCTGGCGATCGTGCTGGGAAAAGCTCGCAGAAAGAGCGGTTATCGATAGCGCGCGTTCGCCCAGCGCGGAATGTGCCGCCCAGGCCAGATACGCTGAGTCGGCACCGCCAGAAAGCGCAACCAACAGGGAATCGAGCGCACCGAGCGAAGCCAACAGCGAACGTTGTTTTTCGAGCGCCGCAGCTTCATCCGTGCGAACGCGAACAGCCGCCGCTGCGATCGGAACCAAGTGCTCAGCCATGATGCCAGTATAACTGTTGGAGGTGACTACTGAAAATCGAGCATGACGTCGACTGTCCCTGCTTGCGGATTCGTTTGCAAGAAGCGGCCGATTTTTTCGTAATGGAAGGGAAGACCGCTGAATGCTTCCTTTGTCCCATGCGCCACAAAGTCGTCGTAGACGCCTCGATTAAAAACGGCGCCTTGTGGAATTTGCCATGCCGCGCGAATTCTCCGCTCGCCTTCGAGTGAAAGCCCGGTAAGAACCAGCTGCCCCATCCGGTACTGGGGTCCTTCTGAAATGGATACAACATAAGAGACGCGCGCTGCTTTATCGTCGTAGTGGGGAGTGGGGGTTAGTTTTGCGTCGAGATAGCCTTGGGCGCCATACGCGTCGGTAACCCGATTCCAGCCAGCTTCCATTCTTACGCCATCGGCAACGTCACCTGGCTTTAGCTCAACGAACTTCTCGAGTTCGGCGGTCGGGATTACGGAATTTCCGGTCCACTCTACTCCGCCCCACGTGTAAGGAGGGCCCGGCTCGATCGGCGCGAGCACGAAGACCTTGTCGGGAAGCGGCTTCGTGGGGTCACCTTCAAAACGCGCTGTTGGCGGGCCGAACTTCACGCGCAGAAAAGCGTGCGTCAGGTAAATCGGGCGAACCTGCTCGAATTCGAATAGTTCGATAGCGCTGCGTGAGAACGGTTTGCCGATGATTTGCGAAATACCCTGCTGAATCGCCGGGTTATGTCTCGCAAGGGAATCTGAAAATTCAACGTCGGCGACCCGGAGGACGTCGCCTTCGATTCGGAACTGTTGCACGTGGCCGGTAGGGCTTGTGACTACTGAGTGCGCCACCGTTGCGTGCAGGCCTCGTGTAGCAATCAGTTCCTCGACCGCATTCGACATCGTGGCCAAAATCGTGCCGTTTTCAGGAGCAGTCCCGTCGAAAAGCACCACGGCATTCTTGATTGCAGCGGCGAGTTCCTCGTCTGAAAATTTTGGGAAATTATCAAAAGTCACCGGAACCGTGGGTGCATCAGCGACTTCAAAATCGACGGCCAGGCCACCCGGACCGCTCGAGAACTTATATTGCACATTGGCGAAAATCCCAAGACGCGCCAGACGATCAGCGACGAGTTGGAGTTCATCCCGCGTGATCGACTTTCCTGCTTGCAGGCCCGTGGCTTTGGCGATTTCCTGGCTTTTGTATCGGTGGGATCCGGTAGCCGAAATGGAGACGAGCCGCTCGCTGCCCGACTGCATCGATTCGAATGCGCTGGCGAGCACAGAGGATGGGAAGATTGCAAGTATCGCGACAATCGCGAATCGGAGTCTGCGGAAATCAGTGGAAAACGATGTTGAGATCAACACTCGCCTTTTGCTTTTCTGCTTTTGGACTTACCGTTGCGCTGGTCTTCTCGATGCCCAGTTCTTTCAGTTTGCCCATCGCAACTTTCGCAACGAACGCACCAGGATACGATGCGTCATACACGTCTCCGGGTTTGAGCTGCCAGCTCTTGATCAATTCCTTTGATGCAACTTCCGGCAGACCCTCAAAATGGACCATGCCTAGGTGGAATTGTGCGCCTTCGTCCACTGCGACGGCGTATGTCGTTAGCCGTGCGGTGTCGTCGAGAATTTCTTTGGGCTTTACGGCCGCCTCGATGAACCCTCGGGTGTCATAAGCCCGCTTGATCGCCGTAAGCCCTGCATCGATTTTCTCCTGGTTGGCCACTTCCCTGGGTTTCATTCCCAGCAGGCGATCGAGCTCATCCGAAGTGAAGATACGATTTCCGGTCCATTCGGCTTTCTCCCAGTAAAATACTGGGCCTTCCTCCACGGATAGAGTGACTACGACCGGCTGAACGATCGCGGTGTCCTTCGAGTGGAGCGGCGCTCCATCCGGTTTCTCGAATCGCGCGCGCAAATAACCTTGCTTGCGATACAGCGGTACGAGACCAGCTCCGGCGAACTGACTGACGTAGCTCTGAGAATAATCGCGACCGATAATCTGCGAGGAAGCGGCTTGGAGGCTACTTGCCGCTATCGCAGCATTACCCTCAAAATGAATGCTCCGAATGGGCATCGCCACTCCGGTCACGGAGTACACGAAGGCGCTGACCGGCTGCCCCATTCCGGCAATCGAAGGGATTACAGTGACGTCGGCGGGAATTCCATTTGCGCGAATCATATCGCGCAAAGCGACTCGAACCTCTTCCGAAGTGTCGCCTGACTCAGGGACACCTCCTGCGTAGAAAGAAACGCGGCCGCGAAGCTCCTTGTCCAGTTCCGCGTCGGAAAACCAAACGAAATTATCGAAGACGCAAGGAAGAAGCCTCGAGATCTCCACCACTTGAAACTCGACATTGAGCGAATTTCCGCTTGTCGAATAGCGAAATGAGACGTTTTCGAATGCTCCAGACTTCGCGAGTTTATCCACTGCTGCCGCGAGTTGCGCTTGCGTCACGGAAGCGCCGGTTTGGAGACCAGTGGCTTTACCCGCTTGCGCCTCGTTAAAGCGACTCAAGCCCGCAAATTTCATTGTGGCGAGGCGATATGCTTGCGGAGCCGTGGATTGTGCAAACGCGGCCGGCGGGCAGCTAAGAACTGAGAGAAGAGCAAAAACGAGCGAAAGCACGAAAGCTCGGCTTGCGGACAAGCTGGGTTGCATACGGGTATTGTAACTAAACTGTGCCCCGCGCTTGCAGTCTATTCCACGGTGACGGATTTCGCGAGGTTTCGAGGCTGATCGACGTCGCAACCGCGGCGCACGGCGATGTGGTAGGCCAGAAGCTGCAGCGGAATGATTTCAAGAATCGGAGAGAGCAATTCTGGCGCCGCGGGAATCTCGATCGCATGATTCGACGAACCGCGAGCAAGCCGGTCGCCTTCGGTGACCACCGTGATCACGATCCCATCGCGCGCTTTCACTTCCTGCAGATTGGAAACGGTCTTTTCGTAACGAGTCATCGAGGCTCCATCAGACTCGTCACGGGTGGCGATCACGACGACAGGAAGATTCTCGTCGATTAAAGCATTCGGCCCGTGCTTCATCTCCCCAGCGGGATAGCCTTCGGCGTGGATGTATGAAATTTCCTTCAGCTTTAGTGCGCCTTCCAGCGCGATCGGGTAGTGAATTCCGCGCCCCAGGTAAAGAAAGTCACTGTGACGGAAAAACTGCTTCGCCAGTTCTTCCACATCCGAGTCATGTTGCAGAATGGTTTCGATCTTGTGCGGGATTCGCGTCAATTCCTGCATCAGCGTTTGCGCGATTGCAGGCGTCAGCTTGCCGCGCACCTGCGCAAGATACAGGGCGGTAAGCATCAAGGCCGTAAGTTGCCCGGTGAAGGCTTTGGTGGAGGCGACGCCGATTTCCGGGCCTGCATGCGTATAGATCGTCCCGTTTGCTTCGCGAGTAAGCATCGAACCTACAACGTTGCAGATGGCCAAAATCTTCGCATCTTTCAGTCGCGCTTCGCGTTGCGCCGCCAGCGTGTCTGCGGTTTCGCCCGACTGGCTTATCGCAATCACCAGCGTGTTTTTGTTGATGATGGGATCGCGATAGCGAAATTCGCTGCCATAATCCACTTCGACAGGAATGTGCGCGAGCCGCTCGATCATGAATTTCCCGGCGAGGGCCGCATGCCAGCTCGTTCCGCATGCGACTATTTTAATCTCGCGGAAATTGCGAAATTCCTCCTCAGTGATATCCATTTCATCGAGAAAGACTTTGCCGGTTTCCTGAGAGATCCGTCCGAGCAGGGTATCGCGCACCGCACGGGGCTGTTCGAAGATCTCCTTCTGCATGAAATGCTTGAAGCCGCCTTTTTCCGCCATGATCGGGTCCCACGTAATGTGCTGGACCTTTGGCGTAACCGGGCGATTGTCGAAATCGATGACGCGGACGCCTTGCAAAGTGAGGATCGCGATTTCCCCGTCGCCCATAAAAAAGGCTTCGCGCGTGTGCGAGAGGATCGCGGGGATGTCGCTAGCCACAAAAAATTCATTCTGGCCCAGACCGATCACCACGGGAGGCCCGAGCCTGGCCGCGACAATCTTGTTCGGGTCGCGCGTTGACATCGCCACAAGAGCATAAGCACCGCTGAGCAGTTTCACGGTTTTTTGCACAGCGTCTTCTAGCGGGACACCCTTCGAATATTTCTCGATGAGATGCGCGATAATTTCCGTGTCCGTCTCGGTCTGAAACTTGTGTCCTTCGGCGATCAGCTGGTGCTTCAGTTCGAGATAATTCTCGATAATTCCGTTGTGAACTACGACAATCTCGCCAGTACAGTCGCGGTGCGGATGCGCGTTCTCTTCGGTGGGGCGGCCATGCGTCGCCCAGCGGGTATGTCCGAGACCATATACGCCCTCGATCGGCGATTTCCCGAGCAGGTCTTCTAGGTTTTTTAGCTTTCCAGATGCGCGCCGGATTTCGAGCTTACAATTCTGTCCCACAACCGCAATTCCGGCCGAATCATACCCGCGATATTCGAGCCGGCGCAGGCCATCAATGACCAGCGGTACGACGGGTTTAGGCCCTATGTATCCGACAATTCCACACACGGTGTTCGCTCCGGGAGCTTGAACTTACTTCAATCGCGGGACTTAATCAGGTTAGCACATAGGTTCGATGAGGCAAGGAGCAGCCGCGATTCGTTGCTAAAACTCATTGAAGCCCGAGAAACCATAAGGCAGCGGCTATTCCAGAATTTCAAAGCGGAATTCTTCGATCACCGGGTTCGTGAGCACATCTTTGGCGATCCGCTCGACCTGCGTTTTCGCTTCGTCGCGTCCCATGCCATCGAGATTCAGAACGAAAAACTTGCCCTGCCGGACGTCCTGGACATTGGCGAATCCCTGGGAGGCCAGCGCGCGTTGGATGGTTTGTCCCTGAGGGTCAAGAACGGTGGATTTCAGCATTACCCACACATGAGCTTTCATCGCCGGGATTATACCAATCCTGCCGCTTTTGCAGCTCCACGAAAATTCTCGAGCAATTCACGTTTGTCCATCGGCGGCAGAAATGCCGCGTTAATGCTGTTCTCCGCGAGCTCAAGCATACTTTTCCCGGGGAGTCCCAGCGATTCCACGAGCGCGTATTCGTTTAACAAATCGGTGTGAAATAGCGCGGGATCATCGGTAGAAAGCGTCACCAGCAGGCCCTGCTCGAGAAATTTCGGCAGTGGGTGGTCTTTGAGCGAAGCGTCCGGCTTGCCCGTCTGCTTCGCCAACGCTCCAGTACGCAAATTGCTCGATGGACAGTTCTCGAGGACGACGCGTCGAGTAATCAGCGATTCTGCCAGCGCCGGATCGTTCATCACGGCTATTCCGTGCCCAATTCGCTCGGCGCCAAGAATCTCCACCGCCTCTCGAACCGAGTCAGGGCTTCCAATCTCACCGGCGTGGCACACGATTCGGAGCCCGTCTTGGCGCGCATAATCGAATGCCGGCCGAAAACTCGTTGTCGGACCTGCTAGTTCGTCTCCGCCCATCCCGAATGCCACGACTCCCGAGGCCTGCAACTTCGAAGCCCACCGCGCGACTTCCATTGCGGCCTCCGCTCCAAACTGCCGTGCTACATCGAAAATATATGCCGTTCGCAATCGGCGAAACGGAATGCTCTGCGCGGTTTCGCGAATCGCTTCGAAATTTGCCGCAACGTTCTGCATGCGTCGCAGCATGACGCCGGCGGAAATCGTGATTTCGGCATACACGACATTTTGTCGCAGAAGTTCTTCTGCCAGATGACGGGTAATCAGCGCGTAATCGTCCGGCGTTCGCAAAAAGGAGGTAATCCACTTGAATGTTTCGATAAAGCCCATGAAGTTCGAGTAGTTGTAGCGGGCCAGGACTTCTTCGCGTGTGAGTTTCGTTCCGTGCCTTGCAGCTAATTCAACAGCCGTGTCGGGACGGATCGAGCCTTCGAGATGCAGATGCAATTCAGCTTTCGGCAGGGATGCAACGATACTTACTGGTTGGTTCTGTTCAGTTGCCACGTTGCCTACTGTCCAGGCAGTTGCGGCCGCCCCGCATTGATCCACGCAGTCATCCAGTAGGAGCCAAGATCCGTTGAGGCGTCTGAGAGCTGGCGAACGAGCACTGCTCCAGATTGCGCGTAAAAGCGGTCATAATACTCGTCCGAATAGCCGCTTAGGCCCTGATGAGATCGCATGTCGGATAGCAGAATGTTTTCGAGCCAGGAATGAGCGCTGAGCACCATTTCAAAAGCATGATCGGTGGGGTCATGAATAAAAACGGCTTCATTCGGTTTCAAGAAAAAGAATTGCTGGAAGCGGTCCACCAGGTCTTTCCCGAAGCGTTCGTTGACTCCAATTTGATTGGAGAGCTTGCCGTCCCAGTTCATGGTTGTATTGAAAGGATCGTGGGACTCGGCCACGTAGTGGGCCAGATAGGCTGCGGACATTTTGGCGTCGGCCCAATTATGGTCATGGAAAGCATCGGTTAACTTCTTGCTGTACGTCCCCACCTGCCACGGAAGGACTCCGTTGTTGTAGACCGATCGCCGGCCGAACTTCGATACGGCAGCCGTATATGTGCGCGGGAGGTTAACGAAAGGGAACTGCCCGTAATGATCGAGCTTTATGAAATCAAGGTTCTCGAGCGACGCGTCTCTTTTTTCCGCTTCTTCCGGGTCTGCCGCGTGCTGAATTATAAATTGGCGGTTCGCTTCGAAAAACGGGCGGATATCGTCTGGCAGAGTATCCACGGCTTTGTTTGTGATGAGCCGCTGAGCATTTTCGCCCCAGGCAAAAGAGGAGGGCAAGCTCATGGCCAGAATTGCCGACATCAACACAAGTAGGAGAGAAAGCCGCAGCCGCATCAGAGCTTTTTTCCTCCTGCCAGGTAGTCCGCGGGCTTTGTGGTCGCGAGCTCGCTGTGTCGCCGCCCATAAAAATAATAAAGGCATAATCCGATTGTCAGCCAGACGAAGAATCGAATCCAGCTTATGATGGGAAGGCCCGCCATAAGCAGCACGCACGTCAAAATCGTCGCAATCGGAGCGGTCAAACCTCCAGGCGCGCGAAAAGCCCTGTGTCGCTCGGGTTGCTTGTATCGCAGGATCAGTACGCCAGCTGCAACAAGACCGAACGCAAAGAGCGTGCCGATGTTCGAAAGATCCGTCAAGGTTCCAATGTCCAGCAGCCCGGCCGGAATTCCTACGACGAAGCCTGCAACCCAGGTGGAGAAATCAGGCGTCCGGTATTGCTTGTGAACACGGCTGAATAGCTTCGGCAAAAGTCCGTCGCGCGACATCGCGAACCATACGCGCGCCTGTCCCAGTTGGAACACCAGCAGCGACGAAATCATTCCCATCAGCGCGCCAATCAGCACGATCAATTGAATCGAGCCAAAATTCAGCTTCTTCATCGTGTTTACAACCGGCGCTGCATCATCAAGAAGCGTCTGCCACGGCACAAGACCGGTGAGCACCACAACCACTCCGATATACAGAACCGTGCAAATGATTAGCGTGGCGAGAATTCCGATTGGCAGATCGCGCTGCGGATTCTTGCACTCCTCAGCCGCGGTCGAAACCGAATCGAATCCGATGTATGTGAAGAATACGATCGAGCCGCCGGTGAGAATTCCAGGCCACCCATTGGGAGCAAAGGGGTGCCAGTTGGCAGGATGAATCAAGCGCGAAGCGAAAGTAATAAAAACAAGAATGGCGACAATCTTCAGGATCACCATCACGTTGTTTGTCTCGGCCGATTCGCGAATCCCTCGGACGAGAATCATCGTCAAGATCATCACGATGATGAACGCAGGCAAGTTGAAACCGAAGTGCCAGCCAGGTTCGTACAGCACATTGTTCTGCAGATCCGATAAACCAGCTGGCAAGTAAGCGGGCGAAATCCAGCGCAAGCTCGCGTGAATTCCAAAATAATCGAGCAAGTTGACGACGTGCGCCGAAAATCCAACGCTCACCGCCATATTCGACACGGCATACTCGAGAATCAAGTCCCAGCCGATAATCCACGCGATAAGTTCGCCCATGGTCGCGTAGGTATACGTATAGGCGCTTCCGGCGATCGGAATCATCGCCGCCAATTCCGCATAGCAGAGCGCGGCAAATCCGCAAGCAATCGCAACTAAAACAAACGACAGGGCAATCGCCGGGCCCGCGCCCGGACGCCCGAATGACGCCGAATGGTAGATGAGATATTCAAGCAGAGGAGCATTCAGAATCGAGCTGAACTGCATTTTCTGGCCCGCGATCGCAGTGCCGATCACGGTGAAAATTCCCGAGCCAATCACTGCACCGATGCCGAGCGACGTCAAGCTGACCGCCCCAAGCGACTTCTTCAGCCGTTTGTCGGGCTCCTGCGAATCGGAGATCAGCTTGTCGATGTCTTTGGTGCGGAAGATCTGTGCACCCAATCGGCACCTTCCCTTGTAGGTGAAAAAAACTCTATAACGCGACGCGACTCCGCGCAACCGCCATCGAACGCCAGGAGCGCTTCATCCTAACAGCACTCCGCGCGAGAACAACTATTTGAATTCAGAATTACGGTATTGCAAGCGCAGCAGCCCTCGCCCTTTGCCGCCACCACTAAGCGAGTTGAAGATTGGCATATCGCTCGATCAGTTTTTTTGCGCCGTAGTCTTGAAAGCTTACCGTCAGCTTGCGATCTTCGCCTTCGCCTTCGATCTCGATAATGGTGCCCAGACCGTACTTGGAGTGCCGCACCCGCGCGCCTATCAGCGGATCACTATTTGTTTGCCGTCCTGAAGCGCGTGGTGATGTACGAGCCGTGCTGCTTTTTCCGTAAGGTGTGCGAGGTCTTCGATATGAATAGGTATCCGAGAAATCCGGATCCGCTTCGTAACGCCGAGTTTGCCCGGGCTCCGCCAGTGAGCCCGAAGCCGCTTCAATCAGTTCTGCGGGAATTTCAGCGAGAAAGCGCGAAGGCGTCGAAGCGCGCAATCTTTCTTCGCCATAACTGCGACGATAAATCGCCCGCGAAATCACGAGCGACTGCTTTGCTCGGGTCATCCCCACATAAAAAAGCCGCCGTTCTTCTTCGATTTCCGACAGGTTGCTGCCGGATCGCGTGTGAGGCAAGAGTCCTTCCTCGAGCCCTGCCAGAAACACAGCATCAAACTCGAGCCCTTTGGCGCTGTGTAGCGTCATCAGCGAAACGGGAATCGTAGGGTCGTATTCATCCGAATCCGCCACAAGCGCTGCCGCATCGAGCACGTCCTCGAGCGTTTGCCCCTGCTCCGTGGCTTCAGCCATCGCGTTAGAAAGCTCGCGCAAATTCTCGGCGCGCGCGGTGTGTTCCAAGTTGTCCTGTTGTTCCACGTAGGTTAGATAGCCGGAACGCTCCAGCACCCGTTCGATCACCTGTGCGGGAGGCAATCCGGCGCATTCTTCCTGCAAACGCTCGATAATTTCCCGAAAAGAATTCAAGGCATTGCTGAGCTTCTTGCCAGTCGCGAATTCGCCGGCGCGAATCACCCCCCACAACGACTTGCCGGTTCCCCTCGCGCTGTTCTCCAGCATGGCGATTGTGGCCGCGCCGATCCCGCGCGGGGGCACGTTCAATACACGTAAAAGCGCCACATCGTCTTCGGGGTGCAGCAATAGCCGTACATATGCCAGCGCATTGCGAACTTCGGCCCGCTCGTAAAAGCTGAAGCCCCCAACGACGCGATAGCGAATCCCGAGCCGCCGCAAAACCTCTTCGAACGAACGCGATTGTGCCCCGGTGCGATACAGAACTGCGACGCGCGCATCCGGATCGTTCCGGATTACCGAAGATATCTCGCCAACAACAAACTCCGCCTCAGCATAGGAATCCTGCGCCTCGAAGAATCGCAACCCGTCGCCTGAGCCGAGCGTGGCCTGAAGTGTTTTCCCCAGTCGATCAGAATTGTTCCGGACGACCGCCGCTGCCGCATCCAGAATTTTCTGTGTCGAGCGGTAGTTCTCCTCCAGTCGAACGATATTCGCTCCTGGAAAATCCTCGGTGAAGCGCTTCAGATTGCCCGCACGAGCCCCGCGCCAGCTGTAGATCGATTGGTCTTCATCTCCCACCACGCATACATTCCTTCGCGTGCCCGCCAGCAAGCGCACCAGCTCTTCTTGCGCAGCATTTGTGTCTTGAAATTCGTCCACCATTAAATATTGAAAACGAGAACTCCACGCAGCGCGCACCGAAGCTTTCTGTTGCAACAGTTCCACCGCGCGAAGCAATAAATCGTCAAAATCCAGCGCGCTCGCTTTGCGCAGCATTTCGTTATAAGCGCGAAACACTTTCGCTACTTCCTTGCGTTCTTCGTCGCGGGCGATTTCCGCGCTAGCTTCCATCTCTTCCGGCGTAATCCCGTGATTCTTGGCGTGGCTGATCTGTGCCCGCATGCTGCGAGGCGGATAGTCGTCGGCCGGAAGATCGAGTTGCATCAACGTGCGCTTAACCGCGGCAGTCTGATCGTCGTCATCGAAGATCGCGAAGTCGCGCGGAAGGCCCGCGTTCACCGCTTCGCGCCGCAGCAATCGCGCGCAGAAGGAATGAAAAGTCGAGACCCAAACCTCCGAAGCATCCAGGCCACTCAAGCGCAGCAGATCGCCGATTCGCTCTTTCATGACAGCCGCTGCTTTATTCGTGAATGTTACGGCGAGAATGGCGCGTCCCGGCACTCCCTTTTCAATCAGGTGCGCCACGCGATATGTGATCACGCGCGTCTTGCCGGTCCCCGCGCCGGCCAGCACGAGTAGCGGGCCCTCGGTTGCGAGCACAGCTTCACGCTGCCGCTCGTTCAAGGGATCGAGAAGTGACGTTGCCTGAGGAGAATTGCTCAAGCGTGAATTCTATCTGACGCGCACGGAATCAGCAATTTGCGATCCCGAGCATCGGTTTCAGCCTGTCTTGGTTCGCCCGAGCGCCCCCGCGGACTCTGCTACAATCGGTCGCTTTATCCGAGGGGCGGGGCGCGCATGAAACAACCGAAATTACCTCCATGGCTACAGCGAATTGTCGCCGCAATGGGCGGTGGCGGGCTCTTTGTTGTAGCGTTTCTCGATTCTTCGGTTCTCTCGTTTCCATTCGTCACGGACGCGCTAGTCTTTCAACTCTGCTATACCAACCCAGCCCGTATGCCCTATTACGTTGCCATGGCGTCCTTCGGATCACTCGCCGGCTGCATCTGGCTCTATCTACTCGCTAAAAAGGGCGGCGAAGCGTATTTTCATCGTCACGCCGGCGGACGAGCCGCCAAAATCAAAGATTGGGTCGACAGCCACGCATTTCTAAGCGTCTTCATCCCGGCAATTCTTCCGCCACCCTTCCCATTTAAAATTTTCGTGTTGGCGCAAGGCGTCTTTCAAGTACCGCTGCGGACGTTCGTGCTTTCGATCCTGCTCAGCCGTGGCCTTCGCTACATGGTGGAGGGAATTCTCGCTGTCCGATATGGCGACGCCGCTCTTCGATTCATGATCGCGCACAGCGCTGCATTCGGTATAGCTATCGTCGTTGCTATGCTTCTGCTTTTCCTTATCAGCCGCCTCTCTCTGGGCCACCCAAGACCCACTCGCTGATCGCGGGTTTAAATTTATCTTTGCGAAGCAAACAGAAAGCCCTGCTGCAGAATATGCATGTCCTCGCCGATTCTCGCGCGGACCAGGATGTTCGAAGGGCTGGCGTCTTCCGTAGCGAAACGCGCATCGCGCAATTCGAATTGATATCCATTTCCAGTTCGCACCACGCTTGCCAAAGGAAATCGCGCATATTTCAAGAATCGCTGCGCGGACCTCGTTTGCTGACCGGCCTCCAACGCCGGAGAATCGTCAGGTTTGTATTGCGTCGCACTGTGCTCTGGATCAAATTCGCGCTCGACCCCAAATGGCACACGTAGCTCTTCGACTGTGTTATCGGTCGACACAACTCCGCGCCACTCGAGCGGGGAAGTCGATCCCGGAAATGCACCGGCCGCAAGTGCCACGCGGCCATGATAATCGTGCGATTCAAGCAGATCGACGGCACGGCTATGCAGGAGGCCGCGCGCGCCTACGTACGCAAGAATCAGGACAAGTGCAGTAATAGCGCTTCCTCCTCCGCTCGTACGCTTCTTTCGTTCGCCAATCTCCTCGCTCACAAGTCCGATCAACACTGGAAACAGCAGTCCAACAACAAGAAACAGAAG
>Ga0209579_10002680_pt1 | contig 13367 bp, 12 predicted proteins | sample Coa_R1_2_FD_187152 | JGI IMG/M metagenome (GOLD analysis project Ga0209579, IMG submission 187152) | Surface soil microbial communities from Centralia Pennsylvania, which are recovering from an underground coalmine fire - Coalmine... | ecosystem: Environmental > Terrestrial > Soil >... | reverse complement strand
GAGCGAGGTGCTCGGCAGGCTCCGCGCGAGCGGCGCCTTGCAGGTCCCGGTCTGCTCGGCGATCACCGACCTCGCGGCTTTGCGCTACTGGGCCCATCCCGGCGTCGACCTTCACCTCGTGACGCATCCCGAGTCGGTCGAGGAGGTGGAGCGGATCGCCGGCCGAGGCTCGGCCGTTGCCGTGCGCGGCCTCACGGTCCCCGGCTTCCTGGTGCCGCCGCCATACGACGAGGCCCGCCGACGCCTCGAACTGCCGCTCGAGGTGCGCGTGGTCGCGGTCTCCGGGGGCGGCTGGGGGGTCGGCGACCTCGAGGGCGCGGTGGGGGCGGCGCTCGGGCTCGAGTGCGTTCGCGTGCTCCTCCTCTGCGGGCGCAACGAGCCGCTACGGCGCCGCCTCGCCGACGCGTTCGACGACCGCGTACGCGTGCTCGGCTTCGTCGACGACATGCCGACGCTGCTCGCGGCGAGCGACGTACTGGTGCACTCGACCGCCGGCCTGACCGTGCTCGAGGCGCACATGCTCGGCTGCCGCGTCATCTCGTACGGCTGGGGGATCGGCCACGTCCGGCTCAACAACCGCGCCTTCGCCCGCTTCGGGCTCGCGGAGGTCGTCCGCTCTCGAAGTCGGCTCCGCGACGCTCTCGAGCACGCGCTTGCGGCGCCCCGGACGCTGCACGTCGCCGAGTTCGCCGAGCTTCCGTCCGCGGCCGAGCTCGTGCTCGCGCTCGGCTCACGAGAGCTCAGCGCGGCGCACACCTGAGCCGGTCAGCGCGCCGACGACCGCCCCCGCGAGCAGGATCACCGCCGCGACGACGAGCGCGACGTGGAGGCCGCGACCGAACGCGTCCTTCGCGGCGGCGATCACGGGCGCGAGCTGTGCGAGGAACTTCGCCGCGAGCGGGTTCGCCGCCGCCGCCTTGGCAGCGTTCGCCGGCAGCCCGCCGTGCGTCACCGCGTTGATGACCAGAGAGCGAAATGCCTCCGGGACGCCCAGCCGGACGAGACGGTGGGTCAGGTCGGAGACGATCTGTGCGTTCACGACCGCGCCGAGCGTCGCCACCGCGAGGACACCGCCGAACTCCCGGCTCGTGTTCACCGTCGACGCTGCCATCCCCGAACGCTCGGCCGGCACGATGCTGAGCACGGCCGCCGTCACGGCGACGAGCGCAAGCCCGAGCCCGAAGCCGACGCCTGCGAGCGCGAATGCGAGCGCTGCGACCGAGACGTTCGGGTCGAGCAGCGCGTCGACGGCGAACATCGTCCCGCCGGCGATCAGGCAGCCGGCGCTCATCGGCACGCGTGGCCCGCGCGTCGCCGCGATCCGCCCGGCGGCCACGCCGCCGGCGACCATCGCGACCGACATCGCCACGAACTGCAGCGCGATCTTCCACCCCGAGAAGCCCGCCACCACCTGCAGGTAGAGCGCCGTGAAGAAGAAGACCGCGAACAGCCCGAAGCTGGTCGCGAACGCGACGACGGTCGCCCCGCTGAACGCCGGACGCCGGAAGAAATCGAGCCGGAGCACGGGATCGAGCGAGCGTCGCTCGAGCACGACGAAGAGTGCCGTCGCCGCCGCCGCGACGACGAACAGAAGCGGCACCCACCACGTGCCGTAGCCGACACTTTCGCCCTCGATCACGGCGAACGTGACTGCGCCGATCGCAAGCGCGCCGGTGATCAGGCCGGGCACGTCCAGGCGGCGTCCTTGCGGGTCGGCGCTCTCCGGCAGGACGCGCGCCGCGACGACGAGGATGACGACGCCGAAGGCGAGGTTGAACCAGAAGATGTCTCGCCACCCGCCCGCTGCGACGAGGACGCCGCCGAGCACTGGGCCGAGCGCGAGCGAGATCCCGGAGACGGCCGTCCACACGCCGAGCGCCTGCGCGCGTTCGTGCCGGTCGGGATAGATCTGCCGGATCAGCGACAGCGTCCCGGGCTCGCACGCCGCGGCGCCGACGCCCATCACGACGCGCCCTGCGATCAACATCCCGATGCTGCCGGCGAGCGCGCCGACCAGCGACCCGGCCGAGAAGACCGCGACGCCCGCGAGCAGCACCTTCTTGCGGCCGAGGAGATCGCCGAGCGTGCCGCCCGTGAGCATCAGGGCGGTGAACGCGAGCATGTAGCCGTCGACGATCCACTGCAGGCTGGTCACTCCCGCGCGCAGGTTGGTTTGCATGTCACCGAGGGCGACGCTGACGATCGTGTTGTCGAGGAACGTGAGGAAGAGGACGGCGCAGACCGCCGCCAGCGCCACGCTTCGCCGCTGCGTCACCTGACTGCTACTTGCCGGCGCAGCCCGGCGGGGTCACACCCTCGAGCTTCGCAAGCCCGCAGACGCTCGCGGCGCCCACCTTCCAGGTGTCGCCGACAAGTACGGCTTGGCCGCGCTCGTTCTTCAGCACCGGGTTGCCCGAGAGCAAGATCGTGTAGGTGACCGACGCCGTCTTCGAGCTCGTCAGCTTGACTCGGCCGACCTGTGCCTTGACCTGCTTGGCAAGAGACGACGAGCCCAGCGCCTCGATCACGCTAGCGAACTTCTGCCCGTCCTCGAGCAGGCGGATCCGGTCGGCCGCCGACGTCGAGCCGTCGAAGAACGTCGCCCAGTTCTGCTTGATCTGACCGATCTCGGCCGCGGTCGACGGGGCCGCCGTGGTCGAGGTCGTCGGCAACGTCGCCTGCTTCTTGCCGCCGCCGCCGCAGCCCGCGATCACCGTCGCCGTCGCGACCGCGAGGATGAGGACGCAGGCGGACCGTGCCTTCACGCTCAGCCTGAGCATACGCATCGCGTCAGTCGGCGCCCGGGGTCGAAACCGCCGGCGTGGCGCGGTGGAAGGCGTCCCAGCCCGAGTCGCGGTTGCGTGCTGCCTCCTCGGCGGCCGCGCCGCCGCGCAAGCCGAACAGGCGCTTCGCCAGCAGCAGGTAGAGGACGATCGCGATGTTGACGACGAGCGCGAGCACCTTCAACGCCGACACGGTCTTCGTCAGCTCGTACACCTCGAGCGGGACGAAGGCGGTGGTCGCGACGAACGTCAGGTATTCGGCCCAGCGGTACTGGAACCACAGGCCAACGGCCTCGGCGCCCTCGAGCACCGCGTAGACGGCCGCCGCGATCCCGATCAGCCGCAGCGTCGTCACGTTCAGCGTCAGCAGCCGCTCGAAGTCGTGGAGTACGCCGTGGCTGTGATGCGCGGTCATCGGCGTGCCGTAGAAGGCTTCGTCGATCCTGTCGATCAGGCGCTTGAGGCTCGACCGATGCGAAGCGAAGACGAAGAGCAGGATCGCCAGCGTGCCGAGCAGGAGGACGTGGAAGATGCGGTCGATTGCGATCAGGCGCAGGACGATCTTGTCGCGCAGCGCCTTGCCACGCAGCGGCAGCTCGATCTCCTGCTCCGACGGCGGGTACCGGCGCACCGGTTTGTCGGGCGGCTCGAGGGGGAGCCAGGAATCGCACCGCAGGCAGCGATACCAGCGCATCCCGGCGGCCTCGCGCAGGAACTCGGCGTCGACCGGCCGCACCTCTGCCGCGTCCATCCCGACGAACACGTGCCCGCGCAGGCCGCAGACGATCAGCTCGTAGTGGAACTTCGGCAGATAGCGGCGGGTTGCGACGCCCGGGGGGACGGCCTGCGCGGTCACGATGGGCTTGATTCTCGCGCTTCGCCGCGGCGGGGCGGGGGAGCCCGCCGGGACAACTTGGCCTCAAGATCTCGGCCGGGGAAGCCGATGACCCCACCATGAACACCGATTCCGAGTCGATGACCTTCGAAGAGCAGTTCGCCGCGTTCAGTGGGCAGGTGCCGCAGTGGGACCAGGCTGGCGACCAGCCCGCGGTCACGCTCGCCCCGGACCCGGAGCCCGTGCAGGAGCCCGAGCTCGGGCCGGTCGAGCCCGTCCCGCCGGCGGAGCCGGTCGCGCCGCTCGAGCCGTTCACGCCTGTCGCGCCGGCGGCGGTCGAGCCCGTAGCGCCCGCCCCGGAGCCCGTGCTCCCGGCGGCGTTCGCGGACGAGCCGTCGACCGATTTTCTCCTCGCCGAGCTGGAGAAGGCGACCGAGAGCCTCGCCGCGTTCCGTCAGGAGCTCGGGCGCGTCGTCGGACAGCAGCGGACGACCGAGGCCGAGCTCGCGACGGCGCGGGGACAGCTCGCGCGCCTCGAGGGCCAGGTCCGGGACTCCGACGAGTACGCACGGCTCGAGAGCGAGCTTGGACGTCAGCGCCAGCTGGTCGCCACCGTGCGCGCGAAGCTCGGCGAGCTCTTCACGTCCCTCGACGCCAGCTAGCCAGATGCAGCGTCAGGGCTTCCGCGCGGTCCTGCTCGGCTGCTGTCTGCTTGCGGCCGTCGTCGACGCTCTCGTCGTCAAGCACTCGTCCGAGCGGCTCCTGCTCGGCGTCCTGCTGATGATCGGCGCCGGGCTCGTGCTCTTCGCGATGCGCGGCTCGCGGCAGTCGACGGAGGAGCTGGAGGAGATCGACGCAGCGCCGGCGACCTCGCTGCCCGCCGTGCCGGAGCCGGTGGCCATCGTCCCGGCCGCCGAGCCGCCTGTCCCCGCGCGGACGTCGAAGCTGCGCAAGGAGCTCTCGCTGCGTGACCTGCTCCCCGCACGCCGGACCTCGAAGGTCGACGCTGCGCTCGCCGAGCTGCGACAGGAGCTCGAGACGCAGCGGCAGCTGACCGCCGAGCTCCGACTCAAGCTGGGTCACCACGATGGTCTCCGCCGCGCGATGTGGCAGACGATCGAGGAGCGCTTCGAGGCGATCGAGTCCGTGCAGCGGACGGAGGTCGCAGCGCTCCGCGAGTCGCGCGAGCGGCATCACACCGGCATCGAGAAGCTGCAGTCGCGGCTCGAAGCCCACAAGCGCGAGCTGACGGCGCTCGGCGAGGTGCTCGGGGAGTCGGCCGAGTCGCAGCGGCAGTCGCTGCCAGCCTCGGTCGCTTCCTAGCGCGCCGGCCCGTACCGGTCGAGGAACGCGAGCACGCGCCGCCACGCGTCCGCGGAGGCGTCCGCATGCTCCTCGTAGCGGCGGTCGAAGAAGCTGTGCGGCGCCCCGTCGTAGGTGACGAGCTCGTGGTCGACGCCCGCATCCGCGAGCGCGCGCTCGAACCCGGCGTTGTCGGCGGCCGAGATGTTCTGGTCGGCGCCCGCCTGGAGCGCGAGGATCGGCGCCTCGATCTCCGCAGCGCGCGGAATCACGTCGCCCGGCCGGCCGTAGAAGCCGACGGCGCCCGCGAGGCCGTGCCCGGCGGCCGCGGCGAGCCACGAGTTCCGGCCGCCGAAGCAGAACCCGACGGTGAAGATCGACCGGCAGCCGAGCTCACGCAAGTACGAGACCGCAGCGCCGACGTCGGCCTGGATCTGCTCCGGCCTCGTCTGGGCGACGTGTTCCTGGTAGTCGAAGTCGTCGCCGCGCTTCGCGACCCCTGCCGTGCGGCCGAAGTAGTCGATCGCGACGGCGGTGTGGCCGCGCTCGGCGAACCGCAGCGCCAGCTCCTCGTAGAACCGGTACAGGCCGCGGACGTCGGGCAGGATGACAACGCCGATCCCGCTCGGCTCCTCGGGAAACGCCGCGAAGGCGGCGAACTCGTTCCCGTCGGTCGCCTCGAGCACGAGATCCTCGTGCGAGATCGAGGCTCCGGCAAGTGGCGGAATCGGCGGCAGCGAGTCGGGCTCGAAGCACATCGACGCCGGCGAGCATAGCGATCGTTTGAACTCGCAAGCGTTGGCTACATAGACTTCGCGGCCCGTGCGCGAACACCAGTGTCCGACGATCGAGCCGACCGGATGACGACGACCGAGCAGGAGCGCCTGCCCGGTGAGAGCGCCATCCTGCCCCTCGCGCGCGCCGAGAACTTCCCGGTCGCGCTGCGGATCCTCGGGCCGCGGGTCGGGGCGCACCTGACTGCGATCTACGGCTTCGCACGGCTCGTCGACCAGATCGGAGACGAGCTCGCGGGCGACCGGCGTGCGGCCCTCGACGAGCTCGAGGCCGACCTTCTGCGCGTGTGGGACAGCGAGCCGCAGCATCCGCTCTTGCGGCGGCTCGTGCCGACGGTGCGCGCCTGTGCGATGCCACGCGGGCCCTTCCTGCGCCTGATCGAGGCGAACCGGCGCGACCAGGGCATCGTCGCGTACGAGACCTTCGACGAGCTGCTCGGCTACTGCGAGCTGTCGGCGAACCCGGTCGGCGAGCTCGTGCTGTACGTGTTCGGGGCCGCGACGCCGGAGCGGATCGACCTGTCGAACCGGATCTGCAGCGCGCTGCAGGTGATCGAGCACTGCCAGGACGTCGCCGAGGATGCGGCGCACGGCCGCGTCTACGTGCCGGTCGAGGATCTCGACCGGTTCGGCGTCGAGCCAGCGGACTTTCGGAAGCGCGTCCCCGGCGAGCGCGTCATCAAGCTGCTCGAGTTCGAGATCCAGACGCGAGCCCGGCCCCTGCTGGACTCGGGCGCGCCCCTCGTCGGCACGCTTCGCGGCCGCGCCCGGCTCGCCGTCGCGGGCTACGTCGGCGGCGGGCGCGCGAACGCGGACGCGGTCATCGGCGACCGCGCGATCCTGTCGCGTCCGCCGAAGGCCGGCTCGCGCGCACGCGTGCGTGAGCTCGTGCGCACCTGGAGGACGGGCCGATGATCGCCGGGGCGTATGACGAGTGCCGCCGAATCGCGCGCGAGTCGGGATCGAGCTTCTACGCCGGCATGCGCTTGCTCGCGCCCGAACGACGCGAGGCGATCTTCGCCGTGTATGCGCTCGCGCGCCGCATCGACGACATCGCCGACGGCACGCTCGCCTCGGCGGAGAAGCTGGACGCGCTCGCTGTGGTCCGCACCGAGCTGGCGCAGATCGAATCGAGCGACGATCCGGTCCTCGTCGCCGTCGCGGACGCGGCGCGGCGCCATCCGATCCCGCTTGGTGCGTTCGACGACCTCATCGACGGCGCAGAGATGGACGCGCGCGGAACCGAGTACGAGACGTTCGACGAGCTGGTCGTCTACTGCCGGCGCGTCGCCGGCTCGATCGGGCGACTCGCGCTCGGCGTGTTCGACACGACCGATCGCGTGCGCGCGGGCCGCCTCGCAGACGACCTCGGCGTCTCGCTGCAGATCGGCAACATCCTGCGCGATCTGTCGGAGGACCTGCCCGCGGGCAGGGTGTACCTGCCGCGCGAGGATCGGGAGCGGTTCGGCGTCACCATGCGCGACGGCCGGCTCGAGGGGCCCGCCGACCTGCTCGTCGCCTTCGAGGCAGAGCGCGGCCTCGGGCGGTTGGCGCACGGCCTCGAGCTCGTGCCGCTCCTCGACCGGCGCAGCGCGTCGTGCGTACTCGCGATGACGGGCGCCTATCGGCGCCTGCTCGAGCGCATCGCCGCCGAGCCGGCCCGTGCGCTCGGAGCGCGCCCGTCGCTCCGGTCGTGGGAGAAGGGCTGGGTGCTCGCGCGTAGCCTCGCGAGGGCCGCGTGAGAGGCGCACGGATCGCAGTCGTCGGCGGCGGGCTCGCCGGTCTCGCGGCGGCGCTCGAGTGCGCCGACGCCGGCGCGGAGGTGACGCTGTACGAGGCGCGGCGGCGGCTCGGGGGCGCGACGTTCTCGGTCGACCGCAAGGGCTACTGGACAGACAACGGCCAGCACGTGCTGCTCCGCTGCTGCGTCTACTACCTCGGCTTCCTCCGCCGGCTCGGCGTCGAGCACCTCGTCGCGATGCAGCCGAAGCTGCGCGTGCCGGTCCTGCGCGAGGGAAAGCGCCCTGCTCTCATCAGCCGCGTTCGGCTACCGGCGCCGCTCCATCTCGCGCCGTCGCTGCTCGCCTACGAGCCGTTGACCCGGCGCGAGCGACTGCAAGCGATCCGGGCGGCGACCGCACTGCGCAAGCTCGATCCGAACGACGCCAGGCTCGACGACTACACGTTCGGCGAGTGGCTGCGCGCGCACGGACAGTCGCAGCGCGCGATCGACGCGCTCTGGAACCTGATCGCGCTGCCGACGCTGAACCTGAACGCCGACGAGGCGTCGCTTGCGCAGGCGGTGCAGGTGTTCCGCACCGGCCTGCTCGACAGCGCCGAAGCGTGCGACATCGGCGTCGCCGCTGCGCCGTTGCAGAAGCTCCACGGCGACGCCGCCGCTCGGGCGCTTGACGACGCGGGCGCACGCGTACTCGTCGGCATGCCTGTCCGCGCGATCGATCGTGAGCCCGGCGGCGTCCGCCTGCAGCTCGACGACGGCCCGGACACGGCTCATGCAGTCATCGTCGCCGTGCCGCACTACGCCGCCGCCGAGCTCCTGCCGCCCGGTGCGGTCGAGACGGATCTCGACGCGCTCGGCGTCAGCCCGATCGTCAACATCCACGTGCACTACGACCGGCGCGTGCTTGCCGAGCCGTTCGCGGCGGCGCTCGACTCGCCGGTGCAGTTCCTGTTCGATCGCACTGCTGCCTCGGGCGTCGACCGGGGGCAGCTGGTCGTCGTCTCGCTCTCGGCTGCCGACGACGAGATCGGCGAGCCCGTCGAGGCGCTGCGCGCGCGCTACCTGCCCGCGCTCGAGCGGCTGCTGCCGGCTGCGCGCCAGGCCGCGGTGCTCGACTTCACCGTCACCCGTGAGCCGAAGGCGACCTTCCGCGCCGGAACGGGAACGCGGAGGCTGCGCCCTCCGCAGCGCACCGGCGTGCCCGGCGTCTACCTCGCCGGCGCATGGACCGACACCGGCTGGCCCGCGACGATGGAGAGCGCCGTCCGGAGCGGGCTCGTCGCCGCGCGCGCCGCGCTCGACGACCTCGCGGTCCGCGCCCCGGCGCACGAGGAGGCGCTCGCGCGGTGAGCGTCAGCCTCTCCTCGCGCATCGGCGCCGCGCGGCTCGCGCTCCAGCGCGGACGCGACTACCTGCTCTCGCTGCAGCACCCCGACGGCTACTGGAAGGGCGAGCTCGAGACCAACGTGACGATCGATGCCGAGGATCTGTTCCTCCGCTTCTACCTCGACATCCTCGAGCCGCGAACGGCCGACGCGACTGCGCGCTGGATCCGCTCGAAGCAGCGGGAGGACGGCTCGTGGGCGACGTTCTTCGGCGGGCCGCCGGACCTCTCGACGACGGTCGAGGCGTACGCCGCGCTGCGGCTCGCCGGCGACGACGCAGGGGCCGAGCACATGCAGCGCGCCGCCGCTTGCGTGCGCGCGGCCGGCGGGATCGAGGCGACGCGCGTCTTCACGCGCATGTGGCTCTCGCTGCTCGGTCTCTGGTCGTGGCATGACGTGCCGGTCATCCCGCCGGAGCAGATCCTGCTGCCGCCGCGCGCCCCGCTCAGCGTCTACGCGTTCGGGTGCTGGGCACGCCAGACGATGGTCGCGCTTTCGATCTGCTGCGCGCTGCGGCCGTCGCGCCGGGTGCCGTTCGCCGTCGACGAGCTCTTGACGGGCGTGACGCCGGCGACCAAGCGCGGCGTCTTCACCGAGCTCGACCGGCTGCTCCACTTCCACGAATGTCATCCGATCCGGCCCTTGCGCCGACGCGCGCTCGCCGCGGCCGAGAAGTGGGTGGTCGAGCGCCAGGAGGTCGACGGATCGTGGGGCGGGATCCAGCCGCCGTGGGTCTGGTCGATCATCGCGCTGCACGCGCGCGGCTACCCGCTCGACCATCCGGTGCAGAAGCTGGCGCTCGACGGGCTCGACACGTTCACGATCGAAGACGAGGCAGGCCGCCGGCTCGAGGCGTGCCAGTCGCCGGTGTGGGACACCGCGCTCGCGGTGATCGCGCTGCTCGACGCCGGGCTGCCGCCGGACCACGAGGCGATCGTTGACGCGGCCCGGTGGCTCGAGGGCCGCGAGGTGCGCGTGCGCGGCGACTGGGCCGTGCGCCGGCCCGATCTCGACCCCGGCGGCTTCCCGTTCGAGTTCGCGAACGACAACTATCCCGACGTCGACGACACGGCCGTCGTCGTGCTCGCGTTGCGGCGTGTCGGCGTCGCGGACGATGCCTGCCGACGCGGGCTCGCGTGGTCGCTCGGGATGCAGTCGAGCGACGGCGGCTGGGCCGCGTTCGACGCCGAGAACACGAGCCGGCTCGGCATGCGCATGCCGTTCTTCGACTTCGGCGCAGTCACCGACCCGCCGAGCGCCGACGTGACCGCGCACATGGTCGAGCTGCTGGCGCACGAGGGGATCCTGGCTCGTGAGGGCGTCGACTGGCTGCTGCGCGCGCAGGAGCCGGACGGCTCGTGGTTCGGTCGCTGGGGCGCGAACTACGTCTACGGCGTGGGCGCGGTCGTGCCGGCGCTCGCTGCCGCGGGGCTCGCCGAGCACGAGAGCGTGCGGCGCGCGGTCGCCTGGCTCGATCGCGTCCAGAACGACGATGGAGGCTTCGGCGAGGATCTGCGCTCCTACCGCGAGCCCGAGTGGCGAGGGCGGGGGGCGTCGACTGCGTCCCAGACGGCCTGGGCGCTGCTCGCGCTCGATGCCGCCGGCGCCCGTGGGCAGACGTTTGAGCGGGCGCTGGAGTGGCTCGCCGCAACGCAGCGGCACGACGGAAGCTGGGACGAGCCCTACTACACCGGCACCGGCTTTCCAGGCGACTTCTACCTCAATTACCATCTCTACCGGCAGGTCTTTCCGGTTATGGCTCTGGGGCGTGCCCTGCGATGACGAGACTGCTCGTACTCACACCCCTTCGCTCCGAGGCCGCCGCGCTCCGGGTCCAGCCCGACTGGCGGGTGCTGAGGACCCGGATGGGGCCTGCCCGGGCTCGCATCGCAGCGGCGCGCGGGCTCGCGGTCGAGGCGGACGCGGTCGCGGTCGCCGGCCTCTGCGCCGCGGTCGCACCCGGCCTGCGTGCCGGCGACGTCGTCTGCGCGACCGAGCTCCGGCGCGAGGGTGCCGAGCCGATCTCCGTGCCTGCCTCCGGGCTGCTCGCCGCTGCCCTGCGGCGGCGCGGGCTGCGCGTCCACGTGGGGCCCGTCGCCTCGGTCGACCGACTCACCGGCCCGGACGAGCGGCGCGGGACCGACGCGCTCGCGGTCGACATGGAGTCCGCGTGGCTCGCAGCCGCCGCCGACGGGCGGCCGCTCGCCGTTCTGCGCGTGGTCGTCGAGGCATCAGACCGCCGTTTGCTCGATCCGCGCACGCTCGTCGAGGGCATGCGGGCGCTCCTCAGCCTGCGCCGCGCGAGCGACGCGCTCGCCGACTGGGCGGACGCGATCGCACCGCGACGCGTCCTGCTCGCAGGCCCGCGCTCGTTTTGCGCCGGCGTCGAGCGGGCGATCGACGTCGTCGAGCTGGCGCTCGAGCAGCGCGGTGCGCCCGTGTACGTCCGCAAGCAGATCGTGCACAACGAGCACGTCGTCTCCGACCTACGGAGCCGCGGCGCCGTGTTCGTCGAGGAGCTCGACGAGGTACCGGACGGGGCGACAGTCGTGTTCTCGGCGCACGGCGTCTCGCCGGCGGTGAAGGCCGAGGCTGGCCAGCGCGGGCTGGACGTCATCGACGCGACGTGCCCGCTCGTCAACAAGGTGCATGCCGAGGCGCGCCGCTTCGCCGCCGACGGGCACACGATCTTCCTCGTCGGACACAACGGTCACGAGGAGGTCGAAGGGACGCAGGGCGAGGCGCCCGAGTCGATCCAGGTCGTCGAGAACATCGACGACGCGGTGCGTATCGACGCGGTCGATCCGGAGAAGGTGTCGTTCTTGACGCAGACGACGCTCGCCGTCGACGAGACGAACGAAATCGTCGACGAGCTCCGCCGCCGCTTTCCGGCGCTGCGCGGGCCTGCCTCGGATGACATCTGTTACGCGACGACGAACCGCCAGCTCGCCGTCCGCGCGGTGGCACGCGAGGCAGATATCGTCCTCGTCGTGGGCTCGCAGACGTCTTCGAACTCGAAGCGCCTGGTCGAGGTCGCGGAGCGGGAGGGTGCGCGCGCGTTCCTCGTCGACGACGAGACCGACGTCGACGTGTCGTGGCTCCGCAGCGCCTCGACCGTCGCGGTGACGGCCGGCGCCTCGGCGCCCGAGTCGCTCGTCAGCCGCCTGATCGACTCGATCGCCGCCCTCGGCGGAGCCACGGTCGAGGAGCGCACCACGACCGTCGAGACGCTGCAGTTCAAGCTGCCGCGCGAGCTGGTGGTGCTCAAATGAGTATTCCGTTCCGGCAGGAGATGGCGATCGGCCGCTACCTGCTCCGCCAGCGGTTGCGCCGACGCGACAAGTTTCCGCTCCTCGTCGAGCTCGAGCCGCTCTTCCAGTGCAACCTCGCCTGCTCGTTCTGCGGGAAGATCCAGTACCCGGACCACATCCTGAAACAGCGGATGCCGGTCGAGCAGGCGATCGAGGCGATCGAGGAGTCGGGCGCGCCGATGGTCTCGATCGCAGGCGGCGAGCCGCTGGTGCACCCCGAGGTGCACGTGATGGCGCAGGAGCTGATGAAGCGCAAGAAGTTCGTCTACCTCTGCACCAACGGGATCCTGATGAAGAAGAAGATGGACAGCTTCGAGCCCTCGCCGTACTTCGCATGGGTCGTCCATCTCGACGGGATGCGCGAGCGCCACGATCAGTTCGTCGAGCGCGAAGGCACGTTCGACAAGGCGGTCGACGCGATTCGCGAGGCGCAACGCCGCGGCTTCCGTGTCAACACGAACACGACGTTCCTCACGACCGATACGCCGAAGACGGTGCGCGACGTGCTCGACTTCCTGAACGACGAGCTGAAGGTCGACCAGATGATGCTCTCGCCGGCTTACGCGTATCAGAAGGCGCCCGACCAGGAGCACTTCCCCGGCGTCCGCCAGGCGCGCGAGCTCTTCTCGGAGGCCTTCGCCGACGGACAGCGCAAGAAGTGGCGGCTGAACCACACGCCCCTCTTCCTCGACTTTCTCGAGGGCAAGGTCGACTACCAGTGCACGCCGTGGGGGATCCCGTCGTACTCGATCTTCGGCTGGCAGCGCCCCTGTTACCTGATGTCGGACGGGTATGCAAAGACGTACCAGGAGCTGATCGAGACGACCGACTGGTCGAAGTACGGGCGGGGGAGAGACCCACGCTGCGACAACTGCATGGCCCACTGCGGCTACGAACCGACCGCAGTGCTCGCCGCGACAAAGTCGCTGCGCCAAACCGTGCGCGCGGTCTTCGCGTCTCGCTAGCGAGTCCGGCCCAGCCCTCAGGCGCAATGGGCACTAGCGCAGGGGACTTCTGACGCACCTCGGAGTTCGGCTTCTTGGTCAGCAGTCGTGGGCGGGGAGGTGCCCGGAAGGCAGGAGCGTGTGGCAGACGATCGCGCCGCGCAGGTCGGCGTTGATCCCGCCGGCGAGGTCGGCCCCGGTCAGGTTTGCTCCCTGAAAGCGAGCGTGCGTGAGCGTCGCGCCGGCGAGGTCGGCGCCGCTGATGTCCGCGC
>Ga0209579_10002678_pt1 | contig 13374 bp, 8 predicted proteins | sample Coa_R1_2_FD_187152 | JGI IMG/M metagenome (GOLD analysis project Ga0209579, IMG submission 187152) | Surface soil microbial communities from Centralia Pennsylvania, which are recovering from an underground coalmine fire - Coalmine... | ecosystem: Environmental > Terrestrial > Soil > Unclassified... | reverse complement strand
CTTGTAAGCGAATCCGGGAGGCGTTCTTGCGAAGCTCACCAGAGTGTAAATCAACTTCGAAACTATCGAAGGCAATTAGTTGGGGCCGCGACGACGTCGACGCCGAATCTTTGCGAATTGAGATAGGCATAGGGCGGTCCCAATCGGTTACGCGCCTCGCCGCAAGTTACATCTGCCTGAAGCATGGCAGCGTCGCTTCTTTTCGTGCCAGCACTCAGCCAACGGCGACCAAACCCGCCAGTTCAGACGGACCCCAGTGCTCTACCGGGTGAGTCACTCGAAGTTACATCCTTCTGCGGGCATTTTGGCGGATGCTAACACCGCCGCGAAGCTGCGGTCAAGCGCGAGCGTCGGCTCATAAATCTACTGGTATGACTGACTTATTTGATGACAAAAAATTAAACCCGAAGTGAGGTCCCAAGCATTGCATCCCACCACCTATTCAACCAAATTGCTTAAACTTTGTTTTTTTCCGCCCTTCGGGTACGGAAAAAGCTTGCGCACGATAGCTCAACTAAGAGGAGAAGAACATGAATCGTATCCTTGGAATCGCGTTGAAAATGCTTCGGAGTGGGCGGCTCTCCGCTCTTGTTGCATTGGTAGGATTGGGGCTTTTGTTCACCGCTTCCGGCGTCAAGGCCGGTGGTTGCGCTCTTCCATCCAAAGCAGGAACTGCTTCCTCCATTCCCTTCGTGAGCCCTTCCGGGACCGTCCATCATGACGGCGACAAATCAAACGGGCCTGCTGACATCGTGGGTTTGTGGCATGTGAATTACACCGCCGAGTCCGAATCGGGGGCCCCTATTTTCCCTCCAGTTCCCTTCCCGTTCGCCGAAACCTTTAAGATGTGGCACGCGGATGGAATTGAACTTGAAAACGCGGTCAAGCCCCCCACTGGTAACAACATCTGCTACGGCGTCTGGAAGGAGGTAGGCGACGGCACAGTCAAGCTGCACCATATCGGTCTGATGTTCGATTCCACGGGCAACCTTTCAAACATCTTTACCGTGGACGAAAAAGATACGGTTGCCCACAATGGCCAAACCTACACAGGCAGCTTCGATTTCAAGCTCTGGCCTCCCAGCTTCGAGGCTGTTGGCGTCGGAACCCCGATCGCAGAGGCCAAAGGTTCAACATCGGCTACTCGCATTAACGTTGATTGACCAGCTCCCAACCCGAAAAAATGCACACCCGCACTCCGTGGCGAAGGGGATAGCACCTACATCCCCTTTGCCACCGCACCATTGCTTTAGCACGTTAAGATGCCGGTGAAACAGCCGATGCTGTCTTGGGCCGTCACGGCCTTCGATACTCACTTGTCCTTGTAGGATCGTCCGGGCGGATGAAGGTGGCTTTGTATTCAGAAAGGACTAACGCGTTAACCACACACTGACGTCCAGATAGATGTCGAGAACAGGGATTATCACCAGCTATCTCAAAATGCGACGGATTCGGCCAGTCATTCACGCACAACCTGCCGCGGATCCTTGTCTTCCCTGAGCGCGACAAATCGGGAATGACGAAGGTGATTGGCTGGCGTCCATTCCGCATATTCAATTGCTGCGACGAGTTTCGGCTCCAGCCACACACATTTCTCCATGTCGGCGGCAGTCAGCCCCTCACCCCATCGCCCTTTCTCGCTTTCCGGCAGATTCGCAAACGGGCATTTGCGAGTTTCGAGACCCCTGAATTTTCGGAAGACGACGGTTCGCAGCGACGGGACAAAGCCATTACGCACGCGCCCTGCGAATAAAAGCTTGTTGCCCTCGAAATATCCGACGAGAATCGCATCAAAGTAACGTACGATCCCGCAACGCACATATTCACGGCTGATATTGCGCCATGGCATCAACAGACCGCGCGAATCGAGGTATCTGAGGCAAGCCCGTAGTAATCCTCGCTGCCAGCGCCTACAGTGGATCAAGCGAGGCGATACCAGCGTGACCTACATGATGTGGCGACGAGCAGTGCAGGTTACCAAACGTAGGCTGCGGTGATGCGTGGGGGACCAGAGCGGTCTCCGATGACCTGTGTTTCGAGAACAATTTCAATGTTCTTCCCTTGCCAACCGCTGGGCACTTGTTTCAGCATTTCTTGCATACGCTGCTCGTCCACCAAGAACTCTCCGGCGGCGACAGTGCCTCCACGGCCGATGCCTGCGCCCACGACGACCAGTTGCTCGACATTAGGATCAACGAAGCGCGCCACGATGGCATAGTCCGAATAGGTTCCGGTTTGTTGAATCGTCCGATCCATCATCCAATCGTGTTTTCCAGGATTGGAGCGGTCCTCTATCCACAATTTGTTCATTGCGGCGTCGTTGGCAAAATGGAAACGCAAAGGAGAGGTCAAGCGGAGGGTCCACCTGTTGTCGAACGCACCGATAAAGATCGATGGTGCTCGCCGTAGATCGGTCAATGTCGTGTTTGATTCAGCCAGAATTCGAGACGTCTTCCCGTAAGTGCGAAGCAGCGCGGCAACATTTACGAGCGGACTAACATCGTCAATGATTAGAGCGACCATGGTATCGGGCAACGTGATTTCATGCATTGGGTCGGCGGCATCGCGTAGGCGAATGGTGGAATACTGGCTCTGGTCGGCCACGCATATGAGCACGGGATTCGGCGAGCTCACGAACGGCCCCCAAAATTGCTTCAAGACCTGTGGGCGAGACGCGTTCCATAGAGCTGCCGAAGCAATCACTAGCGCGAGCGCCGCCAGCACAAATACTGGCATCCCGCTCGCCGCGAAAATTCGTTTCGATTGTGGAACGGGAACCACAGGGAGCGTCGAAGTAGGTGGAACTTTGACTGCCTCCCACACTTCGGTCACCAAGTCCACGGAACTCACGGCAGGGCCACTGGGGTGTCCGGGCCAGTAGAACTGCGGGGCATAGGAGCCCGCAGGCAGGAATATTCGGATTTCGTGGCTGTGCTTGGGATCCTGATAATAATGTTCGATTCGCTTGCGAATCTCCGCTGCGGTAACTCGAACAATAGGGTCCGTGTTCGTGTCATAGTCGGCGGGGCGGTCGAAGATTTCCACGCCGAGGATGCGCTCTTTAAGCTGGTCCGTCTGGCCAGCCAAGGCATGCGCAACGACAAACCTCAAGAACCTCGGATATCTTTTGCTGGAATGGAATAGGGGTGACACGAGCAGCTGTTCGAGTTGCTGTTGAACGGCGCCCTTTTCGACTTCGCTACACGGTGTCGAGTTTTCAGCTACCTGCTCTGGTTGCAATGTTACCCCACCCACGCCCCGGGTGAAGAGGGTTCGTCTGCGTCGCGGAATCGATCAGTGCGATCAGCTCTGAGAATACAATACAATTCAATTTCGATGGATGGTACTGCGCTTTGGAGCAGTGCGCAATGTAAAAGGCACACTTCGGCGGCGCTTTTCGGTCGTTTTGGCTTTGCCGCAAGTTACGGTGAATCAGCAATATAAAGAGGCGTTAGTCGCCTTATCGTTCTTATCCCCGTTTCTTTACCTGAAAACCGTTGCCACCCCACACGCAATTCTCTATAACTCGGCCCAGCTCGTTGCACGGTGCCCTAAGGTTTCTCAGCAAAAACTGAAAGATGCATGTGCGCTCGTCGTGGACCAGTGAAGTCTGGCCTTGCTCAAGGAATACGCCGTGAGTCCGGGGCGTCAGCCAGAATTCGAGGAGGGATTTCCGAATGTCAGGCAGAGAACGATCATGGCAACTGCGATTGTTGCTTGGCGCTCTAGCGGTTCTATCCATCTTTTGCAAGCCGCTCTACGGTCAGTCGTCCGCAGCGTTCACAGCCACATTGAGCGGCCGGGTTACTGATCCGGCGGGCTTGGCCGTCTCAGGCGCGACGGTAACCGTTACCAGCCCAGACCAGGGCATTGCGCGCTCATCTTCGACTGGAGATGCCGGTCTCTACAATTTTACGTTCCTGCCGGCGGGTACTTACACCTTGGAGGCGAAAGCCCCCGGATTCAAGCAGTACACACAAGAAGGGATCACCTTGGCGGCTGGCCAGAACGCCGAACAGGAAGTGAGCTTGGTCGTCGGGGCGCTAACCGAAAGCGTCAAAGTCACTTCACAAGCGCCACTTCTGAATGCGGAGAACGCGAACATTTCGCAGGACCTATCCGCGAGATTCGCTGAGGACCTTCCTTTGAACTTTCGAAGCGTCATTAGCTTGACGCTGATCAATTCGTCGGTCAATAACGCCGCGGAGCAGCAGATTGTGGGAGCCCCGGGAATCGCTCAAACTGCGGACCAGGATATTTCCTTCCTGAATTTCGGCGGCACCTTCTTTGGTACCGCGGAATATCTATTAGACGGAACCTGGGATACGCGCGTTGATTGGGGAGGGGTGATCTACGTCCCGTCCGTGGACGACGTACAGGAAATGAAGATTATGACCAACGCATTCACGGCTCAGTATGGTTGGAGCAGCGGCAACGTGGTCAACATTGTGACCAAGTCGGGAAGCAACAATATTCACGGGGATGCCTGGGAGTTTTACGCGAACAGCGGCATGGACGCGAGATATTTTTTCAATAACGGAGCTCAACCGTCGTTCAATCGTAATCAGTTCGGCGGCACGATAGGCGGCCCAATCCGAAAGAACAAACTCTTTTTCTTTGCTTATTATGAGGGCGAGAGGCAATCAACACCATCGACGAACTCATACACATTGCCGACCACTGCGGAGAGAGGCGGGGACTTTTCGGCGGTATTGGGATCGCAAACTGGTACTGACTACCTCGGAAGGCCCATCTTCGCCGGTGAGATCTACAACCCCTTCAGCACGCGCCAGGTTACCTGCGGAGGAACTGATTCCGTCACCGGGAAGCATGTCACTTGTCCCGCTGGTGCCACTACTGAATTTATTCGCGACCCTGTTTCCGGCAACATCTCAACTGGATTGGGTGTCACCAACAAGATTCCAGGGATCTTGCAGGACAGCATTGCCAGCCAGATCGCAGCTGCGACCTTTTGGCCCACGCCGACTGGAGGCGGATCGCTAGGAACCAATTTCACGCCAACGGGAGCCGCCGCAGAACACTCGAACGAGTACTCGGGTCGCCTGGACTACAATGTAGACGACAGTAATAGACTCTACGCGCGGTGGTCCCAGAAGTTCCAGACGAAAACAAATACGCCAAACTTCTACGGACCTTCCGATCCGGCAGGTCCGGGATTGCTCAACCCCAACAACCGCTACAGCGTCAATCTTGGCCTTAACCACATTTTTAGCCCAACGTTTACCATGAACGCAAATTTCGGGGTGAATCGCCACGTTGAGCAAGCTACTGGTCAAGGTTTTGGATTTGCGACTTCGACTCTCGGTTTTCCGTCGTTCATCGACGGAATCGCCCCGGCTTTCCCGCAGATCTCCTTTAGCGGTGGTGGAAATTATGCTCCCCTTGGCGCAGTCGGCGGGAACAACAATTACATCGTGCCGCAAACATTCTGGACCAGCTCGCTTGACTTCACGAAACTAGAGGGTCGGCACCAATTGTCTTTTGGTTTCACGGACGTATGGCTGCGGATTGACGGCGGGCACTACGGCCAAACTGCCCTCAACTTCCAAACGGCGTCTACAGAGGGGCCGGATCCGAATAACCCAACCGCAGGAACAGGAAACGGATTCGCCTCTTTCATTCTTGGAGTAGGAAGCGGGGGCAACGGTACGTCCTGTCAGCTATGCACGTCTTTTCAGGCGTTCCCGGCTACCGATAAGCATTTCCTCGGCTGGTATATTCAGGACGGGTGGAAGGTGACGCCCAAGGTTACTCTTAACCTCGGCCTCCGCTATGAGATCCAAACCGCGCCAACCGAACGTCACAATGCGCAAAACTATTTCAGCTTCACTGCGCAGAACCCCTTAAGCGCCCAACTTGGAACTTTCGTTCCCGGTGAAGTCATCTTCAACTCGCCCAACAACTCTGGCCTATACAAAACTCCATACAGCAACGTTGCTCCGCGCCTCGCGATTGCTATTCAGGCTTCCCAAAGGCTCGTGGTGCGTGCCGGCTATGGCATTTTTTACGTGCCAAACTACTACGGCCAAGGTCCGAATGACGGATTTTCACAGGTAACCCCCTGGAACGCGAGCCAAAACAATGGTCTAAATCCGGCCTCGACTCTGAGCGGAAACGCAAACGCTAGTTGTGAAGTTGCTCCGGGTGTTTTTTCGTCCTGTGATCCTGCATTCACCACGGAACGGCTACCCACGGGTAATTCCGCAGGAGGCTTGCAGGACGTCGGCTTTGGAGCCACCATCACTAACCACAACAGGCAGACCCCTTACGTCGAGCAATGGATGGCGGGCGGTCAGTACTCGTTTACAGCCAACGACATGCTGGACATCAGCTATGTTGGGAACCATGGAACGAACCTGCTTGCAACGGGCTTGCAGTGGGATCAGATGTCGCCGGGAAATCTGGCGCAAGGGAATGCCCTCTTCAATGCAGTACCCAATCCCTTTTTTGGCCATATCACGTCGAGCAGCTGCGGCCTCAATAACCCCACGATCACCGTCGCGCAATCGCTGGCACCTTTTCCTGAATACTGCAGCGTTTTCGAGAACGGGCCTTCTGTCGGTACCTCTTCTTACGACGCGCTGCAGGTCACATACACGCACCGCTGGCACTCCGGCCTGGACCTCAACCTTTCCTACACCTACTCGAAGTTCACGGACGACGTGCAAGGAAATTCTGGGTGGGCCTTTCCAGGTAGTGGGACGAGTAACCTGAATTCGTACAACCTCGCCGCCGACTATTCCGTTGATGCGAGCAACGTCCCGCACAGGTTTGTCGCCTCTTATATTTACGAGTTGCCCGTGGGCAGAGGAAAGGCATTTGGCTCGGATTGGAGCACGCCTGTTAACGCCATCCTGGGAGGCTGGGCGTGGAGCGGAATCCTCACTGCGCAGTCGGGATTGCCTATTTCAATCCAACCAGCCTCGAACAATGTCGGTTTCGGTTTCAACCAGCGCCCCGACATCGTGCCTGGGGTGAACCCGGTGCCAGCACATCAATCGATAACCGACTGGATCAACCCTGCCGCGTTCTCGCAACCTGGCGCATTCACGTTCGGAGACGCTCCCAGGTTCTTCTCCAATCTCCACGGGCCTAGGTACTTCGATTGGGACATGGCCATACAAAAATACTGGAACTTCGCTGAGAGCAAGCGCTTGCAATTCCGATTCGAGATGTTTAATGCGCTAAACCATCCGGACTTCTTCCAACCGGACACAAATCTTTCGGACGTAAGCTCCGGCAATTTCGGAAGGATAACGCAAGCTTACCAAGCCCGAACTGCACAGGTGGCTGCGAAATTCTACTTTTAGCGCCTGATGTGATTACAGCTCCCCACCCCGGGACGCGAATGCCTGGCAGGCGGCGAAGACCGATTCCGAAATCCGGAGCGATTCGCTGGCTGCCAGGCCTCTCATGCGGTGCGCCGAAAAATGAATCGTCAGGCCCGGTGAACTTCAGCCGCTGCGAACAAATGCCACGGCAGACATGACAGACCGAAATTATTTTTGTCTCTTCGCGGACGCTTTGGTCCACACAGCCGGAACCGAAAGAGGTGTGCATGACACACACTGAGTATGTTCCGGTAGGAAACTACGATATTGTCGGCTCGGTTGCAGCTGGTCCCGCAGTACGCGGTCTTTCGCACCGGAGTACGTGGTCTTCCGCACGGCACTGGAGGGAGATCTCACAGATATTTTGTGCCCTTGTTATCCTTGTGAGCCCGACGGTGGGGCGGGCGCAGCAAGCGCCTAAGGATCCTCCACCGGGCGCAGGGAATTTGGATCGCGCTGAGGTTGGCGGTGACACGCTTACGCTGTACGTCGGCGAAGATACAATTAACGTTCAGGTAGTAGAGCCCAACATTCTACGGGTGCACTATCAGTCGCACGGCCAGACGAGCCCTCCCACTGCTGTCCTCGATCCGAACCGCACCTGGCGCAATGACATTCCCGCCAAGATTGACACCAACTCAGATCCGGTGACGATTTCGACGGAGAGGATGGTCGTAAGAATTTCTAAGACGCCGGTACGGTTTGCAATCTATGACACCGAAAATCATCTGCTGCTGGAAGAACCAGCTGACGGAGGCGTTTATAGCAGCGGTTTGCGCTTCGCGTACAAAATCTCAGACCACTTTTTCGGCATTGATGGAACAAGTCTTCCCGGCCAAAATGTGGACCCTCGGCAGGACATCCGCGCTGGAATAAGGCGCTTGGGTGGCGAGGTCAGCGCTGGACGTCAGGGTGACGGCGGCGCTCCGCTTGCGTACACGCTCACGTACGGCTTGCTCGTGGATTCCGACGGTGGAAACTTCGATATTTCAGGGGGCCAGCTCCTGTTCAGCGGCGGATCGCGTAAGGATACCGAATATTTCGCGATCGTGGGCGACCCGAAAGCGATTATGCACGCCGTGGCCGATATCAGCGGGCATCCGCCGATGATGCCGAAGTGGACGCTGGGATTCATGAATAGCCAGTATGGTTCAACGCAGACGGAAGTCACCCAAATCATCGATACCTATCGCGCTAAGAAAATTCCCATTGACGGCTTCATTCTCGATTTCGATTGGAAAGCTTGGGGAGAGGACGATTACGGTGAATGGCGCTGGAACAGCACGAACGGTTCGGGAAACGTGCATCCAGAAAAATATCCGGATGGCGCATCCGGGAAATTCGCGAAGGCAATGAGTGAGAATGGCATCAAACTCGCGGGCATCTTCAAGCCGCGCATCGTGCTGCGCAACGCACAGGGCAATCCGACCGCCGCCGCCCAGTACGCCAACGATCACAAGTTGTTCTTTGATTGGGAACAGCCGTACGTTGATTATTTCTCGAAGCGGCCGGCGCTTGACGTTGATTTTTCCAAGCCCGCCGCTCGCTCGTGGTTCTGGGACCACATGATTGCGTCGTACAAGTCGGGAATCCAATATTTTTGGAACGATGAGGCCGATTCGATCGGCAATGCGCAGTTTCCGAACTTTCAGAACGCCTTTATGCAAAGGGCGATGTACGAAGGAGCGCGCTCGCTCGGCGACCAAAGAGTGTGGTCAATCAACCGGAATTTCTATCTGGGTGCGCAGCGTTATGCTTACGCAGAGTGGTCCGGTGACGTGCTGACCGGATTTGATAGCATGGGCTGGCAGGAATCGCGCATGCTGTCAACGATCGGGCTCGGCGAGCCGCACTGGAGCATGGACACAGGCGGGTTCGAGGGGCGTCCCGATCCTGAGAACTACGCGCGCTGGGTCGAATTCGCGGCTCTTGTGCCCATCATGCGCGTACACGGGAGCCTGGATGAGCACCGCCAGCCTTGGGCTTTCGGCGAACAAGCCGAGGCCGACGCTAAGGCGGCGATCGAACTGCGATACCGTTTGATTCCCTATATGTATTCGTACGAGCGTCAGGCGCATGAAACCGGTGTCGGCATCGTGCGACCGATCCACTGGGATTTTCCGGACGCTGACGGTCTCATGGCAGACCTTACCGATGAGTGGATGTTTGGGGACGAGCTGCTTGCCGCGCCTGTTTTGGGCCAGGGCCAGGCGCGTCGCAGCATTTATCTTCCTCCCGGCCAGTGGATAGATTATTTCCGAGGCCAGCGCTATGAAGGAGGCCAGTCGATCGTCTATCCCGTTAATGCTCAAACCTGGTCGGACATTCCGCTATTCATCCGGGCTGGCGCTATCCTGCCGAACCAGGACGTCCAGCAGTATGTCGGAGAATATCCGGTCACGCGGGTGTTTGTGGATGTGTTTCCCACCACGACGGAGACTTCCTTTACCTATTACGACGACGATGGAATTACGTATGCATATGAGAAGGCTATCTTCTACACGCAACGTCTGTCCGCCAGCGACAAAGGTACAGCCGTTCATTTCGCGTTGGCCATGCCCACGGGAACCTATAAACCGGCGTTACGCGACTACGAAGTCAAACTCCACCACATCGCCGCACGCGCCGTCACCATTGATGGGACACCGTGTAAGCATTATGCGGATCTCGCGCAGCTTGAAGCCGCTGGAGATGCCGAGGGTTGGACAACCGGAATCGACCGTTATGGCCCGGTGACATATGTGATCCTTGAGGCAGCTTCTGCAAAACAGGTCATCGCGAGTCGCTAGTTGTTAGGGAAAATCGGATTCGCAGGGTTCGTAGCCCACATTTGGTGTTATCATTTTTTGCTGCAATTGCGCAACGGACCAAATAAAACGCAGATTCGAACGCGATTTCCTGCGCAGGCGCAGGCCGGGCACCCTGAGTTCCGCTCTCTGTCAATCCTGTCTTCGCGTCTCCACCTCGGTATGCTCGCTACATGGAAGAAATTCTGAATGAGCCGCAGAATTCCGCGTCGCGAGTTTCTCACCAGTCTGAGCGCGATGGTGGCCGATGCGGCAGCCTCTCGCTTCCCGCGCAGGTCGCTGCTGGCCTCTGGTAGTCTAGCGGCCAAACCGAAGTCCCAGCCCACGTTCCAAGTAAAATCTTTGAAGGGCGTTGACTTTGTTCTCCGCAACTCACCAACCTCGCGGAAATATCTGATCGAAACGATACCCGGGGGCGTGGCGCTCCTCGATTACAATAACGACGGACTACTCGACATTTTTTTGGTAAATGGCGGCCAACTGCGAGACATACCGGGTAAGCCCTTGAGCTTCAACCGCCACGACCCTGCCTACTGGAATCGCCTGTATCGCCAGAATAAAGATGGCACCTTCACCGACGTCACTAAGCAGGCGGGCCTGGCCGATGCCGGAGACACCAACTATGGCATGGGGGTTGCGGTCGGTGACTACGACAATGACGGCTTTTCCGATATCTATGTGACGAACTTTGGCAAAAATATTTTGTATCACAATAATGGCGATGCCACCTTTACAGACGTCACCGAAAAAGCCGGGGTCGCTGCCGGCGGCTGGTCCGTTTCCGCGGGATTTTTCGATTACGATAACGATGGAATGCTGGATTTGTTTGTAACGCGTTACCTCGATTGGAGCGTGGAGAAAAGCATGCCGTGTGGCTCCGAGCAGGCCACGTACTGCCCGCCGGGCGATTTTGCCCCCATCACCAGCGTTCTGTATCGCAACCGCGGTGATGGCACGTTTGAGGATGTTAGTGTGGCTTCCCGCATTGCCACGAAAAAAGGCCACGGACTGGGTGTTGCTTTCGCCGACTACGATGGCGATGGCTATACGGATATTTTTGTCGCGAACGACGCTATCGAACAGTTTCTTTTCCACAACAACGGAAATGGCACGTTCACCGAGTGCGCTTTTGATTCCGGCGCGGCGCTCTCGGAAAATGGTAAAGCGCTCTCAGGTATGGGCGTTGTTTTTCAGGATTACGATAACGATGGCCTCCCCGACTTGCTCGTCACCCAACTTCCGCGCGATCCCTACGTCGTGTTTCACAACGACGGTAAAGGATTATTCAGTGCGCAAGAACTCGAGGCTGGGTTTGGCGTGCTTTCCGCAGGCAGTTCGGGCTGGGGAGTTGGATTGGAAGACTTTGACAATGATGGCTGGAAGGATGCTTTTGTCGTTCAGGGCCATGTTTTCGATAACGTGGAGTTCTATGATAGCTCGCTGCGTTATAAGGAACCTCCTCTGCTCGCCTTAAATCGCAAAGGACGATTCGAAAGAGGAAACGCCGGATCGGATTTGCCTGTGGCCGGACGCGGCGCGGCTTTCGGCGATTTGAACAACGACGGTTGGGTCGACGTCGTCACTACCTCACTTGGCGAAGCTCCGCAGTTTTATTTGAATCGCGGCGGGGAGTTGCATTGGCTGACAATTACACTGCGTGGAAAACATAGTAACCGCGATGGCTTCGGCGCCCGCGTTCAAGTTAATGGTCAAATCCGCTTCGCGACGGCCGCAGGAAGCTATCTTTCGTCGAACGATAAGCGTTTGCACTTTGGCCTCGGACCTGCGGACTCTGCCGATATCGAGATTAAATGGCCCTCCGGTATTTTACAGGTTTTGCGGCACGTCAAGGCCAACCAATTCATAACCATCGAGGAGCCGGTGCAGCCATGATTCACGCGTTGTTATGCGTCTGCCTGCTGCTACAGCAGCAAAGCGCGGAGCCGTCCGCATCTTCCGATGTCGATACCCTGCTGCAATCTGGTGTGGATGCCGAGAATCGACATGATCTCGACAAAGCCATTGCTGCGTTTCGCAAGGCGACTGATCTGAATCCATCCTCGGGCGTTGCCTTCCTGAGGTTGGGTGACGCTTATATGAGAAAACATCACTACGCAGCCGCGATTCCCCCTCTGAAGCGCGCTGCCGAATTGAATCCGGATTCTCTTCCTGCGCATCAATTGCTGGGTTACGCCCTTCTCGCCGAAGGTTATGCCTCCCAAGCCATACCTCACCTGAAAATTATTCAGGATTACGGCGCCCTGGGCATCGCGCAGCTGCAAGCGGACCAGCCTGCGGAGGCCGTGGCTAATCTGCAAATCGCTCTCGGAAAAACTCCGGACGATCCGGATCTGCTCTTTTATGCCAGTAGGGCAGCGACTGAATTCTCCCGTCAATCGTCGGAAAAATTGTTAAACGCTTTTCCAAACACCGCGCGCGGGCTACAGCTGCGAGGTCAGAACGATTACGCGTTGAAAATGTATCCCCAGGCCGAAAAGGAATACGAACGAGCGATTGCGTTGCGCCCGGACTTGCCGGGTTTGCGGCTGGAGCTTGGATTGATTTACGCGGCTGAGTCCGAATGGGAGAAGGCCGAAGAGCAATTTTCGGGAGAAGCAAAGTTGCAACCCGGAAATGCAGAGACTGCTTATCGTTTGGGAGATGCGTTATTGCAGCGGGGAAAGATGGGGGAAGCGATCGTACAATTGCAGCGTTCCGATTCGCTGCGCCCAGACATGCCGGAAACTCTATACGCGCTCGGCAGAGCAGCGGCCTCCAACGAACCAAGCGTCGCTGAGCACGCGTTGGCGCGCGTGATCGAGTTAGAGAAAGATACCCCACTTGCCGCGCAGGCCTATCTGGCACTAGCCGGAATTCACCGAAGGCAGGGTAATACCGACCAGGCTTCGCGTGAGATGCGAGAATATCGCCGGATCCAAGCTCTCATAGCCCGCCCTCAATCGTGAGTTAATGCCAGCTCCTGCAAAAGCTGACAGAGCCATCTCGTGCCGTCGTTCAACTTGCAGTCCTTTCGGGAATGCACGCCCTTCTTGCTTCCACAGCAGTGTTCACGCGCGACCGCCCGGGGTAATTGGAAACTAAGGTATTTCCAAATAGTTGCGAACATCTCTAACGAAGTCGGCTCCGTCAAGAACGTTTCGTCTTGGTTTTTGCTTTTCATAAGCACACCTGCGTGATTGCGCAGCAGCGCAAAG
>Ga0209579_10002674_pt1 | contig 13387 bp, 14 predicted proteins | sample Coa_R1_2_FD_187152 | JGI IMG/M metagenome (GOLD analysis project Ga0209579, IMG submission 187152) | Surface soil microbial communities from Centralia Pennsylvania, which are recovering from an underground coalmine fire - Coalmine... | ecosystem: Environmental > Terrestrial > Soil >... | reverse complement strand
CTGGAAAGTACACTATCTTCACGATTCCCAACCAGGATAAATGGACGCTGATCATCAGCAAGAAAACGGGCGAGTGGGGGATTCCTTATCCCGGCGCGGATTCGGATCTGACGCGGGTGGACATGAAAGTTTCTCCCACTTCCGCTGCAGTGGAAGATTTCACCATCGCGCTTGATAAGGGCGCTAAGGGCTGCACGCTGCGCATGGAGTGGGAAAACACGCGCGCCAGCGTGGACATTTCCGCAATGTAGCGCGGACAAATCGTCTGCATCGCCCGCTAATGTGCGGGATGCGTTGCGCGGAGTTCTCCTCGACGACGCGGGCGTTACGCGTTTTTCAACCGTGCCATGCCGCGATCCACCAGAAAAACTGCGGCGATGACCATCAGCGCCGCGGCGGCCACGTTGACCGAAACGTGTTCGCCGGCGATCCACCAGCCGAGTGCCACCGCCACGATAGGATTTACGTAGGTGTGTGTGGCCACCAGCGTCGGCGAATAATGCTCCAGCAGCCAGTTGTAAGCCGTGAACGCGATAACCGAGCCGAAGAGAATCAAATAGGCTAGCGCCAACCAGGCACGCACCGGCACCGCGCTAAATGAAAATCCGCGATACTCGCCGAGTAACGTTCCCGTGGTCAGCAGCATTGCCGAACCCGCGAGCAGCGACAGCGCGGAAAGCAACAGCGGACTGCCCGACAAGTGCGAGCGGCGCGAATAGATAATTCCCGCGGACCAGGAAATCGCGCCGATCAGGCACGCTACGGCGCCCCAGAACACGCCCCGTCCGGCCGACCAGACGTCCCGGCCCATCAAGAGAGCCACTCCCGCCAGGCCGAGCACTACGCCGGAGAGAAGATAACCGTTCATCCGCCAGCGCTTTTCGGCCGCGCAGGCGATCAGGAATACCCAGATCGGCTCGGAAGCGATGAGCAGCGATGCCAGGCCGGTCGGAATTTTTGTTTCCGCCCAGTGCAAGGTGCCATGGCCGATCAAAAAGAAAAAGAAGCCGATGACCACACTGGCGCGAATCTGCGGCCAGGTCGGCCGCTGGCCTTTGACTAAAGCCCAGCTCAGCAGGATGCTTCCGGCGATGATGTGCCGAAAGCCTGCCGTGTACAGCGCGGGTATGGAGGCGACCGCGTACCAGATGGCGATATAAGTCGAGCCCCAGATCACGTAAATCGCGAGGAAGGCCAGAGTCACCGCGGTCCGGCTGGCGGGTTTGTTCAGCGCGCGGCTCGAAGGGAGCGCCTGTGCGGCTACGGGCGCCGGAAGTGTTGCGGTTTTAGGTCCAGCACTCACGGTTTCTCCGTTGGCGTGTAACGTGCCAAATACCTTATACTCATTACCAGGGTAACGGAGCATGCGTAACGAGTCAAATCATTTTAGAGCATTACGATGGCGCTGACTTTCGCCCAGTTCCTGAAACAAGGGCACGGCAAAACCGCTCCCTGGGTGGATCTGGTCAACAGCGAGGAATGGGACACCTACGGAAAGCGCACCGACCGGCTCGACGAGCCATCCTGGCTGCCCTTTTTCCTTCGCCGCTGGCAATTCGCCACCCTGAAGCGCAAGCCATTCCCGGCAGCTCGATTCCGCGCGCTACGCTCAGTCGTACGACAAAGCTGCCAGGCTCTCTTTGAGGGAGGCCGCCTGTCAGCCGCTGGAATACGTGCGCTCAACCGCACAATGAACGTAGCGGGCAAACAGGCGTTAATCCAGCGCCAAAATGGGCTAAAGGTTGAATTCATCCCGGCATCTCAAGGATGGGACTGGATTCTCGCGAAGACCGCGTTGTCATTTGCGGAGTTGCTCGCCGGGGGCAACAGCGCACGCGTCAAGATTTGCCGCAACGCCGATTGTCGCTGGGTCTTCTACGACACTACCAAGGCCAGGTCCCGCCGCTGGTGCAGCGATAAAGTCTGCGGTAACCGCGACCGCGTGCGGCGCGCCCGCGCAAGGGCGGCTCGGTAGCCCAAGCCTGTGGAACTTACGACCGCTTCGACCTGACCAGCGCCAGGAATTCATCCCGGGTCTGCTTGTTGTGGCGGAAAGCTCCCAGCATCGCGCTGGTCACCGCCGAGCCGTGCTGCTTTTCCACGCCGCGCATCTGCATGCACAGGTGGCGCGCTTCGATAATTACGCCGACGCCCTGGGGAGCGATTTTCTCTTCGATGGCCTTGGCAATCTGGCTGGTCATGCGCTCCTGAATCTGCAGTCGCCGCGCGAACATGTTCACCAGCCTGGCCAGTTTGCTCAGCCCAATGACTTTGTTACTCGGCAAGTACGCCACGTGCGCCTTGCCGAAGAACGGCAGGATGTGATGCTCGCATAGACTGAAAAACTCAATGTCCTTCACCACCACCATTTCGTCGTAAGTGACGCTGAAGGTTGCGCCGTTCAGGATGTGATCGACGTTCTGGTGGTAGCCGCTGGTAAGGAACTTGAGCGCTTTCTCGAAACGCTCCGGCGTTTTGCGCAGCCCCTCCCGTTCGGGATCTTCGCCAACCAAACGGATGATTTCGCGCATGTGACACGCGATTCGCTTCGCATCGTATGGCTTTTCTTCGTTCAGCAGTATTTCTTCACTTGCGGACTGTGTGGGCTTGGTCACGGCAACATTCCTTCATGGTTCCCGGCATACTCAAAGCTGTTGTTCGAGGTTTCCTCGAGACGCACCGCTTCGAGTGTCGCTTTTGGGAAAGATTTCAGGCGCTGGAAAATTTCAATGCACAAATTCTCGGTGGTCGGCACGGCTTCCCGGAACGCCGGCACTTCATCCTGCAGCGAGCGATGATCGAATGCCTCGATGACCCGCTCGTTCACAAAGGAATCGAGGTCGGCCAGGCTGGTAATCATGCCCGTGTCCGGATCAATCGCGCCGGAAAATCGTACTTCCACGGTGTAGTTGTGACCATGACCATACGGGTTGTTGCACTTGCCATAGATACGCGCGTTTTCCATTTCGCTCAGCTGCGCGCTGTGCAGCCGGTGCGAAGCGGCAAAGCGGTAGCGCCGGCCGAGCTCGACATGCAACGGGTCGCTCATCCTTCTGCCCCCTTCGCGCCATTTCGATAGCAATCCGCAAACAGGTCCGCCGACTCATACAGCCGCACGCGGTGCAGCCGTCCCTGCGGAATCTCCGGTTCCAGCAAATTCCAGATGACGCGCGCTACGTTCTCGCAAGTCGGAATTTGCCCCTTTAGCTCCGCCACTTCATAATTCAAAAAGCGGTGGTCCATCCTCTGCATGATTTCGCGTTCCAAAATCTCTTTCAGGTCTTTCAGGTCCAGCACCATCCCGGTCACCGGGTCCGGCTCGCCAGCGATAGTCACTTCCAGCGTGTAGTTATGGCCATGCCCGTGCGGGTTATTGCATTTGCCGAAAACGCGACGGTTCTCCTCCGCCGAAAGCGCGGGGTTGTGATACAGGTGCGATGCCGAAAATTCGACTTTCCTCGTGAGATAGACCATATCTGTTTATTTAGATGCTCCCGGCGCGCCAACGGGATATTCCCTGCCCTTCCAGGACACTTTCCCTTTCGCATAGCTTTCATGCGAAGCCCATAGCGCACCCGCATACAAGAAGACCGCGGGCAAATAATAGATGATGAGCTTGAAAGGGAATTGGTTACGCGTCAGCGCCAGTCCGTAGGAGAGCTGGCGCAGCAGCAGCAACACCACGCCGGCGAAAACCGCAATCGGTAACTTTATGCCGATCAGCAGCACTACAAAAATCATCCACGGGAACGCCGACTCGAATTCCGCGAAGACCGAGCCCGTCGTCCCGCCCATCAGCACGAACAGGTTCTTCTTCCAGCCTTCCCACATGGCCGAAAATGATCGGTACATTCGCACCCGCACCAGTCCTTCGCCATAGCCAAACCAGATGCGCGAACCAGTCGCCTTGATTCGCCGCGCCAGAGCGACATCTTCCAGCACTTCGCTGCGCACCACTGCGTGCCCGCCAACCGCTTGATAAACCTCGCGCCGTACCATCAAAAACTGTCCATTGGCCGCCGCGGCCGGGGACTTTGGATCGTTCACCTGATCGAACGAGAATTTCTGCGCCAGCCGCAGATACACAAACGGAATCAGCGCCTTCTCGTACCATGAGTTCAGAGCTTGTTCCGGCGAAAAGGAAATCAGATCCGATTGCTGTTCCCCGGCAAGTGCCAACGCCCTCGCGGCCGCGCCTGCGCTCAGAATCGCATCGGCGTCGGTGAACAGCAGCCATTCGCCCGTAGCCTGTTGCGCGCCTAGCCACGCCGCGTGATTCTTTCCCACCCAGCCCGCGGGCGGCGCAGGCGCATCCACCACCTGCAACTTCGCGATCTTTCCGGCCATCTCGCGCAAGATTGTCAGTGTACGATCGCTCGACTGGTCGTTTACGGCAATAATCTGCGCAATTTCCGGCTGCGCCACAAGCGACTCAATGCATGCGGCAACCACCGCCTCTTCATTGCGGGCGGGGACAATCGCGCTGATGGTTCCCGGTGCGGTCATGGAGTATGGGGATTGGGAACGTTTCCGTTCCCCGGCGGATACGCTAGTATAACATTGTTATGGAACGCCTCCGTAGAATGCTGGTTTGGACCGGCTTGGCGCTCGGCGTCACTCTGCTGGTCCTTTTCGCGCTGCCCAGCTACCGTCAGGGTGAAGCCTCGATCGCCGGCAAAACGGCTGAAGACTTCGCTCTCACCGTTAATGGCAAACCTCTCCACCTCTCTGATTACCGCGGCAAAGTCGTGGTGCTTAATTTCTGGGCTTCTTACTGCCAGCCCTGCGTTGAAGAGGCTCCCTCGCTCAACAATCTGCAGCGCTTCATTGAGCCGCGCGGCGGCACCGTGCTCGGCGTCAGCCTGGACACCGATGCGGCCGCTTACGAAAAATTCCTCATAAATTACAGCGTTCCCTATCCTACCTGGCGTGATCCCAACTTACAGGACGGGAAGTCCCACATCGCGCTGGACTACGGCACCGCATTGATCCCGGAAACCTACGTCATCGACCGTCGCGGCAAGATTGCGCGTAAGCTCATCAGCCTGCAGCAATGGGATTCGCCGGAAATGCTGGCTTACTTCGATTCCATCCTGAAGGACAAGTAGTTTTTCGCAAACTCCAGCTTCTCAGCTGCAGATCTTCAGTGAAAACCAACTGCCAAACGCGGCGCGGCTTCCTCCTTCAGGCCGGAGCCGCGGGTTTGCTTCACAAAATCCTACCAGCACCACGGCTGATGGAATCCTTTTCTTCTCGCCCTCAATCGCCGCCCGACTACACCCTGCGCATCCAGGCCAGCCCCATCGAAATCGCCAAAGACCGCATCGTTTCCGCCATCACCTACAACGGCCAGTTCCCTGGCCCGCTCTTGCGGTTCAAGGAAGGCCAGCCGGTCGCGGTCGAAATTCACAACGACACCGACACACCCGAGCAACTCCACTGGCACGGCCAATTTGTCTCGACCGATGTGGATGGCGCCGCCGAAGAAGGCACGCCATACATTCCCGCCCGCGGGTCGCGCATCGTCTCGTTCACGCCAAAACCTTCCGGGCTGCGCTTCTATCACACCCACAATCGCGCTGGCGCCGACCTGCACGCCGGACAATACAGCGGCCAAGTTGGTCCCGCGTACATCGAACCAACCGACAATCCAGGCCGTTACGACCGCGAGATTTTCTTGACCCTCAAGGAATTTGAACCGTCTCTCAGCCAGGGCGGCGACATGCCACAGGATTTTCTCGCTCCCGCTACTACCGACAAGCAACTGCACGAGTCCGGCGAATCCGCCATGAAAGCCTCCCTCGCCAACGGCATGCCGCACGGCTACGAAGTCGGCTATCGCTATTTCACCATCAATGGTCGCATGCTCGGTCACGGCGAACCCATTCGCGTAAAGCCAGGCGAACGGGTGCTCTTTCACATTCTCAATGGCAGCGCCACGGAGATTCGCAGCCTCGCTCTTCCCGGCCACAGCTTCAGAGTTTTGGCGCTCGACGGCAATCCAGTGGCTACTCCCGCTGTGGTCCCCGCCCTTTGGCTCGGCACCGCCGAACGCATTTCCGCCATTGTCGAAATGAACCACCCCGGCGTGTGGATTCTCGGCGATCTTGCCGACGACGACCGCAAGCATGGCATGGGCATCGTTGTTGAATACGCTGGACACCAGGGCCAGCCGCAATGGCTCGCTCCCGCGCCTTTCCATTGGAACTACGCGCGTTTTTCCGGCCCGCATGCCGCCGCGCAAGCCACGCCGCCCGACGAAACCATCCAGATGACCTTCACCAAACAAAACGCCGCCGAACACGGCTTCAATCTCTGGGCCATCAACAACGAGGTTTTCTCCAGCGGCCAGATGACCGCCGAATACCACCTCCGCCAGGGCCGTCGCTACCGCATTAAAATGCGCAACGCCAGCGATGACATTCATCCCGTCCACCTGCACCGTCACAGCTTTGCAATCACCAAATACGCTGGCGTCCCGCTTTCCGGCGTCCTGAAAGACGTGGTGATGGTCGGCGGCTACCAGGAAGTGGAAATCAATTTCATCGCCGACAATCCCGGCCTCACCCTCTTCCACTGTCATCAGCAGTTACACATGGATTTCGGCTTCATGACGCTCTTCGATTATGTTTGATGCCAGCGTTGCCCCGCGCCCTTCGTGGCACACCCTTGGCGGAATTTTTCGCTGACGCTTCTCAAAGGCGTAACATCGTTATCGGGTAAGCGCTTCCGTGAAAACCAGCCTCTTCGAAATCTTCAAAATCGGCATAGGACCGTCGAGCTCCCACACTGTCGGACCGATGCGCGCCGCCTCCGCATTCGCCTCCGCCCTGCGTAACTCCGGCCAACTCCCTGGCGTCGCGCGCGTCGAAGCCAATCTCTACGGCTCCCTGGCCCTCACGGGACACGGCCACGGCACCGACCGCGCCATTCTTCTCGGCCTCAGCGGCGAATCGCCCGACCAGATCGCGCCCGAAACCATCGAACCCAAGCTCGCCGCGATTCGCTCCTCAAAATCCATTGCGCTCGCCGCCACCCACATCATCTCCTTCGACGAAAAATACGATCTGCTATTCCACAAGGACCAAACGTTGCAATTCCACTCCAACGGCGTGCGTTTTCGCGCTTTCAATTCGACGGGAGCTGTCCTCTCCGATCAAACCTACTTTTCCATCGGCGGCGGCTTCGTCGTTCGTGAAGGCGAAAACTCCTCCGCCAACGCCAAAGCTCCCGTCAAGTATCCGTTCACAAGCGCCGACGAACTGCTGAAAATCGGGGAATGCACCGGCCTCGCCGTCTGGCAAATCGGCCTCGAAAACGAAAAGTCCTGGCACAGCGAGTCCGAAATCCGCGAGTACGTCCATCGCATCTGGGAAACCATGCAGGGCTGCATCGAACGCGGCCTGGCCACCGAAGGCATTCTGCCCGGCGGGCTCAACGTGCGTCGCCGCGCCCCACGCCTCGCCAAAAAACTCGCTGAATCCGGCAGTGGCGACCCGCTCGCTCCCATGGACTGGGTCAACGTATGGGCCATGGCCGTCAACGAAGAAAACGCGGCGGGCGGGCGCGTGGTCACCGCTCCCACCAACGGCGCCGCTGGCATTATTCCCGCCGTCGCGAAGTATTACACCCGCTACATCTCGGGCGCCGACGCCGCGGGACTGCTCCGCTATTTCCTTACCGCCAGCGTTATTGGCATGCTCTACAAAGAAAACGCCTCCATCTCCGGCGCCGAAGTAGGCTGCCAGGGCGAAGTCGGCGTCGCCTGCTCCATGGCCGCCGGCGGATTGGTCGCCGCGCAAAACGGTGTCAATGGCCAGATCGAATACGCCGCTGAAATCGGCATGGAACACAATCTCGGCATGACCTGCGATCCCATCGGCGGTTTGGTGCAAATTCCCTGCATCGAACGCAACGCCATCGGCGCCGTCAAAGCCATCAACGCCAGCCGCATCGCGCTCCGCGAGGGTAGCGAACACAAGGTCTCTCTCGATCAAGTGATTAAAACGATGTACGAGACTGGTCTTGATATGCAGTCCCGCTACAAAGAAACATCCCTCGGCGGCCTGGCCCTAAATGTCATCGAATGCTGATTATTGACAGTCGGAAGCAGCCCTAACTACGCGCTCCGTGGCGCACGTGGAAAATGTTGACGATGCCTCTTTCCCGATCAACACCGTAAAGAATCTTATAGACGCCCGGCCTGACACCGAACAGAAGCCGCCGGCAATTTCTCTTCCCCGGTACGCGCCTTCCGCGTTCAGGAAAGTGCTCTAAGCTATAAATCGCATCTTCCAGGAGTTCGAACCATGCGCGCCCAGCCGCGGAGTCTACGGCTCCCACAAAATCGTAGATAGCTGTCAGATCTCGAAGCGCTCGCGCCGACAAGCTAACCCGGTATTCCACGGTCGCGTCGGAATTTCGCTAAGATTTCGCGCGCGGGATATACACGGCCCTTCCGGACGTCTTCCATGCCCTGCCGGACTCCCTCTTCCTCGTCAGCCTGCGCCGCTAGATCCAGCAATCGCTGATACTCGTCGGCGTCTTGCACCACCGCTTCGGTCCTGCCATTCACTGTCAGCATCAACGGCTTCTTGGTTTTCTTGACTTGCTTTAGAAACCGCGCGGGATTCCGCCGGAAGGCCGTCATCGCCTGAACATCCTGCTGAGTCTTAGGCATTGTGCCCTCCGGCCGTCAGCTTAACATCTCTCTGTCACCCCGCCAATTCCTCCTAAAAACTCTTTCACTCATACCGCAGCGCTTCCACCGGATCCAGCTTCGCCGCCTGCATCGCCGGCAGCCACCCGCTCAGCACCCCCACCACAATCAGAATCATGGTGGACAAAAACATGGTCATGAACGACAACGTCAGGTGAATATCCACTTTTCCCGATTCATCTTCATACGCCGGACCAAGAAACGGCAGCGTCCCAATCGCCGTAGTCAGCACCCACGACAGCAGCATCCCAATCGCTCCCGCCGCAATCGTCATCACCAGCGCTTCCAGCAAGAATTGCCAGCGGATGTGCTTCTTCCGCGCTCCCAGCGCTCGCCGCAATCCAATTTCCCGCACCCGCTCTTCCACCGACACCAGCATGATGTTCATCACGCCCACTCCGCCTATGCCCAGCGTCATCGCGCCAATCAAGAACAGCAGCGCTTCGATGCCGATTCCGATGCCCTCCATGATCGGCTTGAACTCTTCCCGCCCGAACATGGTGATCGCCCGCTTGTCCGACGGCGAAAAGTGCTGCCGGTTGGCGATCGCCGTGCGAAATTGCGTCATCGCCGCCGCCTCAAATCCCGGCGCCACTGGCTCCCACACCATCACGCTCGAATATTTGGTGTCCCACAAATCGCCCGCCGCCGTGTACGGAATAAAAGCCGATTCGTCGTCGCAATTGAAGTAGCAGCTGTCGGAAAACTTCCGGTCCATCGAACCGATCACCGTGAATCCCACTCCGTTGATGCGCACCACTTCGCCCACCGCCGGCTCGCCGCTGAACAACTTCTTCCGCAGCTCCGAACCCAGAAAAATCACCCGCCGCCGTTCCGCTACGTCTTCCGGGCTGATCCACCGCCCGTCGCTCGGAATCTCATTTCGCATCTCTCCGTATTCCGGATAAATACCGCGCACCGCCGAATCCTTCAGCCGCTCGTGGTACGACACGCCTTCAAACTTAACCGTTTCCCGCGTTACCCGCCGGATCAGCGGCGATTGCGCCTTCACCCACTCCGCATCTTCCGCTTCAAACCGCACCGGCTTCCCTGCTCGCTCACCGCCGGCCTGCTCGCTGGTCGTTCCCGGCCACGCGATCACCGCTCCCTTGCCGAAAACCTCAAATGTGTACATCAGTACGCTGCGAAATCCCGACCCGTAGCTCAGCAGCAGCGTCACCGCCACAATTCCCCACGAAATCCCCGACATGGTGAGAAAACTCCTCACCGGATTCCGTCCCAGTGCCGTCCAAGCCTGCTTGAAGATCTCAGTAAACATTTTTCTGCTCCGCCGGCGTTTCCCGTTCACAGTGTTCCGTCGTCCGTAAGAGAGGAGTTCGCGAAATGCTGGTCAGCCGTGGACTAGCTGCACGAACAAGGTCAGGATTACTGGTTGTTATGCTACCGTAAGGGTAATACACAAGAGAAATCGGAGCGGTACCTTGCAAGATTTTCGGCAACTTCAGGTATGGAGAAAGAGTCACGCACTGGCTTTGAGTATCTACCGTGCGACCGCTACGTTCCCTGAGCCGGAGAGATACGGTCTGACGGCACAAATGCGCCGGTGCGCCGCTTCCGTTCCCGCCAACATCGCCGAAGGCTGCGGTCGCGGGGGAAATGCCGAACTGCGCCAGTTCCTCTATATCTCCGCAGGTTCCGCAAGCGAGCTGCAATATTTCGTCATCCTCTCGCGTGACCTTGGCTTGTTCACGCAGAAGCAATCCGAAAACCTTGAGGGAGCCGCCGTCGACGTTCGGCGCATGCTCGCTCGGCTGATCGAGTGCGTGGGCGCCGACTGCCAGTGAGTCTCCCCGGCCAGCAAACCGCCTTTTGTTACTTTCTTCTCTTACGGACGACTGAAGACGGACCACGGAAAACCTCACCCTCCGGCCTCGAATCGAAGTGCCTCAATCGGATCCACGGATGCCGCACGATTCGCTGGATACAGCGCGGACAAGATGGAAATCAGCCCGAGCAGAGCCACTGAAACCGCCCCAATCTTCCAGCTGGTGAGCATACCGGTGAAAAACGGCGGCATCGGCGCGAGATTTACCAAGGCACAGAAGCCGTACGAAATGATTAACCCGGCTCCGCCACTCAAAGCCACCACAAAAATCGTTTCCAGAAAAAACTGCCGCAAAATGGACCGTCGCGTTGCGCCCAGCGCCATCCGCACTCCGATTTCCCGCGTCCGTTCCCGCACGCTCACCAGCATCACGTTCATTACGCTCAACCCGCCCAGAAACAGCGTCGCGATTCCCACCGCGCCCATGAAAATTTCCATACCCACAATGATCATCCGGTTGGCTTGCGCATTCTTTACCGTATCCCAGATGCTCGCCGCCTCTTCATCACGCGGATCAAAATTGTGCAGCCGCGCCAGCGAGTGTCGCAGTTGCCGCACGCAATCTTTATGCGTCTCCAGCGACCACGGCGCCACCAGCAGCCGGTCCACCGAATGCTCCACCGCCGGCGGCTTGTTCGGAAAATCGCGCTTCATCGCGTTGAAGGGAATAAAAATCTTGCGCGTGTCGAACCCGTCGTAGCTGGAGTTCTGGTCCTTCGCCTTCATCACCCCAATCACCGTGTACGGATTGCCGTTCAGCCACACCTGTTGTCCCATGGCCTCGCGGTCCGCGAACAGTTGCTTCTTCGCGTCGCTTCCCAGAAACGCCACGTTGCGCGCTTGATCGTTGTCTTCGTCGTTGTAGAAGCGCCCTTGCGCCGGCGCCACGCTTCGTATTTCCGAAAACGGCGGCAGTGACCCCACCGTCTGGATGGTTCCGCTGTTAAACAGGCTGCGCGCCTGCACGTCATTTCCCATTTCCGGCATCACGTATTTGCATGCCGGCGTCTCTTTCGCCACCTGGATGTAGTCGTCTTCCATCCAGTGAATCAGCCGCCCGGACCGCGTCCCGCCCGCCTGCATGCTGGTCCGGCCGGAAAACACGATCATCACGTCTTTGCCGAACGTTTCCTGGTTTTTCTGGATTCCATCGCCCAGGCCTTCGCCCGCCGCCACCATCACCGTGATCGAGATGATGCCCCACGCAATCCCGAACATCGTGAGCAGCGTGCGCCGCTTCTGCGCCCACAGCGTAACCAGCGTATCCCACAGCAAATCTCGAAAGGACACCGGCTCTCTCCCTTGCCACCGAAACTTGCTTGTCCGAAGCTCGCTCGTCAGGGCACGGCTTTAGCCGTGCCGCAATAGGCCATCGAACTCAACGCGGCTTCAGCCGCTGAGGTTAGGAATCTTTGCCCCGCGGACGCGCTACTGCAAAACCACTTGCTGCTTTTCGTTCAGCCCAGCCAGAATCTCCGTCTTCACACCATTCGAGATGCCCAGCTTCACGCTGACTTTCTTCTTTCCGTTCGGGCCCTTTGCGTCGGGAATTTCCACCTGCGCGTTGCGCTCTTTGTCGTAAATCATGGCTGCTTCCGGCGCCATCAGCACGTTCTTCTTCTCTTCCAGCAGAATTTCCGCGTTGGCGCTCATGCTGGCTTTCAGCTCGCCTCCCGGATTGGAAATCGATACCCGCACCTCAAATGTCGTGACGTTGTCCTTCTCCTTGCCTAAAGGAGAAATCTTCGTCACCTTGCCTTCAAACTTCTTATCCTTGAAAGATTCCACCACGATGCGCGCTGGCTGGTTCAGATACACCTTGCCGATGTCCGCTTCATCCACTTTGCCCTGCACGTACACTTCGCTCACGTCGCCCAGCGTCATGATCGGCGTCGCCTGCGAACCCAGGATCAGGATTGAGCTCACCGCGTCGCCTACGTTCACGTCGCGCGACAACACCAGCCCGTCAATCGGACTCACAATCGTCGAATTCCGCAGGTCTTCTTCTGCGTTGTCCAGCGCCGCCTTGGCCTGCGCTTCCTGCGCTTCTGCCTTGGAAATTTCCGCCCGCGAAACCGCCAGGTTCCGTTGCGCGCTCATTTGCTTGTTCAACGCCAGTTCGTAGTTCTTCTGCGCGTCTTCCACCACGCTTTTGGACATTACCCCGTCCTTAAGCATCTGCACCGCCCGCTCCATATTCAGCTTCAGGAACGGCACATCCGGACCTTCCGCGTCCACTTTGTTGCGTTCCAAGGTCGCTTGCGCCGATAGCTTGGCCGCTTCCGCCGCCTCCATGTTCGCGCGCGACGCGCGAACCGCTGCTTCCAGCTGGACCTTGTCCAGCTCCGCCAACACCTGACCGGACTTGACCCGATCCCCGTAGTCCACAAATATTTGCTTTACGATTCCACTGGCCTTGGACTTGATCTCCGCTTTCGACAGCGGCTGAATCTTTCCCGTCGCCACCACCACACGCGCCAGGTCGCCGCGTTCCACATTGGCCAGCTTCGACGGATCAATGTCATGGCTCGGGCTCAGGGCGGCTTTCACGCCAAATCCCGCCCCTAGCAGGACCACCAGCGCAATCGAACCCCAGATAATCCTGCGGCGCCGCTTTTTCCCGTTTTTTCCGTTTGTGCCGTTTAAACTATTGCCACTGCTGGACATATCCTGGCCCCCCGGAAGCACCGATTGCTCCCACGCCCTTAGATACGGCGACCCGGTACGAAAGGTTCCGTATCTCACCCCAACCCTTTAGACGAGTGCACCCTGGAAAAGTCTGTGATTGGTCATACAACTGTTTGGCTTGACTCGCCTGATTG
>Ga0209579_10002673_pt1 | contig 13388 bp, 15 predicted proteins | sample Coa_R1_2_FD_187152 | JGI IMG/M metagenome (GOLD analysis project Ga0209579, IMG submission 187152) | Surface soil microbial communities from Centralia Pennsylvania, which are recovering from an underground coalmine fire - Coalmine... | ecosystem: Environmental > Terrestrial > Soil >... | reverse complement strand
CCCTTTTCAGCGGTGCTATCGATGCTGATCACATCGTAATTGCCCCGCGTGATGAGTTTGGCGCCGCCATCGGATCTGGAAACCCGGTAGGCATGACGCCAGCCGTCCCGTTCGCTGAGCCAAAGAAATTCAGCGCCGCCGCGGAGCCACGTAATTTCATTCATCACGTTGACCCACGCTTTGTCTTCATCGAGAAAAACGGAATGCACGGCGCCGCTCGCGGCATCTGCGAGAAGGACTTCGTTCCTGTTCTGAAGACGATTCAAGTGCTCTATGACGAGTTCCTTCGAATTTTCGGCCCATTCCATGTGAGCGATGTAGTTGTTGCGGGGGTCACCGGGAACATCGAGCCAGCGAGTGTCACCGCCGGATGCGTCAATCACCCCGACGCGAACGGCAGAATTTGTGGTGCCGGGAATCGGGTAGGCAATATTCAAAAGCGAGGGGTATGCGCCGGGGCCGGGATATGGAAAGCCGGTGACGATTTCGCGTGGCGGGCCGAGATTGTAAATCAGCGGAAAGATTCCCACGCCACTCGTATCGAACTGCCAGTAAGCGATGCGGCGGCCATCGGGACTCCAGCGAAAACAGTCGCGCAGCGCCAACTCTTCCTCGTAGACCCAATCGGAGGTGCCATTGATGATCGTGCTGGAGCCATCACGAGTGAGCCGGACGATTTTGCCGCCCGCGAGTTCTTGCACGTAAATATTGTTTGCGCGAACGTAGGCAACTCTGGTGCCGTCGGGTGAAAATTTCGCAAAAAGCATCGAGGATGCAGGCGCGTCGCCGCCGAGTTTCTGGAGGGCGCCGGATTTCAGATCGAGAACCCAATAGTCGCCGCGTGTGTTGCGGCGCCACACTTGGGCCGTGTTTGTAAAAATCAGGACATGCGATTTGTCTTTCGACCAGGTGTAGTCGTCAATCTTTAGGGGAGATTTTTCATTTGGTGGAATCAATTTCGAGGCCGAAATGAGAACTTCGCGCTTGCCCGTCGCTGTTTCATAGCGAACGATATCTTTCGCACTCTTTTCCTTGATACTTTCCGAAGGCTCGACAGTGGTGTAAAACTCGCCACCGTCAAGCCATCGCGCAGGGCCGAACTTTTTCACTTCGAAATCGGGCGAATCGAAGAGGCGGTGGAGAAGCTTGTCCGATTCCGGAGAAATCTGCGCACGAGCGGTGCTGGCCACGGCCAACGTAGCCAAGATCAAAATCAGGCAGACAAGCAAACCGCATTTCCGCGAGCCGCGGGTTGAAGAGAACCTGCAAGCCAGCGAGTTCATATGGAGGAGGTGACTACGCTTTCTCGTCGAGCGATCAAATGCCCCATGGCAATTCTCCTTATCGTGTTGCCCGGAATGCCGCAGCACGCGAATCTACAATGGCGAAGCTCGGGGCGCAAGTTCTCAGGATGTCTGATGCACTCTCGAGATATAAACCCCGCCAAGTCGGACAAGAACATTTAAATAATTCTGTCTTATGTCCGATTCGTTTTATTCTCGTGGCTGATCCCGTGCATTCGGACACGTTGATTATTGTCAATCCGGCTTCTGGTGGCGGACGGGCGCTTGCTGCTGAACCGCTGGTTGCAAGCTATCTCGCCGCACAACCGAGGTCGGTCCAATTTGTCCACTCTCGCAGCTCGGAAGACATCCGCGAGAAAGCCTCAAAGGCTGCAGCGGAGGGTTATCGTTATGTGGTCGCGCTGGGAGGCGATGGAGCGTTTCATCATGTGGTTGAGGGCATTCGCGGCACCGCTGCTATTGCAGGATTTTTTCCTGCTGGGAATGGCAACGACATTGCACGGGACTTAGGCATTCCGTCGGATGCGGTGAGTGCCGCTGCTGCCTTCTGCCATTCGATTCCACGGGCAGTGGATCTAGTTCGCGTGCAATTCTGCGACGGACGCACTGCTCATTTTATTGGAGCAGGTGGCATGGGGCTCGACGCTGAAGCGGCGCACCTGGCGAACACGCGATTCAAGAACTGGCCGGGCGTTACACGCTATTTGGCGGGGGCGCTTAGGACATTTTTTAGCGAGCCGGCATTCGAGCTTGTAGCAGAGTTGGACGGAACGCGTCGGACGGAGCGCGCGATTTTTGCGGCGGTGGCAAATTCGAGCAGTTACGGATCAGGCGTGCGGATCGCGCCGGACGCTAAAATGGACGATGGGTGGCTTGACGTCGTGCTGGTCGAAGATGTCCCCTGGACCCGACTTGTGGAGGCGATTCCAATCGTGCTGACCACGGGCGATCTGCGATTCGATGAGGTGAAGCGTTTTCGCTGCCGTCGTGCTGTGTTGCGGGCAGATCGAGCGGTGAAAGTACATGGAGACGGCGAACTACTGGGCGAATCGCCGGCGGAATTCGAAGTAATGCCGGCCGCAATCCGGGTAATGGTTCAGCGATTCTCAGCTGGACGTTAGCGGCGGGCTAGCGGGTTGGCTTCTTCTTTGTGAGCTTCAGCGGCATGTCGATATCGCTGCGTGAATCGAAGCTAGAAACGGTGCGGATCGGCGATGTCAAATCCTTCTGCTCGGCGTGAATTTCATAATCGACGTTGGGATCGAGACCGCTAAAACGGTACAGCCCCTTGTCGTCGGCAATATAGGTCTTGACCGCCTGCGATTTTACGTTCTTCAGGTAAACAATGGCCGAAGGCACGGGATTTTCATCTTTATCGAGGACCGCGCCGCGGACAGTACGGAGTTGCAGGTCGCCTTTTTTTTGTGCGGCGACACTAAAAGACACGAAAAGAGCAAACAACAAGAGAACCATGAAGCGCCGCAGGGTGGGATTGCGCGTGCCGCACGTCCGGGAGAATGAAATAGATGGGACCGATGGTAACCTCATTCGATCTCTTCCTCTTCCTCCTTCTCGCCTTCCTTCACGACGCCGGCCTCCTCGTCGTCTTCTTCCTCTTCCTCGTCTTCGTCCTCATCGTCGGAAATCACGATGAGATGTACGGGGTGCGTCTGAGTGACTTCCAGTTCGACGTCACATTCCGGGCAGCTAAGGATTTCGCCTTCTTCCACTTCGTCTTCGTCGAGATCAAGTTCTGCATCGCATTCCGGGCATTTCGTCACGGCCGCACTCTCCTTCCTGGGGGCGATCCTGCACTCTGAAGGGTATTATATAACGCCGCTGTCAAGCTTTGCGAAAACGGGAGCGACGTGAAAAGGTGACGGTGCGACGCGAATATCCGGAGCGCCCACTCGTGGGCGTGGGAGGCGTGGTGATACGCGACAAGCGGACGCTACTGGTCCGGCGGGGGAGCGCCCCGCTGGAGGGCGAGTGGTCCATTCCTGGGGGGATGCTCGAACTTGGTGAAACGATTTTAGAGGGAGTGCGGCGCGAGCTTCTGGAAGAGACGGCGATGGAAGTGAGGGTTCTGGATTTGATTGAGGTGTTCGAGCGCGTGACTCGGGACGAGGCCGGCAAGCTAAAATACCATTTCGTGATTCTGGATTATTTGTGCGAAGCGGTGCGGGGTGAAGCGCACGCCGGAAGCGATGTGACGGACGTGGCGTGGGCTCGTGAGTCGGAGTTGAGCGAGTATTCGCTTACGCCAACTGCGACACGGGTGATTCAAAAGGCGTTTGAAATAGCGCGAGGACGAACGGTTTAACTAGCAGCGGCTTCGGGAATCCGGCCGAAGCGGCGTTCACGGCCCAGGAAATCCTGCACCGCGGCGGCGAGGTCGGCGGCTTCGAATTCAGGCCACATGCGAGGCGTGAAAAGCAACTCCGCATAAGCACACTCCCACAGCATGAAATCGCTCAAACGACGCTCGCCACCGGTGCGAATTAGAAGATCAACGTCAGAGGCAGGGCCGCCGGCATGCGTCACGTCACCGAGGCGGCGCGAAAATTCGCGCTCGGAGACTTCAAGACTGGAAACCATCCAGCATGCAGCACGGAGAATCGCATCGCGCGCAGAATAGTCGAGCGCGATACGCAATTCAAGCGCGCGCCCGGTGGCCGTGGAGCGTTCGGCAAAATCAATCGCTTCGACAAGGGATCGCGGAATGCGGTCGCGGCGGCCGATCACGCGAAGACGAATTCCCTCCGCGGAGCACGCAGCGGAGTCGCTCCGGAGAAAATCTTCAAGAAGACCAAAAAGCGAAGTGACTTCGTGGCTTGGGCGCGCCCAATTGTCCGAGGAGAACGCATAGAGCGTCAACTTGGCGATGCCAAGCCCAGCTGCAGAGCGAACAATGCGACGCACGGCTGCGACGCCCGCGCGGTGGCCTTCCGAACGTGGAAGTCCGCGCATAGCGGCCCAGCGGCCATTACCGTCCAGCAAAATAGCGACGTGGAGGCCTGCATTATCAATCAGCTTAGAAGTCATCGTATTTCCGATAGCAACCCTTGCACCAAAACGATCCGAATCAGCGCTCGCGTGTCGCTTGAATTAGGGCTTCCATGTGATTCAAGTATTTCTCCAGAGCCCGGCGACCAGAGGGCGTGAGGCGATACTCTGTTTTTGGCATCCGCCCAGCAAATGATTTCGTGCAGGAGATGTAATTGGCGTCTTCGAGTTTTCGCGCGTGAACACTGAGATTTCCATCGCTTGCTCCGAGCAGCTCCTTGAGCTCGCTGAAGGTGAGAGATGTGTTTACCGCGAGCGCGCTGATAATCGCGAGACGCGTACGTTCGTGAATAAGCCGGTCAAGATTCGTGGCCGCCGATTCTTGTTGACGGCCAGCGGGTAAAGTTCGTTTTGTCTTTTCCTCCCGCGCTTCGCGGAAGGCCCCGAGTTTAGCCACCATAGTTCCTCGCAATTACTGCTCCAAAAAGAATATGAAGCCCGCCAAAACCCGCAGCCAAAAACGCATTGCCCCAGTTCCAAGGACAAAAAAGCGCTACCGCGCCGAGTACGACAAAACAGAGCCCCATCAACGGAACGATCCGAATCGAAAACGCACCCGCCGTAACAACAGCAGTGCCGTAAAGCAGCAGCCACATTCCGGGAATGGTTCCCATTTCGCTGAGATGCACCATCACAGCAGTGAGGAGAGCGCCCGCCAGAATCGGTGGAGCAAAGCTATAAGCGAACCGGCGCGCTGGTCCTGTGAGCAAAGACGAACCGGATCGGCGAGCCTTCGAAAGAGTTGTCCAACCGGCGATTCCGATAGCGACGGCCAGCTCGCCGAGCCAAATCAACAACCAGTCGCGAGGACGCGACATGCGAGAGGCAATCGTGGCGGCACCCAACGCAGTGATTCCAAGGGCTACACCGCCCCAACCGGGAACGGCTGTGAAAGATCCGGCGCGCTCCATCGTTTCGCGAATGAAGCGGATGTTGTCGCGGGCGCGATCGTCAAGCGAGACAGGAGAGGGTGGGCGTACCGGAAATGGTTGACTCATCGTTAAAAGGCTACCGGCTTGTCCCAAATCTGTCAAGTACTTTGCACTGCAAAGTTTCCACCAGAACCCTTGTTCCTGGGCGCGGTGAAGATTATTCTCGCATTCAGATTTAGCAACAGGGAGACGAAGCGATGAGGACAGCGATATTTGCCACGATGGCTTTCATGTTGATGCCCGTAGCAGCGACGGCTCAACAGCCGGCTGCTCCAGCCGCGGCCGGCGCACCTGAAATGAACCCTGTGTCGAACGCGGTGCGAAAGATCCTGGAGCGCCAGTCGAAGAACATTGTAGCGGCGGCCGAAGAGATGCCGGCGGATAAGTTCGGCTACAAACCAACGCCGAGCCAGATGACGTTCGCCGCGCTTGTGGAGCACACGACAGGGACCAACAACTTCCTGTGCGCGCAAATCTCGGGCACGGCTTCTCCGCCGGAAGAGAAATTGAGCGAGAACGATCCGAAGGAGAAGCTCGTGAGCGCGCTCAAGGCGTCATTCGACTACTGCACGCAAGCTCTGGCCAAGGTGGACGATTCGAAACTTGGCGAGTCTATTCCGTTCTTTGGCGGGCGCCAGGTATCGCGCGCCGCAGGTATGATCACTCTCGCAACCGCTTTTGCCGACCATTACGGCATGGCGGCGATGTATTTGCGGTCGAACGGACTGGTGCCGCCGACCGCTAAGCCAAAGGAATAGTCACGGCTGTCTCACCGAGCGCCGCTCAAGCGGACCGACTGCGAGAGACAACGCTCGTGGCGTCTACCCACGGTCACCGCCGGAGATTTACATTGAACGTTACTTCGGGTAGCGGCCAATCAGCCAGTTCCAGCGGATGAGAACCAGATCGAGGAACATCAGCAAACTGTCGCGGAGCACGTGAACTTTAGTGGCGGGATCGTGGGCCCAACGCACCGGGATTTCGACGGTGCGCAAACCGTGTCGTTCGGCGAGAAACAGGATTTCAGGATCGAACCCGAATCCCTCGATGCGTTGCTGCTCGAAGACTATCTGCGAGCGCTCGCGAACGAACGCTTTGAAGCCACACTGCGTGTCTTGAAACGGCAAGCCGGTAAAGACCCGGACGAACCCGTTGAAAATCATTCCTGCAATCTCACGCCAGCGTGATTGATGCCCAAAAATCAGGGCGCGGTTGACGGCGCGTGATCCAATAGCCACATCGTTGCCCGCATCAAGCGCCGCAAGAAGCTTGTCCGCTTCTTCGATCGGGGCAGAAAGGTCCGCGTCCGTAAATAGCGCGACGCGCCCACGCGCTTCCAGCATTCCGTGACGCACACTGTATCCCTTGCCACGATTCTCGCCGTTTGATACGAGGCGAAGTGAGGGCAACTCGCGCGACCATTCCTGAGCGATGGCTGCAGTGCGATCTCTTGAACCGTCGTCCACGACGATAATTTCCGCCTGGGCGGCACCGGGATAACGCGTGGCAAGATAGTCACGAATTTTCGTGAGGCCCCGAGGGAGGCGGTTTTCTTCGTTGTACGCGGGGATAATGATGGAGAGTTCCGGGGCGGGCGGTGCAATCATCCCCGCGACGGCTCCCCTGCCGGACTTGGAGAAGACCATCCAAAAAGGCCGAGAAGAGGGACAAAGCGGCAGGCAAAGAGCGATTCTCGCGTAGTGCGCCCTTCCCGTTTAGTGATTCGAAGAAGTTCCTGCTGCTTGGCAGGGCCGACGGGAATCACGAGGCGTCCGCCCTCCGCGAGCTGTTCCACAAGGGGCGGCGGGACATTCGGTGCGCCAGCTGTTACGAGGATCGCATCATATGGTGCATCGGGCGGCCAACCTTGCGAGCCGTCTCCGGTTTCGATCCGAACATTGTTGTACCCTAGCGTGGCCAGCCGAACCCTCGCTGCGTCAGCCAGGACCATCTGTGATTCGATCGCGATCACTATCCGAGCGAGCATCGAGAGAACAGCCGCCTGGTAGCCCGAGCCAGCTCCGATTTCGAGCACCTTCTCAGAACCCCCCAGTAAGAGTTCGTCTGCCATCGCTGCGACCATGAACGGCTGCGAAATCGTCTGGCCCACGCCGATCGGGAGTGGTGTGTCGGCGTAGGCGTCGCCGATGTGTTCGGTAGGAACGAAAAGATGACGAGGAACCGAGTTCATCGCTTCGAGCACCCGGGGTGAGCGGATATCGCGCTTGCGAAGCTGGCGCTCGACCATGTCGCTGCGGGCCGATTCCAGCGCGCGTGAATCCACACTGCATCCAGCAGGATGATTGGATGCCGCGTTTACATCGTGGTTTGGGTTGTTCATAGGCCGGCGCGCGAAGAAGTCGGCAAGCTTCATCACTACTGAAACTATCACAGGCCGCAGAGGCGCTCCAGCGTTTGCCACATGTCTCCGAAATTGCATCCAATAGAAGCGTTGGATAGGATGGCTAAGAGGGAGAATTTGATTTCAGTTCGGGGCAGGACGCGAGTTCGGGCCCGGAAACCAGGAGGATTGAAAATGAAATTACGCATGGCCCCGCTCGCCGTCGCATTTGTTGCCGTTATTTTTGCGGTGAATCCGGCGCTCGCTCAATCAGTGGCAGACGGAGCACAGAAAGCGCCCGAACAGCATCAGCCCGGTGCGACGGCAAAGACCGCGCCACCGTCGCAAGCGGACGCCCGCGTTGGTGCACCCGGACAGTCGTCTGATCCAACAGCAAAACTCGATCCTGCCAAAGACGCCGCGATCCGGCACCTGATGGATATCACCGAAGTTTCCAATATGGGGCAAAACATACAGAACTATATTACGCAGCAAGTCCAGGAGGTGGCAGGCCGAGCGGTGGGCGCTGGCAAAGTGCAAAAATTCATGGACACGTTCTCTACGCAATTCAACGCAAACGCATCGCCGAGTTCCGTAACAGACGCAATGGTGACAATCTATGCGAAGAATTTCTCCATGGAAGATATTCAGGGTTTGATTCAATTCTACGAAACACCGCTGGGGAAGCGCGTGGTGAAGACGCTGCCGGAGGTTAGCCAGCAGTCTCAGCGAATGGGAGTAGAAATGGAGCAGAATGCTGCGCTGACCGTGCTGCGAGGGATGTCAAACGAATACCCGGAGATCAAACCGATGTTGCCAGCGGATGAAGGCAAACCGGCGGAAAGCGCGCCGGCGCCCAATGTGGCTCCTGCTCCAAAGCCTGCGCCCGCACCGGCAACGCCCACTACTCCCAAGGCAGCTCCACAGAAATAGAAATGGGCGAAATCGGGCATTCAAAAATTACAGCAGGCCTATGGTAAAGCGGTATAAATCGGAAAGAGCCTCCGATTGCCGCTGATCTACTCGATGTTCAGCGGGGTGCGAAGCACGGCGATCGCGAAATGCGCCAGCAAAGGCGCGTCGTCGTCGAGCTGAATCCAGCGAATCACGCAGTGGTCCTTGAGATATTGAGAGACTTTGGCTTCGTTGATTTCGAGATGCTCGGCTAACTTTGCTTTTAGCCCGCTGGTATCCGGATAGCCGCGGCCGCTTCCTCGCGGTGCTTTGCCGCCGCGCGAACCTCGCACCAGATTTCCGATGCCGACGCGAAGAGTCTGGCAAGCCTCCACGTAATACGACGTGATCTGGTCGGAGTCCGACAGTAGAAACACTCCCGGCCCTGCAGGCGCTTCTTCGGCTTGATCGAGATTGTGCAGCGGGCTGGAGACCAGGCGACGTAACATGGATTCTAGCCGCGACAATCGCGATGCCAGCGCCGGGTCACCCGCGCGGCCGTGGGCTGTTCGCTCGGAAGGCAACATCGGCGCAGCGTGCTCGGCGCTCGGCCTTCGTCCAGAGGATATGGGGATCGAGGTGCGTTGTGCTTCAGAGGAATTGGGTTCTGAGGATAGCTCTTCTGCGTGGAATGCAGCTCGTTCCAGGCGCGGATCGAAATGTGTGTCGACACGCGTTTCTGACCGGGCGTCAACTCGCGAAGAGGGCATCCGTGATTCGCTGGGCGCAGCAGACTCGGCGAAGGCCTTACTTGGTAACCCTGGCGTGGCTGCTGCACCTTTGCGGTGGCGCCCTCGGCCACCCCGTCGTCCTCGGCGCCGTTTCTTCTTCACTCCGTCCTGAGTGGACGCCGAGACGACAGTTTCAGAGTCGCTGCCTGAACCGCTGACGCTACTAACGCTCGCATCGGCTGAGAGATCAGAAATTTCACCAAGCACTGGGATTTGATCCCTGCTTTCGGTTTCCTCTCGATCCTCATCGCGAGATCGTTCTGATGCTGGCGGAGGCGCTGGCTCCGCTCCCGGCGCGGGGAGCTCGATTCCAAGACGCTCGAGCGCTTCCTGAGCTTTCTTCTTCCAGTCTGCGCGCCGGAACCGCTGCGCCGAAATAATGTACCAACGGCCCGCTTCCTCGTTGCGTCCGGCTTTCTCTTCGATCGCGCCAAGCTCCCACGCCACCATCGCGTCGCGCGTTCGCTGGTAAAGTTCGGAGAGTTTAGAGGAAGCGTCCGGGCTGTTTTTTGCCTTACGGATGCGTGCTTGAATCTGTCGCCAATCTGCCATGTCGCAACATTGTAGCGCCTATGCCCACCAAGGCCAATAAAGTAAAGTTCAAACGAGGCTATTTGTCCGAAGGCCGTGGCATGATGAGGGTATGAACCCTGCCGAACGCAGCCAATGGATTTGCGAGCAAGCGCGTGCGCTGGGCTTTGACCTTTGCGGAGCTGTTTCTATTGCGGCAGCCGAAACTGAACATAATCCAACGGGAACGGCGCTTGAAGAGCTGGCGCGATTGCCCGAATGGTTAGCGCGTGGCTATGCGGGCGAAATGAAATACTTGAACGACCCGCGCCGCGCCGATCCCTCGCTGATTCTCGAAGGTGCGCGCAGCTTTATCGTCGTCGCGTTGAATTACAACACGGATTATCCATATTCAACAGAGGTGCTACCCAGCGCGATTTCGGCGGCCGCGAAGCCTGGAGGTTTCCACAATGGCGCGCCACGCGGCTGGATCTCCCGCTATGCCTGGGGCGACGATTATCATGAAGTCCTGGGCGAGAAATTATCTTCGCTCGTAGCTGCGATGCAGGCCCACTTCGCCGAGACTTTCGATGCGCGCTTTTACGTTGACACAGGTCCGGTGATCGAGCGGATCGCCGCTAAGTACGCGGGACTTGGGTGGCTCGCAAAAAATACTTGCCTGATCAATGAGCAACTGGGATCGTGGCTTTTCTTAGGTGTGATTTTGACTACACTCGAACTCAAACCATCGCTCGCGCCGGACGAGCCGCCTCCTCCTGATTTGTGTGGTAATTGCCGGCTGTGCATCGACGCGTGTCCTACGCAGGCATTTCCTGAACCATATGTCCTCGATGCTCGACGCTGCATTTCTTACCTCACCATTGAGCTTCGTGGTTCGATTCCGGAAGCACTGCGCACCGGTATGGGCCGAGCTGCGATCGGATGCGATATCTGCCAGGACGTCTGCCCGTGGAATCGCAAGGCTCCAGCTGCACGTCTGGCTGAGTTTCTACCGCGAAATGTCGACGCGCCGGAGAATGGACGAAAAAACAAGAACGGTGAACTCTCGCTATTCTTGCCTGAACTGGAATGGCTTGCGTCGCTAACGCAAGAAGATTTCAGCAGAGTATTTCGTGGCAGCGCTGTGAAGCGGACAAAATGGCGTGGACTGGTGCGTAATGCCTGCGTCGCACTTGGGAATTCGCAGGTAGCGCCTGGGTCACACGCACATCAACGCATCTCGATGTTACTCGGCCGCCTAGCGGATTCGGACGATGCTCTGGTCGCGGAACACGCGCGCTGGGCGCTTACGCAGCTCGCTCTTCAGGGGCCCCTCGTTGGCTTTTCGAGCTGAACTCCGCTAAATTCACGGTCGGAGTCACCCAGCTGCCTAGCGTTGTTACCCGGAGGTTTGCAATGATCTGGCAGATTTGTGCAATTATTTCTCATGGGCTCGCGCCACATTTTAGCTTTCCGCAAGGCGCCGCAACCGAACAAATTGCGCTCCGTTGGATGCATTTCGTCGGAGGCTTCATCTGGATCGGCCTGTTGTACTTTTTCAATCTAGTGGGCTTTCCGACGATGAAGCAACTGGACGCTTCCGTGCGAGGAAAAGTGTTTCCGGTGCTGATGTCGCGTGCGATGGGATGGTTCCGCTGGTCGGCTTTTTGGACGGTCGCAGCGGGCCTGCGTTATTTCTGGATGATCTTAGCCGTGGATGCGCAGAATGCCGGCAATCCACGGCTCGCCTTGCACTGGTTCGGCGAATGGCTGCTTGTGTGGCTCATCGCTTACGCGCTGATCTATCCCTTCCAACTTCCGAGTAAAGGCATCCTTGACAACCCATGGGTGCGTACAATTGCAATCGCAATCATCGTGGCGGCTGCTTCCTGGATCGTTTTGGATTTAAATGGTGGGCCGCAATCCTCGAATAGCCACTTGTCGATTAGCGTCGGCGGTGGTATCGGCTTGCTGATGTTGATGAATACGTGGGGCGTTGTGTGGCGCGCGCAGAAGCGGCTGATTGCGTGGACACGGGCTAGCGTAGAGCAAGGCATGCCGATGCCCGCCGAAGCCGAGCGGCTGGCGCGCTGGGCTTACATCGCATCGCGCGTTGGATTCTGGCTATCTTTCCCGATGCTCTTCTTCATGGGCGCCGCGGAACACTATCCTTTCCTCAGCGGCATTACAGAATGACCCGCGTGAACGCTAGGATCGCCAGCGTAGCGTGACGGGGCCACCCATGGGATGGCGCATCGGCGTGCCAGTTCGCTGAGATTCCAGATATGCGGATTTCAGCTCGAAATACCAGCGCGCCTGACGATCAGCGTCATCTACAAGCATCATCCGGGCACCGTACTGCAATCCAATGGCCTGTTTTTCAATCACTTCCACATCCTGGCGAATGAATCGCGGTCCCAACACATGAATGATGAACGAGACAATCGGAAACCACGGAAGAATATTCCAGGCAGCACAGAAATCGAGGCGGCAGAGGTTCGGGCGGATGGGCGTGACAGTCGTGCGGCTCGATAACCAGTAGCGACCAGCGCGAATCACTTCGAAACGTTGATTAGGCAACACGAAATCGATCGTTGTTGTAGCAGGCTCGCCGCTGATCAGTTTCAGAATTTTGTAAGGTGCGCTGTTGGCTGAAGGCGCGTGCGGGCTCATGCGAAACCCGCTCGGAATCGGCTCGAACTGCTTCGATTTTTCGCGAATGCTGCGGCGCGACCGCCACCACCAAGCCTGATGAACAAACGGCCCGTGCGCCGGATCCATCAAGCCGATGATTCCGTGGTCCACGGTGCACGGTAAGTCGGCCCAGAGATGCGCGATCTTGTAGTGCTCGCTAAAAGTGGGCAGACGCGGCGCTTCGGGTAAACTCGCCTGGCCTTCAACCGGCATCGCCCGCCCCTGTGGATTTGTCATGAACGCCCAGATGTACCCATCGTGCTCCGCACATGGAAAGCTGCCTGCGTGGATTCGTTCGCATTTCAGTTTCGAATCTTCGGTGAGAGACGGAATCAGCCGGCACTCACCGCTGTGCGCGTCAAACTGCCAACCGTGATAGGCGCACTCGACGGCTTTGCCGTCGAATTGCCCAAAGGAAAGCGGAAATGCACGATGAGGGCAAACGTCGAGTAGGGCGAAGGGTTTACCGACAATATCGCGACCGAGGACAAGCGGGACATTGAGCAGCATTGCGCGCACGAGCTTGCGTCCCGTCACTTGTTCGCCGCGCAGAGCGGGATACCAGAATCCCCACAAGAATTCGCTGCCGGTATCGGCTGAATTGAGGTTCGAGTTGGAATTCATTCTGAGGTCGACCGCAGCTCAGGAGATGACACGTCGAGCGTCGCGGCTCTGTCATCGTAGTATATCCGTCGAGATTCGCAAAGATTCAGGCGCTGGTTCGCCGCTTGACGCCTTGACACTTTGCGGAGTGAACCTTAGCATCGAATATTGCCCGCGTGCCGGCGTAGCTCAGTGGTAGAGCGAGGGTCTCATAATCCCTAGGCCGTGGGTTCGATTCCCCCCGCCGGCACCA